>Ga0316613_10001811_pt1 | contig 14266 bp, 13 predicted proteins | sample OWC_soil_day10_C_2_FD_207647 | JGI IMG/M metagenome (GOLD analysis project Ga0316613, IMG submission 207647) | Wetland soil microbial communities from Old Woman Creek delta, Ohio, United States - OWC_soil_day10_CT_b | ecosystem: Environmental > Terrestrial > Soil > Wetlands | place: USA: Ohio...
GCCCACTGATTTTTTTCTTTTCGGGATCATTTGATTGTTCTTCATCTTATCCCCTCCAGAATTTTACCTGTTATTTTGCCGCTTCTTCAAGTATTTTCTTTGCTTCAGGCACAAACTGGCCAACTGCATCGTCTGCTGTTGCATCTCCGTAACGGACTGCTTCAGAAACTGTTTTACCTAATGCTTCTACTTCACCTTTACCAGCTGGATCTGGAGCATCAATTGGAGTTGCAATCTCAGTTACTTTTGCAACATAATCGAATACAGTCTGAGCTGTTGCATCTGCCTTTGGTTTGATAGCATCTGCAACTTCTGTATTGATCGGGATTCCTCTTTCAGCAAGAAGGATATCATTACACTCTGCGCTGTTTGTGAACCAGTCAATGAATTTTGCAGCCTCTTCCTTGTTCTTGGAAGTTTCAGCAATGGAGAAAAACATACTTGGTTTTAAATACAGTGGCTGTTGTTTTGCATCTGTAATGGTTGGGAACATGGTAATTCCAAGTTCTCTGCCTGCTGTTTTGGAAATACTGATGAACTGATTGGATAAGCTTAAATCATTCCAGGTTGTACCATCAATGATTGGCTTTGTCTCTACAACATCAGGATTTTTCTCTGCTAATAAATCTGCAGAAATGCTGGCATCTGATTTAGCAAATTTTTCAATGGTATTAAAATATATCTTCATGGAATCTTCTTTTCCAGTGGATAGTTCGTCAAATAAATTAGAACCATTTGCTCTTGCCATGATCTGCATCATGTTGATTCCGCCGTCATAAAGAGTTTTAGCACCGGTTTTCTCGCTGATTGTCTTGCCAAGGTCATAAAGCTGGTCCATCGTCAGCTGATCAGGAATGGTAACTCCTGCCTTCTCAACCACTGCTTTGTCATAAACCATCATAGGAGCATTGCTTCCAAGGCTGATTGCATAAGCTTTTCCATCAACCTCTCCACTCTTAATGATGCTTTCCGGAATCTTGGAGGTATCAATGACTCCGCTGCTCATGAATTCAGATAAGTCAGCAAGCTGTCCGCTCTTTTGATACTGATTTAAATAGGAGTAATCCATCTGAATGATGTCAGGAAGATTTCCGCCTGCTGCCATAGCAGAAAGCTTGTCCCAGTAACCGGACCAGTCTGTAAACTCAACTTTGATGTCTACATTTGGGTTTTTACTCATATAAAGGTCAACTGCTTTTTTTGTTACATCGTTTCTTGTCTGATTTCCCCACCAGCAAAGGCTTAAAGATACTTTGTCGCCTGATGCTGCTTTTGTATCTGTGGATGCTGCTGATGTAGCTGCCTGTGTTGTAGCTGCGTCTGCTTTTGTTGTTTCTGTTGGCTCTGTTTTAGAACCGCAGGCAGCTAATGATGATGCTGCAAGAATTGCTGCAAGTGTTGTTGCTAAGATTCTTTTCTTCATTTTGCAAAACCTCCCATTTGATTTCATTAAGATAACCACATTTTATGTCAAATATGCACAAACGTAAAGTTAAAATACGGCTTTTTATGGTTGAAAAAACAGCTTTGTATCATTTGAGATCGTTTACCAATTTCTTTTTTCAATCTTTTACTATATAATACGATTATCTGAGAAAGGAAATCTGATTATGAAACGTTATACAGTCTGGTTTAACAACCTGTCTTTATACAAAAAAATACTGGCAGTTTTTCTCCTTGCTCTATTTGCCCTGTGCCTCACCATCTTTATCAGCATACGAATTCTGGCCAACCGCTACAACGTAGTTCTGTATCAGGCAAACGCTGATTCTTTAAGCCATGTAACCACCTATCTGGAATCGGAAATGCAGATGGTTGAGAATGTTACGGATAATATCATCGGAGATGCTGTTTTGCAGGAGAATTTATCGTTTCTCATTGACAATCCATACAGTGACCGGCGTTCTCTTGCAAAAAGAGACATTTATCAACAGCTCTACTCCTATATCTATCAGAGCAGATATGTGAAATCCATTAATATCGTGTTAAATGACGGATCCAATATCTGTATGGGGCGTTCGGATGATATCTATAAATTCAACCGGGTAGAGCTTGACCGTTCCATTGACCAGTTAAAAGGTAAAGCTGTATGGTCTTCTGCTGTTGAACCCGGTGATGATACCGTGTGTGCAAGGCAGATCTTAAAGCTTAAATATTTAAACCTGAAAAAACTGGCAGGACTCTATGTCACCGTTGATATGGAAAAAATGATTGAAGATGGTTTAAAAAACTCTGGGAGTATGGCGGAAAATTCCAGGTTTGTCTTAATGACCGGAGAAAAACGGATCTACCCGGCAGATTCCTATCACCAGGATTACTGTCTGAAACTCATTGCTGACAGGAAGGGCAGGGAAAATACCTATACCATTACATCTCTGGATAATAAAAAGGAGTTTATCATAAACGGATATATACCCAATGTTGGCTGGGACTATCTTTATTTCAGAGATTATAATCCTTTATTTCGCAACGTCCGCCTCATTACCATGCAGATCCTTTTATTTACCTTTTTCATAATCCTGGTTACGGCAATTCTGGTAAATTTACTCTTCCGCTATATTTTCCGCCACCTGGATTACTTAATTGAGAAAATCCAGCGTTTTGGTAATGGAGAAGCACCCGTCTTCCATAAATCTTATGATTATGAGAACAGGCAGGATGAAATCGGACAGCTTCACCGGAGTTTTGATGAGATGACCCACAGTGTCAAGGTATTAAGAGATGAAAATTATGATAAACAGCTTCTTTTAAGGGATTCTACCATTAAGATGCTGCAGCAGCAGATTAATCCTCATTTTTTATACAATACGCTGGATACCATCAACTGGATGGCTCAAAAATACGGGGCTGACGATATCTCCATGATGGTTCGCTCACTGGGAAATTTATTCCGCGCTTCCATTGCAGGTCAAAAGGATATTATCCCCCTCTCGGAAGAGCTGGAGGTGCTAAACGACTACATCCGGATTCAGGAAATGCGTTTTAAAGACAGACTGAATTTTGAACTGGAGGTACCGGAAAATATCTCCCACATCTTCGTTCCCAAGCTGTGTATTCAGCCTCTGGTAGAGAATGCGTTAAAGCACGCCATGGAAGCCACTGACGAAATGTGCTGTATCCGGGTTACCATAAGAGAAATGGAACTGGATTACCAGATTAAGGTTTCCAATACCGGTTCCATTTTTGATCCTGACTTACTTTCCAAAATTGAGAACAAGGAAATCCAGCCCCAGGGTTCGGGTGTTGGGCTGGTAAATATTAATTCCAGATTAAAATTACTTTATGGCAACAATTACGGACTGAATTTTTACAATAATAGCGGAATGGCAGTGGTTATGCTGTCCATTCCCAAAGAACAGGAGGTTTGACATGCTGAGGTTAATGATTGTAGATGATGAACAGATTATCAGAGAAGCCCTTTCTCAAATGATTGATTATGAATCCCTGGGATATGAGTTGATCGCAACAGCCAAAAATGGAATGGAAGCCTATGACATTATCTGTGATGAATATCCGGATGTAGTGATCACTGATATCCGAATGCCCATATTAAACGGGCTGGATCTAATAGAGCGTTCCATCAAAACAGACTCTAAGATCTCTTTTATTCTGCTATCCGGTTATAATGACTTTGAATACGCCAAACAGGCGATGAAATACGGAGTCCGGTTTTATTTATTAAAACCCACCGATAAAAATGAACTGATCGATTCTCTTGTCTCCATTCGAAAGGAGCGCCTTCAGGAAGAGGCACGCAAAAAATCCCAGCAGCTGGATCTTTTAAAGACTCTGCACATTCCGCTGGAACAAAGTTTCATCATGGAGCTGCTGGAGCATCAGGATACTTTTTCAAGTGTATTCCGTAAATATCAGGAGCTGTTATCCCTGTCGGAAAGCTGCCTCTATGCATGCATCTGCTCCTTTGTAGAAGAACCGTATTTGAAAAATTTTGCCTCTGATGTTGTAAAAATCCTCAGCCTGGAAGGACTTCATTTGGATTTTTCCATACTGTATGTAAAAAATACTGCCGTTTTAATTTTCCCTGCCACCACTCTTGCAATACAGGATAGAATTAAGAACTCCATTTTAAAGCTGCATTATCCCAATCAGTCTGTTACCTTTGAAGCGGAATTTATCCATATGGAAGCCTCCGAAAAGTTATTTTATTTTGTAATCCAGAAGATTTCCCGTTTTGAACGGATTCTTCTGCTCAGTGAAAAGGGAGAAAGCTATGAGATCAAAAACCATATTACAGCTCCATGGATGATCAGTCATCTGGAGGACTCCATTACTTCAGCACCGGATATCATTCAGGCAAACGAGCTTTTAAATTCCGTTTTTATTGACTCCATGCCCCCGGCAACTGCCAGAAGTCTTGCCCTTGGCCTTTTCCTTCAGGCAGATTTAAGCCAGGAAAAACCTCCCATTGATGCTGCCTGTGACTTTTTCCGCCGGCTCTATTCCTGTGATAACGTAGCGGAGATCCGGAATCTTCTTTCCGTGGTTCTGGTGCAGAAGGAGCATGAAACAAGGGGACATAAGGCCAGCTCCAACATTGCGCTATTAAAAACCTATATCAGGGAACACTTAGATTCAGAGAATCTTTCTTTAAAATGGCTGGCTGAAAATTATCTGTTTGTCAGTGTGGGATATTTAAGCAAACAGTTTGTGAAGGAAGAAGGCATGCGTTTTTCCGACTATTTAAACAAAGAGCGTATGGAAGAAGCCATAAGGCTGATGACCTACTATCACAATGACAACATCAAACAAATCGCAAGGCAGGTAGGATTTGGAAGCAATCCCCAGTATTTCAGCCAGGTATTCAAGCGTTATACAGGTCTTCCGCCCACAGATTACATCGAAAAACTAAAAAACACAAAACATAAAGGAGAATGACAACAATGACAAACGAGAGGCTGCTGGAAAAAATCCATCTGGTTGTGGAGAAACTCATGAATCTGGGAGGCTGTGATTATGACAAAGATAAATCAGTCAGTTCCACAGACACAAAAAAAGGAATTATACAAAGGGATTTCGGCATTGAAGAATGGGACTGGCCTCAGGGCGTTGGTCTCTATGGCTTATACAAACTGCAGGATTTCTACGGAGATGACCGGTATCTTTCCTTTTTTGAAAACTGGTACAGCGGACATATGAAAAACGGTCTGCCCTCCAGAAACATCAATACAACGGCTCCCTTCCTCCCCCTATCCTGCCTTCACACCAGTCTTAAGGACTCAGAGAGCTTCTATCAGCTCTGTACAGAACAGGCAGACTGGCTGATTAACGGGCTTCCTAAAACCACCGACAATGGATTTCAGCACGTGACAAGTGCTATTGGTGACAGGAACGGAGTTACCTTAAACGAAGGACAGATATGGATTGATACTTTATTTATGTCTGTTCTGTTCTTAAACCGAATGGGACAGCAGGCAGAAAATCTGGTTTGGAAAAACGAAGCCCTTCATCAGTTTCTGGTACACATTAAATATTTATTTGATAAACAGACCGGTCTTTTCCATCATGGATTCAGCTTTGAACGTATGGATAATTTTGGCGGCGTTTTCTGGTGCCGTGGAAACTCCTGGTTCACCTATGGAATTATGGAATTTTTAGATGCCTGCGGGTCTGATTTAAACGAAGGCGTAAGAATTTATCTGATTGACACCTTCCGTTCTCAGGCAGCTGCTCTCTTAAAGCTCCAGGCTCCCTCCGGATTATGGAGAACCGTGCTGACCGATGATACCAGCTATGAAGAGGTGTCGGGTTCCGCTGCCATTGCTGCCGGTATTTTAAGAGGTGTAAAGGCGGGGATTTTAGATGATACCTATAAAGCAGCGGCTGATCGTGCAATTTCTGCTATCTGCGATAACATTGATGAGGACGGAACTGTTCTTAATGTTTCAGCTGGTACAGGAATCGGTATGGACGGCGACCATTATAAAAATGTTTTAATCATGCCTATGGCCTATGGTCAGGCACTTGCTCTTACGGCACTTTGTGAGGCACTTGAAAAATAGAATTATCCCATTAAAAAAGAGACGAAAAGAACGCTACAGTTCCCTTCTTTTCGTCTCTTTTCTATATTTCAAAGGCGTTGCATCCGTATGCTTTTTAAATACCCGTTCGAAATAAGTAACACTCTCAAAACCCAGAACTTCTGATATCTCCGTTACAGAGTATTCACTGCTTAAAAGAAGTTCCCTGGCCTTTCTCACCCTTGCCAGATTTCTGTATTCATTGACTGAAAACCCAGTAACCTCCCGAAAAATACGGCTTAAATAGGATTTACTGATAAAGAACCGTTCTGCAAGCTCCTCCAGGCTTTCCGGCGTCTCACAATGGAGCGTCAGATACTCAGCCACCTCATGCACCTTTCCGTGTTTTGAGGTCTGAACCGTAATGGGCATATCCTTTAGCACATTTTTTTTACGGCTTCTGTAAACCATAAGAAGAATCCTGGAAATCATAAGGCGAACCATGACTTCATATCGTTCTCTCCTGCCTTTTATTTCGTCTCTGATGGACAGAAGCAGGGATTTCATCTCCTCCCACTCCTTTTCAGAAAGTCTTGCAACTCCATAATAATCGCCAAACAGCTTTTCCAGAGAATAGACCCCTGCATGATTTAACCATGATTCCAGATATCTGCCGTTGAGCTGAAGCAGAATACGGTCATGGCTTCCGCTTCCTGCCTGGCTTGTTTTATGCACCTGCTGCCGGTTGACCAATACCACATCTCCGGTCTTTACATAATAAGTTTCTTTTTCAATAAAATAATAACGTTCTCCGCTTAAGAGAAAATACAACTCATAAGTATCATGAAAATGCTTCATTGTCATGGAAAATCCGTCATCTCTTGCCACCTCATCAATGACTACACCTTCCATACTTTCCTCAAATATGATCCGTTCCATATTTCTCTCCTAATCAGTAGCCAAAAGTATGATTATTGCAAAATAAGCATCAATTTTATTAGTATTATAATACTATAATGCATTATAATATGCAATAGAGAGTGATACGAACCTATTCAATATTTCTTAGTTTCAGGAGGAAACCTTTATGAAATACGAAAACAACAAAGTAAGTGATATTAAAATCGCTTACATCGGCGGCGGTTCCAGAGGCTGGGCATGGACCTTTATGACCGACCTTTCCATGGATGATTCCATGAGCGGAACAATCCGGCTTTATGACATTGACCCTGCCGCTTCAAAAAACAATGAAATTATCGGCAGCCAGCTGAGCGCCCGTAAGGATACCATCGGAAAATGGGATTATGTCAAGTCTGATTCTTTAAAAGACGCACTGACAGGATGTGATTTTGCTGTCATCTCCATTCTCCCGGGAACCTTCGATGAGATGGATTCTGATGTCCATCTTCCGGAAAGACTTGGCATCTATCAGTCAGTGGGTGATACAGCCGGCCCTGGCGGAATGATCCGTGCACTGCGCACTATCCCAATGTTTGTAACCATAGCGGAGGCAATTAAGGAGTACTCCCCCGATGCATGGGTTATCAACTATACAAACCCCATGTCTCTGTGCGTAAAAACCCTATATCATGTATTTCCGCAGATTAAGGCCTTTGGCTGCTGTCACGAAGTATTTGGTACCCAGAAGGTGTTAAAGGGAATCTGTGAGGAAACCCTGGGACTGGAATCAATTGACCGCAGGGACATTCATGTCAATGTTCTTGGTATTAACCACTTTACCTGGTTTGATGAGGCCTCTTATAAAGGAATTGACTTATTTCCTGTTTACCGGGATTATATCAATGCACATTATGAAGAGGGCTATGAAGAGCCGGATAAAAACTGGGCAAACAGCACCTTTGAATGCGCACACCGGGTGAAATTTGACCTGTTCCGCCGCTATGGTCTGATTGCAGCTGCAGGAGACCGTCATCTTGCAGAGTTTATGCCTGGTACTGATTATCTGAAAGACCCGGAGACGGTTAAATCCTGGAAATTCGGTCTCACCACCGTTGACTGGAGAAAGAATGACTTAAAAAAACGTCTGGAAAAGAGTCGCCGTCTGGCTGACGGGGAAGAAGAGATTGAGTTAAAGCCATCAGGAGAAGAAGGAATTCTTTTAATTAAATCATTATGCGGTCTCGACCGGACCATCAGTAATGTAAATATACCCAACTCCTTCTTACAGATTGCAAACCTTCCAAAAGATGCGGTTGTAGAGACAAATGCCGTGTTTGGCCGTGACAGCATTAAACCCGTAATCGCAGGCTCCATTCCCGAGGAAGTATTGGAACTGATAAAACCACACGTTGCAAATCACGAGCGCATTTTAAAAGCAGCCCTTACCTGCGACCGCACACTGGTTTATGAAGCTTTCTTAAGCGATCCTCTGGTAAAAGGCAGAGCAAGCGATGAAGAAGTGAAAAAGCTGGCAGACGATATGATCACCAACACTCTGGCATATTTACCAGAAGGCTGGAGATAACCAAATAAGAGAAACCCATGACAGAGCTGGTCAAAAATCAATCCTCTCTGTCATGGGTTTCTCTTGTTTATTCTTTTTCCAGGAAATTCAGCGTAAAATGAGCTTCTCCCTGCTCATCCAGTTCCATAATCATATAAGAGGGTCTTCTGCCTTCCTGGCGTGGATAGGACATACTTCCGGGGTTTAAAATTATAATCCCGTTATGTACCTCATAAAACGGTCTGTGGGTATGCCCGAACATGGCAATCTGAATATTACGCTCCATGGCTTCTGCTTCCAGCCGCTCCACTCCAAGAGATACATTATAATAATGTCCATGAGTCAGAAGTATCCGGTAACTGCCCAGTTTAATTTCTTCCTCCCGTTCCAGATCAGAGAAAAAATCATTGTTTCCAAGAACCATATGCAGTTCACATCCCTCATCCAGCCAGCTTTCAATCTTCTTTTCACTTCCTTCGGAATCTCCCAGATGAATCAGCATGTCAAAGGGTTTATTCTCTCGGATGACCCGCAAAAGATTCTCATCCCTGCGGTGAGTATCACTGACAATCAGTACTTTCATGACGCTCCTCTCCCAACTGCTCTTTCAGCTTATCTTTCATGGCATCCAGCGCCTTTCCCCTGTGACTGATCCTGTTTTTCTGATCCATGGTAAGCTCTGCTGCAGTCATATGAAATTCCGGTATATAAAGAATGGGATCATAACCAAACCCTTCCCCTCCAGCCGGCTTGTCCGCAACCAGACCTTCCATGGCTGCCTCCGTATGAAGAACCCTGCCGTCAGGAAGTACTGCAGCAATGTTGCAGACAAAACGTGCACTTCTTTCCTCTCCTGCAAAAAGAGCCGCGCGGTTTAATATGGTCTGATTTTTAATCTCGTAGGAAGTCTCCTCCCCCATATAACGGGCAGAATAAATTCCAGGCTCTCCGCCCAGGCAGTCTACCACCAGTCCCGAATCATCAGCAAGAACGATTCCTCCGGACTTTTTCCACACTGCCATGGCTTTTATTTCAGCGTTTTCCCCAAACGTGGTTCCGTTTTCCTCAATATCAAGGCAAATGCCGGCCTCTTTCATGGAACAGACTTCCATTCCAAGATCCTTTAATATTTCACGGATTTCCCGCATTTTTCCTTCGTTCCCAGTTGCAAAAATTATTCTGTTCTCCCTCATCTGTTCTCTCCTTCAAACCTTTTTCTATTGGGCAGCTGTATATGCCTTCAGACACAAATTGCAGTTCTGCTTTTCTTCCACCCGCTCCCACACTCTGCCTTCAGCACTGATATAACCCTCCCCGTCAGATAAATCTACAAAGGTTCTTCCGTCTCCCGCATCATATTCAATGGCTGCAGGGTGAACTGTATCGGGAGTGGTAATTTTCACAATCACTGCAAACCGCTCTCCCTTTTTTAATTTCAGTTCCTTTTTTGTTTTTTTATCAAATGATACGGTATAATAACCGGAATTTTCAAACCTCCCGTCTGTCAGGAAAATCTTCCGGTCAAACTCTTTACCTTCTGTAATATCAGATTCTTTCCCCGTCTGACGTACTGCGTAAATCTCATAAGAGGTACCAGGAGCTGTTGCATAAAACCCTACAGCCTTTAAATACTGGGATTCTTCTGCTTTATAGACATTGGAAAACCATGCGGTATCATTCCCATAGCCCAGCTGGCCAACCCAGCCCCGTAAATCCGACTGATAGATCCTGTCATATCTGCCCGGATCTTCTATTTCAGAGTATACAATGTTATTCATACCGATATTGGAATCATAATAGGATACATAAAAAAAGCCCTGGTCACCGAATCCGTCTCCCCAGCTGTTCATGCAGATAAATGCACCATCACCATTTACCGGGACATTAAAATTATCTTTGGAAAATCCATCATCCCAGCCGATTATTACTGAATCGTGATTGGGCGGCTCAGAGCCTATGTAGCAATAAGCGGACGCAGACTCATTATAACTGGCTGACTTACTCCTGTCCCCATTCATGGCGGTATAGAGAGAGCTCTGGACTCCTCCGTAACGAAGAACCGCCCGCTTTATTTTCTCGTAATCTTTCCCCGGTATCATCTGGATTTCCTGAACATGCTTTACTGCTTTGAGGCCTTGGGGAGACGTTCCATCTCCATAAGGGTCGTCTGACTCCAGTACCGGTCCCTGCCAGGAAAGGAGGTATGCCATGGACATGGTATATTCTCCTCCCTCTTCCTGAGGAATACAAAATCCATTATTTAAGGACATATGATCCTCGGACAAATCTAGCTCTTCTTCTGGTAACAGTCTTGCCTCCAATGCCTGTAACGATGCAAACGCCCAGCAGGTGCCAAGGGAACCCTGATTTTTCACTGCCGGAGCACGGCCGTTTTTTCTTCCGTCATAGACAGCCGGAAGCTGCCCTGTATCTGGATTATCTGTCTGTAAAGGTACAAAATAGTCCCCCGCCAGGACGGCTGCTGTAGATAACACAGCAAGAAAAAAGGCAAACCGGGTTTTATTTTTCAAACTCATCTCCTGCTTTTCTTTTCGGTGGCCTTGGCCCCATAAACTGATAGAAATAGGTCTTCATCATTCCATTATAAATCTTACGGTTCTTATCTGCTTTTCTTCCGATAAATCGTTCCGCATCCTCATATGCAGTGATCATGTACAACGACCATGCATCAAGAGCAGCATATCGCTCTCCGATCTGGCGGTAAAGCTTGGGAAGATTTTCTTTTTCCTCAAGACGCTCTCCATAGGGAGGATTGGTAATAATAAAACCATATTTTTTCGGATGGCTTAACGCATCCACGGAACGCTGCTGAAAATGGATGAGGTGATCCACACCTGCGGATTCCGCATTGGTTCTGGCTGCTTTTACAATTTCAGGATCAATATCATAACCCTGTATATCCACCTTTACATCTTTGTCTACCAGATCATTGGCTTCATCCATAGTATCATACCAGCATTTTCTCGGTATAATGTTCTTCCAGTCTTCTGACAAAAAGGATCGGTTCATACCCGGAGCTATATTAGCTGCCATCATGGCTGCTTCTATTACGAATGTACCACTTCCGCAAAACGGATCCACCAGAATCCTGTCTTTATTCCATGGTGTCAGCATAATCAGTGCTGCAGCCAGAGTCTCCGTAATGGGAGCCTTGCTGGTAAGGGTACGGTAACCTCTTTTATGGAGGGAATCTCCCGTAGTATCGATTCCTACGGTAACCTGATCTTTATACAGAAAAACACGAAGAGGATAGCTTGCACCATTCTCTTCAAACCATTCTACTTTATAGGCACCCTTCATTCGTTCCACCATGGCTTTTTTCATAATGGACTGAATATCAGATGGGCTGAACAGCTTACTCTTAATGGAAGAAGCCTTTGCCACCCAGAATTTTCCATCAGCAGGAATATAATCTTCCCAAGGTATTTTTTTAGTCGCCTGAAAAAGTTCCTCAAAGGATTCCGCATGAAAGCTTCCTACCTTTAAAAGCACTCGTTCTGCAGTTCTTAAAAACACATTGGCACGGCAGATGGCTTCGTCATCACCAAGAAAAGTCACTCTTCCGTCTTCCACTAAGGTTATATCGTATCCAATATCTGTTATTTCTTTTTTTAATACCGCTTCCATACCAAAATGGCAGGGAGCAATGAGTTCGTAAGTTTTTTTCACATTATTCTCCTAAATTCATTTCTTTTACAATGTTACCATCAAAATCCACAATCCGGAATATCCGGTCTTCCAGCAGCGCATAGGTAGGAGGATTTCCTCCTTTGGGAATGGAAACAGAACCTGGATTAAGTATGGTAATGTCTCCAATGGTTTCAGCAGTCAGGATATGGGTATGACCGTGAAGCAGAATATCGCCCTTTTGCATTGGCAGAAGATGCTCTTTGTTATAAATATGTCCATGAGTGGCATAAATAGTCAGGCCATTAATTGCAAACAACGCATAATCAGAAAGGACGGGGAATTCCAGTACCATCTGATCTACTTCCGCGTCACAGTTTCCCCGGACATTATAAATCTGATCTTTATAGCCGTTAAGCATGGAGATGACCTCTTTGGGTGCATATTCTTTGGGAAGATCATTTCTTGGTCCATGGTAAAGAATATCCCCAAGGAGGATCAGTCTCTCAGCTCCTGATTTTTTATATACATCTAACAGCTCCCTGCAATAATAAGCAGAGCCGTGAATGTCGGAAGCAATCATATATTTCATACGTATTTTCTCCTTTACTGTTTATCAGGTATATTTTAAGACCTGGAAGGTATATCTGTCAATGAATACCTATCCACGTACCATATATTTTCCCCTGTAATAGGAGATTCCATTAGCCAGATTAATGACTTGATAGCCCATTGACTCCAAATGTCTGCATACATTCATGCTTTGTCCGCCCCTGGCACAATAAAAGATAAGAGTTTTATCTCTGGGCAACTGGTTTTTCCAATAATCATACTCCTCATAAGGAAGATTGACGGCGCCCTTTAAATGTCCTTTTTGATAAGAAAATGAACTCCGAAGATCTATAATCATAATATTTCCATTATATTCTATATATTGATCGACTTCCCATACCGGTATTGTCGTGAACATACTATCACCTGTCCTTTCTAGTAATAATATATTCCGAATTTTCCAGGATGCGAAAATACAAAAAAACGCGGGAAAGGACACGTTGTCTCTTTCCCACGCCTTTTTTAGTTTTTTAGTTTGTTATTAGTAGGACTTATTCTTGCTGGAATCGCGACTGGAATCACGGCTGCAGTCACGACTGGAATTACGGCTGGAATCCTGCATCTTGTCCTGCATTTTGTCCTGCATTTTGTCCTGCATCTTATTCTGGCTGTTTGTACTCTTGTTCTTATTGGTGTTCTGGCTTGACGTGTAATTCTTGGAAGAATTATCCATATTGTTGTAGCTGTCATTATAATTATTCTTAGACATTTTCATACCTCCTGTGGGCGTTTTTTGTTACATGGTGTAGTATGGCGAAATATCCGGCAGAATATACTTGATTTTTTATATTGGATAATTCTGAATTTTTTAGAATTGTTTTTAAAATAACTTTGCATTTTTACATAGCCTATATTATAATTTACTTGAGGAATATTATTCCTCATCCTTATTAATTATTTATACTCCCCTCAGAAGCAGCCGAATAGCTCCCCTATTCAGGCTGTTTCTCTTTTACATGAAACCGATGCAATTACTTGCTTGATTCAGTACTTCATTTTATAAATAATCAAAGAAAAACCTACGTCTTGACAAACGTTTATAGTAATGATATCCTAGAATTACAAAAGGAACAACCGCCCCTCCACAAGGGGTTGGCCCAATATTTAGAATAGAAATCTCCCAATACCGGCCAAGTATACAAGGGGGATTTTCTATTGCCCATTTCTGGGACTTTATAGAAAAACGTTACTTACAATTATAAAAAATAAAGGTAAGTAATGCTAAAATGAACATACCAAAGGCCATAAGGTCTTTAAAGTCATATTTCATTCGCACCACCTCCCATCTATGTAATGATGGAAGGCCAACGCCCTTGCAGTGACACGATTATTCCATGCCACTATGGTAATATATCCCAGTTCAATGTGCAATTACTTCTCCTGTAGCAGATCAATCTTTCTCAATTTAACTTTTAGCTCAACAGGGTCACGACCCATAACAAAAGACCTCCGGCAATCCCATGCCGAAGGTCCTATATCCCTTTCCAAAATCCGGTAATCCGCTATTCCATTAATCGCCAAGCACGTTGACAATCTTTACAGGTGTCCGATAATTCCATGGAGA
>Ga0316613_10001814_pt1 | contig 14255 bp, 13 predicted proteins | sample OWC_soil_day10_C_2_FD_207647 | JGI IMG/M metagenome (GOLD analysis project Ga0316613, IMG submission 207647) | Wetland soil microbial communities from Old Woman Creek delta, Ohio, United States - OWC_soil_day10_CT_b | ecosystem: Environmental > Terrestrial > Soil > Wetlands | place: USA: Ohio...
TGTGCCGGGGGCTTTCGTACATGTTAATGTAGGCTTTAGAAATTTCACCTAAGCTTTATCTAACCGACTATTTTTTCGTGAGGCGTACAATTCCAATAAGTCTGGTATGATTTCGGATTTTAAGCCGCTATCTGGAGCAAGTTCCTTGCATTTATCCACGGCTGCTGTAAAATCATAAAACACTTCCCATTTGGCCTTAACCAGGTCTTTGCCGACAAGGCGCAGAAGGTAAGCCGGATGGTAGGTGGCGATTGCTGGGATACCATATTTGGTGCTAAACCACTTTCCACGGTCTTTAGTGATGCGGGCTGTTGGTGCCAATAGATATTTTAGCGCTACACTTCCAAGGGCAATGATAATCTTAGGCTTAACCAATGCAAGCTCTTGATCAAGCCAAGCATTAGCGCAAAATTGACCTTCATCCACAGTGGGGGTGCGATTTCCTTTAGGCCTACATTTAATAATATTTGAAGTGTAAATTTTATCTCTAGTTACGCCTACGCTCCATAGAGCTTTATCTAACAATTGCCCGGACGGTCCAATCAGTGGGACGCCATACTCATCCTCGACGCCGCCTGGTCCTTCCCCAATGACGGCAAGCGGGCTATGAACAGAACCATTATAGGATGTCGGTCCGTGATTATTGTCCTGGCATAGTTTGCATTGATTGCAAGATAGCATTGCACTTTCAAGTTCGGTAATAGCAGAGATCATAATCGCGGCCTCCTGACAACAATGGAAGGTAACTCATGTACTACATTTGCAAGTTGTTCATGTGTAGTATCGCTCATGGTTTCACCTCGCTATATACAACGTGATAAGATTTTTGCAGGCGGAGGATCTGTTGGCTTGCGCCTGCTAGATTTTTTACTGCGGAATACAGTATAATTCGCGTAACTTACAGGAAAATCCTTTTTTCCAATACACCGTCTACCTGAAAAAGTCTTTAACACGTTGTATATAATAATATAGATAAGTGGTAATAATAGTTAGGACAACAAAAAAACTAATTTGTGTAAATTGTTGCATTATTATGCAAACATGTCTTGACGTCATATGGAACTCAAATTAAAATATATCCATAAATAGTATTGATTGTAGCAAAATAGATAGCTTTCATGCCCCGACAGAAAGGAAGCAAAATATGTGCATAATCCAGAAGTTTTGCCAAGCGATTGGTGAACGGGATAGTTATACTATTGAACACAGCAAGAAAGTGGCCTGTCTGATGGCTAGCTTTGCAGAGTATGCCAAACTCCCAGGCGAAGAAGTGACAATAGCCTATCTTGTAGGTATTGTCCATGATATCGGTAAGGTTAATGTGCCTGATCATATTCTCAATAAACCGGGACGACTAACAGCCGAAGAGTTTGCGGTAATCAAACAGCATCCTCAAATCGGTGCCGAGCTTATATCCGAGGTGGCTGGTTTGGAAACAGTGGCTGAAATTGTGCGCCATCACCATGAACGTTATGATGGCAAGGGCTATGGACAAGGTCTTTCCGGTAGTAAGATACCATTTTTTAGCCGGATGCTAGCGGTATGTGATACCTTTGATGCCATGACAAGTGCTCGCTGTTACCGACGGAAGCCGCTCAGTGTACGCAAAGCACTGACGGAAATTGCAAAGTGTGCCGGCACACAATTTGACCCGGCAATCAGTAAGCGGTTTATTGAGTTTATCGGTTCACAACAAGAGCAGGGTGCGGTAGCGAGAGCTGGCGTTTGAGACCGGGCTTGCCAGTACTTTACATTCTGTGCTGAATAATGTATAATTTTATAATACATAATAATTGTATCTTGATATCGGTAGATGCAATGACAGGGCAGCGCATAATGGAGAGTTTTCAGAGAACTGGCGGCAGGTGCGAGCCAGTAACAGTATTATGCTATCCACCCTATGAGCATGCGGTGATGAGCCGCACGGTCCACGTCCGTTATGCGTGCCGAGTGGACTGTTAGAAGTCAAGCAGGGTGGCAACGCGGGAGATAAACTCCCGTCCCTATTATAGGGGACGGGAGTTTTTTTATGTTAAGGAGGAAGAAATACATGTTAGATATTAAATTTGTGCGGAGTAACCCCGAAGTTGTGGAGCAAGCTTTGAAAAATCGGGGAGCGGCTATGAGTTTGACAGAGTTTATTAATCGCGAAAAAGAACGGCGGGAGCTATTGGCTGAGGTTGAGACGCTCAAAAACCAGAGAAATACTGTTTCCCAGGAGATCAGCAAGAAGAAAAAAGCTGGCGAAAATGCGGATGATATGATTGTTGAAATGAGGGAAGTCGGCGATCGTATTGGCGCTATTGATACCAAAATCAAGGAAGTGGAGACACTACTTGGCGACATTCTCATGAGCATACCTAATGTGCCACATGCCTCTGTGCCTGTAGGTAAAGATGAAGAAGCGAATCAGGAAATACGCCGCTGGGGCACACCGCAGGAGTTTGCTTTTGAACCGAAGGCCCACTGGGAGATTGGCGAAAAGCTGGGGATTCTTGATTTTGAACGGGGTGGCAAGGTAACTGGGGCTAGATTTACCTTTTATCGGGGTTTGGGTTCCCGCTTAGAGCGTTCACTTATCAATTTCATGCTTGATCTTCATACCAGAGAACATGGGTATACCGAATTTTTCCCGCCCTTTATTGTCAATGAAGCTAGTATGATGGGCACAGGTCAATTACCTAAATTTGCCGAGGATATGTTCAAATTGGAAGGGTTGAACTATTATCTCATTCCAACTGCCGAGGTGCCTATTACCAACTTCCATCGTCAGGAAATTTTGGAAGCCAAAGACTTACCGCTCTGCTATACTGCTTATAGCGCCTGTTTCCGTGCTGAGGCTGGGGCTGCCGGGCGCGATACTCGTGGTCTTATCCGTCAGCATCAGTTTAACAAAGTAGAAATGGTTAAGTTCAGTCTGCCGGAAGACTCCTATAACGAACTGGAAAAACTGACTCTTAATGCTGAAAAGGTGCTGCAACTGTTAGGGTTGCCATACCGTACTATGTTGCTAAGTACGGGTGATATGGGCTTTTCTTCGGCCAAGACCTATGACCTTGAGGTTTGGCTGCCTAGCTTCAACACGTATCGCGAAATCTCGTCCTGTTCTAACTTTGAAGATTTCCAGGCCCGTCGTGCTGAAATTAAGTTCCGCCGGGAACCCAAGGCTAAGCCGGAATTTGTTCATACCCTAAATGGTTCTGGTGTAGCGATTGGTCGGACAGTGGCTGCTATTTTGGAGAACTATCAGCAGGAAGACGGTTCAGTAATTATACCTGAACTGCTGCGCCCGTATATGGGTGTCGATGTCATCAAATAAAGTATTGACAACAGTTCGTGTCCTTTGTTAGAATTGAGTTAACAATTAAATAATTTTGGGATGATGGTTATAGGAGAGACCGCTTGACTGCGGCGCCGAAGGAGTAAGCACTTTGTTAAACTCTCAGGCAAAAGGACTATAGCCGGACTATACTCTGGAGAGCACATCTGCTACGCAGGTGTCACCGATGGGGAGCCCTACTGGGGCAAATCTCTCAGGTACAATGGACAGAGGCAAAGGGAACTAGTTCCCTTTGCCTCTGTTTTTTAGTTTGTCCAATCGGTAAAGGAGATGATTACTATGACAGCAAAGCAGACGCCGCTTTACGAGACTCATGTCAAATATGGCGGTAAAATTGTTGAGTTCGGCGGCTGGCTGCTCCCCGTACAGTACGAGGGAATCCTGGAAGAGCACAAAGCGGTACGAGAAAAAGCTGGGTTGTTTGATGTGTCCCACATGGGGGAGGTGCTTGTTAAAGGGCCAGGGGCACTAGCCTTTTTGCAGAAACTGGTAACCAATGATGTGTCCTGCATGGCAGATGCTCAAGTGCAGTATACACCCATGTGCTACCTGGATGGTGGTACTGTTGACGACCTGCTGATTTACAAACGCAGTCAGGATGAGTATTTATTGGTTATTAACGCAGCTAACATTGATAAAGACTGGCAATGGATACAGGACAATAGCGCTGGTTTTCAGGTGGAATTAACCAATCTGTCGGCACAAACTGCTGAATTGGCATTGCAGGGGCCGTTGGCAGCAACTATTTTAAGCAAGCTGACAGCTGCACCACTGATGGAATTACGATATTATTGGTTTATCCCGGAGGCTACAGTAGCTGGTAAAACGGGTATGCTTTCCCGTACCGGCTATACCGGGGAAGACGGTTTTGAGATTTATTGTCGTCCAGAAGATGCTGCTTATCTTTGGGAGGCTATTATGGACGCTGGTAAGCCCTATGGCTTAGTACCTGCCGGACTTGGTTGCCGAGACACATTACGGTTTGAGGCCGCACTGCCGTTATATGGGCATGAATTATCATCGGCGATTACGCCGCTCGAAGCAGGTATTGGCAAATTTGTTTCCTTAGACAAAGGGGAGTTTAACGGACGGATGACATTGGTCCAGCAAAAACAAAGTGGGGTTAAACGGCAAGTTGCCAGGTTTGTAGTAACTGGGCGGGGTATTCCCCGAGCCGAGTATCCAGTTGTTTATGAGAATCGACAGATTGGCATCGTAACCACCGGATCATATGCACCAACACTGGAGAAAAATATTGGTATGGCTTTGGTACAAACTGAGTATGCTGCTATCGGACAGCAGTTTGCTATTGAAATCCGCGGAAAACAGGTTGCTGCCGAGGTTATTGGTAAACCATTTTATTCAAGAAAGGGGAAATAATGATGAACATTCCTAAAGAACTTAAATATTCCAAAGATCATGAATGGGTGAAGGTAGAGGGGAACACGGCGACCATTGGTATCACCGACTATGCTCAGTCGCAGCTTGGTGATGTAGTTTTTGTGGAACTGCCGGAAGCCGGAGCTGAGCTGGCAGTCGGGGCAGGACTCGCGGTAGTAGAATCGGTTAAGGCAGTATCAGATGTTTATACGCCCATTTCAGGCAAGGTAATCGCCGGTAATGAAAGTTTAGCTGACGCACCGGAGATTGTTAACCAGGACCCCTATGGTGAGGGTTGGATTGTTAAGCTGGAAATTACCGACAGCGCCAAATTTAATGAGCTTTTAGACAGCGAAGCGTACGCGCAATTGGTGGCCGAGGGAGGACATTAGCATGCCGTGGAGCTATCTGCCTCATACCCCAGAAGACCGTAAGACGATGTTGGCAGCGATTGGCGTGAATGCGGTTGAAGATTTATTTGACGATATTCCAGCTGACTTAAGACTGAATCACCCGCTGGCGTTGCCAGCCGCTATGTCTGAACCTGAACTGGCAACTCATCTTGCTGCGCTGGCCGGTAGTAATGCTAGTATGGCGGAGTATGCTTGCTTTCTTGGGGCTGGTGCCTATGACCACTACATACCCAGTGTCGTCGACCATGTGCTTAGACGGTCAGAGTTTTATACCGCATATACCCAATACCAGCCGGAGATATCACAAGGGTATCTTCAGGCTTTGTGGGAATACCAAAGTTTAATTTGTGAAATAACCGGCATGGCAGTAGCCAATGCCTCCATGTACGATGGCGGTACAGGTTTGGCAGAAGCAGCTATGATGGCAGCCAGCGCTACCGGGCGTACCAAGCTGTTGGTGGCTAAGACTGTCCATCCCCATTATCGTGATATCTTGAATACGTATGCCATTGACCGGGGCTATACCATCAGCGAGCTTGGCTATCAAGACGGTCAAACCGATCTCCAGGAACTACAGGCTTCCTTGGATAAGACGGTAGCTGCAGTTCTGATCCAGACACCGAACTTCTTTGGCTGCCTGGAGGATGGTAAGGCAATTGCGTCAATGACCCATGCACAGGGGGCGCTCGTAATCACTGCGGTTGACCCCATTTCACTGGGACTTTTAGAAGCTCCGGGCAAGCTTGGTGCTGATATTGTGGTCGGTGAAGGCCAGAGTTTGGGACTCCCGATGTCCTTTGGTGGTCCGTACCTGGGTTTTTTCGCCACTACGGAAAAGCTTATGCGCAAGATGCCTGGCCGGATTGTTGGGCAGACAACCGACAATAAAGGTAAACGGGGTTTTGTCCTGACACTGCAGGCCCGTGAACAACATATCCGCCGGGAGAAGGCAACGTCTAATATTTGTTCTAATGAAGCCTTGTGTGCCCTGGCAGCAGCCGTATATTTGAACACTGTCGGCCAAGAAGGCTTTCAACAGGTCGCAACGCTGTCCCTCCAGAAAGCTCATTATGCCTACAACCAGTTAACTGCTGTTACAGGTTGTGAGTCCGTCTTTACAGCACCTTTCTTTAAGGAATTTGTTGTGAGAGTGAACAAGCCAGTTGCGGCAATCAATAAACAACTTCTTAATGATAAAATCATTGGCGGCTTGGATTTAGGTAAATATTATCCTGAACTTGCCGGGTGTATGCTCATTGCGGTGACCGAAAAACGCTCGCGCGCGGAAATTGATCGACTTTCTGCCAGATTGGGGGCGATGATATGAGTGGGGACAACACTAAGGCGCTAATTTTTGAGTTAAGCAAACCAGGTCGTAAGGCACTTGATTTGCCTGCTTGTGATGTGCCACAGGAGGCTGTGCAGTCACTTATTCCGGCACAGTTTGTAAGGCAAGAAGCGGCGGCGCTGCCAGAGGTCAGCCAGCCTGATCTAATGCGTCATTACAATCGCTTGTCTGAGCGTAACTTCGGAGTTGATTCCGGTTTTTATCCACTAGGTTCTTGTACTATGAAATATAACCCGAAAATTAACGAAGATACCTGCCGCCTGCCAGGTTTTGCTTTGATTCATCCGTTGCAGGACAGTGAAACCGTACAGGGAGCACTTGAACTACTCTATAACATGGAACAATACTTGGCGGAGATTGCCGGTATGGACGCTGTCACTATGCAGCCTGCAGCCGGTGCCCATGGTGAGTTGACCGGGATTAAGCTGATTAGAGCCTATCACCGTCACCGGGGGCAAAATCGTACCAAAGTTATTGTGCCTGACTCGGCTCATGGTACTAATCCAGCTACAGCTGCCGTTTGTGGGTTGGACATTGTCGAGATAAAATCCCATCCTGACGGCGCTGTTGACCTTGATGCGTTAAAGGCTGTTATTGGTGATGATACGGCCGCGTTTATGCTGACAAATCCTAGTACATTGGGTTTATTTGAAAAAAATATCCAAGAGATTGCTCAAATCGTTCATGATGCCGGCGGGCTCTTATATTACGATGGTGCCAACGCTAATGCCATAATGGGGCTGACCCGTCCAGGCGATATGGGCTTTGATGTCGTGCATTTTAACTTGCACAAAACCTTCAGCACGCCGCACGGCGGCGGCGGTCCCGGTTCAGGACCGATTGGTGTAAAAAAGGCCCTGATTCCCTTTTTGCCTACTCCCCATATTGTTCAGAAGGCTGGTATATTCCACTTGGCAGAAGATCGGCCGCTGTCGATTGGCAAAGTGCACTCTTTCTATGGCAATTTTGGGGTTATTGTCCGAGCTTACACCTATATCCGAGCTATGGGGCCTGACGGCCTCAAGACCTCGAGCCAAGATGCCGTACTTAACGCCAACTATTGCCTAAGTCAGCTTAAACAGGATTTTTATGCACCCTTTGATCGGTTCTGTATGCATGAATGTATCATTACTCCCAAACAACAGAAAGCGTATGGCGTTCATACTCTTGACATTGCGAAACGTTTGTTGGATTATGGCTATCATCCGCCAACCATTTATTTCCCGCTTATTGTGGAAGAGGCCATGATGATTGAACCCACCGAGACCGAAAGTAAGGAAACGCTTGATGGCTTTATTGCGGTAATGCACCTTATTGCCAGGGAAGCCGAAGAAGACGCTTCCCTGATTACCCAGGCGCCGCGTACTACCGTAGTGGGCCGTCTTGACGAAACGGCTGCCGCCCGTAAGCCTGTTGTAAAATGGCAAAAATAGATCGGCTGCCACTGCCTGATACTATCCGGTTTTCCTATCCTCAGCAGACCAATCCAGTAAGTGTGACAGGTACAAAATGTGAACTGAATTGCGCCCATTGCGGTGGACATTATCTAAAACATATGAAACCGCTTGCTGATATAACTAGTGCTGGCGCGGACAATAGCGCCAGCTGGCTGGTGAGCGGTGGCTGCCAGACTGATGGAGCTGTGCCAGTTGCCGAGCATATTGCCCGCTTGGCTGAACTTAAGCAAAACAGGCGGTTTAACATGCATGTCGGACTGGTAAGTGCTGCTGTTATTGAGCAAGTGGCAACTGTAGCGGATTGTGTATCCTTTGACTTTGTCGCTGATAACACCACTATTCGGGAGGTGTTTGGCAATAACCGCACTGTTGATGACTATATAGCCTGCTACCAGGCACTCAGGCAAAAGGTTAAGGTAATGCCGCATATCTGCATTGGCCTTAAAGGCGGTGAAATCAGCGGCGAATACCACGCGTTAGAGCTGCTCAGGGAGCTTGGTGCTGAGACACTGACCTTTATTGTATTTATGCCGACGCGGGGTACCCGGTTTGCCGACAGGCAGCCACCTAACCTGTTAGAGACTGCCTGTCTGTTAAGTCATGCCAGACTAACCTTTCCCCATATCCCGCTCCATCTTGGCTGCATGCGACCGGGCGGGCATTATCGAGAGGAACTTGATAAATGGGCTGTTCGGATTGGCGTTGATGTGATTGTCAATCCGGCCCCGGCGGCCGTGAGGTTGGCCGAAAAACTGGGACTTACCCTGAGCCGGGGAGAGGAGTGCTGCGTATTATGAGCCTATGGAAGTTGTCAGCAGGTACGGCCTGCGTAGTAGGTAAAAAACAGCTCAAGACAGATGTACTCCCAACTACTGCTTACATTATGTTGGGGGAAAAATGCCAGAATAGTTGCCGGTTTTGCGCCCAGTCCAGAGACAGTTCAGCCCGGACAGATATGTTATCCCGGGTCACTTGGCCGGAATTTCTGAGGCAGGAGGCTGTGCAGGCAGTCGGTGCAGCTTTTCAGGCTGGTCAAATTAAGCGGGCTTGCCTCCAGGTTGTCAAGGGCAGCCAAAGTTGGCAGACAAGTATTGCTGCGCTGGCGGCCTTACGTCAGGAATGCAGTGTGCCTGTCTGTATCTCCGCCGACATAGAGACAGTAGCTCAGGCCCAAGAACTGCTTGATAGGGGGGCAGACCGCATCTCACTTGCACTGGATGCCGCTACGGCTGAACTCTATCATGAGGTAAAAGGCGGCCAGTGGGTCAAACGCTGGGAACTCTTAAAAAGCTGCGCTCATGAACTAACCGGCAGGGTTAGCACTCACCTGATTGTCGGCCTGGGTGAGACGGAAGAGGAAATGATTACCACAATTGCAAACTGCCAGGATAATGGCATACAAGTGGGCCTATTTGCCTTCACTCCCGTACGGGGCACCGCTTGGGAAGATAAATCGCCGCCTGTTATTGGTCAGTATCGCCGCGTTCAGATTGCACACTTTCTCTTAAAACAAGGCTATAGCCGGGATGTCTTTCACTATCAGGACGGCAAGTTGACCGGAATTAGTCTGTCCCGAGCAGAAATGGTGACTGGATTAGCAGATGGCAAAGCCTTTGAAACCAGCGGCTGTACTGACTGTAACCGGCCTTATTATAATGAACGCCCCGGCGGGGTTATGTATAACTATCCCCGGCCGCTTACCCCGGTAGAGGTTAAACAGGCGTTGCTGGAAAGCGGACTGATACCTGATGCTGGGGCCGATTATTGACCGGCACAAACTATTACGATACCAGAGCTAAGCGAAAGCGAGGAATCTGACATGAAGTGGCGAGTTATTAATAGCGGCATTGGTCGGGCCGCCGATAATATGGCGATTGATGAAGCAATATTAAAAGTACATGCTGCTGGGCAAGTGCCGCCGACCATCCGTTTTTACGGCTGGCAGCCAGCGGCTGTCAGTGTTGGCTATTTTCAAAAAGCCTCAGCTGAGGTTGATATTACCGAGTGCCGCCAACAGGGAATTGACGTTGTCCGACGATTGACTGGGGGCCGTGCCGTGCTGCATGACGCTGAATTAACCTACAGCTTAGTTGTCAGCGAGACGCACCCGCTTGTTCCACATACCATCACAGCCTCGTATCGTTTTTTTAGTCAGGGCTTGCTGGACGGACTTAAAGTGCTAGGCATTGAGGCCCAGATGAGCATGCCTAAGGCTGCTTATAGCCAGACCAAGTGTCGTCATCACGCGTCAGCTGCTTGTTTTGATGCGCCTTCTCATTATGAGGTCACTTTTGATGGACGTAAAATAATCGGTAGCGCCCAAGTTCGCAAAGAGGGCGTTATTTTGCAGCATGGCTCAATTTTATTGCGTTTTGAGCCTCAACAGGTAGCATCTTTGCTTAATCTCCCAACCCCGGAAGCTAAAGCTACAGTAGCTAAGATGCTTACCAAACGCGCGATCTCGCTAGCTGAAGCAGCTAACCGGGAAATCAGTTGGGAAGAGGCCTGCCAGGCAATCCAGACAGCCTTTGGTCCGGCCTTAGGCGTGGAGCTGACGCCTGACAACCTGAGCCAAGCCGAGCGAGAAATGGCACAAGAACTGGCTGTGACCAAATACACGCAAAATACGTGGAACCTATTACGGTGAAGGAGACAGAAGGAGGATAAACATGGGCTATGATGTGGCTGTCATTGGCGGCGGTCCAGGCGGCTATGTGGCTGCGATCCGCGCTGCTCATTTGGGCGGCAGGGTACTGTTAATTGAAAAAGACAACGTAGGCGGAGTGTGTCTAAATCGTGGCTGCATCCCCACCAAGACCTTGCTGAAAAGTGCGGAAAAGTGGCAGGACTTAGTGCGGTGTGCCGAATTTGGCCTAAGGGCCGAGGCTATCGGTTTTGATTTTAAGGCCATTATTGAACGGAAAAACAAAGTAGTGACAGGACTCAGAGGCGGTATTGAGCAGTTGGTTAAGAGTAATGACATTACGGTCATTCGCGGTGTTGCTGCATTGACCGGCCCGAAACGACTAACAATCCGCACTGAGACAGGACAAGAAACGGTTGCTGATAGCAAAATAATTATTGCTACCGGCTCAACGCCCAGCAGTATTCCGGTTCCGGGTCATCCATTGTCAGCGGTTATCACAAGTGATGAATTGCTAGAGCTGACTGAAGTGCCTAAGAGCATGCTGGTCATCGGTGCCGGCGTAGTAGGTATTGAGTTTAGCGCGATAATGAAGGCTTTTGGCTGTGAGGTAATAGTAGTTGAAATGCTGCCAACCATATTACCAATGCTAGATGGTGACCTAATCAAACGTATGGGACTAAGCCTGCGCAAACAGGGGATTAAAACTCTGGCTGGAACCAAAGTGATGGCTATCGAAGAAGCTGCTGGCGGCGTGGTAGTAAAAGTCGATACCGGCAAAGGCGTCCAGGAATTCCTGGTAGAAAAAGTGCTTGTTGCCGCAGGGCGTTGTCCGGTGACCGAAGGGCTGGGGTTAGATGCGCTAGGAGTTGCTTTTGACCGTACAGGTATTAAAGTTAATGAACGAATGGAAACCAATATAACAGGTGTTTATGCTATTGGCGATGTTACCGGACAGAGCATGTTGGCCCATACCGCGTCAACTGCCGGCATGGTAGCGGCTGAAAACGCAATGGGGCTGAATTCGGTTATGGATTATAGCGCAATACCTAGTTGCATATTTACCACACCCGAAATCGCGATGGTTGGTTTGACCGAAGAAGCAGCAAAGGCGCAAAATCTTGAGTTCAAGTCCAGTAAATTTAACTTTGCCGCCAATGGTAAAGCGGTAACAATGGGCGAAACTGATGGACTGGTGAAGATTATTGCCGAGACAGCTACCGGCAGAGTGGTGGGAATGCATATTATGGGGCCGCATGCCAGTGACCTTATTATGGAAGGTACCCTGGCAATTAGAAATAGATTAACAGCCCAAGACATTGCTCATACCATTCACCCCCATCCCACATTGTCAGAAAGTATTATGGAAAGTGCGCACGGCATTTATGGTGAGATTATTCACCAGGCTAAGCTGAAGTTAAAGAAGTAACCATAAATTGCTTGACTTTTTATATGTTTAATCATACAATTTAGGTAATTACATAAGGAACAGGTGCCCGATTGGGCTTAATAGGGAAGCCGGTTAAAAGCCGGCACGGTCCCGCCGCTGTGATGGAGAGCCAATTTGCAACAAGCCACTGAAATTGACACTATTTTGGGAAGGCGCAAATTAGCAATGATCCTAAGTCAGAAGAACTGCCTGTTTAACAATCACCGTTTAACCTACGAGCGATGGGGAGGGGATTTGTGTGCCAACTTTAGGCAAACAATCTCTGTTATCCCCATTGGGTGGTAACAGAGATTTTATTACGTTAAGGAGTTGTTTATAATATGGCAGGAATTTTTTACGGCGTCGGCGTAGGGCCTGGCGATCCCGAATTACTAACTTTGAAAGCAATTAACGCTATTAAAACAGCAGATGTAATTATTGCTCCCCGGACAGAGAAAAAGGACGAAAGCACGGCAATGTCTATCGCCCGGCCTTATATTCAGGAAGCCAGCGAGATTTTGGAATTGGTATTTCCAATGAATTATAATGTGCAAGCTCTGTCAGATGCCTGGGTGAACAATAAAAAGACCATCCTGGCTCTATTGGATGCCGGTAAAAAAGTGGTCTTTCTGACATTGGGTGATCCTATGCTCTACAGTACCTATATGTATGTGCAACGCTTACTGGAAGATTCCGGTCATGAGATTATCAATATTCCGGGAGTTAACTCCTTTTCAGCCATTGGCAACCGTTTGGGGGTGGCGCTCGCGGAAGGCGGCGATATTCTGAGCATTGTGCCAGCGACCATTGATAATGAACGGTTAGAAAGGGTACTGGCTGTCTCAGACAATGTTGTACTTATGAAAGTATACAAAAACTTTAACGAGATTGTTGAAAAACTGCATAAACATGGCATGGTAGAAAACGCTGTTATGGTTTCCAAATGTGGTTTGGAAGGCGAAGAAATCATCTATGATCTAGCTGCTAACGGCAGTAAAAAAGTGAACTATCTGTCAACCATCCTAACGAAACGCTCCAAAGTGAGTAAACACGCACTGGCATGAGCAACGGCTCGCTAACAGCGCTGCTTCAACGCAAGCAAGCTAAGGTTCGGTTGGCAGGGTTCGTCCTCTTAGCCGCTATGGTGCTGTTTACCTTAGCGGCTATCGGGTTTGGTCGGGCAGATATTAGTATGGCTGATGCGGCTGCTGTAATCTATGGCCAATTGACAGGTAGTCCGGAGGCTTATGCTCATATCAATGCCGCCAAGATGGCTATTATTTGGGATATCCGTCTGCCGCGTATTTTGGCTGCTATTGCAGTTGGCGGGGGACTGGCAGTTGCCGGTGTTGTCTTTCAGGCGCTGTTAATGAATCCACTTGCTGATTCGTATACTATGGGCGTATCAACCGGAGCAGCATTTGGTGCTAGTGTGGCCATTTATCTCAATATCTTTACGCAAGGTGGCTTGCCGGTAACCTTATTTGCTTTCGGCGGGGCGGTGGCAACCTTGCTTATCGTTATGTCGATGGCCCGGGTAGGTGGCTATGTATCATCAGCCAACCTAGTGATTGCCGGGATTATTGTCAGCAGCATCTTATCAGCAGCTATTAGTATGGTCAAAAGCTTAGCCGGTGAACAGGTATCTGCTATTGTCTCCTGGCTTATTGGCAGTCTGGCCGCGAAAAGCTGGGAACATGTGCTGTATGGCTGGCCGTTGATACTGGCTGCCTGTTTTCTTTGCTATTATTATGCCGAAGATTTGAATATTGTCTCCTTGGGTGACAAGGAAGCTCGAAGCCTGGGTATTAACGCCTCTCGCCTCAGAACAGTGCTGTTAGCTGCCGGCGCGCTGATTACGGCAGTATGTGTCGCTATTGGCGGTATCATTGGTTTTGTTGGCCTTATTGTACCGCATATGGTTAGGATGCTGACAGGATCAGATAATAAGGCGCTCATCCCGCTGTGTGGCTTAACAGGTGGGATATTATTATTAACAGCTGATACCTTTGGCCGGTCAGTAGGCAATATTGAGATACCTGTTGGGGTATTGACGACCCTTTTGGGTGGTCCGTTTTTTGTCTATATTTTTAGGATGCGTAACAAGACGCTTGGGTAGGAGCGTACTATGATAAAAGTTAAAAACATACAATTTGGCTATGCGGCCAAGCCTGTGCTCAAGGATATTACCCTAAGCATTAACCAAGGGAGCTTTTGTGGCATTGTTGGTCCTAATGGCTCAGG
>Ga0316613_10001816_pt1 | contig 14233 bp, 10 predicted proteins | sample OWC_soil_day10_C_2_FD_207647 | JGI IMG/M metagenome (GOLD analysis project Ga0316613, IMG submission 207647) | Wetland soil microbial communities from Old Woman Creek delta, Ohio, United States - OWC_soil_day10_CT_b | ecosystem: Environmental > Terrestrial > Soil > Wetlands | place: USA: Ohio...
ACGGGCAGAGCTTCTGCTATATCCATGGAGGTTACGACTCTGGGAGTCGACGGTATCGGTTGAAAAACCGATACTGGAGTCAATTGCAATGGTTGTTTGGGTGAGACAGAGGATTTAATGGCTTCACTCGAAGCTGCAAGATCTTCGAGTGTTTCTGTCTGAGCCTCACTTAATAGTTCTAATTCTATAATTTGTTCTTGTACAATGGGGGGCGATAAATGGGCTGATAAGTAACCTGCACCTAACAAAAAGAAGATATGACATAAAACGGAAACCATTGCCGCTCTACGCCAGCGTAGATGATATGCCATGATCTTACCTGCCTTTCTTTTCGGTCGCCACTGATACCCGGTGTGCACCGGCTAGCTTTAATTCATCTAAGACGGTGATTACTTTGCCATAATCCACCTGCTTATCAGCTCGCAGGACAAATACATTATCCGGCTGCTTGGTGAGCTCCGCATTTACGCGTTTTGCCAGCAGCGACAACGGCATTTCTTCCTGATCAAATAGAACCTGGCCATCTTGCATTACGGTAATATTGACATTGTGAGGAATATCTTGCTGTACGGCGGCTGTCTGGGGCAAACTAATAGGGATGGTGTGCTGTTCTACCATGGATAAGGTACTGATCATAAAGAAGACTAATAAGAAGAAAATGATATCAATCATAGGAATAATCATTAATTCTGGCTGATTTTCGATTCGTAAACTACGCAATTTCATGAGTTTCTCTCCGCCCTGATTTTTTGGCTAGTAAATGATTCAGCACCGTTGCACATACCTGTTCCATGTTGGTAACCATCAGGTCTAAGCGATGAGAGAAGTAAGTGTGGGAAAGTAAAGCCATCACAGCAACTGTTAACCCTGTTGCTGTGGCTATCAGTGCTTCACCGACACCGCCTGTAATTGCCATAGGCTGCCCTGACTGCACGTTAAATACGCTAAAAGAACTAATCATGCCAATTACTGTACCTAGTAGACCAAAGAGTGGGGCAAGTGTAACAATGGCACTGAGAAAGTTTAAAGACTGACGCAAACGTGCCGCGGATAACTGAGCGGCACTTTCTAATGCATTTTCGATATTACTGTCCCGTTGGTAGGCATGTAGTCCTTCCAGTGCGACTTGATTGATTACCTTTGGCGTTTGTTCACATAATTGTAAGGCTTCACTGAAACGCTGCCGTTCTAATAGAGGCTGCAGTTTTTCTAGAAATGCCTGGGTATCAGAAGAAATGCTGCGGTAATACAAAAAACGCTCTGTTGCAATAGCGATGACAGCCAGCGAGCATAACACCAGGAGGTACATGACCGGACCACCCTTGTGAAATAGGCTGATACATTGTGATAAAAATTCCATAGTTTAAAGATCTCCTTATGTTTTGTACCAGATTTATAAAAATGAATATGCACCGCCCGCCAATGTTGGGGGGCAGTGCATATTCTATTGTAAAGGAATTACATTTTGTGTTCTACGCCAACATAGAAACTACGTGATGGCATAGGGTAAGCTCCGGGATAGAGGTATGAACTGTAGGATCCCAAGCCTTTGAGCTCGTATGCCCTGTTTGTTAAGTTGTAGCCTTTCAGGTATATGCGAGTATTAGGAGTTATCTTATAGTTGGTCACCAAGTCAAAGGTTACGTAGGATCGAGATGTGTACTGTTCCAGACTACGTCCGGTAGCTGCCCGGACAGTTAACTCTGAATTCCATTTGTCTTGGTTATAATGGACACCCAAGCGGTAGCCATTAGGCTGACTGTTACTAAGATCAGTTGAATAATCAGTTGCACTAGAAGTTTTATTTTCGATTTTGACATAGGAGTAACCCGCTGACGCACTCCATTGAGGAGATAATTGATGTATCAAATTTAGATCTAATCCTTGTCTTTTTTGGTTGTCAATATTATAGGCATACCCTCTTGCATCAGCTGGATATGTATAATCAATCGCATCTTTAACACGGCTGCTGAAAATGCTGGCCTGAAGTTTTGTGCCGCCGGCGAACTCGGTATTCATACCAACAGTAACAGTACTTCCTGTTTCGGGACGAAGATTCGGATTACCGACAAACCACTCAGTATTACTAAAAAGATCTTCTGCTGTAGGAGCTTTTACAAATTGCCCCCATGACGCATAGACATTTGTCTTATCATTCATTTTGCGATTGGCGGTTACACGTGAAGTAACGTGGTCACCAATAATACTATGGTCATCATAGCGAGATCCTAAAGTTATCGTCCAATCACTGGGGAGTTTCCAGTGATCTTCCAAGAAGGCACCTTTGGTATTATATGTATTATCAATACCCTGGCTTACGTATGTAAAGTCAGTTTGACGATAATCGGCACCGAAGACTAGGGTGTGTTTATCATTTAAGCGCTTACTTTGCTGCCAATCTGCACCACTGGCAATCCTTTCAATGTCATAGTCTGTTGTTGTTTCATTGTAGTGTACATGATCAGTGGAATAATTGCGGTATACTCTAAAAAGGTCATCTGTTCCAAAATGGTATGTTAGGGATACATTTTTATCCTGAGATTTTCCATAGCCGTTATCATAATGATAATAGGGCTCGCCGGGAGCAGTTCCACCATAGCCATAATCTTTGTCTATCTGTTCCATTTGAAGAGATAGAGAACGTCCAGCACTTAGCTCTTTATCCAGGCGCATGGTTACTGTATCCTGTTCCAAATAGCTTTGTGGCAGAGTAGTGACTTCACCTGTGGCAGTATTTTTATATTCAGTATTGTCCTGCTTTTTATGTTCAGCAGTTATCAGATAGCTGTATCCGTTTTCCAGTTTATTGGATGTTGTTAAATTGTACTTGCGCGATTTCCAACTACCAAATTCTGTAGCAATAGAAGTACTTGATCCCGTTGCTTTGCGGGTGATGATATTAATAACGCCACCTACTGCGTCGCTGCCATATAGTGAAGAAGATGGGCCACGTACAATTTCGATACGTTCAATGTTCTTAACAGGCAAATTATTAAGATTGACCCCGCCCGTACTACCGCTTGTTACAATTTGATCCCAATTCATTCTGACGCCATCAACTAAGATGAGTACTCGATTATCGCCATTAAGGAATGGGATAGTAGCATGACTGCTTTCTTCTACGGAAATATTGGCTTTTGTTTGTAATATGTCAGGTACGGTGGTGAAATTACCTTTTTCAATTTCTTCTCTAGAGATAACAGTGACATTTGCTGCAACCTCTGTCTTTTTCACAGGTATACGACTGGCAGTTACTACATATTCATCAAAATTATAGTTTTCGTCAGTAGAAGCTTCTTCAGCTGCTACTACTCCGGATGTGCTTAATAATAATGCGCTGCTTACGAGTGAACATAATAATTTCTTTTGTTGCTTGTTAATGATAATCTCTCCTTAGTGCCATTATTTTTAATTATGATATAGATAAAAGCATGGTCGATATGTAAATCAAAAATGGATAGTTATTAGCTTTTTTCAAAACTTGACTGATAACAGTCAGTGAAAGATTCAAAATATACTTTTTATTTCTTCATAGCATGGCACCTTTCTGTTTCCGTATCTCAGGGACAACATTTAGATAATTATAATGGGGGAGATACATGAAATTATTTATTTGACTTAACACAAAAAAGAAATATAATAGTCCATGGGCATCAATCCTATTTGATAATCAATTATTCGACAAAACTGACTGACGACAGTCAAGAAAGTGAAAAATAATTAATTGATTATGATTATCATGATCAATTACGATTATAGTCGTTTCAAAAATGTTAGTCAATACTTAATTACAATTTATTTTTTGCGATTCTTGACTAAAATTACTTAAATATTAACTTTAAAAATGAATGCATAATAGTAAATTGTATTAGATCATACAGTAATCTATGAAAATGATTCTCTATATAAATATTATTAAAACTTTCGCCAAGGAGTGAGATATTTTCTACATATCAGTATAAGCATAATAACCGAAATAGGAAAATTTATTTATCACTAAGATGATAGTTAGTAGCTCTAAATGACAATTGATGTAAGCTATATTTTACAATAGCCAATTTTTATGAAAGTGGGATTTTTTGTAATGATTAAGTTCAAAGATCTAAATATGCCCCTTATGATCTTAATAGTAAATATGTTTATTGCTCAGGTTGGAGTTGGAATAATAATCCCCATTTTACCTAAATTTATGCAAGATTTTGGGGTAGGCAGCGCCACCCTTGGTTATTTGGTATCTGCCATGGGTTTAACCCAATTTTTATTTTCACCCCTTGCCGGGCAATGGGCGGATCAATATGGTCGAAAGATGATTATTGTTTGTGGAATTGCTATGCTTAGTGTGTCGCAATATATTTTCGGTTTTGCTAATGAGTTGTGGATGCTTTATGTATCTAGATTAGTTGGTGGAATTGGTATTGCCTTTACAACTCCTGCTATTACTGCCTATGTGGTGGATATCACTACGGATGATAATCGCGGCAAAGGTCTTGGCTGGATAGGGGCAGCTATGTCCTTTGGTATTGTAATTGGACCTGGCATAGGCGGCTTTCTGGCTGAATATGGTGTGCGCCTTCCTTTTTATGTGGCGTCGGCCGCCTCAGCATTCTCCATGCTCGTTGCTTTCTTACTGCTGCCAGAAACCTTATCAAAAGAGAAACAATTACTTGCCAAAAATTCACTGCAAAAAAAAGAGAATATATTCTCGCAAGTTGTGATGTCCTTTAAAGCGCCCTATCTATTTCTCTTAGTGTTGATTTTTATTCTGACCTTTGGATTGGTTAATGTTGAAGTGATTTTCGGATTGTATGTGGATGTGAAATATGGATTTACGCCTAAAGATATAGCGACTCTACTTACGGTGGGCGTATTGATGGGGACTTTTGTTCAGGCACTATTGATTGATCGGCTGTTGCGTCGCTTTGGGGAAAGGGTTGTCATCAATACGAGCATGATTTTATCAGCAGCATCGCTAGTGCTAATGCTATTACCAGGGAACTTTTGGTATATATTGCTTGTGACAACACTCTTCCTTACTTTCACTTCCATTTTACGACCAGCGATTAATACTCTTTTATCCAAGATGGCGGGAGAAGAACAAGGTTTTGTTGCTGGCATGAATAATACATATACTAGTGTGGGGATTATCATCGGTCCCTCCATTGCAGGTATTTTATTTGATATTCATATTAATTTACCTTACGTATTTGGAATAGTTCTTATACTTGGTAGTTTGGCAATACCTATTCTGGCAATGAAGGGAGAAGATGTAGAAGCCTATTCCTGTTCAAGAAATAAGTCATCCTAAACTGTTATAAAAGAGTGGATGAAGGGAGTTGCAGGAAAGAAGCTTCTGTAAAGTGTACATTTCAAACTTTGCAGAAGCTTTACTATGAAAATATAAACTGTAATTATCAGTTAAAATATCTCTAACCCAATAGGGCAATGGTCGCTGCCTAGAACTTCAGGATAAATCACTGCATCTTTAATAAACTCTCTTAATTGATCAGAAACCAAAAAGTAGTCAATACGCCAGCCAATATTGCGGGCTCTAGCATTCATCATGTAGGACCACCAAGTATATGCATCGGTTTTATCAGGGTATAAATAACGAAAAGTGTCGGTAAAGCCAGCTTGTAAAAGGGTTGTCATTTTACCTCTCTCCTCATCTGTGAAACCAGCATTACGTCGGTTGGTCTTTGGGTTTTTAATGTCAATTTCTTGATGAGCAACGTTAATATCGCCGCATACAATGACAGGTTTATTCATATTAAGATTTTGAAGATAGGTTCTGAATTCATCTTCCCATATCATACGGTAATCTAGGCGCAGAAGCTCCCGTTTTGAGTTGGGCGTATAAACATTTACGAGAAAAAAATCTTCAAACTCTGCTGTTATAATGCGACCTTCCTGGTCATGCTCTTCCTTATTCAAGCCATAAGTAACTGATAATGGCCTTATACGTGTAAAAATAGCAGTACCAGAGTACCCTTTTTTTACTGCGCTATTCCAGTACTTCTCATAGCCAGCAAGTGTGATCTCAGCTTGGTCAGGCTGCATTTTCGTTTCTTGTATGCAGAAAATATCAGCGTCAATGCAGTTAAAAAAAACTTCAAATCCCTTGACTAGGCAAGCTCTGAGCCCATTTACATTCCATGATATTAGTTTCATACGATGCAACCTCATTCCTAAGTATATTGGATTGATTTCAGTTTATGTCAACAATATAGAAAATGCAAGGATAAAGATTAAGAGAGAGTTAGCAGAAATATCAAAGACTTGAATCAGGTGGAATACGAATAACCTTTATGATATAAAAATAAAGCTAGTGATTTGGCAAATAAATTCAAAGGTTCGAGTCTAAGAACACTGCTGATAAAATAATCTTAGTAAAGCTAAAATAAAAAATTACAATATACTTAAAAAACATTGTAAAATGAGTGAAATGGAGATATGATGTATATCATAGATATATAATAGTATTATTCAACGAGACATTGCAAATAACTGAGCAATAATTTTGGTTGAGTCAGCGGAGACTCTTCTACAGTACTGTAGAAGAGTCTCTTTTTTGTAATAAAACAGTAGTATGTATCTTAATTAGCAAATTTGAATAAGGAAGACTAAGATTTCAGCCGTTTTTCACTGCCAACTGTAAAGATGGAGTCTTAGAGTACTGGTCAACGGATAAAAGATAGGATAGGTGAAGAGATATGGCAAGAGGCATATGGGAAAATAGTTTGATGAAAATTTTCTTGACACGAAGCTTTCTAGGACCAATATTTCGACCATTTCTGTATTCAACAGAGGAATACGTTCACTATACCTTTCTGGAAGAGATTACTATATTAACACAAGAGATTACCCAAATAAGAAACCTGGAAAAAAGAGGACTAACGTATTATTGGTTAATTGAGGTTCCCAGATCATTATTTGAGGAATTGTTTATTAATGGTATTGAGAACCAAAGGAAATGCCAGATTTTTAATGATATAAAAGCTAAGGATGGAACTGAAATAGCCTACCTCACCCAAGGATATATTTTAGCCATTATGCCTTGCATGTTACAGGAAGATGAGTATTTAGATTTACGTATAAGCCCGTCCATGAGTGAACTAGAACAAATCATTATTACTACTTATGGTTCAGAAAATCGAATTTTTTACTACCAGCACTATTTTCAGCAGTTATTAGCTGATTTTTTTGCAGAGGAAGTGAATGATGGTATGGTTCGTTTGTATATAGAAAAAGTCATTGATCATTTAACTGCCACTGCAACTTTTCCCAGGGATTCTAGCCAGCAAATAAAGATACACCAAGAAACTTTGAGTTATTGTTTATGGAAATTACAAAATATAAAATCTTCTGTGGCTGCAATGATTAAACGCCTTGGTGAAATAAAGATAGATCCAACTTCTCATGTATCCAATAAAGAAACGAACTATTGAAGAAAACATTTCTTTATCTATTGATAGAAAAACCCAAACCATTTTTAATGGTTTGGGTTTTTCATAGCCTCATAATAGTACGTTCTTTTCTTTACACGCGATTATCAGATTAAATAAGATGGCTCATGTGAGCTACATTTAACAAAGCTAGCATTGCTGAAATAACAACGAAAGTGAAAGCGCCTAATTGAAGTACCATAGTTATCAACCCTTTCTTTATATATCTCTCGAGTTGTAAATAATTAAGTGAAGAATTCAGTAAATTATAGATATAAAATAATCATGTATAAGATAATTCACGTGTATAAGGCAATTTTTATTTTAGCTGAGTTAGTGATTATTATCAAATCCGATAAAACAGGCTATGACAAGATAATGCTTTATTAAATAAAAATAAACAAGTTTTACTGCCATTTGCTTAAAAATTCAAATATTAATAAAAATTCACAATATAATAGTATATCATAATAAATTCGAATAATAAAGATGCTTTTTGAGAATTTATCTGTTAATTTAGAAAAATATATAATTTCAGAATCTTGGATCATTATAAAACATAAATGTACTACGCAAAAAATATGAGTTTTCAATGGAATCAAGAACCTATTTATGATATAGTTTAAAAAATAAGTCGGTAGTTATAGAATAGATTATTCTGATCATCTATAAGGAAGTTATTGAAGGGGATGGTAGGAGCAGTGGATTATGCAACTGCCTTTATACTTATAATTATAAGAAGACCCAAGATCCAGATGGAGAGGTACAATGCTAGAAATACGTAGGAGGTAAGAGTGGATTTATTCTTTATTGCAGCAAGCTTAATTTTATTAATGTATTTTGCTTATCGAGGTTATTCTATTATCCTCATTGCTCCTTTATTTGCGATACTTGCCTCTGCCACAGAATTTAGGTCCATGCCTGTTTACAGCGAGATCTTTATGACAAAGGCAGCAGAGTATTTTAAGACCTATTTTCCAATATTCCTACTAGGAGCAGTTTTTGCTAAAATTATGGAAGAAGGAGAGCTGGCCAGTTCAATTGCTGCTTTTATTTCTCGTTCATTAGGCAAGGAAAGGGCAATTTTAGCTGTTTTACTGGGATGTGGTGTTTTAACATACGGCGGTTTAAGCGTATTTGTCGTTGTATTTGTTATGTATCCTTTTGCCGCCTTATTATTTCGTGAGGCAGACATTCCTAAGCGCCTCATCCCGGCAACACTATGGATGGGTATCTTTACTTATGCTATGGTTGCAATACCAGGTACACCACAGATTCAAAATATTATTCCGACTACCTTTTTTGGCACATCTACTTGGGCATCTCCAATTATGGGGGTAGCAGGTGCAATGATATATTTTGCTTTAGCCTGGTTCTGGATTACATATCGGTTCAAAAGCTTAGCCAGTACAGGGGAAGGCTATGGTAATCATGCTAAAAATGAGCCAGAGCCACTTGGTGAAAGAGAAATGCCCCATTGGGGGCTTGCCTTACTGCCTTTAGTAACAGTTATTTTAGTCAATCTATATATGAGTAATCCTTTTAATTGGACATGGGCTTATTCTTGGGATCCTGCAATGTTGGAGCCATTTAAGAGCTTGCAATTGTCTTTGCTCAGTTCTAGTGTGCAAAAAGTATATGCAATTTGGTCCTTAGACATTGCGTTATTTGTTGGTATTATATTAGCCGTAATCATTGGCTGGGAGCCTATCAACCAAAAGGGAAGAATGGTCCATGCTTTTAATGCCGGAGCTCTCTCTTCTTTATCGGCTATATTAAATACTGCATCAGGTTATGCCTTTGGCAGTGTAATAGCTAAATTAAGTGGCTTCGTGGTTGTTAAACAAGCATTGATGGATTTGAATGTAGGCTCAGGGCCATTACTTTCTGAGGTGATAACTACAAATATTATGGCTGCTTTAACGGGATCTGCCTCTGGTGGTATGACTATCGCTCTAGGAATGCTAGGGAACGATTGGCTGTCTTGGGCACAATCCATTGGTATGTCGCCTGATATTCTTCATCGGATTATCTGCTTGGCATCGGCGGGAATTGATACCGTTCCTCATAGTGGCGCTTTAGTAACTGTTATTAGTGTATGTGGTTTAACACATAGAGCATCTTACTATGATGTATTTATTCTTTCTTTAATGAAGATGGTTGTTCCTTTTTTATTTATAGCGTATTATAGTCTGTTTGGCATAGGCTAAATAGGCGTGATTTTTAGTGGTTTAGGGGGATTATAGTATTGAATTGGCGTAGAAATCTTTGGGTGTTATCTTTTGCTGTCATGTTATCAGGTTCAAGTTATACAATGGTGATTCCATTTTTACCATTATATCTTTTAGATATAGGGGTAAGCCAGACCGAGGTAAACATGTGGTCAGGGCTTATCTTTTCAGTAACTTTTCTCGTCGGGGGGTTAATGGCGCCTTATTGGGGGCGGTGTGCCGATCGGACTGGCAAGCGTCGTATGATCATGCGTGCTGGATTTAGCCTGGCAATCGTATATTTTCTAGGGGCATTCGTCAGAAATCCGGTAGATTTATTAATTGTAAGAATTCTTCAAGGGTTTGCCAATGGATTCGTGCCAGCTTCTATGGCCATTGTTGCATCGTCGACGCCCAAAGATAAAATGGGTTATAGTCTAGGATTCATGCAGACAACACTCTTAATTGGGGGAATTTTAGGCCCATTAGTGGGGGGCAGTTTATCGCATTTCTTTGGTATGCGTTTATCTTTTGTCATTGCAGCAGGGATCATATTTTTGGGTACCGTTGGGGTGAGAATATTCGTGACCGAGCCTGAAAATACGGATTCTCCATGTGAAGGCAGTATTATAGATGATTTGAAAATGGCATTTACCAATCGCAAATTAGTGGAGATGCTATTACTACTTTTTGGCGTTCAAATGATTAGTATGATGCTCCAACCATTGATTGCTCTGTATGTTGCCCAGCTTCAGGGAAGCATGGAAGGGGTTGCTTTGACAGCAGGTATCGTTTATAGTTTAGCAGGTATTGCTGGGGCAATGTCTGCACCGACGTGGGGGAATTTTGGCCAGCGAAAAGGTTTTATTAAGACACTGATTATTGCTTTTATTGGTGCAGGTATATTTAATCTTGGACAATTCTTTGTATCCACTATCTACCAATTTAGTTTGCTCCAATTTCTCTTTGGCTTGTTCATTGTGGGTGTGTATCCGGCGATCAATACCATTGCAGTGAATTCAACAGATCAAGCCTTTCAAGGACGTATCTTTGGTCTTACAACTACGGCCAATCAATTAGGTTCTATGCTGGGACCGCTAATTGGTGGCATGATTAGCTCTTGGCTAGGAATTGGACCAGTTTATCTCATTTCGGGAAGCTTACTAATTATAATAGGAATCATTGTCTTTTTTAAAATTTTAAGAAAAACTATAACAAAAACACCTACAACGTTTTGATTGCAAAAACGTTGTAGGTGTTCATTTTTAATTATATGAGAAAATGTATGATTTTACGAACAAAAGACACATGCTGCTGATGTAGCACACAAACAATAATTTATGAATAGAACCCTTTATGTTCTTTGTGTCTTTGTGGTCAATTATGTTTATGTTTAAAGAACGCCTAGTTTTTTATTAGCTAAGCCAAATCTTTATGATATAGACCGCCGTGTAGTTTGTAGACTATAGGTTCGTAAGCGACACCACGATTGAAAGCATCTTCGATATCATTACTGACGATCATTGCATCCCTTACAAAATGCGCTGCGCTTTCAACACTTTCTTTTAAGGAGTGAGAACTAACAATTCCTGCAGTAAGTACGCTGGTGAAAAGGTCACCTGTACCATGCATATGGTAAGGAAGTAGGTCAACTGCTACTTCAAAATAAGAGTTATCATTTTTCATAGCGCAGTTATATAATTTATTTCCTCTGACGACACCAGTCAAAACAACATTTTTAGCACCCATTGCAATAATTTGCAAGCACAGTTCGCGGGAAGTGTCGCTGTCAACTTCTTCATCTAGATAATCTCTGCCGGTAAGGATATATGCTTCTGTAAGATTTGGCGTAACGATATCGGCAATCGCAACAAGCTCTCGCATGGTATTGCACATTTCAGGAGTATAGGTTTTGATGATTACACCATTATCACCCATAACAGGATCCACTATCTTTATTGGGCAATTGAAATTCAGCATGAAATTTTTGACGATTTGAATTTGTTCAGCCGAGCCGAGGAAGCCACTATAAGCACAATCTGTCTTAAAGTCAATTTCTTTCCAGTGATTGATAAATTCATCCATTTGTGGCGTAACGTCAAAGAATTTGAATCCTGGGATAAGAGTATTGGTTGATAATAATGCGGTGGGAAGCGGGCAGACTTCAATTCCAGCTGCGGATATTACTGGGATTGCAACTGTAAGTGAACACTTACCATACCCTGACATATCGTGGATTGCTACAACTCTGGCAAGTTTTTGTTTCATGTTATATCCTCCTGTATTTTATTAGATTCGCTATACAAATAATAAGAAAGATTACTATATTATCTACTATAGATCTACATCCTATATAGGTAATAAGTATTACGACGAAGTGTTAATCCATATAGCATTGGATATAGAGATGGATATTTTTAATTTTAAGGATTCCCAAAAACACAACTTTATTATAAAATAAAGTTGATCCTTTTAAAATATACAGAAATCATATATTTGATAGGTACAGTTTGGAGGCAGTATGGATTTAATAGTTCTTGATAAGAATAGGAAAGATCCCTTATATATTCAGCTTTATATGCACTTTAAAGGAGCAATCGAGAAGGGTGAACTAAAGGAAAGTGAAAAATTGCCTTCCATTCGAGGGCTTTCCAAGAATCTTTCCATTAGTAAAATTACGGTTGAAAAGGCATACCAACAGCTTATGAGCGAAGGCTATATCGAGAATTATAATCGCTCACGATATACCGTAAATAAATTGGAAGAGATTATGCTGAAAACCCCGACAACTCTTATTGTGGATCAAAATAATAATAATAAATTGGAGAAAGAAGATGATAAAATCCTCTATGATTTTGCAAGCGGCGAAATGGATATAGATGGTTTTGATTTCTCTCTATGGAAACGATATATAAGTAAAGCTTTTTTACAGAAAGAACGTCTTGTTGGATATGGAAATATTAAAGGCGAAGAAGAATTACGTAAGGAGATCGCAAAATATATTCAGCATTCAAGAGGGGTTTATGCCTATAAAGAGCAGATTATAATTGGTGCAGGGGTCCAAAGTCTTTTGAGTATGCTTTGTAGCATGCTCAAATTAGAAAACAATAGTATTGCTTTTGAAGAGCCAGGTTTTAAAAATGGAAGACGTATTTTTGCGGATAATGATTTTACTATTATGCCAATCACAATGAAAAAAGATGGAATTGATATGACGGATCTTGTTCGCAGTGGTGCAAGGCTGGCTTATGTAAGCCCATCTCATCAATTCCCTACAGGGTATATCATGCCAATCGGCAAGAGGAACCAGTTACTAAATTGGGCAGAGCAAAGGGAAGGTATCATTATTGAGGATGATTATGATAGTGAATTTCGTTATTTCGGACGCCCCATACCAGCATTAAAGGGCCTTGATAATAGTGGGAAGGTAGTGTATTTAGGATCATTCTCCAAGGTAATACCACCTTCTATACGTGTTAGTTACATGGTTTTACCAGAAAAATTTCTAGCAATATACCAAGAAAAATCATCCTTATACAACCAAACAGCTTCTACCATTGAACAGCTTGCCCTTGCCCAGTTTATGACTGATGGTCATTTAGAGAGGCAAATTCGCCGACTTCGTAAGCTATATTATGAAAAAAGAAAAACGTTTTTAGCTGGAATCAGAAGCATTTTGGGTGAGAATGTGGAGATGAATGAGAATGAATCAGGACTTCATATTATTCTCAGCTTAAAGTCTGAATTGCAGGCCAAGGAATTGGCGGTAAAGGCGTTGGAACAAGGCTGTCGTGTAGCCCCTGTACAGGATTATTATTTGGAAACCTCACCTGAGAAGTTGCCCCAAGTATTATTATACTTTTCAAAAATACCTGCTCATGAGTTAGAAAATGGAATAAGACGACTAAGAAATGCATGGTTTTAGCAAGCCGTGGGGAGGATATGGTTAAACAGTTGACAGCTAGCTGGGAGGCAAATATACTTATATTTGTAAATATTCTAATATTGGGGGGTAACCATGAAGAACACAGTGATTCTCAATGGGGCTAAGTTGGATTTTGATAACAATCTGGACTTTTCTTCCATATCCCAAATTACCACGGTTACAAAGTACGATGTAAGTAGTAATGAAGAAATTCTAGAGCGAGTTAAAGGGCAGCATATTGTCATTACCAAGGAATTACCTGTAGGAAGAAATTTAATTTCTCAATTCCCTTCCTCTGTTGAGCTTATCTGTGAAGCCGGTACTGGCTATAATAATATCGATATTGCCGCCGCTAGAGAAAAAAATATTACAGTCTGCAATGTTCCTAGCTACAGCACCGAAGCAGTAGCCCAGCTAGTGATTACCTTTTTATTAAATTTAAGTTCCTCACTGATCCAGCAGCAAGTTATGCTCCAAAAGAAGAACTTTGATAATTTTACTAAACATCTGCAGGTACCACATTTTGAATTGCAAGGTAAGACTCTTGGTATCATCGGCGCAGGTGCTATAGGGAGGGAAGTAATTAAAATTGCTCTGACCTTAGGAATGAATATTCTCGTTCATAGTCGTACTCCCAAGTCTTGGGGCGAGGCAAA
>Ga0316613_10001818_pt1 | contig 14224 bp, 17 predicted proteins | sample OWC_soil_day10_C_2_FD_207647 | JGI IMG/M metagenome (GOLD analysis project Ga0316613, IMG submission 207647) | Wetland soil microbial communities from Old Woman Creek delta, Ohio, United States - OWC_soil_day10_CT_b | ecosystem: Environmental > Terrestrial > Soil > Wetlands | place: USA: Ohio...
CGATTGACGAAACCCAGTCCTGGTCGGCGGATAAGCTGTACAAGGAAGCCAAGGACGAATTATCCAGCAAGAACTACGACAAAGCAGCCGAGTATTTCGAGAAGCTTGAATCGCGCTATCCATTCGGTATCTATGCACAGCAGGCACAAATGGAGGTTGCCTATGCATATTATCTCCAAAATGATCAGGCGCAAGCGCTGGCGGCCGTTGAACGGTTTATCAAGCTCCACCCCAACCACCCCAATATCGATTACATGTATTACCTGCGCGGGCTGATCAATTTCAACGACCGTATCGGCCTCCTGAACCTTTACCTGAAGCAGGATCTCTCCGAGCGCGACCCGAAAGCGGCCCAGGATGCATTCGATTCCTTCAAGACGCTGGTTACCAAGTATCCGAACAGCATTTACGCCCCTGACGCACATATTCGCCTGAAATACCTGGTCAACGTGCTGGCAGATTATGAAGTGCATGTCGCACGCTACTACTATCGTCGTGGCGCCTATCTGGCTGCTGCCAACAGGGCCCAGTATGCCTTGACAAAATACCCCGAAGCGCCCGCCATCGAGGAAGCGCTGCTGATCATGGTCCGCTCATACGATCAGTTAGGTCTGATCGACCTTCGTAACGATGCCGATCGGGTGTTCAAGAAAAATTTTCCGGACAGCAAGTACCTGAAAAACGAGCAGAAAAAAGACACGCCGTGGTGGAAATTGTGGTGATCGATTCATCCGATCCCGACTATTTCACGCCCCCAACTTACCATCCTGCTGATTAGCCTGAACGATCATGTCGACCGCTTCCATCCCCTGCGGCAGTTTATTTGTCGTGTCTGCCCCTTCCGGCGCGGGCAAATCGTCGCTGGTGAATGCGTTGCTGAAGCAAGACGCCGACATCGAGCTTTCCATTTCTTATACTACCAGGCCGCCGCGTCCGGGAGAGCAGCACGGACGTGAATATTACTTTACGTCCATCCCGGACTTTCAGGCGCGCAGCAAAGCGGGCGAATTTCTCGAATCCGCAGAGGTTCATGGCAATTACTATGGAACCTCGCGTATGGCCATCAGGGAGAAGATGGAGTCCGGCAAGGACGTTCTGCTTGAGATAGACTGGCAGGGAGCGCAGCAGATCAGAAAAGTTTTTCCTGGGTCCATCGGGATTTTCATCATTCCGCCCTCCATTTCCGCGCTGAAAGAAAGGCTGATAAAGCGCGGCCAGGATGGGGAAAGCGTCATTGCCAAACGGTTGCTGGCAGCCGGTGGCGAGATCGCTCACGCACCGGAGTTTGAATATGTTATTATCAACCAAGATTTCAACTTCGCTTTGTCTCAGCTTGCTGCCATCGTCAAGGCCACACGTTGCCGCTTCGAGCAACAGTCTGCGCGTTACGCGGACCTCTTCGCACAGCTAGGCATTCATCACGCAACAAACCCAAAATAATCAGGAGTAGCACATGGCACGAATTACTATTGAAGATTGCCTGAAGCAGATCCCGAATCGCTTCGAACTGACTCTTTGCGCAACCTACCGCGCCCGACAGTTGCTTCAAGGCCACACCCCAAAAGTCGATGCCAAGGATAAAATGTCGGTACTGGCCCTGCGTGAAATCGCCTCTGGCAAAGTTGGGAAGGAAATGCTGAAAAAGGTTCCAGGCTGATTTTTTTGTATTGCTCCGGCCTGTCTTTTACAAGGGACGGCGGATTGACTGTCAAACGGCGACAACCGAATGGCTGATTGTCTTTCAGGCAACGATTATGAAAGCAGATTACGATCTATCAGCGATGCAAAATGACAAGTTTGCATCGCTGAGTGCTGCCCTGCCCGAAAACCAGTTCGGTGAGGTGATCACGATCCCATCGCCGCGTCCTGCAGCCGTTGCGTCGTTTTCCCAACTGACGGAAAAACTTGAAAAGTACCTGCCGCCGGCCGATCTTCGCCGGGTGCGGGACGCTTTCCGGTTCGCTGATGAAAAACACCTGGGGCAGGTCAGAAAATCCGGCGAGCCTTACATTTCCCATCCTATCGCCGTAGCCGAGATCTGCGCGGACTGGAAGCTCGACGCGCAGGCGATCATGGCTGCGCTGCTTCATGACGTCATTGAAGACCAGGACGTCAAGAAGGAAGAATTGATCGAGCGCTTCGGTGCGCCGGTTGCCGCCATGGTGGATGGTCTGTCCAAACTGGACAAGATCGAGTTTCAGAACCAGCTCGATGCTCAGGGCGAGAACTTCCGCAAGATGCTGCTGGCAATGGCCCGGGATGTTCGCGTCATCCTGATCAAGCTGGCCGACCGCCTGCACAATATGCGCACCCTGGGTGTCATGGACCGGCCCAAACGTTACCGGATAGCGCGCGAAACGATGGAGGTGTATGTCCCGATTGCTCATCGGCTCGGCATCAACAACCTCTATCGGGAATTGCAGGATCTGTCGTTCCGCAACATTTATCCGTTTCGTTATCAAACCATAGCGAAAGCGGTCAAGGCGGCACGCGGCAACCGGCGCGAACTTCTTGGCAAAGTGCATGATGCCGTCAAGAGCGCGCTCGAAAAGAACGGCATTCATGCCGAAATCTACGGCCGTGAAAAAACCCTGTTCGGAATTTACCGCAAGATGCGGAACCAGCATCTGTCCTTCTCCCAGGTACTGGATATCTACGGGTTTCGCGTCGTGGTCGACACGCTTCCGCAGTGCTATGTCGCCCTTGGCGTTCTCCATGCGCTTTACAAGCCACTGCCCGGGAAGGTGCAGGACTATATCGCGATGCCGAAGCTGAATAATTACCAGTCGTTGCATACGACACTGATCGGCCCATATGGAGCGCCTGTCGAATTCCAGATTCGCACACCCGAAATGCATCACGTCGCCGAGACCGGTGTTGCCGCTCACTGGCTATACAAGGAAGAAGATAATCTGACCGATCTGCAGCAGCATAGTCTGGGCTGGCTGCAATCCCTGCTCGATATCCAGCAGCAAACAGGCAATTCGGCCGAATTCCTTGAACACGTCAAGATCGACCTGTTTCCCGACTCAGTCTACGTGTTTACCCCCAAATCGAAAATCGTCGCTCTGCCTCGCGAAGCGACAGCCCTTGATTTCGCATACAGCATTCACTCGGATGTCGGCGACCAGGCCATCGCCGTCAAGATCAACAATGAACCCGCGCCATTGCGCACCGAGCTGCAGAATGGCGACATCATTGAAATCATTACCTCTCCCAGTTCTCGCCCCAACCCTACCTGGTTGACCTTTGTCCGCACAGGCAAGGCACGCTCAAGAATACGGAGTTACCTGCGCACGGTCAGCCTCGCCGATTCAGCCGAACTGGGAAGAAGGTTATTGGCGCAGGAATTCAGGGCGCTGAGCATCGATCCCGAAATTCCGCCTGAACAGGCGGAAAAGCTCATCAACGAATCCGGCGCCAAATCAATAGACGATATTTACATCGATATCGGCGTCGGCAAGCGCATGGCAGCGCTGGTGGCACGCCGCGTACTGGGCATCATCGAAGATGCAAGCAAGAAGAAATCCAGGAAAAAGATCGTATCGAGCGAAGAACAACCGAAGACTGCGGAGCCGGTCATTATCTTCGGCAGCGAAGGCGTCAACGTTCAGCTATCGCCCTGTTGTCTGCCGATCCCTGGCGACAGTATTGTGGGGCAGCTGAATCTGAGCCGCGGCCTGGTCGTCCATAATGCAGAATGCAGGCAGGCAAAACGCCTGATCGCCCGCGAGCCGGAAAAATGGATCAATGTGGCCTGGGGTGAAGATCTGAACCGCCGCTTCGACTGTCACCTGAAAGTGCTCGTCCAGGACGAAAAAGGCATCCTTGCGCGCATTGCTGCCGAAATCAGTGAATCTGATGTCAATATCTCGACCGTCGGAATGGAAACACAGGATAAATTCACCGTCCTGCGCTTTATCGTTCAGGTTGAAGACCGTGTGCATTTGGCCCGCCTGATGCGCCGGGTGCGCCATGTTCCCGGCGTGGCCAGGATTTCCAGAGAACGAAGCTGACATTTTTGTCGAGATTTGCTTCGTAAGCTTTCCTACACTCCCATCCTTATTTGTCGTATTTTTGTCCTGCTTTGCTGCAATTACCGTAACGTTTACGGTTTATTCCAGGGCATGAAGCGCTCACACCTATGCCAAATCCACATCGCCATCAATAAGGCATGGAAATTGCTCATTTGACTAAAACGCTCAAGTAATTATAATTTGCTATACTTGAGTAAAACATTCAAGTAATAATTGTTTATTGAATATTGAGAGCGACGCAGCCCCTTTATGCGACTTACCACAAAAGGCCGTTTTGCCGTAACTGCGATGATTGACTTGGCGCAGAACCAGGACAAGGGACCTGTCACGCTTGCCGGCATCAGTGAACGGCAGAGCATTTCCCTGGCATATCTGGAACAGCTCTTCAGCAAATTGCGGCGGAATCATGTCGTCAAGTCCGTTCGCGGGCCCGGTGGCGGCTACGTGCTGTCACGAAGCGCGGACGATGTCTCGATAGCTAACATCGTCTTTGCGGTCAACGAACCTCTGGACACGACACGCTGTGGCGGCAGCGGTAATTGCCAGAACGCAGGGCCGGCCGGGCAGGTCGAATGCATTACTCACAATCTGTGGGCCAGCCTGAATGAAAAAATCGTTGATTATCTTCAATCCGTTTCCCTACAGAACCTCGTCGATCATCATCGCGAAAAATACGAACAACCCATTACCATGCATGTCGGCAAGACTGCTGAAATCGAAGTCAAATAGCTGGATAGAGGAACTATCATGAATACTCTGCTGAAAACGAATGAAGGCAAAACCCTGATGGAAATCATCAAGGCACCGCATTTCCCGATCTATATGGATTACTCGGCGACAACGCCGGTCGATCCGCGTGTCGCCGATAAGATGATCCCCTATTTGTATGAGCAGTTCGGCAACCCCGGTTCGCGCAGCCATATGTATGGGTGGGAAGCGGAGAAAGCGGTCGAAGAAGCGCGGCAGCACGTAGCCGCACTGATCAATGCCGATCCCCGCGAAATCATCTGGACTTCCGGCGCCACCGAAGCGAACAACCTGGCTCTGAAAGGTGCAGCCCACTTCTACAAGACAAAAGGCAAACACATCATTACGGTCAAGACCGAGCACAAGTCGGTTCTCGATACCGTGCGCGAATTGGAACGGCAGGGGTTCGAAGCGACTTACCTGGAACCAGGAGAAGACGGGCTGGTCACCACCGAGCAGTTGGAGCAGGCCATGCGGCCCGACACCATTCTGGTATCCGTCATGATGGTCAACAATGAAATCGGCGTTATCCAGCCTATCGATGCCATCAGCGAACTGTGCAGGAAGAAAGGCATCATCTTTCATTGCGACGCCGCTCAGGCAACCGGCAAGGTCGAGATCGACCTGCAGAAGACCAAGGCTGACCTGGTGACGCTGACGGCGCACAAGACCTACGGCCCCAAGGGCATCGGCGCGCTCTTCCTGAGGCGCAAGCCACGTGTGCGCGTTGAAGCCCAGATGCATGGTGGCGGACAAGAACGCGGACTGCGCTCGGGAACGCTTGCCGTACACCAGATCGTCGGCATGGGAGAGGCGTACCGTATCGCCAAGGAAGAGATGCAAGAAGAGATGATTCGGGTCAAGGCATTGCGCGACCGCCTGGCCAAGGGCCTGTCGGAAATCGAGGCAGTTGTGATCAACGGCGATATGGATCATCGCGTGCCACATAACCTGAACATCAGCTTCAATTACGTCGAAGGCGAATCGCTGATGATGGCGATCAAGGGCCTGGCGGTATCTTCCGGCTCGGCATGCACCTCGGCAAGTCTGGAACCGTCCTATGTCCTGAGAGCCCTGGGAAGAAGCGATGAACTCGCACACAGTTCGATTCGTTTCACAATCGGGCGCTTTACCACAGAAGAAGAGATCGATTTTGCCATCGATCTCTTGAAAGGGCAGGTCGCCAAGCTGCGCGAGTTGTCACCGCTTTGGGAAATGCACAAGGATGGCATCGATATCAATTCCATCCAGTGGGCAGCACACTAGTTTGATCAATTTGGGAGCCGCAGCATGAGTTATTCGGACAAAGTACTGGACCATTATGAAAACCCACGGAACGTGGGATCATTCGACAAAGGCGACGAGACGGTCGGCACCGGCATGGTTGGCGCGCCTGCGTGCGGCGACGTGATGAAGCTGCAGATCAAGGTCGGAAAGAATGGCACCATTGAGGACGCCAAATTCAAGACCTACGGCTGTGGTTCGGCGATCGCATCGAGCTCGCTCGTGACCGAATGGGTCAAGGGCAAGACACTGGATGAGGCGCTCGCGATCAAGAACACACAGATCGCGGAAGAACTGGCCTTACCGCCGGTGAAGATTCATTGCTCGATTCTGGCCGAGGACGCCATCAAGGCCGCAGTCGAGGACTATAAAAAACGCAACAACAGCGCGGAATAAGCTGCCGCCATTCGGATCAACAGTATCAACTTGGTTTTATCCAAGGAAAACGGAGACAAGAACATGCCGGTAACACTTACTGAAAAAGCGGCCCGCCACGTCAGCCGCTACCTGGAACGCCGCGGCAAAGGCATCGGCCTTCGCTTCGGAGTACGCACAACGGGGTGCTCGGGGCTCGCATACAAGCTGGAGTACGTGGACGAGGTCTCCGGGGACGATAGCGTGTTCGAATCGCACGGCGTGAAGGTCTTCGTCGATCCCAAAAGTCTGCCGTATATTGATGGCACAGAGCTGGATTATGCGCGCGAAGGCTTGAACGAAGGGTTCAAGTTTCACAATCCGAATGTGACGGACGCCTGCGGCTGCGGCGAAAGCTTCAAGGTCTGAGCCAGATATCCCAGACCTGCCAGCGAACCATGCAGAACTATTTCGACCTTTTTCATCTGCCCAGGCAGTATGCGATCGATCGCGCCGCCCTCGATGCCGCCTATCGTGATGTACAGGGACAGGTCCATCCTGACCGCTTTGTCAATGCACCGGATGCAGAAAGACGCACGGCCTTGCAATGGGCTGCGCATGCAAATGATGCATACCTGACGCTGAGAAACCCGTTAAAGCGCGCTGCCTATTTGTGCGAACTGCATGGGTTCGGCCTGCACGCCGACTCGAACACATCCATGCCGATGGAGTTTCTCATGCAACAAATCGAATGGCGCGAGAAGCTGGACGAGGCCAGAGGAACGAAGAATGCCGATGCGCTGGAGACGCTGGCATCCGAATTGCGTGTCATCCGTAAGGAGCAAATGGAACGGATCGAGAAATTGCTCGATGCGAGCGATTTTGCGCAAACGGTTCAGGAGGTGCGAAAGTTGATGTTCGTGGAAAAATTCGACGAAGACATCAGTTTTGCATTTGATACACTGGATTCAACAGACTAAATCGACATGGCCCTTCTTCAAATTGCCGAACCCGGCATGGCTCCCGCACCGCACCAGCGGCGTATGGCTGTCGGCATCGATCTCGGCACTACCAACTCACTGGTCGCGACCGTCCGGAACAGCGTGCCGGAAGTCATCAATGACGATGAAGACCGCCCTCTTCTGCCCTCGGTCGTCCGTTATCTGCCCGACGGTTATGCGCGGATCGGTTATGAAGCGCAGGCGGCTCAGGCATCCGACCCGAAGAACACGATCGTATCGGTGAAGCGTTTCATGGGGCGAGGCCTGAAGGATATTGCTCATGTCGAGAGCATGCCCTACGATTTCGTCGATGCCCCGGGCATGGTGCAGATCAAGACTGCCGCAGGAGTAAAGAGCCCTGTCGAGGTGTCCGCCGAAATTCTGGCAATGTTGCGCCAGCGTGCGGAAGACGTGCTGGGCGACGATCTGGTCGGTGCAGTCATTACCGTTCCCGCCTATTTCGATGATGCGCAACGCCAGGCAACAAAGGACGCCGCAAAACTGGCCGGACTCAACGTTCTGCGTCTGCTGAGCGAGCCGACTGCCGCAGCAATCGCATACGGGCTCGACAATGCTTCCGAAGGCATCTATGCCGTTTACGATCTTGGTGGCGGCACATTCGACATCTCCATTCTGAGGCTGACGCGCGGCGTGTTCGAAGTGCTTGCGACCGGCGGCGACTCTGCGCTGGGCGGCGACGACTTTGACCATCGTTTGTTCTGCTGGATACTCGAACATACCAAGCTGCCTCCGCTATCGAACGAAGACATGCGGCTGCTGATGATGAAGGCACGTCAGGCGAAGGAAAAACTGGCTACCCATGCCCGCACGACTATCAACGCAACTCTGCATGATGGCACGAAGGTGCATTTTCAGATCTCCGCCAACACCTTTGAACAGATGACGCAGCATCTTGTTGGCAAAACCATAAACCTGATCAAGAAAGCGCTGCGCGATGCATCGCTGACCGTTGATGAAGTAAAAGGTGTCGTGCTGGTCGGCGGCGCAACGCGCATGCCACATGTCCGACGCGAGGTGAGCAATCATTTCGGTCTTGAGCCGCACACCAACATCGATCCCGATAAGGTTGTCGCGCTGGGAGCGGCAATGCAGGCCAACCTCCTTGCAGGCAATCGCGCTCCCGGCGACGACTGGCTTCTACTGGATGTCATTCCGCTGTCGCTCGGCATCGAAACCATGGGCGAACTGGTTGAGAAAATCATTCCGCGGAACTCGACTATTCCCTGCGCACGCGCTCAGGAATTCACGACTTTCAAGGATGGACAGACTGCGATGGCGGTCCATGTTCTTCAGGGCGAACGTGAACTGGTAGGAGCCTGCCGGTCACTTGCGCGCTTCGAATTGCGCGGTATTCCCCCAATGGCGGCTGGTGCGGCAAGAATACGAGTCACCTATCAGGTCGATGCGGACGGTCTGCTCTCCGTTTCAGCACGAGAGATGCATTCAGGTGTCGAGTCATCGATTACCGTCAAGCCATCCTATGGCCTTACCGATGATGAAGTTGCCAGCATGCTGGAAGACTCGTCGCGCTCGGCATCCATCGATATGGAACTGCGGGCGCTGCGCGAAGAACAGGTCGAGGCAGAGCGCACGGTTCTGGCGACGCAATCGGCACTCGATGCTGATGGCGAGCTACTGAATGAAGCAGAGCGTGCGGACATTGCCGCGTTGCTGGCGTCTGTCCGGCAGTTGGCCAAAGAGAACGACCGGTCCGCCATCAAAAAAGCTGTCGAAGCCTTGGCCAAAGGGACGGAGGAATTCGCCGCACGCCGCATGGACCGCAGCATTCAGAAGGCGCTGACCGGCAAAACCATCACTGAAATTGTCTAAGCTCAGGAGTATTGCCGCCACAACGGCTATGCTGAATTGGAAACTATTTTCTTACCACAGGATCGTCATGCCCAAGATTGTTGTTAAGCCTCACGCAGATTTATGTCCGGATGGAGCTGAATTCGAAGCGCCGGCGGGAACATCGTTGTGCGATGCCCTGCTCGACAATGGCGTCGAAATTGACCATGCCTGCGGAAAATCGGGAGCATGCACGACTTGCCACGTGCTGGTGCGAGAGGGCTTTATTTCCTTGAGTGAAATAAGCGAAAAGGAAGAGGACATGCTGGATCGGGCCTGGGGCCTTGAGCCGGTTTCACGCCTTTCATGCCAGGCCATTCTCAATGATGAGGAAGTGGTAGTGGAAATTCCTAAATATTCGATCAATCTGGTCGGCGAGGGGCATTAACACTTTCTGCCGCGGCCTTGAACAACTCTTTCAGGAGAGAAACGCATGAAATGGACTGACACGCAACGCATCGCAGAAGCGCTGTATGACAAGTTTCCTGACATCGACCCACTGACGGTGCGTTTCACCGACCTGCAAAAATGGATCTGCAAGCTGGAAGATTTCGACGATCTCCCCAATCAGTCAAACGAAGGTATCTTGGAAGCTATACAAATGGCGTGGATGGAAGAAGCCAAATAGGCCGACATCTTGACCATGGATTGGCTTTATAAACGAAGCCTGTCAGGCCCGGGACGCGGCGCCTTGCATTTCGGACGTTGCATTCCAATCAGCGGTGAATCTGCTTCATGATTTTCTGTTGTTCACGCTGCCAGTCGCGCTCCTTCTCCGATTCGCGCTTGTCGTATTGCTTTTTACCTTTTGCCAACCCGATTTCGCACTTGATACGACCTTTCGAATAATGCAGATTCAGGGGAACCATCGTATAGCCCGCCCGCTCAACCTTGCCGATCAGCTTGCTGATCTCAGATGCATGCAGAAGCAATTTCCTGGTGCGCACCGGATCCGGATGGATATGCGTCGAAGCAGTGGCGAGTGGGCTGATGTGTGCGCCAAAAAGAAATATTTCCCCGCCACGTACAATCACATACGCCTCCTTGAGTTGAACGCGACCGGCACGGATCGATTTGACTTCCCATCCTTCCAGCGCCATCCCCGTCTCGAAACGCTCTTCGATAAAATAGTCGTGAAAGGCTTTTTTATTGTCGACAATAGTCATGGCGGGGCGTCTGCTGTTCGGTTAAAGTTCAAAGTTGGATTTTATCAAAACGGACTAATCCGATGTCGCTGGTAAGTAAATCTATTGCGCTGAACTACAGCGCCGAACAAATGTATGAATTGGTCGAGCGAATCGAGGATTACCCGCATTTTTTGCCATGGTGCGGAGAAGTTCATGTCCAGCGCGGCAGCGATGCCCGCGAAGTCATCGCGACGCTGACCATGCAATTTCATGGCCTGCACCCCAGTTTTACCACCAAGAATCTGAATACACCATCCCAATCGATCAAACTTTCTTTGTTGAGAGGGCCATTCCGCAAGCTGGAAGGTGTGTGGACTTTCACGCCGCTTGGCAAGAACCGCTGCAAAATCGAATTAAATATGAACTACGAATTCTCCAACTGGATGCTTGAAAAAATGATCGGACCGGTATTCGATATCGTATCCAACAGCCTAGTCAATTCTTTCTGCCAGCGGGCAAGAGAAATCTATGGCTGACAAGAAGGCAGATGCCGAAACGACCTTTCCGGTAGAGATCTGTTATGCACTTCCGGATCAGCTGATTCTGATCGATCTTCAGGTAACGGAAGGAACCTGTCTCGAACAAGCCGTCAGGCAAAGCGGCATTCTGGATCGCATCCCTGAAATCGATTTGTCGATCAACCACGTGGGCATCTTCGGAAAGCTGAAGCCTCTCTCCACCCCACTGCGCTCCCATGACCGTATCGAAATTTACCGTCCTCTTACCGCCGACCCGAAAGAGGCACGGCGACGGCGCGCTCAAAAAACGGTCTGAGGAAGTTACCCTCGATACAATGCTTCGGCCGCCGAATGAAAACACTCATCTGATATATCACTTAACTCAAGCACTCGCGCCTTCGGATACTGCACAAAATTCCGGTCTATCGAACGCAGATAGGCAGGATCGTAATGATTTTCAAGAAGTTCGTTGACCATTGCCGCCATGTCGCCGGATGAGGCCATTTCCTTCCAACGATCTATCTTTTCATGTCCATGCAAATAAACCAGGCAATCAAGCCGGGTCGCCAGGAAATGAGGATCACTTACAAAGTGTGTATAGTCTTCCATCAGCAGCCGGACCCGCTGAACTTGGGGCAACCGCACGGAAATGCAAGCAGACTGGCGAATTGCCTGCATCAGCGCCTCGGGAACGCGCAAGTTACCAATTTTCTTGCTTTCCGATTCCACGAAAATCGGCAATGACGGGTTGAAGCGTCTTAACCGGTCCCAAAGTTGGCTTTCAAACGCTTTTTGCGAGGGTTGAAGTTCGCATGGAAGGTTGCCCAGAACCGACCCTCTGTGAGATGCAAGTCCTTCCAGATCCAGCACTTGCGCTCCAATCGCTCCCAGCGCATGCAGCAGACGGCTTTTCCCGCTTCCGGTTGTACCGCACACAACCTGGAACTGGTACGGGTAATGCCATTCGGCCAGAGCAAGATTGACCCTTTTCCGATACTCTTTGTATCCGCCGTCCAGTTGCTCCGCCTGCCAGCCTATCCTGCCGAGGACATGCGTCATGGCCCCGCTGCGATTACCTCCCCGCCAGCAATAGACCAAGGGACGCCAGTTGCGGGGCTTGACCAGAAATGATTCCTCGATATGTGCCGCGATGTTCTTTGAGACAAGTGCCGCACCGATCTTCTTTGCATCGAACGGGCTGACCTGCTTATAGAGCGTGCCCACGCGAGCGCGTTCCTCATCATTCAGGACGGGACAATTGATGGCTCCCGGAATATGGTCTTCCGCAAATTCGGAAGGACTGCGGACATCAATGATCGTATCGAACTCTCCGAGATATGAAAAGAATTCGGTAGCAGAATCCGTGGCTGAATCTTCCATTGAGGCGATCTTTCTCATTTCAGGAACGGCAATAGGTAGGGCCATACGTTGTTCAGCATATATGGCTGCGCGGCCGTTACGGGGTGAATCCGATCCAGCTGAAACATGGCAGGCTTATCAGCAATACCTTCCAGCAGGAAAGGCACAAGCGACGCGCCGGTTTCCTTGGCCAGCTTGCGGTACATAGCCGAAAACTGTTCGGTGTAGGCTCTGCCATAGTTTGGAGGGATTCGCATGCCGACCAGCAGAACCTTGCTCCTGGCATTGCGTGCAGCCAGAATCATGGCCCGGAGATTGGATTCGATGGTATTGATCGGCAGTCCGCGCAGGCCATCGTTTCCACCCAGCTCGATGATAACGACCGAGGGATGATGCTGTTGCAGCAAGGCGGGCAAACGCGCCCTGCCACCGCTCGTGGTTTCTCCACTGATGCTCACATTGATCAGCCGCGCGCTGTTGTTTTTTGATTGCAAACGCTGCTGCAGCAATGCAACCCAGCCTGTATCACGCGGCAATCCATATTCTGCCGACAGGCTGTCGCCGAGCACCAGGATGGTTTTTGAGGCAGAATGAGCGTTTGAGCAACCCCATATGGGGAGAGTGATGAGCGCCATAAGCAAAATGCGGCGTAACGCAATTGCAGTGATGCCCACTTTTTGATGAAAAAAACGCATGTCGAATTTATCCAGCTCTGTTCCAGCCATAGAAACGATTAATCTTGAAAAGCGGGTCAAAGACGCCTCAGGTGAACTGACCATATTGCAAGATATTAATTTTACCGTGCAATCGGGGGAGGTGCTTGCGATCGTCGGCGCATCCGGTTCCGGGAAGACGACCTTGCTCGGCCTTCTGGCCGGACTCGATACTCCAAGCAGTGGAACAGTCAAGATCGATGGCACCGATATCTTCAAGCTTGATGAAGATGGCCGCGCCGGCTTGCGCAAGGAAAAGCTGGGCTTTGTCTTTCAATCATTCCAGCTTCTTGCCCATCTTACCGCTCTCGAAAACGTCATGCTTCCTCTTGAACTGCGAGGGGCCCCAAACGCAAGAGAGAAAGCAGAGGCCATTCTGTCGCGGGTGGGATTGTTGAATCGGCTGAGGCACTACCCAAAGTATCTATCAGGCGGCGAACAGCAGCGCGTCGCGCTGGCCCGCGCGTTCGTGACCGCCCCTCCCATGCTGTTCGCCGACGAGCCAACCGGCAGCCTGGACGCCGAAACCGGCCATGCTGTCATGCAACTCATGTTCGATCTCCATCGAGAGCATGCGTCGACACTGGTGCTGGTTACCCACGATCCGGGCATAGCCGCTCGTTGCGGGCGCAGAATCACCATCGACGCAGGAAAACTCACCTCCGATGAATAGCAAAAACCAATACGCGGAACGCGTCTACCTCCAATATGAAGGCTGCTCTCCCGATTGCTGGGAATTCGATGACTCGCCGGCTGGTTTCGGCGGTGATTTGATCGGTGCGACGACTTCCTTGCTGCGCTGCGCTTCGGATGGCGGGTTGACCACCTGCGGCTTAGCCTGAGCGCTTGCCGCCAGTTTCTTCTTCTGTTCTTCAGGCAATTGCTGATACTGCAGCCATTGAGATGTTTTTTCCTCGGGGTCCAGCTTCTTGGCTCGCAGGAAGTTCTGCCTTGCCATCCGTCTTTGCTCCGGAGTCAGCTTGAGCCAGTCCTGAATCCTGTCCTGAATCCGCTTTCGCTCTTCGGGCGGCATCTGAACCATCTTATCCCCGATTTCAATCCATTTCTTTTTTCTGGCGGAATGAATGTATGCCCATTCATGCTCGAGAGGAGCAAGAGCCTGCTGCTGCGCCGGCGTCAGGTCCGACCACAGGGGCTTGGTCAGCTTTTTGCCGGATGTCTTTCCATTAGCCGATGCCGATGCCGTACTTTTTG
>Ga0316613_10001819_pt1 | contig 14224 bp, 13 predicted proteins | sample OWC_soil_day10_C_2_FD_207647 | JGI IMG/M metagenome (GOLD analysis project Ga0316613, IMG submission 207647) | Wetland soil microbial communities from Old Woman Creek delta, Ohio, United States - OWC_soil_day10_CT_b | ecosystem: Environmental > Terrestrial > Soil > Wetlands | place: USA: Ohio...
CTCGACGCGGACTCCGACCTCCATCGAGGTGCGGCCCACATAGTTCACGGAGGCGTGAAAGGTGACGAGGTTGCCGATGAAGACGGGGGCATGGAATTCGAAGCGGTCCACGGCAGCGGTGACGCAGTTCCTGCCGGAGTGCCGGATGGCCACCACGCCGGCGGCCGAATCGGCCAGTCTCATGATATTCCCCCCGTGGACGTTCCCCGCGGGGTTCGCGTCCTGGGGCGTCATCTCCTGGGCCATCACCAGCCGGGTCGCCGATACGGGCTTCGCATCCGCAGACATCGCATCCCCCTCTCCGCTTGAAGGTGCATTCCTGGATTGTATCCCGATCAGCGCCCGTCCATTTCCCCGTACCCCGTCAGCTCGACGTACCCTTCCCCCTCGACCGGTTCCCCGCGGGAAGTTCCGCGCACCCCGACCGCACCTTCCCAATACCGGACGGCGGTCCGCAGTTCCTGGTCCGCGATGCGGGGGATAACGTTCAGTTCCAGCCCTTCGGACGGGAGCCTGAGCCGCCAGCGGGACGGATAGCGCGCACCGTCCTCCGGACTCCGCCAGGATTCGAGGGTCTCGATTTGTACGTCGTCGAGGGAGAGGGGCCGATAGGAGCCGTCCGGGAGGACCAGCGTGCCGGCACTGAACGGGTCGCTCCCCCCGTCTTCGCGGCGGAGCCGGTAGAACATGAGATCCCTGCCGTCCGACAGTTGAAGGGCGAACCAGTCCCAGCCCGCCTGCCCCTTCTCCAGGGAGCTTGTTCCCCATTCGCGGTCCAACCAGGAATTCCCCTCCACCGGAAACGAAACGCCACCGACCCGAACGGTTCCGCGGGTAGCGAGCCGGGTCATCGAGTAGTAGTGCGACGCGTTCCCCGGGGCGGCGCCTTTCCGGCTGAACCCCCGGTCCCCCTGGGGCACGATCGGCCTCGCGGTATCGAGGATGAGGTCGACCGACGCACCCCCTTCAGCGGCTCGCAATCGGACGGGAAGGGTGGAGGATTCGCCCCCCTCCGCCGACCAGTCGTCGAGCCACACCCGGAACGGGCGAGCGGTCGCCCCGGCCAGGCCGAGGGCGCCGCGCCCGGTCCGCTCGAAGTGGTGGAACCGGTTTCCTTGCGCATCGGTGACGGCGAAGTGTGCCATGTACGCCTGGTTCGTCGCCCACCGCGACCTCCTGTCGGGGGGGGCGGGGGAGAGGGCGAAGCGGAAGAAGGTGAGCTGGTATCCAAAGCGCCGCCCCTCCGGCGCACGGAGGTTGCCGGTGAAGTACCACCACTCGTGGCGGAACTCCGGGTGAGGGCCGTGGTCGGCCGGGAACCGGAATTCACGGGGCGCCATCGCCCGGCCGAAGCCGCCCGGGTCTTCGCCTCCGAGCAGGGAGGTCACGGACCCGGGCGGGGGTGAGGGCGGGCTGCGGTGACACAGGGCGTGCCACAAGTACCCGCCGGAGGCGAGGAGCGCGGCCGCGCACAGCGCGGCCAGGCCTGCTACCCGGCGGCGCGACATTCACTCCTCCTGCAGCGCCCGCGCGGGTGCGGAGCGCGCCAGCCGGGTCGCCGGGTAGATCCCCGCGAGAAGGGAGGCGGCCAGGGCCAGCGCCACGGCCTGGAGCAGGATCCATGGGTCGACGAACGTCTGCATCGTCCACCCGAAGGACCGGCGGTTGATGAACCGGATGAGCACCAGCGCCTGCGCCGCCCCGAGCGGGACGGCGAGGACTCCCGCGACCAGACCGATCACGGCGGACTCCCCCGCGACCAGCCCCCACGTCTGCCGGGGGGTGAGCCCGATGGCCCGGAGCACCGCGTGCTCCCGGCCGCGTTCCATCTGGATCGCCATCAGCGCGTTCAGGACCCCGACGAAGGCGATGAGGACCGTGAGGGAACGAAGGACGTTCGTCACCGCGAAGGTCCGGTCGAAGACCCGGAGCGACGCTTCCCGCAGGGACCGGTTGGAGCGGATCAGGACCGGCCGGTCGCCCGCGATCTCCCGGATCCCCCCGATCGCGGCGTCGGCCGGGGTTCCGGGCAAGAGCCGGATCCCGATCGAATCCACACCCCGGTCGTCCCAGAACCGTTCGTACGTCTCCCCGAGGATCCCCACCAGCCCCTGGTCCGAGCTGTAGTCGTAATAGACACCCGCCACGGGGAATTCCCGCTCCCCCCGGTCGGTGCGCAGGCGCACCGTGTCCCCTTTCCGCAATCCGTGACGGTATGCGTACGGGTCCGAGACGATGACGGCGCCGCCGCGCATCGCCTCCCATGCGGTTTGGGCGTCTCCCTCGCGGAAACGGAAGGCGTCGAATGACTCCCGGGGGATCCGCATCACGAACAGCTCGGTGAACCCGGAAGGGGACTCGAGGATCACCCGGCTGACGAGGGCGACCTGGTAGACCCCGGGGGCGGTGGATACGCCCTCGATCAGGTCCGGCGGGAGGGGTATCCGTTCGGGACCTCTGCGGTCCTCCGCGGAGGAGACGTAGATGTCCGCCCGGAGGGACTGATCGAGCCAGTCGGAGACCGTCCGGCGGAAGCTGTCGATCATGATCCCGATCCCAACCGTGGTGGACACGGCGACCACGAGGGCGGCGGCCGCCACCCCCGTGCGGCTGATCGAAGCCGGGATGCTCCGGGCCGCCATCTTTCCCTGCGTCCCGAACGCCGCGGCCACCAACGGCTGGATTCCCCGGACCAGGAGCGTGGTGGCGCCCGGCGCGAGGAGCGCATACCCCGCCACGATGGAGAACAGTCCGCCGAAGGACAGGGGGATGCTTCGGGAGGGATAGAGCTGCACCCCCGCGCCCAGCAAAATAAGGCCGGCCCCCGTTGCCGATACCGCCGGGAGGATCTTGCGAACCCCCGTCTCGACTACGGAACGGCGCATCACGTCCCGGGGCGGGGTGGAGGTCGCCTCGTGGGCGGGTCCCAGGGACGCCGCGACCGCGCCGAAGGTTCCCAGTCCGACCGCTTTGAGGAGCGTCGCCGCCGTCACCGAGACTTCCCGGACGGACAGGGCGAAGTACAGGTCCCCGATCGAGCGGGTGACCATCCCCAGAAGAAATTTGCCGAGGAGGTACCCGAGGGGAAGACCGAGGACCGTCCCCGCCGCGCCGAGGACCGCCGCTTCGGAGAGGATCAGCGCGAATACCTCCCCCCTCGTGACCCCGAGCGCCCGCAGCGTCCCCACGAGCTGTCGGCGCTGCAGGACCGAAAAGGTCATCGTGTTGTAGACGAGGAACGTGCCGACCACGAGGGCGAGGAGGCTCAAGGCGCTCAGGTTCAGGGAAAAGGCCTTGGTCATCTGCTCGAGGGCGTTGCCGCGCACGCCGGCGGGCAGGATCTCCGCTTCCGGGGGAAGGATCTCCCGGACCCGGGAAAGGGCAATCTCTTCCCCGGCCCCCCGGGGGGCAAGAAGTTCGATCCGGGACAAACGTCCCACCATGCCGAAGAGCTCCTGGGCCGTTGCGATGTCCGCCACGGCCGTCGTCTCCAGCGCCTGGCGCGACACTTCGTCCCCCGGGCGGAGGAAGCCGGACAGCGTGACGTGAGCGGGTTCGAGGCCGACCTGCAGCGGGAGAGCGTCCCCCGGCGAGACCCCCATCCGCTTCGCCGTCTCCTCGAGGAGGAGGACAGCCCCGGGGCGCGTCAGGAGACGGGGGATGTCGGTGCCCGCCGCCGTCCCCCGCGTGTAGTTCCGGAACGGGGCCTCGGCGAACGGATCGACCCCGAGAATGTGGAGGGTGAGCCCGGGATGTCCTGGAACACGGGCGTACCCCTCGACGACCGGGGCGATCGTCCCCACCCCTCCATGGCGGCGGAGCGTCGCGTACAGCGTTTCTTCCAGCCCGGAAGGACCCCCGACGATCCGGTGGGTCGCTTTCCCGGCGACGGTCTGCGCGGAGATCCGGAAGGCGCGCCGGGCGCTCTCGTTGGCGAGGTCGATCGAGAAGACCGCCGCCACCCCGAGGGCCACGCCCACGATGCCGAACATCAGCTGAAGGGGATGCCGGGAAAGGTGGCGCAGGCCGGCAAGCCGCAGGATCACGCCGGCGCCTCCCCCGGGAGCGTCTCCTCGAAGAGTCGGGCGTCCCGGAGGACGAGCACCCGATCGGCGGCCCGGGCCACGGCGTCGCTGTGCGTCACGATCACCATGGTCCTCCCGTCGTTCCGCGCGAGCCCGACGAGAAGTTCGAGGACCCGCGTCCCCGTCTCCGCATCGAGGCTCCCCGTCGGCTCGTCCGCGAGCAACAGGACCGGGTCGTGAACCACCGCGCGGCCCACCGCGACCCGCTGCTGCTCCCCGCCCGAGAGGCGGTCCGGGTATGCTCCGGCCCGGTCGGCGAGGCCGATCCTCTCGAGGAGGTCCAGCGCCGTCGCGCGCGCCCGCTCCCCGGACCTGCCGTTCAGTTCCAGCGGGAGGAGAAGGTTTTCCATCACCGTCAGGGTGGGGATGAGGTTGAACGACTGGAATACGAAGCCGATGTGACGCCGCCGGAACAGGGTGCGCCGCTGCTCGGACAGAGCCGTCAGGCTCGTCCCGTCGAGGAGTACCTCGCCTGCGGTAGGGAGGTCGATTCCGCCGATCAAGTTGAGGAGGGTCGATTTCCCGGAGCCGCTGCTACCAAGGAGGGCCACCGTTTCGCCCCGGTGGATTCGGGCGGAGAGACCGCGGAACACGACCCGCTCGCCTCTCCCCTCGGGGTAGCTCTTCGTCAGCGCGCGCAGTTCCACCAGGGGCGAATCCGCAGCTCCCGCCCCATGTATCTCCATCGGCGTCACCGGATCCTGACGATGATCTCGTTACGCCGGAACGGCGGGATCGTCCACGGCGGGTTGTATTGGGCGGAAAGGAAGGGAGGGATCGGTGATCGGCCGTCACGGGCGAGGAGGGACCGGAGTTCCCCGGTTTTCCTTTCGATCGTTTCCGGGTCGGTCCACCCGCCGTAGCGCAGGACCGCCGCGGTGAAAGGAGGAACCTGGCGAATCCGCACGCGGGGATCCTTCGGAACCGGGAGCGTTTCCATCGTGTAAGAGGCTGGGGCGATGAAGGAGACGACCTGCACGTCCCCGGTACCCGGCTCCTGCAGGACGGGCGAGGTCATGGCGATCTTCTCCGGCTCGCGGGAGAGTACGGGCGCGGTCATCGCCACTTTGGCGCTACCCTCGTTGTTCCCCGAAATATAGGAGAACAGGCGGCGAAATCCCTCGTTGAGGGCCTCCTTCCATGGTCCGGACACCGTCGTCTCGGCAACAAGGTAACCGGTGTACTCCCGGACCTCGTACCCGTCGATTTTCGTAACGACCTTGTGAGCCGGCTCCGGGACCGTGGCACACCCCCCAAAGGATAATGCGGAGATCGCCAAGGCGGCAAGGAGCGCTCGCCTGGTCATTCCGCTGCCGCCGGGGAATCTCCCGCGGCCCCGTCTCCTCGTTCCCGCGCCGTCACAACCCGGGTCGCCGATACGGGCTTCGCTATCGCTGACATCGCACCCTCCACCCGCTCGAAGGTTCCTTCGAAAATGGTCCCCTGAGATCCTCATGGAATACGGCTTCCCGCTGTTCAGGCTGCCATCGGAGGCGAGGTTCCCAACGTTTCGGGTGAGCGTTGGATGCTCCTGGAACCGGTGCCGGTTCTGCGCCTTGTACAGGGCCCACTCCGGCCGGAGGGGATGAGGCTCTGAAAACCGGCCCGACAAAGCCCGAAAACAACAATTCTGTCATCACCTCCCGCCCGGATCCGTAAACCGGAATCGCCGCATCCGGCCCGGACAAAATATCAAAGATATTTCAACCGTTTATCATAATCCCCATTGGGAATGTCCGTTGCAGGCAATTTCCTCACCAAAAAGTTGCGGCTGTTCCGCCATCCGGCTCATCTTGAAGGGGGTCGCAATGAACCGCGCACGGATATTTCTGAAACGGACCCTCACCCCCGTGACCATCCTGCTGGTACCCCACGGCCGGACAAGGTCCTTCAGTATCCGGGTACCGGTGGCCGCCGTCGCCGCATCGGTCTGCCTGTTCCTGACCGGAACCGCTTTCGTCGTCGGCGTGTCGGTCCGGGCCTTGGAGTACCACCGGATGCAGGCGAGACTGTCGTTCCTCTCCGCGCAGTTCCTCGAAATGAAGGGGACGATGCTTTCCCTGAAACAGGCGGAGAAGGATTTCCGGAAGTTGTTCTCCCTCAAGTCGAAAACCGCCGTCCTGGAGTCGGCGGATCCCGGCGACACCGGATCTCTCGACATGGAGGTGTTGAGGAGTCAGATCGAGGCGGCGATGCAGTCGGTTTCGGAGATCCGTGCGTACATCGCCGAACAGAAGGACATCCATCTCGCCACCCCCTTCGGGTGGCCTGTGGCTGGAACGCTTTCTTCGCCCTACGGATACCGGAATCATCCGGTGCACGAGGAGAAGAAGTTCCATACCGGCGTGGACATCTCCGTTCCCTCCGGCAGCGAGGTGAAAGCGACGGCGGACGGGATCGTGAGCTTCTCCGGATGGACGGTGAGCAGCGGCATCGTGGTGGTCGCCGAGCACGGGCACGGGTTCAGCACGGCCTACGCGCACAACCGGAAGACGCTTGTCCGCGTCGGTCAGCGCATCGCCCGGGGCGAGGTGATCGCGATGTCCGGCTCCACCGGAGTCTCCACGGGTCCGCACGTGCATTACGAGATCTGGAGAAACGGCCGTTCTGCGGACCCGGCCGGATTCCTCGCCAGGAGGTGATCATGTTCGGGAAAGGGTCACGAAAGCTGGAGACGATCGTCGGCAACGACACGCGCATCGCGGGGAAAGCGAGTGTGAAGGGAACGATCCGCGTCGACGGGATCGTGGAGGGGGATGTTCAGGCCGACTGGGTGGTCGTCGGAGAGACCGGGAAGATCCTGGGGAACACCCGCACGCGGGGGATGGTCGTCGGGGGATCCGTCGAGGGGAACATCGATGCGACGGAGACGGTGGAACTGAGGGAGAAGGCCACGATGGTCGGGGAGATCCACGCGCCGAAACTCGCGATCTCCGAAGGGGCGGTCTTCGACGGGAGGGCACGGATGCGGGGCGACGCGGAACCCGCCGGGATCCAGGAGAGGAATGTCCGGCCGCTGCTCCCGACGAAGACCGGGGCCTGACCGGGAAGGATCTAACGGGTAACCGGGACCGCCTTCGGTTGCTTCTGCACCATCGGCCGCTGCTGGCGGTAGAGGTCCAGCGGACGGCTTTGCGGGAACCGTCGGTCGACGTCCGCGATGACCGCGTCGGCATCGGCGAAGCGCTCTTGGCGGTCGAGCAGTTCGGCCAGGAAGACGAGACCCTTTTCCCGGGAGGGTGCGTCCAGGTCCCCCGCGAGGCACGCCCGCTGGGCGGCTTCGGCTTCCCGGATCTGTTCCCGTTCGGCCAGCGCGCGCGCACGCTCGCAAGGCGAGCCTGGAGACGCCTCCTTCGCGACCCTTATCCCGGAAGCCGATTCCGTCTTGCCGGCGCCTTGCGGTTCCGCCATCGGAGCGGCCGTTCTCTCCATTTTCTTGCGCTCGGCCTGGCTCCCCTGCGTCATCCCGTCCGCCGCGGTGACCTGCGGGGAAGCGGCAGGGGTGTCACGAAACGTCTTCGGCGGCGAGGGTGCGCTGAGTGCAGCCGCGCGATCCCGCGACGCCTCCACGTTCCCGGACGACAGGGAACGATCGGCCAGGCGGTCCGGCTCCTCGCGCGTCACGGGGGCGAACCGCTCCCTGGCGGGGACCGGCGGCGGGACGCGTCGCGCAACCGCGGTGCCCTCGGACTTTTTCGCCGCGCGGGATTCAGGCTCCGCCTCGGTCCTCCGCTCTCCTGCCGAACCCGGCGCCGCCGGTTCGCTCACCGCCGGCGGGACGGTCGGGGTCGGGGCGCCGGGACGCATCCCCCCGTAATGGACGATCCCCGCGACCAGCGCGGCCGCGGCCGCGGCGGGGACGAGATAGCGGAGCTGTTGCCGCACCCAACCGCCTTTCGGCCGCAGCACCGCCGCCCTCGGGCCGTCCGCTTCCCGCTCGACGCGATCCATCACGCGGGCGTTGAACCGGTCCCAGTACGCGGGCCCCGGGTCGGGGACGCCGGCCGCCCGGTCGGCCCGCGCCAGGTCGGCCAGCAGCGCGGAGCATCCCGGGCAGCCGCGCAGATGTTCTTCCACCCGCGCGCGGTCGGCTGCGGGCAGTTCCCCGTCGTGGAAGGGGGTCAGCAGCGTCTGCGTTTCGCGGCAATCCATTACGAACCTCCTCCCCCCAGCGCGGCCAGCAGCCGCTTTCGGGCGCGGGAGAGGCGCGACATCACCGTGCCCGCCGGAATCCCCGCCGTCAGGGCGATCTCGCCGTAGGAAAGCCCCTCCACCGCCCGCAGCACCATCACCATCCGAAGTTCGGCGGGGAGGCCGGCCATCGCATCCGCTACCCGCCGCCTCTCTTCGTTTCCCGCGGCCGACTCCTCGGGGCCGGGCGCCGGATCGACCCCCTCGGGCGCGTCGCCCCCGGCGGCCCTGGGCACTCCCGCGTTTCCGTCGCGGCGGACCGTCAGGCCGCAGTTCCACGCGATCTTCCGGAGCCACGGGCCGAACGGTCTCGCCGGATCGTACGAAGGGAGCGACCGGTACACCCGCACGAACGTCTCCTGCGCCGCGTCATCGGCGTCCGCCGCGTTTCCCGTCGCCGACCAGCAAAGCCGGTAGACCGCCTGCCGGTGCCGCGTCACCAGCGCGTCGAACGCGCCCCGGTCGCCCCCTGCCGCCTGCGCGGCAAGCCGCTCGTCCTTTTCCCCGTCGAGGTCCGTGCGCATCCCTCACCCTCTATACCATACGAGCGGTGAAAATATTCCCGGCCGGGGCAACTGACCACGGGGCATCCCTGCCTGCCCCGGCACTTGCCCGCATTTCTCACCAGGCTTCTACTGCGGCGGCGGATACGGGCATGTCTACTGCGTTGCGCTCGGTCGGGCTCCTCGGCGTAGTGTCAACTACGCCTCCGGGGCCCTCGGTCGCGCGCCTTGTATCCACGCCCGTCTCCACCACCTCGCTACGAACCCTGGTGAGAAATGCGGGCAGGCCATCCATGGCCGTCGCCGATGAGATATCGGTCGGACGGGAATAAAGTCCGTCCGGGCCGGGTATATGGGGCGGGAACAAGAATTTCATCTCGCGTGAAACGGGGGATTCTCATGAAAACTTCGCTGCTCGGCAACAGGATCGTTACGCTGGCAATGGCGCTGGCGGCGCTGATTTCCGGCGCGGTATCGGGTGATGCGTCCCCCCTTATGCTCGACGTTCGGTCGGAGAACCGGAGGGTGCTCGTCCCCGGGCCCGGCGACGGAACGATCCAGATCCAGGTGATCGCCCCCGACGCCCCGGCGATCCACACCGACCGGCCCAGGCTGAACCTCGCGCTCGTCATCGACCGCAGCGGCTCGATGGCGGAAGCCCGCAAGCTCGACTTCGTCAAGACGGCCGCCCATCATCTCGTGGACATGATGGGGCCGGACGATCTCCTCTCCATCGTGACCTACGGCCAGCAGGTCCAGATCCCGTGGCCGTCGCGTCCCGTGGGGCGGGACCGGGAGGAGCTCCACAGGCTCATCTCCGGGTTGTATCCGGGGGGGTCGACCTTCCTTTCCGGCGGGCTGGAGGAAGGATTCCGGCAGGCGAAGGCCGGGAAGCGCAATGGCACCTTGAACCGGATCCTTCTCCTCTCGGACGGGCTGGCCAACGTCGGCGTGACCAACCGCAGTGCCTTGCGTGAGCGTGCGGGGGACATGGCGGAGAAGGGGATCTCCGTCTCCACCTTCGGAGTCGGCAACGATTTCGACGAGGAGCTGATGATGAGGATCGCGGGAGGCGGCGGCGGGAATTACCGCTACCTCGGCGATCCCGAGCGGATCGTGACGGCGCTGGAATCCGAGTTCCACACCGCTTCGCGGACGGCCGCTTCCGAGATCGAGATCATCATCCGGCTCAAGAGGGAGTGCCGCTTCGGGTCGGTCCTTGGGCGGGACTGGCGGCGCGACGGCGACGCCTACGTCGTCCGGCTGGGCGATCTTTCCGCTGGCGAGCGTCGGACCGTCTTCGCAAAGTTGAACGTGGCCGGGGATCGGACCGGGTTGCAGGAAGTCGGCGAGGTGGCGCTCCGGTATCGCGACCCGGTGACGTCGAAAGTGGTCACCGCCCCCGCGAAGGGAGTTTCCCTCGAACTCGTCCGCGACGAGCGGGCCTATCGGGAGGGATTCGACCGGTCGGTGCAGGAAAAGAGGGCCGTCGCGGAGGCGAGCGTGCTGGTGCAGGAAGCGGCCCGGCTGGCCGACCAGGGGAAAAAGGAGGAGGCGAAGGGGATGCTCGGCAAGGCCGCGGCAGGACTGGCCGCCGCCCCTCCGTCGCCCGCGGTCCGCGCGGAGATGGATCATGCGGAACGGTACAAGAACAGCCTCGACACGATGGGCGACCTGAGCTCGGAGTCGGCCAAGGGGGCCCAGAAGGCGATCAAATACCGCACGTACGAGACGCTCCAGCAACGGTAGGGGGTTGGAGGAAGCAGGGAGGGGACGCCGTCCCCTCCCCTGTTTTTCTTCATCTGGAATATGGTATTTCTTGACTGGACGCAGGAGGACGCCGACGGGAGGAGGGGGCATGGGAATTCTGAAATACGACACTCGAAGATTCTTTCTGTTTGGAATCCGGCTCTTTTTCGGGTCGTGGTTGCTCTACGTGGGCCTGTCCAAATGGGTAATCATGGGACCAGGCGTATTCGTCGGCTACATCGCCGCCCAGTTCGACAAGACCTGGTCTCCGCACATGTTGAATGTTTCTCTCGCCTGGCTGATCTTGGTGGCTGAGCCGGTATTGGCAATCCTGATCCTGTCCGGGAGAAAAGCCCGCGAAGTCTGGATGCTGGCTAGTTTGTTCATGTTTCTCCTGACCATCGGCCAGACCATCCTCATGAAGCCCGATGTCATCGCGAACTGGCAATTCCTGGTGCTGGTCCTGCTGTGCGCCGCCCTTGGCGATCCGGCCCCCCTGGATGGCGACGCTCCAAAGTAGGTGATATTGAATCGGACGGAGGACCTCCGCTCCTCCCATCAACCCTGTCCGGATTCCATTCTCGCAGGTCCGCGGGTGAGCCAGAAGTCGACCGGTTCCGCTATATTTAGGCGTCGGTAACCGTTGTTCCGGGATGATAAAATGAAAATGCAACGGTACGAAAGGTCGGTAATGACACCCGTCTCTTCGATGAGACGAAGGAGGGGAAGATGAAAACGGTAACGAAGTTCGGTGTGCTCGTGGTTTCGATGTGCCTGGTCCTTCCGGCCGCCGGCCTCAACGCGGCGGAGAAGAAGGAATCGGCGGGAGCGAAGCTGTTTCAGGAGAAGTGTGCCGCCTGCCACCCGAACGGGGGAAACATCATCAAGCCGTCCATGACGCTCCACAAGAAGGACATGGATGCCCACGGCGTCAAGACGGCCGAGGACATCGTCGGGAAGATGCGGAATCCGGGACCCGGGATGACCCGCTTCGACACGAAAACGATTTCCGACAAGGATGCGAAGGAGATCGCGCAGTACATCCTCCAGACCTATAAATAATAGGGGAGCCTGGGACGGGCGCATGTCCCGATATCGCATGGAGGTTGAGATGAACGGGATCCGACGGATCATGGTGGTGGCCACGGATATCAAGCACAGCCGGGAAACGGTGCGCCACGGGGTTTCCCTGGCGAGGAAGTACGAAGCGGAACTGGTGGTTCTCCACGTGGAACACGATCCATTCGGGGCGAGCGGCTGGAACCTGCCGTTTCTGTCCGTCGACGAGGAATACAAGGCGATCCTGAAGGAAGCGAAGAAGAACCTGACGAAGGTCATCCGCGCGGAGGCGGTGAGCGGATTGTCGGTGAAGGAGCTGGTCCGGGAGGGGGAGCCGATCGATGTGATCCGGCACGTGGTGGAGGAGGAAAAGATCGATCTTCTCCTCGTGCCGGCCCACGAAGAGACCCGGCTCGAGCATCTGCTGTTCGGGCGCATCAACGACGCCCTCATCCGCAGGATGCCCTGCTCCATCCTGCTGGTGAAACAGAAAGCGGAACCCTGAGCCGGGGAGCCTCCCCGTTGCGGCCGGTTTCCTCCTCTTCCGGTCACCGAAAGGAGTCGCGATGGGGAAGGATCCCGATCGGAACGAGGCGTTCGGAGGTCCGGGGATCCCGCCCCGTTGGACCCATGGAGCAAAAGACGGCATAGGAACAGCCTATGCGAGCTCCAGCCGGCTCTGGTTCACCATCTGGAACGGGGTTGTCACTGAAGTCTACTACCCGACCGTGGATCGACCGCAGCTCCGGGATCTCCAGTTCCTTATCACGGACGGGGAGAGTTTCTTCCACGAGGAGAAGCGTCATCTTCGTTCCGCGACGGAACGTCTCTCCCATCATGTCCTCGGGTACAGGATCGCGAACTCCGACCCGGAGGGGCGATATTCGATCTCCAAGGTGATCCTCTCCGACCCGCACCTGCCGTGCCTCCTCGTGGGCACGACTCTCTCCGGGGAAGAATCGTTCCTGAAACGACTCCGGCTATACGCCCTGTGCGCACCCCACCTCGGGATGGGGGGGTGGGGGAACAACGCCCGCGTGGTGGAAATCGCGGGCAGGAAAATCTTGACCGCCGAGAAGGACGGGGTCTGGCTTGCGCTTGCCGCGACCGTCCCCTTTTCACGCCTGTCCTGCGGCTACGTAGGGGAAAGCGACGGGTGGACGGACCTCTCCGGCGACTATCGGATGGGGTGGGAGTTCGACCGTGCCACGGATGGGAATATTGCTCTCACCGGCGAGCTGGACCTGGGTGACCGCCGGGAATTCACGGTGGGGCTCGCTTTCGGCGACGGCCTGCACAACGCGGCGACGACGCTCCTGGAATCTCTCGCCGTTCCCTTCGGGGAGCAACGGGAACGGTACACGGACCAGTGGAACCGGTCGTGCCGGCGTATTCTCCCGCTCGAAACGGCGGCGTCCGACGGCGGGGACCTCTATCACGGGAGCTACAGCCTCCTTCTCGCCCACGAAGACAAGACGTACCCCGGTGCCTTCATCGCCTCGCTGTCCATTCCGTGGGGGGAGTCGAAGGGCGACGACGATCGCGGGGGATATCACCTCGTATGGACGAGGGACATGGTCCACACGGCCACGGGCCTCCTCGCCGCGGGGAACTCCGAGACGCCGTTGCGCGCCCTGATCTATCTGGCCGTCAGCCAGCAGGAGGACGGTGGATTTTCCCAGAACTTCTGGATCGACGGCGAACCGTACTGGCGTGGGGTCCAGCTCGACGAGGTCGCCTTCCCCATCCTCCTGGCGTGGCGCCTGCTGCGCAGAGGGAACCTCGGGAACTTCGACCCCTATCCGATGGTGATGGGAGCGGCAAAGTACCTGATTCTTCATGGACCGGCGACCCCGCAGGAGCGGTGGGAAGAGATCGGCGGCTATTCTCCGTCGACCATCGCCTCCAACATCGCCGCGCTCGTCTGCGCGGCCTCCTTCGCCCGCGAACGGGGGGACGGGGCGACCGCGGCTTTCCTCGAGGAGTACGCGGATTTTCTCGAATGCCACGTCGAGGCCTGGACGGTGACCACGGAGGGGACGCTCGTCCCCGGGGTCCCGAGGCATTACATCCGCATCCTACCGATGGACGTCGGAAACCCATGCCCCGTCGAGGACCCCAATCGCGGATTCCTGGTCCTTGCCAACCGGCCCCCGGGTACTCCCTGGAAGTTCCCGGCAAAAGAGATCGTCGACGGAGGGTTCCTGGAGCTTGTCCGCTACGGGATACGGAAGGCGGACGATCCCGTCATCGTCGACTCCCTGCGCGTCCTGGATGCCGTGCTGAAAGTGGACACGCCGCACGGTCCGTGCTGGCGGCGGTACAACCACGACGGGTACGGGCAGAGAGAGGATGGCGGGGCGTTCGTCGGGTCCGGGAAAGGGCGCGCGTGGCCCCTGCTCACCGGTGAGCGTGGCCATTACGAGTTGGCCGCGGGACGGGCTCCGGCACCGTACCTCCGTGCGTTGGAGGGATTCGCCTCCCCGACCGGGCTGCTTCCGGAACAAGTATGGGACGAGCCGGACCGGCCCGATCTCTTCATGTTTCTCGGACGGCCCACCGGTTCCGCAAGGCCGCTGATGTGGGCGCACGCCGAATACATCAAACTGCTCCGATCGGCGGCCGACGGCAAGGTGT
>Ga0316613_10001821_pt1 | contig 14215 bp, 14 predicted proteins | sample OWC_soil_day10_C_2_FD_207647 | JGI IMG/M metagenome (GOLD analysis project Ga0316613, IMG submission 207647) | Wetland soil microbial communities from Old Woman Creek delta, Ohio, United States - OWC_soil_day10_CT_b | ecosystem: Environmental > Terrestrial > Soil > Wetlands | place: USA: Ohio...
ACACACTGTCATCACTCCTCGTTAGTTCACAACAATTTTTCTCATACTCCTTAAGTTTACTGGTATATTTTTCTTATTCAATATTATAAACTAATTGAATATAATTAAATAGTAAGAAAAAGTCACAATGAAATCGGCTACCGAATGGCCAGAAAAATAAATACTCAAATAGTTAAAGCTTTAACTTTCAGCACTAGATTATGATGGTATTTGTTCTTAGAAACATTTCTACATGCAATGATTTCAACATTATTATTCGACAGCTTTTTCATTTGATTAAGTAGATCTCTCCTGTCTTTGTCAATTTCTGCATCCCTGGACAACAATTTCTAACCCCACATCTTCTATTAGGTTTTTTGCGTTCGTTAAAGTTAACCACCATTTACTGGGCTCATCAATATGAAATAACACTTTTAATTTTTTCACAATATCCTCCTAATCATTCTACTTTTTATTCATTCTATCATAAAGATCAATATGGGAATATGAGTAGTCTTTATCCAGGACCAATGCTATTGAAAGAACGTTTTTATATTTTCGTACTTCAGAGTGTCTACTTGAATAATATCACATCAATGTCGCTTCTTTTATATTCTTGCCAACACTTCCTGAAACTTATCATCCTGCATAGGCTTGACCAAATAATTGCGGGCTCCGGAACGAATAGCGTCCATAACGAAACTCTCTTGCCCCAAGGCTGATACCATGATCACGGTAGCCTTAGCATCTAAAGCCTTAATTTCTTTAAGGGCCGCTATTCCATCCATCTCCGGCATTGTAATATCCATTAAAACGATATCAGGCCGCAGTTCCTTAAACTTCTCGACTGCTTCTCGCCCATTGGCCCCTTCGCCTACGACCTGATAGCCCCACTTTTCTAATAGCCCTTTCATCTTGACTCGCATAAATAGGGTATCATCTACTATTAAAATGCGTTTAGACATATGTTTCCTCCTTCGCGTTCGACCTGTCTCGCGGTTAAATAGTGATATTTGATAGTATTTAACACTCTACACCCACATTCAGCTCAATAGTTCCAGCGGTCGTGAAAATTTCGATGACCAAGGTTTGCACTTGGCTAATCCTAACTGTAATATTTTCTCCAGTAACCAACGTAGGAGGAGAGATATTGACTGATTTGCCCAAACGCTCTAAATTCGTCGCAGCATTAGCGGTAACCATATTCACCAATTCGCTAATCGCGCTTTGCGCCATCTCGTCAAACTCTGGTACTGGCATACCACCCATCATGGTTGATGCAATATTCCTGGCACACTCATCAGACAAACCATATGCCACATTGCCGCGAATATCCTGGGATAAGCCGATAAGTACCGTAACATCCTTAGTGGTCGTCAATTTGTCTTTTACCGCTACATTTCCTCGTTTAATATCTGTCAGACCAAGCATGGGCAGCACCGACACCATAGCAGCAATAAAAGGATTCACTAACTTGCTATCCACTCTAACTCCCTCCTTCAAAACCCACGCTAATTTTAACAGAACCTGCCGGGGTGTCAATCTCAACAACTTCAGCATTGATCTTAGGGCTGGTAATATTGATTTTATTGCCCCGAAAAACACTCGGCGGTGTTAACATTAAGGCCAAGTTTGTCTGAAGATTATTGACCTGTGTAATGCCGTGTCCTGAAACTATATTAGCAAATTCAGCCATTGAGTCGATAATGTTATCTTCTTCAAGGCCTGTTTCGCCATTGAATACTTCACTCAACTGACGAGCTGTCTCCATATTGATATCCAAAATAATCCGTCCTGACCTAGCACCTGTTATCCCAATAATGACTGCCAGTCCGCGCGAAACGAATATCGTTGGCTGAGCCACTGTTTGTCCAGGATTTCCTTCCATTTCAGCCATTGTCTGAATATTTTTGAGTAGCGCATTAACCCAAAGTTCAATATAATTACCCTCGCTCATATTCTTCATCCCCTATGCAGATTGTATAATAGCGATAAATTCATCATTTTTAAAAGGCTTTTGGATAAAGCCTTTAATCCCGATCGCTTTCGCATTGACCATCAATTGCTCATCACCCATCGCACTCAACATGACAATTTTTGCTGATGGGTCTTGGGCTATAATTATTTTGGAGGCCTCCAGCCCATCCATTATCGGCATGGTAATATCCATGGTCACCAAATCAGGCTTGAGAGTAGCATACTGCTCAACACCTTCCTTGCCATTTTTAGCAATACCACAGATTTCATATTCTTTCGTAGTATTCACTGCCCGCGTAACCGCTTTATGAATAAATGGTGAATCATCGACAACCAAAATTCTAATTTTACCCATAACTTCATCCCTCTCTTAATATTCTCTTTACATTGTTCCTTGCACTTTAATCCATTAACAAACAAGTTTAATTGAGGATTTTATAAAGTTCTTGCCTCTCTCTACCTAGCCGCTAACTGCACCAGTTCTACCGGATTGAGCACCAACGCTACCTTTCCGTCCCCCATGATGGTGGCTCCACCCATGCCGCTAATGGCTGATAGGTACTCTGGCAGAGGTTTGACTAAAATATCCTGCTCATTTAGCAGTTTATCAATGATCATAGCTACTTTAGACTGTCCATCAGTCACTATCACTACTGGTGTATAGTCTGGCAACTTATGCGCTGGCATTCTTAGTAGTTCCGCCAATGGCACTACCCCTAACACTTCGCCCCGATGATAAAGGATTCGCTGCCCGCGACGCTTAACTAGCGAACCTGCAGACACTTTCACTGTCTCTACTACATTATCAAGGGGTATAACTAATACTTGGTGTTGTACTTCAACCACCAGTCCCCGTGAAACCATCAGCGTCAAGGGTAGCTGCATCGTTATTTTACTGCCTTTACCTAATTGACTGGTAATTTTTATCGTACCTTGCAAAGCAGTAATATTACTACGCACTACGTCCATTCCCACACCCCGTCCGGAAATTTCCGTAACATTTTTCGCCGTACTGAAACCTGGCAAAAAAATCAATTGAAAAGCCTGCTCATCAGACATCTCGACTGCATCCTGCTCGGTAACAAAGCCCTTTTCTACCGCTTTATGCTTTAAATTCCCGGGATTCATCCCCCGCCCGTCATCTTCGACCTCAATAATAACATATCTACCTCGGTTGTAAGCCCGCAGCCAAACATTGCCCTGAGGATCTTTGCCTGCCGCCTGCCGTTCTTCTACCGTTTCAATCCCGTGGTCGCCGGAGTTGCGCACTAAATGTAGCAATGGATCACCAATTTGCTCAATAATATTTTTATCAAGCTCGGTATCTTCGCCTTCCATGATAAGCGCAATACTTTTACCTGTCTGCAGTGCTATATCCCGGATAATCCGGGGATATTTTTGAAACGCCATCCGCACCTCAGTCATACGCATCGCCATAATGGCATCTTCCAGTTCAGCTGAAATACGGTTGACAAACTGTCCGGCATCCTTGATCTCCCGCGACAGATGAGGCAAATTATGCTCCATAATTAATTTACGGGCAATCTGACTAAACACATTCTTAGTAATCGAGAGCTCCCCAATTACATTCATCAGTCGGTCAAGTTTCTCGCCACTCACTCGGATAGAGTGACTGGTAGACACGCCTGCCCCATCGGCACTCTTAGCAGTTGGCATACTAACTAACGGCGCCTCTACAGCTGTAGTCTGACCTGCTACCTGTGACCCACCATCACGCACAGCCAGCATATCAGCCAGCAATCTTTTAAGTTTGCCACCATCAGCAACGATAACACCTTTTCGTAGCATGGCAGCAATGCTTACCAGCGCATCAATTGCGTCAAAGGACAAATTGACAATTGCGCTGGAGATCGGCGTCCTGGCATCACGCACCTGGGCTAAAAGTCCCTCCAGATTTTGCAAGACATCTAATAAATCTTTTAAAACGATCCGTAAAGCATCATCGATAGGCACACTTAGCAGCAAACCCGTATTGCCCTTCAGCGTATGCACCCGGCGGAATAAATCGCCTAAAACCTCAGTGTTCTCTGGGCTACTATCGAGTTTTATCAGCAGATTATCAGTAATTATTGCGCTATGTTCATCAGCTTCCAACAAGAAATCTTCCAGCATACCTGCCGCCGCACCATCCAGCAAAACGGTAATGAATGGAGCATCTGACTGTTCAATGTTGGCACTCGCTATAACTGGCTGCTGGACCTCCTGTTGCTGTTCATCGAATTGCTGAGGCAGCTGTACCTGTTCGACTGACGGTACATTGACCACCTCTTTATGCTCTTGCAGCAAACACTGCATGTCATGAATCAGCAAATCCACGTCGTGAGTACAGCTTACCTCCACATCAAGCCCTTCACCCTGCTGGACACACGCGCAAGCCGCACTCAATTGTAATATCATCTCACAGAGCGCATCCTTGGCATTCAGTAGCAACCCAACCACCTGAGCGCCCGGCTCAATGCCGCCTTTACGCATAGCATCCAGCATATATTCAGCCTGATGGCTCAGCCTAGTTATCTCTGCCAGACTAAAAAAAGATGACAAGCCCTTGATCGTATGTACTTGACGAAAAATATCGTCTAGGGATTTGGCAGGATCAGCAACATTTTCCAGACGTAATATATCATTTTCTACTTTTTGCAGACTCTCGGTACTTTCTTCGATAAAAGCCTGGAGCATTTCGATATCCTCTGCCGTAAATTGGTATAGCATGGCTTATCCCCCCTTTCCACCAGTTCCTTCCAGCAACCCCCTTTTGGGTATGCGAAGTGCACTATTCGCATTTCGTCCTCACGGTTTATAGTACACAATACTGCTACCAATGCGTTTCATTTTGAAGGCATCGGTAATCCGGGCAACTGACTCCGAATGCCCTAAATAAATATAACCGCCGTGCTTTAATGACCGGTAATAACTGTCCAGCACTCTAAGCCTAGACTCAGGGCTAAAGTAAATCAGCACATTACGGCAAAAAATAAAATCATAATCTACCTGAACCTTCATCTCCCGTTCTTCCATCAGGTTAATCACTTTAAAATCAACCATATTGCGCACCTTACTATTTAAAAGCTGCCTCTCCCAGTGCTGGGTAAAATATCGTTCCAAATACTCCAACGGCACATCCTTCACTGAACGGCTGTTGTAATACCCTTTGCGAGCAATATCCAGCACCCTAGTATTAATATCGCTAGCCAATATTTCAATTTTCCAATTTTCAGGTTCTGGCAACATTTCCAGTAAAATAATCGCCAGCGTATACGGTTCTTCACCAGTAGAACACCCAGCGCTCCACAGCCTAATCTTTCGATCACCTGTCGCTACCTTGGCCTTAACTATTTTTAACAACACTTCTTCTGCAAAACCCTGCAATTGTGGGAAATCACGAAAAAAATAGGTCTCGTTGATCGTCAGACGATTAACCAACTGTTGCAGCTCCGTCTGGTCAGTAGAAAACTTCAAAAGCTGATAATACTCCCGGTAATTTTCTAGCCCCAGTTCTGCAATACGCTCATCCAAGCGTTTATCGACAAAATAACGCTTATTAGCTTCAAACCAAATCCCTGTTTTTTTGTAAATTAAATCAACAAAGCGCTGATACAGTTCAGGTGTAAGAGTCATCTATCCGGCCCCCATTCATACACTAGTTCTGGCCGGATAAGCTCGGCTATCACACAAAATTCCCACGCATATTATCCCACCAGCGCTTTAGCTTATCTTCCGATAGTTTAATAAGTTCAGCCAATTGTGATAAGTTCTTGAAAGGTTTTAAAATATAATCATTAGCCCCTGCTTCCAAACATCTCATTGTTTTATCCATAGTAGGATAACCTGTCATCATTATTACTTGCGTCAGCGCATCATACTGTTTCACTTGCGTCAGAAATTCAATACCATCCATTTTAGGCATCACAATATCAGCTAAAACAATATGATACTTTTGTTTTCTTATCATCTCCAGCGCCTCAATCGGCGACGTTGTCGAATACACCTCATACCCTTCCATCCGCAGAAACTCTTCTAGAACAACTGCCACCTCCTGCTCATCATCAACAATTAATACTCTAAATTTCGGATACATGCCCATCCTCTCCTACTGTCGCAATTTTTCCCGAAGCTATTACTGCACTGTAAATACTAGGATAAAACTCCAAAGCACCAACAAACCCCTCCGAAACTTCCAGTACATTAAGATGGCGCCGCGTATACTTCCCTTCAGAAATAAGCCATAATACCCAGCCATTTTTAGCTAACTTATCTCTAAAATCAGCCAGCGTTCGCAGATATGACCCTTCCAGGGTCATCAACTTACTCAAATCAATATTCACTACTTGAACGTCAACCGCACTGGCTTCAAATTGTTCAATTACACTCAGTCCATTCCCATCTAAAATATCACTAACAGACAAGCTGTAAAAATAAGTGTGGTTACATAAAGCGTTATATACCGCCTCCCACAATACCTGCAACATTCTAGCCGCAACTGATTTAGTTCCACAGCTAGACAGAGCGCCATCAGTTAATGCTACCGTATCGGACAGCAAGGAGGTCATCCGTTGCCATGCAGGCAACCCGCCAGGAAACCAGCCTGCTGCACCGCGGCTATCCGCTCCCCAGTCTACAATTTGTCTGACTATATTGTTTAAATAAGCTTTATCTCTATTTTTACAACAAAGTATTTCCCGCATTTTACCTACCAAAGAGTTAAAACAAGCAATTTCGTCTTTTGCGGGCTTATCTGCATTTGAAAAAATACCATTGCCAATTTCCGCCAATTTAATATCACGTATGTCGCTTACGCTATAAGCCTCTTGCTTCACATCGGCATTGCACATATCTGTCTGAATAATAGCTGTCTGCTTAAAATATTCTCCAGCTACCGCCATGCCCAAATTGTCAATATCTGGGTGAGTATACAAAAGTCGTCCGGATCTTCGTAGCTGCTCCAATAATATAACTGCTGTAACACCTGGCATAGGTGCGGTTGGATCAACGGTAAAAGACAAGTATAATAGCCGGGCGCCATTAGCAGTCGGTGCTATTTCCTGGCTGCTTGTAGCATTTTCCCCGGAAGTAGTCCCAGCCCCCCCATCTGGCGCTGTAACCTCAGCCAGCCTCGCTAGTAATGGAGCACAATCAACAGGTGACCCTCCAGTTTGGTAAGCACTCAATTGCATTTCTATCACATCCATAGCCTCTAGTATCAGGCTGACTGCCTGCCCGTCTATGGTAGTGCAGTTAACCTGCCGCAGGGGCACCAAAAAATCCTCCATACGGTGAGCCACTTCAGACAATTGCTCAAAACCTAGTGACTGGGCTCCCCCCTTGATACTATGAATAGCTCGGAAAACCTGATGAATAACCTCTTGGGGATTGCCTGCCTCTTCTGCCCTGAGCAAGGCCAAAGAAGCTTCACTTAGCATTTCTCCTGACTCAACAAAAAAAATATCCGCCAATTGACGATCCAATTGCGCTTCGTCCACTATTTATCACCCTCTTGCAGCCGCCATGCAGGCAGCCTAATAGTAAAGGTAGTACCTTGCCCAACTACGCTCATCACCGCTATATTGCCACCGTGTTCCTGTACAATGCCCTGCACAATTGACAATCCTAGTCCGGTGCCGTTCTCATCATCACTGGTATAAAAAGGTTCAAATATACTGGACATAGCACTCTGGGTAATGCCACAGCCATTATCAGCCACCGTAATCACTACCCACTCTATTTCACCAGCCTCCGGGCTGGCACTGACGCTGATGCTACCTTGCTGGGGCATCCCTTTATGTACTGCTTTAAGTGCATTATGGAGCAGATTGATCAATACTTGCTCTAGCTGCTGGGCATTGCCATAAATCATTACCTCTGGCCCTATAGTGACCCTCATTTCTACTGCGTTGGACAGTTCTTTATTACTTCTAACCAAGACCCACGCTTCTTCCAGACACTCAGCCAACCGGACACCTGTTTTTTTCCTCTGTTCCTGACGAGAGAAAAATTTAAGACCACTGACAATGTGCACAATACGCTCAACGCCACAGATGATTGCCTCAATGGGACGCTTGTACTGGGCTTCAGCAATGCGAGGCGCAGAATCCTGCTCAAAGTGACGATCAAGCATACGCGATAGCAATTCGGCATTCATTTTGATAAAAGTCAGCGGATTATTAATTTCATGAGCTACACCGGCTACCAGACGCCTAGTAGTAGCCAGCCGATCATTCTGTTGCAACGCCCGCTCTTGCTCCCGCAGCCGCTCAATTAACTGCCTGTTGGATTCCAGACACTGCCTATTGGATTCCAGACACTGCCTGTTAGATTCCAGACGTTCCGCCAGCAGCTCGGAAATCTCATGCATGCTACCATCGCGCTCAATCCATAACCCCATCTCTTCAACCATCGCCATTACACCTTGATTGGTCATAAACATTTCCTGGGTCATTCCAGCCACGTCACGTTTTAAATCTCTGATCACTGTTAATATTCCGTGTAACCCATCGCTAACCAAGCTCCCGCCACCCATAGGCCGCAAGTTCTGGACCTCCACCAATGGCAAATTACAGCCTATTTTCCACAAGCGCCCTTTATATACTGAATTAGTAATTTTACCTATGCCAAAAAAATCAACTATTTTATCCGGTTGGGTTGTACTCTTGCCAACTGGTAGCATTAGCTGGCTGCAAAACAGCAAGCCATCATGTCGCGCTTCTATCTGCCCATGCCACAGTACAGCGCCAACACGATCATGATGAATAACACTATCTAACTGCCACAGCGTGAGCAGCGCCACCTGACAAAAAGTTTCTGGGCTACCGCCAACCTGTGCCGTCATCTCAGCAAGCACAGGCAGAACTTCGACAGAACTATTAATGTTAGCTAGCTTCCTTGTAATTACGTTGCTCATCTTATATCCCGCGCAATCATAATAGTCGCATCATCAGTAGCCCGACCCCATCCTTGCACACTTACCTCCAACATAACAGCTCACCTCTCAATTCAACCATTTCGTGATGCTAACAACAGTACCTTCACCCTGACGGGAAGTAATAGTAAATTCATCCATCAAGCGGCGGGCACCGCTAAGACCCAGTCCCAGCCCATTACCAGTGGAATATCCGGGAGTCATGGCTAAATCAATATCCCTAATGCCTGGGCCATAATCTTGAAAGACAAATTCCAGCCCCTTATTGCCTCCATGGTCACTTACCTCATGATATTCCATCCAGCCGCGTACAGCATACAGAAAAATATTACGAGCCAATTCACTCACCGCCATAATGATCCGGGTCTGCTCAACAAGGGAAAAACCCTTTTTCACGACAGCTTGGCGGGCTGCCTGGCGGGCGGCAACCACATCTTCTTCTATAACTATCTCCACCCTCATATCCTATTGACCGCTTTGACAATCTCTTTGGCTATGTTATAGGCTGGCGCGATAATCTCGGCGCCACCTCGTTCGATGGCCTCCCGGGGCATGCCGAACACTACGGCCGTGGACTCCGCTTCGGCGATGGTTATGCCACCACCCTTACGAATAGCCACCATGGCCTCTGCACCGTCTGAGCCCATACCCGTCAGTAGCACACCAACGGTGCGCCTGCCGAAACTTTCTAGTATTGAATGCATCGTTACATCTATTGAGGGCGTAAACAGCGTCCTTTCCGACATCGTGGTCAGCCTGACAATATGTTCGCTGCGGGTTATATGTTTTCTTACGATCAGATGCAGCCCACCAGGTGCCACCATCCCTTGGCCTTTGACTAGGGGGTCGGCGTTCTTGGCTTCCTTAAAAGGTATTTGACAATTATCATCTAGCCGTTTAGCAAAAGAAGCGGTAAACATCGGCGGCATATGCTGCACCACCACGATAGCCGCATCTAAATCAGGGGGAATGTAGGGCAAAATGTCCATTAAAGTGCCTGGACCACCTGTGGATACACCGATGACTACCACTTTTGTGGTTCCTTGCTCGTTTACTGTGACCACCTGGCGTACCGTTTCTTTCTTAACACTCTTAGCTTTCCTGAATGCCGAGCGACGGCGTTTTTTCTGAGTTACTGACGCCTTAATCTTGGCGATTAATTCTTTACCAACAATATGCAAGTTAGCTGATACCGTGCCGGAAGGTTTGGCAACATAATCAAAAGCGCCCAGTTCTAGGGCCTCAAAAGTTGTCATTGCGCCCTCCTGAGTTAATGAGCTTACCATAATAACTCTGACCTCAGGATGTTGCTCAAACAGATTGAGCATACAGGTAATGCCATCCATGACCGGCATATTGATGTCCATAGTCACAACATCAGGGCATAATTCAGTGTCTTTATGCAATGCATCCTCGCCATCTCTCGCCATACCTACCACTGCAATAGCAGAATCGGTTTCTAGGATGCGCCGAACCGCTTTGCGCATCATCGCGGAATCATCTACGATCAATACTTTGATTGTACTCATAATTCACCTTCTATATATAGAGTACTACATATTCTTAAAGGCAGTCGTCAGGAATGGGGTATCCCTATACCCCATTCCTGACAGACTAACAATATCATGTTATTTTCTTAGTGCGTTATATATAACTTCTATGACTTGCCCCTTGATTGTGTATACCTTCCTATTAAGCACCAATCCGCAAAACTTGAGCAAGGTCAATAATCATAACCATACGCTTACCACCGTTTAACTTTCCAACCCCGCTAATATATTTGGCATCTAGATCTTCTGATACAATCTGCGGTGTTTCCTCCACTAAGCTGCTTTCAAAGCGTAACACCTCAGAAACAGCATCTACCACCACACCGGTCTTGCGGTTGCCTACGTCCACAATAATAATGCGAGTGGCATCATCACGCTGTTTCTCGGGCAATCCAAAGCGGCGTCTGAGGTTTAGTGCTGGAATAATATTACCTCTAAGATTCACCAACCCGTCAATATACACGGGTGCATTCGGCATATGGGTAATTTCCGTCATACGGTTTATTTCCTGTACATCCGTAATTTTTATGGCAAATTCCTCATCCCCTAGCTTAAAGGTTACTAATTGTTCTTCTTCAATAATACTGTTATTTTGTTTTACAGCCACACGTTCTTCGGCAGTGGTTTCGCCTGATAAATTCTGTATTACTTCCGCAGGCAGCAACTTGGTAGCATTGAGACACATGAGCAAGCGTTTTCCATCATTGAGTTTGGCTACACCCCGAATCTGACCAGCCTCCTCATCGCTAAAAATTAGTGGTGGCGGCTCTATCACATTATGAGATATGGATACTACCTCTGAAACTTTGTCAACACGGAAACCAACAGACATCTGCCCCAAATCCACAATAATGATGCGTGCCTGATCATTAATTGGGATATTCTCAAGACCAAAAAACATCCGCATATTGATAATCGGCAGCATATGATTTCTGATGGCTACCACACCCTCAATGTAATCAGCTACATTCGGCAATGTCGTAATCTTCTGCACTCTGATAATTTCCTTGACATGCATAATATCAAAGGCGTATTCTTCCTGCCCCAGCAAAAAAGTCACAAGTTGATCTTCCTCAATTTCTGTTCTAACAACACTATCAGTTCTTGTGGTAGCTATTGTTAATGCCTCTTGCTTAATATCCTCAATTTGCTTGACGGTGACAATGCTACTGAGATTGAGTGCCATAATAATCCGTTTGCCATTATTGAGTTTGACCATCCCATTGAGAAAAGCTACATCCATATCCTGAATTACTGCTGGCGGAGCTTCAATATCAGCGGAACTGACACTCAGTACCTCTGACACTCGATCCACCACAATACCTGTTACTTTACCACCTACATCCAGCACCAACACCCGAGTGCTTTCATCCCGCTGTCGACGTGACATCCCCAAACGAGCCCGCCCATCAATAATGGGTAAAATACTGCCTCGTAAGTTGCATACACCCTCTACATAGCTAGGAGCCTGGGGTATATGGGTCACTTCTGTTAGACGAATAATTTCTCGTACATGCATAATATCTACGCCGAACTCGTCATTGCCCAGATGAAAAGTGACCAACTGCCGTTCTGACAGATCTTCCTGCCTTATTTCAATTGCTTCAGCCATCCTTTATTCTCCTTTCTCTTCCCAGCTTGTTTACATATTTTGTAGTTCATCAGCTAGTCCAGAAATTTCTTCAATGGCTTCCGCCAGTTCTTGCATACCCTTGGCCTGTTCCTGGGCTGCGAGCGTAGCTTCTGTATTGGCTTTATCTGCTTCCTGAGCAGCCGCTGAAATTTGTTCAATACCGCGTTTCGCCTGCTCTAACGCTGTCAACGATTCTTCCGCACCATTAAAAATTTCTTTAACAGCACTCAGAATTTGTCCCATAGACTCTTCAATTACATTAAGATTTTGGGTGGATTTCTTGGCGTTTTCCACTTCTTGTGTCGCTGTTTTCGCTGAAAATTCAATATCGCTAGTTACTTGTTGAATTTGGTTTTGAATATTGCGCACCAGGTCTTTAATCTTATCCGCATTATCGGCTGATTCATTAGCCAGAGTGCGAATATCACCAGCAACTACTGAAAATCCCCGCCCAAATTCACCAGCCCGCGCTGCTTCGATGGAACCGTTAACAGCCAACATATTTGTTTGAATGGTAACATTAACAATAGCATCCACAATTTTATCAATGCGTCTTGTCGTATCTTCTAATCTCTTAATATTCTGTGCTGATTTAAAACTAGCCTCAGCAGCACCGGAAACACCACTAATAATGTTGTCTACTTCCTGTTTATTGGTCACTAAGATGGACTGCAATTCATTGACTTTAACTTCCGACTCTTGAGCGCGGACTTTCATTTGTACGGCAGCAGACGCCAGGCGCTCAGAGGTAGTAGCTCCTTTCGCTGTGAGCTCAGCCTGCATTCTAGCCCCTTCGCCTAGCTGTTCCATAGTCTTCATGATTTGTCCAGCAGCGGTGCTGGCTTCTTCTACGTTGGCTGACATTTCTTCGGCTGCTGATGCCAATTCCTCCGAGGACTTCTGGGCGTCAGTGGATACCTTGAGTTGTTCCGCGAGCTCTGACAATTCATTGGCGGCAGTACTCATTTCATTAAAGGCTTTATTCTGTTCGCTAATAGTAGAAGTAATTTCTTCTGTTGCAGCACCCTGTTCTTCACTGGCAGCAGCGACTTGCTGGGTAATGCCTAAAAATTCCTTGCTTCCTTCGGCAGCTGTTTTGGAATTTTGCGCTACCTCCGTTACCCCTTGTTGTACGATACTCATATCTTTTGCTACTTTTGCAAGATCTGAAGTGATTTTTTTTGCTTTCTCCACTTCCTCATTCGCAGCGTTACCAGCATCTTCTACATCTTTCACAACAACCTTAACATTATCCTGAATCTCGCCTACCAACGCCCGAATATCGCGAGCTGATTTTTCTGAAATTTCCGCCAGATTACGCACTTCATCAGCGACTACTGCAAAACCACGACCATGTTCACCCGCTCTGGCTGCCTCAATGGCAGCGTTTAAGGCCAGCAAATTGGTTTGATCGGCAATGCGCACTACAGCTTCTACAATATTGCCTACTTCTACTGATTGGTTTTCCAGTTCCGCTACCAGCCTACCAGACTGTATATTGGTATCAGCAGCATTTTTGACACCATTAATCAGCTGCTCTACATCAGTACTTGTTGTTCTCACTAGCGTTTGGGCAAGATTCACCTTATCCAATGACTCTTTGGCCCGCTCATCTGCCACAATCGCCGCCTTTTCAATCTGATTGACTGCCGCTCGGCACTCTTCAGCAGCCGATGCCGCTTCTTCGGCACCAGTGGCAACCTGTTCCATAGTACCAGCCAATTCAGCGGCAGCATTGCTGGCTTGCTCAATACCTGCTGCCATCTGCTCTGTGGCAGTAGCAATACGCTCAGCTAGCTGTTGTTGCTTCGCCACTGTTCTTGACCGCACTTTATCCATGGCTCTTCGTTTCGCCAAGTCCCGTTTAAGGCTCATTTGCTCTGCAGAATCAACGCTTACACTGGATTTACTAGCTACTGAATTACCTGCAGTTTCATTTGGTTTTGCTAATTTTTTTTCCATAAATAAAATCCCCCTTTAATTACTTATGCTATGATGAACAATTGTTTGGATTATTTTTTTTGATCAATACTGAAACATTTAATACCAATGCCACCTTGCCATCGCCAGTAATGGCAGCGCCTCCTATATACTCAAAATTTTTCAGGTAGTCTGGCAAGGCTTTAACCACAATCTCCTGTT
>Ga0316613_10001822_pt1 | contig 14209 bp, 12 predicted proteins | sample OWC_soil_day10_C_2_FD_207647 | JGI IMG/M metagenome (GOLD analysis project Ga0316613, IMG submission 207647) | Wetland soil microbial communities from Old Woman Creek delta, Ohio, United States - OWC_soil_day10_CT_b | ecosystem: Environmental > Terrestrial > Soil > Wetlands | place: USA: Ohio...
CGTTCCGCCGGCGTCAAATACGCGGATCTTCCAGGCGAGTGTCGCCGCCGCTTCACGAACACCCTGCGCAACCCCAAGGATGCCGCCATTACGAAGGTCTTCGCTGATGACGACGACGGACTTGTCCCCTTGCCCCCGAGGCCCTGCGCGAGGCCCTTGCCACGGCGTCCCATGCGCCTTGGCAGCCGCCACTGCCTGCTGCATCTCGCCGGCGGAAGAGTAAGCAGTTTCCGCCCTTGCCGGTCCACCGCAGATCAGAAATAACCACAGGAACGAAGCAAAGATCGCGCGGCCACGGCAGGACAATCGGCTCGATGGCTTATCGGTATCCGATCGCATCCGGCAGCGCCAAAGCGTTTTCATATGGGTTGCATCCGTTATGAGTTCCGCGACCACGCCAAACCCCTCGGCTGGGGAAACCGCCCTTTATAACCATAGTAGTAACAAAACCCCCGCTGGACCAATCCCGTGTGGCGAAGGAGCCGCGCGGGAAATGCGTGTTGGTATCTTCCCCTCAACCCCCTAAGATGGGCATCATTGCGTCGTCGGATGAACACCTGAGAGAGAATTGACATGAACAACACAGACTGGACTCCTCCCGCCACCCGTTACGACACCATGCCCTACCGGCGAGTAGGCGGCAGCGGCTTGAAGCTGCCCGCCCTGTCGCTCGGGCTGTGGCACAACTTCGGCAAGAACGCCGAGTTCGCCACGGCACGAGGATTGTTGTTGCGCGCCTTCGATCTGGGCATCACCCACTTCGACCTGGCCAACAACTACGGCCCGCCGCCCGGCGCGGCGGAAGAACTGTTCGGGCAGGTCATTTCAAAGGAACTCGCACCACACCGCGACGAACTGATCGTGTCGACCAAGGCGGGCTACCTGATGTGGCCCGGCCCCTATGGCATGGATGGCTCGCGCAAGCATCTGCTGGCCAGCCTGGACCAGAGTCTGAAGCGCATGAAGCTGGATTACGTGGACATTTTCTACTCCCATCGCTTCGATCCGGACACGCCGCTGGAAGAAACCATGGGCGCGCTGGCCACCGCCGTGCGGCAGGGCAAGGCGCTGTACGCCGGAGTCTCGTCGTATTCGGCAAAGAAGACCCGCGAGGCGGCATCGCTGCTGCGGGAAATGGGCGTTCCACTGGTGATTCACCAGCCGTCCTACTCGCTGCTCAACCGCTGGATCGAGGAAGATCTGCTCGACACCCTGAAGGAGGAAGACATCGGCTGCATCGTGTTCTCGCCTCTGGCGCAAGGCTTGCTCACGGGCAAGTACCTCGGAGGCGTGCCGGCGGATTCGCGCAAGGGCAAGGGCACTCCCTCCTTCCGTGAAAACTACCTGGCCCCGCCCACCATGGAACGGATCCAGAGTCTCATGACCATCGCGCAGCGCCGAGGCCAGTCGCTGGCGCAGATGGCGCTGGCCTGGGTATTACGGCACCCGCAGATCACGTCGGCGCTGATCGGAGCCAGCCGCATCAGCCAGCTGGAAGAAAACGTCGCCACGTTGAAGAACCTGGAGTTTGCACCGGAGGAACTCGCTGAAATCGACCACTGGGCCGCCGATGCGAACCTGAATATATGGGCGGCGTCGAGCACTGCCGGCTGACCGCCTGCGCATCGCATTAAAGGAAGACAACCTATGAAACATCGTTTGCTTGGACCGCAAAAGGCGCAGATCTCGGCCATCGGCCTCGGTTGCATGGGTATGAGCGAGTTCTACGGCAAGACGGACGACACGCAGTCGCTGGCCACGCTGGCACGCGCCGTCGAACTCGGCATCAATTTTCTGGACACCGCCGACACCTACGGTTTCGGCCACAACGAATCGCTGATCGGGGCGTTCCTCAAACAGGGCGCTCCGTCCCTACGCAATAAGTGTGTCATCGCCACGAAGTTCGGCATCGTGCGCGAACCCGGCAAATACGAACGCCGGATCGACAACAGCCCCGACTACGTCCGCCGCGCGTGCGAAGCCTCGCTGCAGCGCCTCGGCATCGAGACCATCGACCTCTACTATTGCCACCGGCGCAACCCGGAGGTGCCGATCGAGGAGATGATGGGCGCCCTCGCCGACCTGGTGAAGCAGGGAAAGATCCGCCAGGTCGGCTTGTCAGAGGTGTCGCCGGATACGCTGCGCCGCGCCTGCGCCGTGCATCCGGTCGCCGCCGTGCAGAGCGAGTACTCGCTGTGGTCGCGCGAACCGGAAAAGGCCATGCTGCAAGCCTGCGCCGACCTGGGCGCCACCTTCGTGGCGTACAGCCCGCTCGGGCGTGCCTTCCTTACCGGGACGGTCAGCACCGCCACGCTGGAGGAAAACGATTTCCGGCGCAATGTTCCGCGCTGTAGCGGAGAAGCGGAGGCCAGCAACCGCCGAATGGTCGAAAGCCTGGCCACGTTTTCCGCGGCGCGCGGAGTCACCAACGCCCAGGTGGCGCTGGCCTGGCTGCTGAACAAGCACCCGCACGTCGTGCCGATTCCCGGAACACGGCGCATTGCCTACCTTGAACAGAACGTCGCCGCAACCGATCTTGAGCTATCACCGGGTGACATCGCAGAACTCGACGAAATCTTCGCTCCGGAAAAAGTGGCCGGAGAACGCTATCCGGCGGCAGGGATGGCGGGAATCGAGTAGGCGCTTCCAGTCTGCCCGCGCCAGATGCGGGCGATCGTTGAAATGGAGTCGAACGACAAATAGCCCGGTTGCCTGCTCCGAGCACCATGCCATCGCGACGGGCTTTTCCAGACCCATTGCAACAAACAAGACGCTGGCCTTCAGATTGGCTTAAGCTGTCTACAGAAAAATTAGAATTTCAGGGCAATTTGTCGATGCTGTCTTTCCCGTTGCGGCTCAGAAAAACCAGGTTATGGCTTGCCCTGGCGCTGCTCTCTTTAGGAACGTCCTCGTTTCTGGGATGGCAGCATTACTACCCCGTTCAATCCGCCGACGGTTGGTTTTTCAAGGTCTACCTGGACGACATCCCAAAAGTCAGCGCCATGGTGGTTGATAAACAGGGCAATCTGTACATTTCCCAGGAATTCAATAACCAGCGGGGTGTCGTGTTCCGCCTTCAACCGGATGGTACCCGGCAGGACATCATGACCGGGTTGTCCAAGCCGGATGGCCTGGTTTTGTTTCAGGACGGGATCGCAGCAAGCCAGGAGGCCGGGAAATACCAGCTACTCGGGTGGCGGGAAGGCAAGACCGAGATCCTCTTCGAGGGCGATAGCATTGAAGGCATGGCCAGCGATGGCCGTCACCTGTTCGCGGTCGAGGACTTGAAGCGTAGCGGCCGCCTGTTGAGATACGATCCGGAAAAAAAAGCTACTACGACCCTGCGTGAAGGCCTGGAACAGCCTGAGGGGATCACGGTCTGTCCGGACGGCAATATTTTCTATACGGAAAAAAAGAAGGGCTGGATCAAGCGATTTCGCCCCGACGACAATGATGAAATCGCCGTACGCGGCCTCCATGATCCGTCCTTTCTCATGTGCAACAACGAGGGGATATGGATAACAGAAGACCTGACGCACGGCGCCCGCCTGTTACTCCTGGACGCCTCGGGAACCACTCATATCATCCTCACGCACCTTCGTTCCCCCCAAACTATCATCTCGATCGCCCCCGCGCGCTTCCTTGTCGCGGAGCAGGGGCGCGGACGTATCCTTGAACTGAATCATGTCGCCAATGCAAAACAATAATCATCCCTCATCCAGAAGACCGATCTTCGCGCAGGCGCCCGCCAGCAAGCCGCTGATTGACTTGAAACGCCATCTGTTATTCACCGCATCGAGCATGCTGGTACTGATGGCCATGTATTCGCTGCTGCGGCTGGCGCTGCTGATTTACAACCGGGAACAGATCGGGGGCGCTACGGCCGCCATTCTGGCCGAGGCTTTTTTCAACGGCCTGCGCTTCGACTTGCGCCTCGTCGTCATCGCCTGCCTGCCCCTTTTGCTCGCATTGCCAAGCGTTTGGGCGATGTCGGCGCGCAACTTTTTCCGCGCCTGGCTGACCGTTTTTGCCAGCATCACACTCTTACTTGGCGTCATCGAGCTCGACTTCTACCGGGAATTCAACCAGCGTTTGAACGGCCTGGTGTTCCAGTATCTGAAAGAAGACCCCAAGACGGTCCTGAGCATGATCTGGTACGGTTTTCCGGTGGTGCGCTACCTGCTGGCATGGGCGCTGGCTACCGGCCTTCTGGCGTGGCTGTTCCGGAAAATCGATCTGCACACGCGCCCCCGCCGTGACGTACCGGCGATCCCTGCGCCGTTGGCGGGCAGGCTACCAGTCAGGCTGGTCGCGTTTCTGGTGTGCGGCCTGTTGGCGGTAGTTGCATCGCGCGGCACCCTGCGCCAAGGCCCTCCCTTGCGCTGGGGCGATGCGTTCACCACCGATTCGACCTTTGCCAATCAACTCGGCCTGAATGGAACCCTGATGCTGGCCTCGGCCGCCAAAAGCCTGATGTCCAGCCATCGGGACAACATCTGGAAAAGCGATCTGCCGCCCGCCGAAGCCCTCGCACTGGTGCGCAAGATGCTGATGACCGATAGCGACACATTGGTCAATGGAGATCAGGCCGCGATCCTCCGCAACTACGCCCCGCCGGCCGCAGGCGTCCTTCCCATACGCAACGTTGTCGTGATCCTGATGGAGAGTTTCGCCGGGCGTCATGTCGGCGTGCTAGGCGGGCAAGGGAACATCACGCCTTATTTCGACAAGCTCGCCGCCGAAGGCTTGTTGTTCACCCGCTTTTTTGCCAACGGGACGCACACGCATCAGGGAACCTTCGTCACCCTCGCCTGCTTCCCCAACCTGCCGAGTTTTGAGTACCTGATGCAAACCCCTGAGGGCAGCAACGATTTTTCCGGGCTGCCGCAGTTGCTGGGGGGGCGACAGATGGAGAACCTGTATGTCTATAACGGCGATTTCGCCTGGGACAACCAATCGGGATTCTTCGGCAGACAAGGGGTCAGCAACTTCATCGGACGATTCGATTACAAGAATCCGATTGTTTCCGACCCGACCTGGGGCGTGTCCGATCAGGACATGTTCGACCGCGCCGCCGAGGAACTGGCCAAGCGCAGCGGAGGAAAACCGTTCTACGCCATCCTGCAGACCCTGTCGAACCACACACCTTATGCCCTGCCGGAAAAATTGCCGGTGGAATCCGTCACCGGGCACGGAGCCCTCGACCAACACCTTACCGCGATGCGCTATTCGGATTGGGCGCTTGGACAATTCTTCCAAAAGATCCGGAACGCGCCTTACTTCAAGGAAACACTTTTCGTCCTGGTGGGTGACCACGGTTTCGGCGGCGGGGAGCAACTGACGGAAATGAATCTCGCGCGTTTCAATGTCCCGCTTCTGTTGATTGCTCCGGGAGTTCAAGAAAAATTTGGTTCAACGCGCGACACGGTCGGAACTCAGGTCGATGTCGTGCCCACGATCATGGGACGGATAGGAGGCAACGTCAGGCATCAATGCTGGGGGCGTGATCTGTTGAACCTTCCCGACGGAGACCGTGGCTTTGGCGTCATCAAGCCATCTGGAAGTGACCAAACGGTGGCCATCATCAGCGACGACAAGATCGTTGTTCAATCGAGATCGAAAGCCGTGAAGTCCTATGAATACCAGCTCTGGACCAATCCCCGTGCCAAGGAATTGAAGCATGATGAGCAGGAAGGCGAGCTGAAGAAGAAGCTCGATGCCTTCATTCAGGTGGCCACGCAGAGTCTGCTGGACAACACCACCGGAATCAACGTCAACCCACGCAAGAACACGGCCACCAAGGCCCCCTGAGAGTGTCTGCACATGTGCCGTGGCGCGAGCTCCGCCACGGCCCCCGCACATACACAGAGACGACAGAGACTGTTCCGAATGAAATTTCCGGTGTCTTCCAAGGGCGTTAGCAGCAACACGCTGATTTTGCTTGTCGCGCTATTCATAACGCTCGGCAGCAATCTGACATTTTTTGCGAACATCCTGCAAAGCTACCCGCTCGACGGTTCCAGCGCCCTTCATCTGGCTTCGCTTGCGCTGGTGTTTCTCGCGGTCAATGCGTTGCTGATTGCACTGGTTGGCTTCGGCCGGCTGACCAAGCCGGTCCTGATTCTCTTTCTCCTGCTCTCGTCGCTGGCAGCGTATTTCATGGATAGCTACGGCGTGGTCATTAGCGATGAAATGCTGCGAAATGCTGCCCAGACCAATGCGGCTGAAACGCTTGACCTGGTTACCGGCAAGTTCTTCATCTATTTCGCCTGTCTCGGCGTGCTGCCGGCCATCCTCATCGCAAGAACGCCCGTGCGCTGGGCGGGGTGGCGGCGTGAATTGCGGGCGCGTGCGGATCTCCTGGCCATCCTCGTGACCAGCATCGTGGCGGGCACAATGCCATTCAGCAGTTTCTATGCCTCGTTCATCCGGGAGCACAAGGCGCTGCGGGGGTATGCCAATCCCACTTATTTCGTCTACTCGGCCATCAAGTTCGCCAATCAGGCGTTCGCCACGACAAAAACCACGGAACTGACCGTCGTCGGAGCCGATGCGCACATTCCGGCAACGGACGAGGAACGGGAACTCATCATCCTCGTTGTCGGCGAAACCGCGCGAGCGGATCGATTTTCCACCAACGGTTATGGCCGCGATACAACACCCTATCTTCGTGACGCTCAGACGGTCAGCTTCACAAATTTATGGGCGTGCGGCACATCGACCGCCGTGTCGCTGCCCTGTATGTTCTCAACGACCGGGATGGACAAGTTTGACCTGAAAACATCCGGCTCCCGGGAGAACCTGCTCGATGTGCTGCGGCATGCCGGAGTCAACGTGCTTTGGTTGGAGAACAATTCGGATTCGAAGGGCGTCGCACTACGATCCAGCTACCAGAACTACAAGACCCGCGAGATCAATCCGGTCTGCGACGAAGAATGCCGGGATGAGGGAATGTTGCTCAATCTTCAAAGCTACATCGACAGTCATCCGAAGGGGGATATTTTCATCGTCCTCCACCAGATGGGAAACCACGGCCCAGCGTATTTCAAGCGCTATCCGCAACGGTTCGAGAAATTTCTCCCGGTATGCAAGCGTAACGATCTCAGCCAGTGTTCCAATGAAGAGATCGGCAATGCCTACGACAATGCGATTCTCTACACCGATTATTTTCTGGGCAAAACGATCGAGCTGTTGAAACGTAACGACGCCAAATTCGAGACAGCTCTGTTCTATGTGAGCGACCACGGTGAATCACTCGGCGAAAACGGGATCTATCTGCACGGCCTGCCGCGTGCGATCGCCCCGGAGAACCAATTGCGCGTTCCGGCGGTTATCTGGCTTGGCAGCGGCTTCCACGATGCAGACATGTCAGATTTGCAGAGAAAGCGGGATGCACACTTAACGCACGACAACATCGTGCACACGGTGCTCGGGTTCATGGAAATCAAGACCACGCTTTACCGCCCAGAACTGGACATTCTCGACGGCAGCAGGAGTTCACAGTCGCAGTAACAAAGGGATAAATCGATTGCGGAACAGAGACGTTCAGGCACACGTATCTATTGCGAGAAGGAGCAGGCCAGCAAGGCAGGAAACGCTTTTGGCTAGTCGGTCATTGGCAGCGTTAGCTTGACGCGCAGTCCGCCCAGTTGCGAATCGACGAATTCAAGCCGACCTCCATAGAGACGCATCACGTCATTTACAATCGCCAGGCCGAGACCCGAGCCGGGGGTTAATTCATCAACCCGCTCTCCGCGATCGAGGACGCGCAGGCGCTCGGCTTCGGCAATGCCACATCCGTCATCATCAATAACGATCGTGAGGTATGGCTCCTCTGCAGAGACTGAGATGTCGACGCGCCCGGAGGCCCATTTGCAGGCATTGTCGAGCAGATTGCCGAGCATTTCCTGCAAATCCTGCTCTTCACCACGGAACATCACCTGCTCGCTGGAGGGAAGAATTGTCAATTCGATATTCCGATCAGCGTGAATCCGCTTCATGACTCGTACCAGCCCTTCAAGCACCGGAAAAACCGGCGTCCGCACCCCGGGAATTCGTACTGATGCTGCCGCTCGCGAACGGCTCAGGTGATAGTCGATCTGCTTCCTTGCCACTTCGACTTGGGAGGTAACCAGATGAGCCAGTTCGCTGTCTTTTCCGTTCGCGGCGTTGGCAATGACGCTCAGGGGCGTTTTCAGAGCATGCGCCAGATTTCCAGCCTGCGTTCTCGCCCGTTCGACCACTTCCGCGTTCTGCGCCAGGACGGTGTTGAATTCTTCGACGAGAGGCTGGACCTCGCCGGGGAAACGCCCTTCAAGATTGAGCGTCCTGCCACTGCGCACCGCCGCCAGCGCACCGTGCAAGCGGCGCAGCGGCACCAGCGCAATCAGTACCTGAATGACCGCGACCAGCGCCAGCCCGCCGCCCAGCAGCCCCAGCGTCAGCCAGAGCATGCCATTGAAGCGCTCGACCGGCTCGAGCATCTGCCGCTCATCGGCAGCAACGATCAGGCGGAATCTCGCTTCGGCCTGACCCGGCGGCGGGTCCTCGAGACTGACCACCCGCTCGACCATGCCCAGCGTCGTGTTGCCGGGCCCGGACACTCGATGCTGATGGATTTCCCCGTTCATCGGCGTATCGGATGGCACTTCGAGCACATCGTCCCAGAGCGAGCGTGAACGCAACAGACCGAACACGTTGTTCCCAGATTGCCCAACCTGATCAATCTGCCAATAAACACCCGAATAGGGCTTGCTGAATCGCGGATCGCTCTGAGCCGCCGAGAGCGAAACACGCCCGTCCTGCTCAAGAACCAGGTGGGCGGCAAGCTGATCAAGATGAGTCTTGAGCTCGGCATGAAACTGTGCGGCGACGTGCTGCCGGAACAGGCCACCCAGTGCCCAGCCGGCAACCATGATCGAGGCGGCGATCCAGACGAGCGTTCCGAGCAGCAGGCGCAGGCGCAGCGAGCCGCGCAGGGCGATCGACAGGGAGGGTGCCCGAAAGCTCATCAGGACGAAGCCGGGAAAACGAGGCGATAGCCGAGTCCACGCACGGTTTCGATGACGCCCTCGGGCAACTTCTTGCGCAAGCGGGCAATGAACACTTCCACGGTGTTCGAATCGCGATCGAAATCCTGTGCGTAGATATGCTCGATCAGGTCGCTGCGCGACACCACCTGATCCGAATGGTGCATCAGGTAATCGAGCACGCGGTATTCGTGACTGGTGAGCGTCAGGGTCTGCCCACCGACCGTCACGCGACTGTGCAGGGTATCGAGAATGATGTCGCCACACACGAGCTCCGCGCTGGCATGACCGCCCGCCCGCCGAATCAGCGCACGCAGACGCGCCAGCAGTTCCTCCATGTGAAAAGGCTTGGTCAGATAGTCATCCGCGCCGGCGTCGATACCGGCCACCTTCTCGTGCCAGTTGTCACGCGCTGTCAGAATCAGCACCGGCATGGTTCGGCCGGCTGCACGCCATTTCTTGAGGACGGTGAGCCCATCCATCTGCGGTAAACCCAGATCGAGCACCACGGCGTCAAATGGCTGGTTCTCGTCGCCCCCATGAAAGTGGGCATCCACCCCATTGCCGACCACATCGACCGCATAGCCGGCGGCACAGAGCGCTTCGGTCAACTGTGACGCAATCGTCGGTTCATCCTCAACGACCAGAACTCGCATGCGTAGGTTTCTCCCTTTCAGTGACCCGGCTTGGCGTCCCGTTCCCGGCGGCCAATGATCGCGCCATCGCGGGCATCCACCAGGAGTTTCACCAGCGCCCCGCCGGGCCGCAACAGTTTGATTTCGTAGATCCAGCGGCCGTTCTTGCGCTCCAGCTCGACTTCCAGAACCTGCCCCGGCGTCTCGCGATCGACTTTCTCCAGCACGGTTCTCAGCGGCAGTATCTCGCCCGCTTCAAGCGCCTTGCGCGCCCGGTCATGGTCGCTCGGATCGACCGCCTGGGCCGGCACCACCAGGATGGCGGAAAACAAAAATCCGGCCGCCAGCAAGCCCATGGTCGTTCTGCCTGATCTCATTGCAATTCCTCGTAAAACAGCCGCCAACGCTTTTTATAGCCTGCCGGGCCTGAACGCAAGCTTAACGGCTGATTCAGCGTGCATTCATGTAGGGGATGGCAAAGTGCCGCAAAACACAGATTGCATAGCGAGCGCCCCATGAAAACCATCCTTGCCGGCCTTTTGGCCATCGTTTTTTCCGCGTGGTGCCTGGATCTCGTCTCCACGACCTATCCAGTCAGCAGCGCAACCCTGTGGATTGTTCGGCAGGAAGCCCTCTATCTGAGCGGACTGCTGTCGATCACCTTGATGTCCCTATCCATGCTGCTATCCATCCGCCCGGTCTGGCTGGAAAGACCGTTGGGCGGAATGGATCGGATTTATCGTCTGCACAAGTGGTCCGGCATCCTGGCGATCAGTCTCGGGGCGGCGCACTGGCTGATCAAGCAGTCGGGCGGCATCATCAAATCGCTGATCGGGAGCGAAGGGCGTCTTCCGAAACTGAGGTACGACGGCGTTCTCGAAGTGTTGCGGGAACTTGGCGACGACATGGGAGAACCAGCCCTTTACATCATATTGGCCATGCTCGTCATTACCCTGTGGCGGCGCTTTCCTTACCATATCTGGCGGCATCTGCATCGCATCATGCCGGTGCTCTACCTGATGCTGGCCTTGCACGCGGCGATGCTGGCGCCGTCCGGCTATTGGACGCAACCGGCAGGAACGTTGCTGGCCCTGTTCCTCACGGTCGGCGTAGGCGCAAGCGTCATTTCGCTTGCCGGAATGATTGGGCGTCGCCGCCAAGCACAAGCTACGGTGGTGTCGGTCAGGAATGAGGGAGACGTCACCGAAATCATCTGCCGCGTGGACGGAGAATGGGAGGGCCACCGCCCTGGGCAATTTGCCTTCATCACCTTCAGTCGCTTCGAAGGGGCGCATCCCTTTACCATCGCCAGCGCTGACCGCGGCGATCGGACCATAGCCTTCTGCATCAAGGCGCTCGGCAACTTCACGCGCGACCTTGCGTACCGGGTCCAGGTCGGCCAGCCGGTCACCATCGAGGGGCCGTATGGCCGCTTCCAGCTGGGCCGCCACAACCCGAAAAGGCGCCAGATCTGGGTCGCCGGCGGCATCGGCATAACGCCATTCCTGGCTTGGCTGGAATCGCTGCAGACTCGCCCGGAGGAGGTGCGCGACGTCGACCTCCATTACTGCACCCGGAACCGCGAAACGGACCGTTTCGTCGGACGCCTCGAAGCGCTATGCGCCGCCCTGCCGGACGTGCGCCTGCACATTCACAGCACCGAGCACGGGGAAGTCCTGACAGCCTGCGAACTGGGACTCGCGGGCGACGAGCGGAAGAAGGCCGAACTCTGGTTCTGCGGCCCGCGCGGCCTTGCCGACGCACTGAAGAAAAGCCTGAAGGAGTCATGGAACGGAAGCCTGCGTTTCCATCAGGAAGCCTTCGAGATGCGTTGATGCAGCCCCCCGTTCGCTATCCGCGCTGTCACTCCCGAGGCTGAAAAAATGACATCACTTTCCCTTTCGCTCTGGATCGCGGCCGGAATCGTCCTGCAACTGGTCATCGGTCTGGGCATCGGCTTCTGGCGGCACTTGAGGAATTACCGGTCGTTGCGCGGAATCCAGGGGGTGGCGGAGTCGCCAGCGACGCACGTTGGTTCCATGGCTGCGGAGGAGGTCAATTCACCTGGCTGGCAGGGGTTTCGCACTTTCCGTGTCGAAAACAAGGTGTTCGAAGACGCGCATCAGTCGGTCTGCTCGTTTTACCTCGTTCCGGGAGACGGAAAGTCCCTGCCCAGGTTCCTACCGGGGCAGTTCCTGACTTTTCGTCTCGATATTCCGGAGAGCAACGGGCGCATCGGCCAGATGGTCCGTTGCTACTCGTTGTCAGATGCGCCTGACTCCGACGCTTACCGTGTCACCATCAAGCGCGTGGCCCCTCCCGCCGGCAGCGATCTGCCGCCGGGGCGAGCATCGAATTTCTTTCACGACCACGTCGCGGTCGGCAGCGAGCTTCAGGTTCGCGCGCCGGCCGGCCACTTCCATCTCGACGAAGGCGACGCCCCCGCCGTGCTCATCGGCAGCGGTATCGGCATCACGCCGATGCTGAGCATGCTCAATTGGAGCATGGCGCAGCGGAACTCGCGTGAAATCTGGCTGTACTACGGAGTCCGCGACGGACGCGAACTGATCATGAAGCCGCACCTCGACGCGCTGGCCGCGGCGCATCCGAATTTCCACCTGCGTGTGTGCTTCAGCAATCCGCAGCCGGACGACATGCTTGGGCGCGATTACCATTGCCGGGGTCGCATCGATGTCGGCCTGCTGCGCATGCAGTTGCCGCTCCGGCCCTATCATTTCTATGTTTGTGGCCCGACGCCGATGATGGAAAGCCTGGTGCCTGCCCTGGAGGATTGGGGTGTGCCGGATGAACGCATCCACTTAGAAGCGTTCGGTCCGGCGTCGATCCGGCACAAGCCAGTTCCAGGTGCCGAATCTCCAAGCGAGTCCGCAGCGACCGGCATCGTCGTGAATTTTTCCCTGTCCGGAAAGCAGATACCCTGGACTCTGGCGGCCGGCAATCTGCTTGAACTCGCCGAAGCCAACGGAATTCCGGTCAACTCGGGATGCCGCGCCGGCGGCTGCGGCAGTTGCCAGACGACCATTCAGTCCGGCGAAGTCGCCTACCGCCAGACGCCGGATTTCGACCCTGAGCCTGGAAGCTGCCTGCTCTGTGTCTGTACCCCCAAGACCAGCGTGACACTGGAGGCGTAGATGGAAAAATCGCTCTGGCGGCGCCACATCCTGCCGTTCTCCGTGCTGCTCGGCCTGCTGGCGGCGGCGACGCTGGCCGGCGACTATGTCCTGCACCGCTTCAATCTGGTTTGGGTCGGACGCTACCTGGGCATTCCGGGAACGCTGCTGATCGCCCTCTCGCTGCTCTATTCGCTGCGCAAGCGCAAAGTCATCGCGCGCGGAAACCCGAAGCATCTCCTGACCCTGCATGAGTTCGCTTCCTGGCTCGGATCGTTGATGGTGCTGATCCATGCCGGGGTGCATTTCAACGCCATCCTGCCCTGGCTGGCCACGATCGCCATGGGCGTCAATGTCGTCAGCGGCATGGTCGGGAAACTGCTGCTCGATCGATCCCGGCGTCACCTGCAGGAGCAGCGCGAGCACTTCCAGCTGCGGGGGCTGTCGCGCCCGGAAGTGGAGCAGGCGCTCTTCTGGGATGCCGTGACGATCGACGCCATGGCTCGGTGGCGCAAGGTGCACATCCCGATCTTCATCATATTCGCGGTGCTGTCGCTGGGGCACATCATCAGCATCTTCCTGTTCTGGGGCTGGCTATGAGCCGAATCGTCAAATTCATCCTGGCGATCAACCTGCTGGCGATGACGGTCCTGGTTTTCGTCTATCCGCATCTGACGGTCGCCCCCGGCCCGCTGATTCCCGGCCACAAGGCGTTGAACACCGACTGTTTCGCCTGCCATGCCCCGCTCACCGGGGTCTCTTCCGGGCGTTGCCTGACCTGCCACAAACCCGGCGACATCGGCCGCTTGACGACGACCGGCCAGCCGGTCGCCGCGCCGCTCGCCAAGACGCCGTTCCACCAGAAGCTGGTCAGCCAGGACTGTGTGGCGTGCCACAGCGATCATGCCGGCGTGAAGCGTTTCCGCCCGCAGGGCCGTTTCAACCATACGCTGCTGAATGCACCGACACGCGAGCAGTGCCAGGACTGCCACACGTCGCCAGCCGACGCCCTGCACCGGCAGATCAGCGGCAATTGCGCGCAGTGTCACAGCCAGGAGAAGTGGAAGCCGGCCACGTTCGATCATGCCAAATACTTCGAATTCGACCGGGACCACCGAACCCAGTGCGTGACGTGCCACGTACGCAACGACTACAGCCGCTACACCTGCTTCGGCTGCCACGAGCACACGCCCGACAACATCCGCCGCAAGCACGTCAAGGAAGGCATCCGTGCCTACGACAATTGCGTCGAATGCCATCGCAATGCCGACGAACACGACATCCGCGGAGGCTATGGAAAGAACGAAGGTGAACGGTCAGGAAAGCGCGAGGGCAAGAAGCGCGACCATGACGATTGATCGGACACCCCGGAGCGCTCAGGTCAGCTCGATGAAAGGGCTGTCGGGCCGGGCGC
>Ga0316613_10001824_pt1 | contig 14193 bp, 9 predicted proteins | sample OWC_soil_day10_C_2_FD_207647 | JGI IMG/M metagenome (GOLD analysis project Ga0316613, IMG submission 207647) | Wetland soil microbial communities from Old Woman Creek delta, Ohio, United States - OWC_soil_day10_CT_b | ecosystem: Environmental > Terrestrial > Soil > Wetlands | place: USA: Ohio...
ATTTTTAGCCCACAACCCTGGCTTATTCCAGCCCAAACACCTGGCAAGACCTGGCCAGGTAAACCGCTAAAGATCGTTTTTTCTCAAGGCGTGGATGTCATCAGTATTTTGGGCATTAAAAAACCCCAGCAAAACTGGGGTTCTTCATATGGCGGTGTTCGCCTGCAACGCATCCGAGCGAAATCATTCTTACCCTGTCCCGCCCACCGTCAAGCCACCGTCGATCCTCAACGTAGGCTGGCCCACGCCCACCGGCACGCTCTGTCCTTCCTTGCCGCAAGTGCCCACGCCCGGATCAAGCTTCATGTCGTTGCCGATCATCGTGACCCGGGTCAGCACGTCCGGCCCGTTACCGATCAAGGTGGCTCCCTTGACCGGATAGAGCAGCTTGCCGTTTTCCACCCACCACGCCTCGGCAGCGGAGAAAACGAACTTGCCACTGGTGATATCGACCTGCCCGCCGCCGAAATTGACGGCGTAGAGGCCCCGGTCGATCGAAGCGATGATTTCTTCCGGTGTCTTATCGCCGGCCAGCATCAGGGTATTGGTCATGCGCGGCATCGGCAGGTGCGCAAAGCTCTCGCGCCGGCCGTTGCCGGTTGGCGCCATGCCCATCAGGTGCGCGTTCAGACTATCCTGCAGATAGCCCTTGAGCACGCCGTTTTCGATCAGCACCGTGCGCTGGCCGGGTTCCCCTTCGTCGTCGATATTGATCGAGCCGCGCTGGTTGGGCAGCGTGCCGTCGTCGACCACGGTCACGCCGCTGGCGCCGACTTTTTCGCCGATGCGTCCGGCAAATGCCGATGAACCCTTGCGGTTGAAATCGCCTTCCAGTCCATGGCCGATCGCTTCGTGCAGCAAGATACCGGGCCAGCCGTTGCCGAGCACTACGGTCATTTCTCCGGCCGGTGCAGGCCGCGCATCAAGGTTGAGTACCGCCTGATCGACGGCTTTTTTGGCGTAGTCGTGGATCACTTCATCGCTGAACCAGGCGTAGTCAAAACGTCCGCCCCCGCCCGCGCTACCCTGCTCGCGCCGGCCGTTATCCTCGATGATGACCTGAATCGACAAACGGACCAGCGGGCGCACATCAGCCGCGCGGCGACCGTCATGACGCGCCACGTAGATCACCTCGTATTCACTCGCCAGGCTCGCCATCACCTGCGTCACCCGCGGATCAAGCGCACGGGCGGTGCGCTCAAGTTTCTCCAGCAAGGCGACCTTGGCCGTTTCGTTCAGGCTCGCCAGCGGATCGCACGGGCGATACAGGTCGCGCCCGGTCACTTCTCGGCACAGCGGCACGCTGCCATTGCCGCCTTGTCGGCCAATCGCACGGGTCACGCCGGCGGCCTCCAGCAGCGCATTCAGGCTGATGTCGTCCGAATAGGCAAACGCCGTCTTTTCCCCGCTGATGGCACGTACGCCCACGCCTTGGTCGATATTGAAGCTGCCCGATTTGACGATGCCTTCGTCCAGGCTCCACGCTTCGCTGCGCGAGTACTGGAAATAGAGGTCGGCATAGTCAAGGTCGTGGTTGAACATGGCGCCGAACACCTGATCGAGGTGTTTATCGTCGAGGCCGAACGGATCAAGCAACTGCGCGCGGGCAGTGGCAAATGGATTGAAGGCAGAAGTCATCAGAGTGTTTCCCGGTCGGCACCGATGCCGCATCGGCTTGGAGAGAGGGTTAGAGTAGTCAGGACGCTAGACTAGCGGAAGTCGGCACGTGACGAAAGCATTACACGCTCTCACGTCACATCACACGGTGATCCAGTGCCGGCAAGGTCTTGCGCACACGCTCGAGCTGGCTGGCTTTGAGTTCCGCCATAACCACGCCTTCCCCTTGCGGCAGGCAATCGAGCACCAGCCCCCATGGATCGACCAGCATGCTGTGCCCCCAGGTTTCACGCCCGGTCGGATGCAAGCCGCCCTGCCCGCTGGCCACGACAAAGCACTGGTTTTCGATCGCGCGGGCGCGAATCAGCGTTTCCCAGTGCGCGCGGCCGGTCGTCGCAGTAAAGGCCGCCGGCAGGAGCAATACGTCAACACGTCCCAGCGCACGGAAAAACTCCGGGAAACGCAGGTCGTAACACACCGCCAGGCCCACGCGGCCAAACGGGGTATCGAACGCCACCGGCACATTGCCCGGCTCGATGGTGTCGGCTTCACAATAACGCTCGCTGCCATTATCGAAACCGAACAGGTGGATCTTGTCGTAACGCGCAACGTTTTTCCCGTCCGGCCCATAAACCAGTAGGGAATTACGCACCCGCCCCGGGTCATCGCACTTGAGCGGGAGCGTGCCGGCAGCCAGCCAAATCCGGTATTTCGCTGCCATGCGCGCCAACGCATCCTGTATCAAGCCGCCGCCAAACGTTTCGGCCACAGCAAGTTTATCGGTATCGCGCCGGCCCATGATCGCGAAGTATTCCGGCAACACTGCCAGCGCAGCACCGGCAGCGGCCACTTGCGCGATCAAGCGTTCGGCAGTCGCCAGATTTTCAGTCACGTCTGGCGTGGAAACCATCTGGATGGCAGCAGCGCGAATACTGGAAAATTGACTCATGGCGACTCCGAGCTGACTTTTCGAACCTGCGGATCGAGCATATCACCCGTGATATGGTACTCATAAGAAACCAGCTGACCGAGCGGATCCTTGAACAAGCGCTGCAAGGCAAAAGCAGCGACACCGGCAATCGGATTGACCACGCCGACCGCCAGCGCTGCGGCATCACCGATCAGTGGCGCAATCCGCACGCGCAAATTCTGCGTGCCGGCCGGCAGATTGGTTTCGCCCTTGAAGCGGATTTTGGCTGCCGGGCCGTCGATGGCCAGATTGTCCGTCCGCACCACGCCTTTTTCGATCACGGCATCACCCATAATCGAATCAAATTCCAGCCCTTCGGAAAACACATCGCGAAAATCGAGCTTGATCCGACGTGGCAACGATTGCAGGCTGATCACGGAAAGCAGGCGCCCTGCGCCGGGCTCAATTTTGGCGAATTGTCCGGACTGGACTTCCAGATGCAACTTTCCCTGCAACGTGAGCAGGTCGGGGGCAAATGGCGCGCCATGCCAACTTCCCTCTCCGGTCAAGGCCGCCGGAGCACGACGCAAGGCATCCGGATAGCCGACCCGCGTCAGCAATTTGCCGGTGTTTTCACTATTGATCGTGATCTTTGCCGTGGTTTTTTCATTGGCGCCACTGCCGAGCCATAATCCCGTGAGTGAAAAACGCCCGTCCGGATTGGTCAGGGTCACTTGATTAAGCTGCCAACCATCGCCCTGAGGGGTGGCATTGACCACCAGTTGGCCCAGATCGGAATCCTTGTAGCGGAAATCGCTCACGATCAAATCCAGCACAGGTTTGGCCTCACCATTTTTTCCGTTGGCCTGAGCCGGAACCGACGCTGAATCTCCGCCGTTTGGCAACGCCGTCGCGACAGGCAGGGGCAGATACAAACGCTGCAGTCGCCCGGTCAAACGAGACCGATCTCCGCCGCGCCAGGTCAGCGTCCCTACAGCCTCCTTGCTGGATAGATCGACCAACCAGCCTTGCGTCGTTGGTTCGGCCTTGATCCGCACGGCAGACAAACGCCGCTCCCATCCGGCCAGGCGATCAAACGCCAAGTCCACGCTGGTTACCGCAGGTGCTTGTCCATCCCCGCCAGCCAATAATGCCTGCCAAGCCGTCAAATCGATCTCGGGCCAGCCGCCGCTAAGCTGCACGCCTTGGGCTGACGGGGTTATTCCCGAGGAATTGCCACCCAGGCGGATCATACCGGTATAGGGCTTGCTCCCTTTCTGTTCCAGGGCTCCTTGCAACAAGCGCCCATAGCTGAATTCCAGTGCATTGCGCTGCGGATCGCCGCTTACCTTCAAGTTGAAGGCGCGCGCTTCTCCGGCGGGTTTATTCATGGGCGCCGGCAAATCAATCCGCGCCAGAGTCAACGGGCTTTGCAAAGAGAACTCATAGCGGTCGCGCCGCACAGCCAGTTCGCCCTGATAACCGACGTTGCCGCTGAAACGCTTGGGTTGCGGCAGCTTGTAACGTTGCGCCACGTCGAACATCAAGGCATCGCCGGCGAGTCCAAGCTTCAAATTGCCTGAGGCATCATTCGTGCCGGAAAGCCTCACAGCACCACCCAACGCGCGCGCTGTTGCATCGCTGATTTTGAGCCCGCTGTCGGTAAAGTCCACGCGTCCGCCGGCTTGTGTCAGCAGCGGAATATCGCCGCCAAAATCGAGCCGGTTGGAGGCAAACTGGTAGCGCCCTTGCACCTTGCTTTTGTCCGTATCCACGATGGGCACGTCAAGCTTGATATCCAGCCGGCCAACACCTTCGGCCTTGAGTTCATCCAAAAAACCCTGCGTTGCTTCGCGTACGGGACTTTCATGCACGAATCGCAGAAAAGCGCTGGTTGCCCCTTCTGCCGTGCCGTCGACCAGTACGTGCTGCTGGGTAGAGAGATCCGGAATGCGAGTCACGATATCTTTGAGCTTGACGCCAAAGATCTGCGCACGCGGCGCACGGATGGTCATGCTCTGGCCTTCAAAACGCAGGTCGCCGTCGATCGCATCGATTGCCGGCCATCCATCGGCATAAGCCAGCGTGACATCGCGCGCATCGGCGGTGATGCGAAACAACCCCGAGGAGCCATCCACGAACGGGAAATGCGCCAGCTCACCCCGCAGTTCGGCCTTGCCGTTGCTGGCCTGGCCGGAGCGAAGGGCGCCTTTGAGCCACACCAGCGTATCATCGCCCACCGCACGTGGCAGATAAGCGTAAACACGATTGCCCGGCAACCGGGCGATATCCCCTTTGAGATCGATATAACCCAGCCCTTGCCCGGTCCAGCGATACATCGCGGTCAGCGCAACGGACGCTTCGGAATTGGCCAGCGCCAGACGCTCCGCCCGCACCTCCCAGCCGCTTTCCACGCGCTTCCAGTTCAAGGCGGCATCGAGGCGATTCAGCGCCAACGGCTCGACAAATTGCTCCGGCCAGGCCAGCTGGAATGCCTTGCTGGCAAGTGATGCCGTCCCGCTTTTCTCGTCAAACCGGGCGGTCACATCGAACTTGCCCAGGTGCGGCAGCAATTCGGGCAATCGCACATCCAAACCACGCAGATCGGCCTCGCCCCGCCAGCGCTCCGGCGTCTGCCAGTCGCCGCGCCAGGCGTAGCGCAAGGTGGCCACTTCTCCGGCCAGCAGCGCATTGCTGAACTTGCCCGCCCATGCGGCAGGAAGCCAGGCGCCGTAAGCAGACAACCCGCCCAGGCTCACGCCACGCAATTGCAACTCGTGTTCTTTGCCATTCAAGGCATATTCAAAACGGCCCTTGCGTGCCAGCGGGCCGCTGGCGCCATCAATGAGTCGCGCATCGACCACCAGGCGTTCGCGCCCGCTGCCGGCAGACCAGTTCGCACTGGCATCCACGGCAGGCAGTTCGAAAACCTGCCCTTTCTGTTCCAGTCGCAATTTCTCCAGGCCCAGATCAGCGTCAAGCTGATGGATAACCGGCCCGTCAAAAGCCACTTTCAGGGATAAACGCCCCAACCCCGCGCGAACCGCTGGCAATTCCTTGGAAATATCGGGCAGGAACATGGCAAATCGGGCGTTGAGTTGCCCAAGATCGACCCAGGGGAAATTGAAATTCACGCGCCCGGACCAATCGGCAAGGCGGTTGATATCGCTGCCCGACACCACGCCATTGCCGCTGATGCGCTGGCTGATGTCTGTCGGCGGGGTAAAACCAAAACTGATCTTGCGCCGACCGAACAAATTTCCGGCGTTCAGGTCCAGCTGGGTGAGTTCCAGCGATTGCCCGCCGGGAAGCTCGTCATACAGGACCAGCCGACCTCTGCTGATGCTCAGTCCGCCCTGATCGAGCAGCCAGTTCAGGAAACCCGGATCGCCCGCCTTGGCATCCAGGGTGACGCCTGCCACATTCCAACGCCCGTCGAGCAAGCGGCGCACGCTGAGCTCTGGCTCGGTCAAGGCAATACGGCTGAAATGCAGCTTTCCGATCGGCAAAGTCCACCATGAAAGCGCACCCTCCAAGCGCGAAAAACGCAAAACCGGCACACCAGAAGCATCGGGCACGCGCACATCCACCAGGGCCAGTTCCGGACGCAACCAATCCCACCCCGCGGCCAGACCACCGACTTCCACTTTCACCCCGGCCGAGCGCGAGAGTTCAGCCACCAGGAACGGCCGGTATTGCTCCAGGCGCGGGATCACCCAGAACTGCCAGGTTCCCGCCAGAATCAGCAGCAGCAATACGCCCGCCAACGCCATGCGCATCAAAAGACGGCTGTGCCAGAGCAACAGCTTCCCGGTCCAGCGCAGGGCTGTGCGCATAAACGCACGGGGTCGGGACAAAAAATCAAAATTCATCGAAATTACGCGCCGCTTAAAACGTGCTAGGTTAATGCTTGATTGTACCCGTAAAAGCAAAACCACCCATGACCGAGCTCACACCCCAAATTGCCACCCTGCTAGCCCCCGCGCTGGGGCACAGCCGCTACCTGTCACGCGTATTCACGCATCACCCGGCACTGGCGATAGAAACCGCCCAACAAATCGAGGCTCCGATCCTCCGGGAAGAGATGCTTGCGCGCCTGCCGGATGTTCCGCAAAGCGATGATGAGTTGAAACGCTCCCTGCGCCTGTTGCGCCAAGCCGTCATGGCACGATTGATCGCGCGCGAGTTAAGCGGCCGCTGCACGCTGGAAGAAGCCGTCACAACAGTGAGCGACCTGGCCGAGGTCACGCTGGCTGCTGCCTTGCGCCAGGTTTCCGAGCCAGACCCGCGCTACGGAGTACCGATCGGCGAAGAGAATGGCCAAGTGCAGCAGTTGATCATCGTCGGCATGGGGAAACTGGGAGGACGCGAATTGAACGTTTCCTCCGATATCGATCTGGTTTTCATCTACCCGGAAAACGGCGAAACCAGCGGCCCATCCAAACTCAGCAATCAGGAATACTTTGCCCGCATCGGCCGCCGCCTGATCCAGCTGATTGCCGAGCCAACCGGCGAGGGTTTCGTGTTTCGGGTCGACATGCGCCTGCGTCCGTTCGGCGATTCCGGCCCGCTGGTCACGAGCTTTGCCGCACTGGAAAACTACCTGATCACCCAGGGCCGGGAGTGGGAGCGCTACGCCTGGATCAAGGGGCGGGCACTCTCCGGCGATGATGCCGGACTGATGGCGCTGGTCACGCCTTTTGTCTACCGCAAATATCTCGACTACGGCGCGTTTCAATCGATGCGGGAATTGCATGCGCAAATTCGCCAGGAAGTCATGCGGCGTGATCGGGCCGACAACATCAAGCTCGGACCGGGCGGCATCCGCGAAATCGAATTTATTTGCCAGGTTTTTCAACTGATCCGGGGAGGCCGCCACAAGGTGCTGCGCACCCGTTCGACCCTGTCCATGCTGGGTGAACTGGAAAACTGGGGCATTTTCACAGCGGATCAGGTTGCACAATTGCGTGCAGCCTATGTTTTTCTGCGCAATCTCGAACACCGCATCATGTATCTGGACGACGCGCAAACCCAGATGCTGCCAACCGATGCCGAAGACCGCACGCGCATCGCCAGCAGCATGGGTTTTGCCAACTGGGAGGCATTCCTGACGACGCTGGATGCCCACCGGAGCATGGTCACCCAGCATTTTGAACAGGTATTTGAAGACCGCAGCGAAACGTCCTCCCCCCATCCAGCCCCCTGGCAAGCCGGTGGCGAAGAGGAATGTCTGCAACTGCTGGCCCAGCGCGGCTTCAGCGACCCCGCGGAAGTACGGCGCCGACTTATGGCGCTGCAAAGTGGCAGCCGCTACCAACAAATGCCCGAACGCAGCCGCCGCCGTCTTGATGCCATCCTTCCAGCCCTGACCGAAACTGCCGCCGGCTACCCGAACCCGGACCAGACTCTCATCCGCTTGCTGGAACTGCTGGATGCCATCAGCCGGCGTGAGTCCTACCTGGCTCTGCTGGCCGAGCACCCGCAAACGCTGCAACGCCTAGCCGGGCTATACAGCGCCAGCCGCTGGCTTTCCAGCTTCCTGACCCACCACCCGATCCTGCTGGACGAGCTGCTGGACCCCCGCCTGCTGGAGCAAATTCCGGACTGGCCGGCATTGGGAGAGCGCTTGCGCAGCGAGTTGTCCGAGCATGCCGGCGACACCGAAGCCCGCATGGATGTGCTGCGCATATTCCAGCACACGCAGATTTTCCGCCTCGCCGCACAGGATATTGCCGGTCTTTGGTCACTGGAAACCCTGTCCGACCAGCTTTCCGCACTGGCAGATCTGATCCTCACCGTCACAATGGAACAGATCTGGCCTGAACTGGCTGGGCACCATCGTGAAGCCCCGCGCTTCGCCGCCATCGGTTACGGCAAACTCGGCGGCAAGGAACTGGGTTACGCTTCCGATCTTGACCTGGTTTTTCTCTACAATGACGATTATCCGGATGCCGGTGAAATTTACGCACGCTTTACCCGGCGCATCATCAGCTGGATGACCACCATGACGCCGACCGGCGTGCTCTACGATATCGATCTGCGCCTGCGCCCCAATGGCGCCTCCGGCCTGCTGGTTTCCAGCGTAACGGCCTTTGAGCAATACCAGCAGACATCCGCATGGGAGTGGGAACACCAAGCCCTGACCCGCGCTCGCTACTGTGCCGGGGATCGCGCCATCGGCGAGCAGTTCGAAACCATCCGCGAAACCATCCTGCGCCAGCCACGCGATACAGAAAAATTGCGCGACGAGGTGATCGCGATGCGTAGCCGCATGCTGGAAACGCATCCGGCCAAGGCAAACGATGTCAAGCATTGCCGGGGCGGCCTGGTGGATATCGAATTCATGGTGCAGTACCTGGTACTGGCGCACGCCCACCAATTTCCACAGCTCACAGCCAATCGCGGCAACATCGCGCTGCTCGGCTTCGCCGCCGATTTCGGATTGATCCCTGCCGAGCTGGCCGAAAAAACCCGCAATGCCTACCGCGAGCTGCGCCGGCTGCAACATGCCAGCCGGCTTAATGAGGATGCACTGGATGTCGCGCAGCTCATTCCATTGGCAGCCGATATTGCAGCAGCGCAAACATTATGGAGGCAATTGTTCGGAGAGGCATCGGCTTGATATCAAACCGATATTGATCAATCGGACAAAGGAAACCCCAGATAGTGCACGGCATCCGAGCCGGGAAGATAGGTCTCCAGCCAGTGCACTTCATCCTTGACCAGATCAATCAAGGCAATCATGTGGAAAGGATGGGTCGCCGCCGCGAACCAGTATTCCTTGCGCCAGACTGCGCATTGCTCATCCTTGGGCGGCCCTCCCGGATTGAGTTCATCGTGCGAGCCTTCACGACAAACGTAACCGATCAGTTCCAGTAGATTCGCCAGCAACTGGCAGGCTTGAGTGATTTCAACCACCAAAGCGGACATGGCTCCAGGCAGCTGCTGCATATTGACGAAAATCCGCGTATTTTGTTGTGATCCGCTCGCAGACTCCTTGCAGCAGCCCGGGCAGGAAAAAACTTCTGCCGCGCGGTATAAATCCTGACGACTGGTGCAGCCTGACCATTCGGGCATGGCCTTATGCCCACATCGATAAGTTATAGCTTGCGCAAAACCATCCATTTTTCCCGCCCCAATAAACAGCTCCTTGAAAGATAGTAATCTGTATCAATACAAACAAGCTTTTCCAAAAAACAAAAAGCGCCACCTGGGCGCTTTTTGTTTTCCAATGGGGCTGGATCAGCCCACGGTACCTTCCACCTTCTGACGCAGTCGCAGATGCAGTTCGCGCAACTGCTTTTCATCCACATCGTTCGGGGCATTGGTCAGCAGGCACTGGGCACGCTGGGTCTTCGGGAAAGCGATCACGTCACGGATCGATTCCGCCCCGGTCATCAAGGTCACCAGACGATCCAGACCGAACGCCAGGCCGCCATGCGGCGGAGCACCGAACTTCAGGTTGTCGAGCAGGAAACCGAACTTGTTCTGCGCTTCTTCCGGGCCGATATTGAGCGCATCGAACACGGTCGATTGCACGTCGGCACGGTGGATACGCACCGAACCGCCACCGAGTTCCCAGCCGTTGAGCACCATGTCGTAGGCACGTGCGCGGCATGCACCCGGATCGGTCTTGAGCAGTTCGAGATGCTCGGCCTTCGGCGAAGTGAACGGATGGTGGCAGGCATTCCAGCGCTTGCCGTCCTCGTCGTACTCGAACATCGGGAAATCCACCACCCAAAGCGGTTTCCAACTCTTGGTAAAGAAGCCGCCAGCCTCGCCCTTCTCGTGACCGATCTTGATGCGCAGTGCACCGATGGCTTCGTTCACCACCTTGGTCTTGTCGGCACCGAAAAAGACGATGTCGCCATTTTGCGCGCCGGTGCGCTCGATGATGGCTTTGAGCGCCGCTTCGGTCAGGTTCTTGACGATCGGCGATTGCAGGCCGGTTTCATTGATCTGGCTGGCATCGTTGACCTTGATGTAGGCCAAGCCACGCGCGCCATAGATGCCGACGAACTGGGTCCAGGCATCGATTTCGGAACGGCTGAACGCCGCGCCGCCCGGCACGCGCAAGCCGACCACGCGGCCGCCTTCCATATTGGCCGCACCGCTGAATACCTTGAACGGCACGTCCTTCATCACGTCGGTGAGTTCGGTGAACTTCAAATCGACGCGCAGATCGGGCTTGTCGGAACCATAGTAGAACATGGCATCGTCGTACTTCATGCGCGGGAAGGCGCCCAGGTCCACGCCGATCGCTTCCTGGAATACATGCCGCGCCAAGCCCTCGGTGATGTCCATGATCTCGTCTTCGTTCAGGAACGAAGTCTCGATATCGATCTGGGTGAATTCCGGCTGGCGATCGGCACGCAAGTCTTCATCGCGGAAGCATTTGGTGATCTGGTAGTAGCGGTCGAAACCGGCCACCATCAGCAGCTGCTTGAAAAGCTGGGGCGATTGCGGCAAGGCAAAGAACTGGCCCGGATGCACGCGCGACGGCACCAAGTAATCGCGCGCGCCTTCCGGCGTCGAACGGGTCAGCATCGGGGTTTCGATATCGATGAAGCCGAGCTTGTCCAGGTAATTGCGGGTCAGGATCGAGACCTTGTAGCGCAGGCGCAGGTTGTACTGCATGGCCGGACGACGCAGATCGATCACGCGGTTGGTCAGGCGCACGTTTTCGCTGAGGTTTTCGTCGTCGATCTGGAACGGCGGCGTGGCGGCGCTGTTCAGGACTTCGATTTCCTTGGCAAGGATTTCGATTTCGCCCGAGATCATCTTGCTGTTGGCGGTACCGGCCGGGCGCTCGCGCACGATACCGGTAATGGCCAGCACGTATTCATTGCGGGAAGCATCGGCAGTGGCAAACGCTTCCGGGGTATCCGGATCGATCACGACCTGCACCAAGCCTTCACGGTCACGCAGGTCGATGAAGATCACGCCACCATGGTCACGGCGACGGTGAGCCCAGCCCTTTACAGTCACGGTCTGGCCAAGAAAGCGACAATAATCGGTACGCATCAGTTTCTCTTTGTTAGCAGTTGGGGCGCTGCGCGCCCGCCGGATCAAAATCGGGTCAATGGTGTTGTACGGGTTTATCACCCGGGCCTACCACACCCATGGAAATCACATACTTGAGTGCATCATCGACACTCATATCAAGCTCGATCACTTCATCGCGACGCACCATGATGAAGTAGCCGGAAGTCGGGTTCGGCGTCGTCGGCACATACACATTGATGTGTTCGCCATCAATGGCTGCAGCGATAGCCGAAACCGGGCTGCCGGTCAAGAAAGCAATGGTCCAGGCCTCGGTGTGCGGAAAACGCACCAGCACCGCCTTGCTGAACGCCTGCCCGGTACCCGAGAACAGTGTATCGGACACCTGCTTCACGCTGCTGTACACGTTGCGCACAATGGGAATGCGATTCATCAGGTGTTCCCAGTAGCGCAACAGGCGCTGGCCAAAGATGTTGGCCGCCAGCACCCCGGTCACCAGCAGGATCACCAGCATCAGGATCAGGCCGAAGCCGGGCAGATGATAGAGCCAGGTAACATGCGGCACATACTCGACCAATTGCTCCAACACCCAGTAATCCGGGCGATAGGCAGAGGGCAGCATTGCGGCAAACTGGTCGACTGCACCCAGCAGCAGCTGCAACACCCAAGCCGTTGCCGCCAGTGGCAACCAGACCAGCAGACCGGCCAGCAGATATTTTTTCAGGCTCTTCATCAATCACTCACTGACAACCGCATACACCTGTCTGAGCGCAGGGCGGCAGATTATCGGACTTCGGGGCAGAGCCCCCCTTGAAATCGGTGGCATACCAGCCGGAGCCCTTGAGCTGGAAACCAGCGGCGGTAATCTGCTTCTGGTAGCTGGCCGTATTGCAGGCAGGACAATCGGTCAGGGGCTGATCGGCGATCTTCTGCATGTGTTCGCCTTCATGGCCGCAGGAAGCGCAACGGTAAGCATAAATCGGCATGGCAGTAATCCTCAAAACTTCACAAAAACACACAATTATAAGGGATGCCGGCAAAATCTGTTGCATCAGATCGCCCCGTTTTTGACGGATTCCCGTCATCGCCAACAGCACGGGCATTCATTCGATGTTCCTATAGGCTTGCAGTGGATGCGGATTCGGCAAGACAGGAGCCAAGATCAACAAGCCCGGCACGCCATAAACGGTCCACACCGCTCAACCGGCACTCTGATGCCAGGATGCTTGCCACCCGCCTTGCTCCAAAAACTCTGCGGCGATCCACAGCCCCGGAACGGCAGCAAGCCGGTCATCAATCCAGAGAAGCGGCGTCCTTTCTCGCAGCCACGGGGGTACGCCGGCTTCTTGATACAGATGCTTAAGCGAGCGGGTGGGCCCGCCAGCTAGCAAACGCAACCCCTCCCCCCCCCTGCGCGCGCGCAACGCCAAGCGCCCGGCAAGAAACCGTTCGGCAATCCCGACTCCTTCGGAAACTTTATTCCAGCGGAGCGTGCCGCCCCAGGCAGACACAGGCATAACCGCGCGCCCCTGCCATTCAAACTCGACTGGCGCACCAATCCGAATACTGGCCGGGGTGAGATAGAGCCTGTGCTGAAAACGACGCACTGCATGCTCCCGCCAAACCCAAACGGGCATTGCATCCAAACGCGATTCGCACATCATGCTCAACAAGGCATCAAAAGCCCGTGCATCAGGCACAACCCCTGAGGAGTTCAACCAGTAACGCAATGCATTGCGCATTCGCACCGAGCTCAAGCATGCGGCCGCAGCCAGATCGAAGCCTTCATCCTTTAGGCAATATTGCAAATCGGTCCGGGCCAAATCGCCCAGAATCGTATCCGCCTCGGCCAGATGCTCGGCGGTTCGCGCCAGAGTGGCATGCACACCCGGAAAGACCGCCTGTAGTTGCGGGAAAACAGCATGACGAAGAAAGTTTCGATCCAGTGACTGATCCGCATTACTTTCATCTTCAACCCAGCGCAGTCCGTGAATTTGGGCGTAGGCGAGCAACTCGGAACGCGGGATATCCAGCAACGGCCGCAGCACTTGTGCGCCATTTTCCAGCTGGCGGCACTCCGGCATCGCTGCCAGTCCGCGCACACCGCTGCCGCGCAGCAAGTTCAACAATACGGTTTCAGCTTGGTCGTCGCGATGCTGGGCAAGCAGAAGCGCATCACAATGCTGCCGCTCGAACACCGCATAGCGTGCAGCCCGGGCAGCCGCCTCCAGACCCAACTCAGCGCGCCGGTTGACGGCCACATGCGCAACCGTGCATTCCACCTCCAGCGCACGGGCGGCCTGACAGGCGAACTCGGCCCAGTCATCGGCATGAGGGGAAAGCCCGTGATGGACATGAACGGCAAACAACTCGAACGCCGAGCGTGGGCGAAGATTGGTCAGTAGATGAAGTAGAACGGTGGAATCCAGCCCGCCAGAAAACCCGAGGCAAATCCGCGCGGGGGTGGCGGGCAGGATATGGCGGGCGAGGCAAGCCTCAACCCGCGCAGACAGATCAGGCTGCAGCGTCTTCCTTGAACTTTCCATAGCTCATCAGACGCTCGAAGCGGGTATCGAGCAACTCGTCGATTGGCTTTTCGCGCAAGGTTTTGAGCGCATCCGCCAGGGATTTCTTCATGGTAGTCATCATCTGCGGATAATTGC
>Ga0316613_10001826_pt1 | contig 14185 bp, 10 predicted proteins | sample OWC_soil_day10_C_2_FD_207647 | JGI IMG/M metagenome (GOLD analysis project Ga0316613, IMG submission 207647) | Wetland soil microbial communities from Old Woman Creek delta, Ohio, United States - OWC_soil_day10_CT_b | ecosystem: Environmental > Terrestrial > Soil > Wetlands | place: USA: Ohio...
TCTTTCCGCTGCCGACCGGCCGGTCGCCGCCGACGCTGCCGCCCGCCTTGGCGCCTGGATTGACCGTCGCGCCGCTGGCGAGCCGGTCGGCCGCATCCTTGGCACCGCCTCCTTCTATGGCCTCGACTTCGCGCTCGGGCCGGACACGCTGGAGCCACGCCCCGATACCGAGACGCTGGTGGAGGTGGCGCTCGCCGCCGTCCGGTCCGGCCGCATCGCCGGTGTTTCGCCCGATGGCGGCGGCCTCCGTCTTGTCGACCTCGGAACCGGCACCGGCGCCATTGCCGTGACACTGCTCACGAAGCTGCCGCGGGCGCGCGGGCTGGCCACCGACCTGTCTCCAGGCGCCCTCGCGATGGCCAGCGGCAACGCCGATCGCCATGGGGTCAGCGACCGCCTCGATTTTGCGACCGGCGATTTCTTCGCCGCCGTCACCGGTGTCTTTGACCTTGTCGTTTCCAACCCGCCCTACGTCGCCAGTGACACCATTGCCGGCCTCGACCGCGAAGTGCGCCTTCACGATCCCCGTCTCGCCCTCGACGGCGGGCTCGATGGGCTCGATGCCTACCGAACCATCCTGGAAGGTCTTCGGCATCACCTGGCCCCCGGTGGCTTGATCGCCGTCGAGATCGGCTGGGACCAGGCAGCAGCAGTCGGCGACCTGTTCGGGGCGGCCGGGCTATCTGAAATCGAAGTCCAGCGTGACCTTGGCGACCGTGACCGCGTGGTCTCGGGCATCCGCACCACCGAAAGCGACTGAAATTCCCACGTTTTATTGGTCTTGAGGCCAAAATTCAGCTTGGAAAGTGGCCCCGAAGCAGCTAGGGTCCTTGCGTAGAGAATCGGCTGTATTTGACGTCACCGTCGAAAAGCCGTATTCGGGAGGCATGACCTCTTGCCCTGGCGGATGAGCAATCGGATCTCGCTTACGAAGATCGGTTGCCGACAGAGCCAAGGCGTGAGCCAGGATCCCGCTCAGACCCGTTCTCGATACGATTAAACGTAGAGGATGCTGAGGCGACACCGTCATGGGCTGCGAGAGCCCGACCGGACGGTCGTTCTTGATGGATGATATGTTTGCACCAGGCGCCGCGACTTCGTCGGTCCTCCGCAAGGAGAGCCGGAAGTCAACGAGACCCGCGGCCTCGCGCCTCGTGCTGTTTTGACCCGCGAAGGCAAGAGATAGCGGACATATGAGGCAGAACCAGCAGAACAAGCAACGGATGCGCGGCCGGCCCAACCGCAAGGCTCCCAATCCGCTAACCCGGTCGTTTGATTCCAACGGCCCGGACCTCAAGATCAGAGGCACCGCCCTTCACATCGCCGAGAAATACACGCAGCTCGCTCGCGACGCGTCGTCGGCCGGTGACCGGGTGATGGCGGAGAATTATCTCCAGCACGCCGAGCACTACTACCGCGTCATTGCCGCTGCCCAGGCCTCCCAGGCTGCCGCCGCAGCGGGGCGCGAGGATGAGACCGACGACGACGATTTCGAGCCGATCGGTTCCGACCGCTTCGAACCGCGCCAGATCGAGATCCGCCAGCCTGGCCAGTTCGACAACAACACCCGCCAGCCGAACGAACAGCGCGAACCGCGCGACGGTGGCAACGGCGGTGGTTATCAGAACCGCGACAACAACCGCCAGCCGAACGAGCCGCGCGACGGCGGCAACGGTGGCGGCTACCAGAACCGCGACAACAACCGCAACGGCGACAACAACGGCCAGCCGCGCGACAACAACCGCAATGGCGACAATAACGGCCAGCCGCGCGACAACAATCGCAGCGGCGACAATGCCGGCGGTGATCGCCAGCAGCAGGACCGGGGCGAATACCGCCGCGACCGTCGCCCGCGCTTCGACCGCTTTGGTCGCGACAACCGGGGCGACCGCCCTGGGCAGGGGCAGAACCAGGATAACCGCGGTGGCGAGCGTCCGCCGCAGCAGCCGGCCGTAGCGCCGACACTGGCCGACGCGCCGCAGCCCGACGTCAGCTTCCCCGACGTACCTCAGCCGGTTGTCCGGATCGAGCGCGAGCGCCCGGCGCCGGTCGTCGCCGCCGAGGCTGGCCTGCCGGCCTTCCTGCTGGAGCGCCAGCCGCGCGTGTCCGAGCCCGTGGCCCCAGTGGCCCCGGCGGTTGTGACCCCGGTGGTTGTGGCCGAGCGCCCTGCGCCGGTTGCCAAGCCTGCCCGCGAGCCGGCGCCCGAACCGGTCGCCGCCGCTCCGGCCCAGACGGCTGCCGACGAAGAGGCCCCGCGCAAGCGCGTCCCGCGCCGTCGTGCCACCACGCTCGGCACGCCGATCGCCCCGACCAGCCGCCCGCGTGCCCGCCGCACCCCCAAGACCCCGGTCGACAGCGGTTCGGAAGGTGGCGAGAGCTGAGGCTTTCGCAACCGCAATCGAGTCAAGAAAGGCCGCGTCGGCAACGACGCGGCCTTCGTCATTTTGAGCGAAGTAGGGCACCGGTTCGCGCAGAAGAGCTGCGTCAACTTGCCAGGAGAGCACGTCTGCAGATCTGTGAAATACCAGCGGATTACTCCCCGGCGCAGGCACGGCCAGATGCGTAAAGGGCGGCGCCTTGCGACGCCGCCCTTTACTGAACAATGACCGTCGGGTCGCCTCAGGCGGCCGCATCCTTGGAGCGCAGGCGCTTGCGCTCGATCGGATCGAGCAGAATCTTGCGCAGGCGGATGGACTTCGGCGTCACCTCGACCAGTTCGTCGTCCTGGATCCAGGCCAGCGCCTTTTCGAGCGTCATGCGGATCGGCGGCGTCAGTCGCACCGCCTCATCCTTGCTAACCGAGCGAACGTTGGTGAGCTTCTTGCCCTTGAGCACATTGACTTCAAGGTCGTTCTCGCGGGTGTGCTCGCCGACGATCATGCCCTGGTAGACCTTCCAGCCCGGCTCGATCATCATCGGGCCGCGATCTTCGAGGTTCCACAGCGCGAAGGCGACGGCCTCGCCGATGTCGTTGGAGATCAGCACGCCGTTGCGCCGGCCGGGCAGGTCGCCCTTGTGTGGCTGGTAGGCGTGGAACAGCCGGTTCATTACCGCCGTACCGCGCGTATCGGTCAGCAGTTCCGACTGATAGCCGATCAGGCCGCGGGTCGGCGCGAAGAACACCAGGCGCAGGCGGTTGCCGCCGGACGGGCGCATTTCCACCATGTCGGCCTTGCGCTCGCTCATCTTCTGGACGACCACCGAGGAATAATCCTCGTCGACGTCGATCACCACCTCTTCGATCGGCTCCAGCGTCTCGCCGGTAGCCTCGTCCTTGCGGAAGACGACGCGCGGCCGCGACACGGCGACCTCGAAGCCTTCGCGGCGCATGGTCTCGATCAGCACGGCGAGCTGCAATTCGCCGCGACCGGAGACGAAGAACGAATCCTTCTCCGAGCTTTCCTCGATCTTCAGGGCGACGTTGCCCTCCGCTTCGCGCAACAGGCGGTCGCGGATCATCCGGCTCGTCACCTTGTCACCTTCGGTGCCGGCCAGCGGCGAATTGTTGACGACGAAGGTCATGGTGACGGTCGGCGGGTCGATCGGCTGGGCATGCAGCGGCTCGGTCACGTCGAGGGCGCAGAAGGTTTCGGCCACCGTCCCCTTGGAAAGGCCGGCGATCGCCACGATGTCACCGGCTTCGCCGACGTCGATCGCCGTGCGCTCGAGGCCACGGAAGGCCAAGAGCTTGGAAACGCGGCCCTGGTCGACGATGTTGCCGTCCTGATCGAGCACCTTGATGGTCTGGTTGGTCTTCACCGAACCCGAGGTGATGCGGCCAGTGACGACACGGCCGAGGAAGGGATTGGCTTCGAGCAGCGTGCCGATCATGCGGAAGGAGGCGTCCTGCACGACATGCGGCGGCTCGACGTGGCGCAACACCATATCGAACAGCGGCGCCATGCCGTCGCCCTCCCCGCCGTCTGGCGTGGTCGAAAACCAGCCGTTGCGGCCCGAACCGTAGAGGATCGGGAAGTCGAGCTGTTCGTCCGTGGCGTCGAGGTTGGCGAACAGGTCGAACACCTCGTCCACCACTTCGTGGATGCGGGCGTCGTGCCGGTCGACCTTGTTGATGGCGACAATCGGCTTCAGGCCGACTTTCAACGCCTTGCCGACCACGAACTTGGTCTGCGGCATCGGGCCTTCGGCGGCGTCGACCAGCACAATGGCGCCGTCCACCATGTTGAGGATGCGCTCCACCTCGCCACCGAAGTCGGCGTGGCCTGGCGTGTCGACGATGTTGATCCGCACATCCTTCCAGACCACCGAGGTAGCCTTGGCAAGGATGGTGATGCCACGCTCCTTCTCGAGGTCGTTGGAATCCATCACGCGCTCGGCCACCTTCTGGTTTTCGCGATAGGTGCCGGACTGCTTCAGAAGCTCGTCGACCAATGTGGTCTTGCCATGGTCGACGTGCGCGATGATGGCGATGTTGCGCATTTGCATGGGCGTACTCGTTTGGAAAAAGACAGACGGCCCGAAGCGAGCCTCCGGACCGTCATTCTGGCGCGCACTATACAAATGATTGTGACAGGAGCAAGAAAAACCTGATTTTTCCCGCGATGATCAGCCATGCAGCGGGGTGCGACACTTAACAGAGCTGAGCCGTCTCTGCTAAAAGCGGCTACTCCAGCTCTCCTTTCCGGGACGCCCCATGCATCATGCCCCGATGAGCGAGCGCCACGTCGCGGCGATCGGCTCCCTCCTCATTGCCCTCGGGCCGATATCGCTTGCCCTCTACACGCCGGCCATGCCGCAGCTGGTGACCGATTTTTCCACGACCTACCCGGCGGTGAAGGCGACGCTCGCCGCCTATTTTGCCGGCTTTGCCCTGGCACAGCTCGTCTGCGGCCCGCTGTCGGACGCGTATGGCCGCCGCCCGGTCGCGCTCGCCTTCCTGCTGCTCTATGCCGTCGGCTCGATTGGCGCCATGCTGGCGCCCTCCATCGATGTGCTGATGCTGGCCCGCCTCGTCCAGGGTGTCGGCGCCGCCGTCGGCATTTCCGTCGCCCGCGCCATCGTTCGCGACAACTTCACCGGCGAGCGGTCGGCGCGGGTGATGAATACCATGGGCATCTTCCTCGCCATCGGCCCGGCGGTAGCGCCGACGCTCGGCAGCCTCACCATGCTGGTCTTTGACTGGCGGGCGATTTTCGTGCTGATGGTGGCCTACGGCGGCGTGCTGCTGGCCGCCGTCCATCGCTTCCTGCCGGAGACCAACCGCGCGCCCGATCCCGCCCGCGCCAGCCCGGCCGGCCTTGCCCATGCGTATGGTGCCCTTGGCCGCGACCGCCGTTTCCTGTTTCCAGCCCTGATGCTCGGCCTGACGCTCGGCGGCTTCTACTCGCTGAGCTCGATGCTGCCATTCCTGCTGATCGACATCGCCGGCCTCAGCCCGCAGGCCTTCGGCTTCGGCATGCTGGCCCAGACCGGCGCCTACATCCTCGGCGGCATAGTCACCAAGGCGCTGCTCAAGCACCTCCCGGCCCGCCACCTGGTGCTGCCGGGCCTGGCACTCGCCATGGTCGGCGCGCTGGCCATGGCGGCGTCAATCGCCCTGCTGCCGCCCTCCTACCCATCGGTGATGGCACCGGTCGCCGTGTTCACCTTCGCACTCGCCCTGGTGACGCCCGATCTCACCACCCGCGCCATGGCGGCCTTTCCGGACATGGCCGGTGCCGCCGCCGCCCTGCTCGGCTTCGCCCAGATGGGCAGCGGCTTCGTCGATTCCGGCGCGGTGGCGCTGATTGGCTCGCCACCGCTGGCTTTCGCCACGGTGGTGCCGATCGTCACGTTCGCCGCGCTGCTGCTCGGCCTCGCCGAACGGCAGCGCGACTAAGTCCTCAGGCGCGGCGGAGGCCGAGAAGGCCCGGCGCCGCGTGCCAGAAAGCCTGAGCGGCGAAGCCCATGAAAAGCAGGCCCGAGCCCCTGACGATGGCCAGTTCATGCGCCCGGTAGAAGCGTCGCACCGCACCGGCACCGATGATGGCGATCATCACCACGTCGGCGGCGAGGAAGCCGAGAAACGACGCGGCGATAAGGGCCGGCAGGCTCGAAAAGGACAATGTATCAGCGACGCCGCCGACCAAGGCCGTGAAGGTGGCGAGCGCCACCGGATAGCCCTTGGGATTGGTGAGGCCGAAGATCAGGCCGCGCCGGAACGGCCGCTCCACCGCCATCACCGCCCGCCCATCTCCGCCCGGCCGGGCCCGGAAGGCCCGCCAGCCGATGACGGCGAGATAGGCGCCGCAGACGCAACCGAGCAGGTCGAAAACCATCGGTCCCACCACGTGGGCGCCAACCAGCGCGACGAGCGCGAGAGACGTCCAGAGCGTATCGCCGGCAAGATGGCCGATGATGAAGCGGGCGCCAGCGCCTCGCCCCTGCCCGGCCCCGATGCCGAGAAGCGCAATGAAGGCCGGGCCGGGAATGACGACATAGAGGAAGGCGGCGACGAAGGCCGAAAGAAAAAGCGACAGTGGCATGGAAACAGCGGGCCTTCTGGCGGGAGACGGCGCAGCTTCACGCAAATCGCCGCGCCGCGCAATCGCAACCCTGCCGATTAAGTGAGCAATCGGCGGCAGGTGTCGCAGCACCCCCGGATGAGGGCTTTTGCATCGTTGTCATCGGCCGTTCGCGCCGTCTCGCGTCATTTTCGACAAGCGGCTTTACGTGCAATTAATCGGCGAAGGCGATCATCTCGGGATGGAAACCGGTCGGGAGGAGACGGCGCGCCTGCTTGGCATGCGCCGGACCGGTTCACTCGGGGGAGTACGCCATATGCCAAAGTTCCGGCTGAAGAGAGTCGCGCTCAAGTCGCATTTCCGCATCGCCACGAAGGTGCTCGCCTTCGGCTTCTTTTCGCTGCTCGGCCTTGCCGTGATCGGCGGGTTTTATGTGATGCAGGATATCAACGCCAACGGCTATCGCCAGCGCGCCGCCAGTGCCCGCATCAACGCCGATCTCGCCGGTACGCTGCAGACCACCACGCTGCAGCTCCGCCGCGCCGAGATCGAATTCCTGTTCACCGGCAATGAACGCTATTCCGGCCTGCATGGCGATCTGACGCGCATGACGGGCTCGAACCTCCAGCAGCTCGAGGCGCGCATCAAGGCGACCGACCCGGCGAAGGCCGAAAATGTCTCCAAGATCAAGGCTGGCATCGAGGAATATGGCGCCTCCTTCAAGGCCATCCTGGACATCAAGAAGCAGCTCGGCCTCTACCCACAGCAGGGCGTCAACGGCGCGCTTCTGAAGTCCAGCCAGGCGGTGGTTGACCTGATTGCCGCCAACCCGGCACCAGACCTGCCGGCGCTGTTTGCCACCATGAGGACCTTCGAAAAGGACTTCATGCTGAAGAACGACCCGCAGGCCTTCACCGCCTTCGGCAAGGCGTCGATGGACTTCACCCGTGCGCTCGCCCGCAGTCCGCTTACCGCCGACGCCAAGGCGACGCTCGGCAAGGCGATGGAGCAGTACACGGCCAGCGTCGGCCAGTGGGTCGCCCTGCAGCAGAAGTTCCTCAGCATCTACGAGCAGCTGTCCAACGGCTACAAGGCGCTGGAGCCGCAGCTCGACAATCTCGTGTCGATGATCCGCAGCGTCGACACGGCGGCCTCCACGTCGGAAATCCGCGCCCGACGCGAAGCCAGAGACCAGTTGATGATCATCTTCGGCGCCATCATGGCGATGACGCTGGTGTTCGGCTGGCTCCTGGCGCGCGGCATCGTCAAGCCGATCGGCCGCATCACCGCCACCATGAAGGCGATCGCCGCCGGTGACCGCGACATGGTCATCCCCTATGCCGGCGACCGCAACGAAGTCGGCGACATGGCGCGGACGCTCGACATATTCGCCAAGGGCCTGTCCGAGACCGAACGGCTGCGCGCCGAGCAGGGCGAGCACGATCGCCTCGCCACCGAGCGGCAGCTCCAGGATCGGCAGGCGCTCGCCGACGCCTTCCAGTCGACCATGGGCTCGCTGGCCGACCGCTTCGCCCGCTCGTCGGCCGAGGTGGCCGACGCCGCCCGCGAGTTGTCCGAGACCGCCGACGCCACCTCGGGTCGGGCGCAGTCGGTGACCGGCGCCGCCGAGATCGCCGCCTCCAACGTGCAGACCGTGGCAGCCGGTGCCGAGGAACTCACCGCCTCGATCCGGGAGATCAACGTCCAGGTCTCCAAGTCGGCCGGCATTGCCGATGAGGCGGCCGAGGAAGCCTCCCGGACCGAGACCAAGGTGCGGGCGCTGACCGACGCCGCCGTCCGCATCGGCGACGTGGTCAACCTCATCCGGGCGATCGCCGAGCAGACAAACCTTCTGGCGCTCAACGCCACCATCGAAGCGGCGCGGGCCGGCGACGCCGGCAAGGGCTTCGCCGTCGTCGCCAGCGAGGTGAAGCAGCTCGCCGCCCAGACCGCCAAGGCCACCGACGAGATCGGCTCCAAGATCGGCGAAATCCAGGAAGCGACCAACGAGACGGTTGGCGCCATCGGCCGCATCACCGCGACCATCTCGATGATCCGCGAGGTCACCGCCTCGATTGCCGGCGCCGTGGAGGAACAGGGCGCAGCCACCGGCGAGATCGCCGAAAACACCCAGCGGGCCGCCGAGGGCACGCAGACCGTCACCGGCTCCATCGCCGGGGTCGGCGAAGCCGCCGAGCACACCGGCCGCGCCTCCGGCCACCTGATGACGCTGTCGGCCGACCTTGAAAGCCAGTCCTCCGACCTGCAGAGCGAAGTGAGCAAATTCGTCGACAGCCTGCGGGCGGCCTGAAAGCCAGGTCGCCACAAAAGACGGCGCTGCCTCGAAAAGGCGGCGCCGTTTGACACTCGACACACTGCGCAAACAGAAGGCTGAGGAGTTTGGAGGTCATGCGTTACGAACAAAGCCATTTGTGCGTAACGAAGCGCCCGCCCGCGACATACAAACTCTATTGTATGTAACCGATGACCCATAAGCCCTAAAGAACCACGCGTCCTTCAGCGATATTCAGCAACTCGGGGAATGCATAGACGGCCGCACGACGCCCGGCACTTTCGGACACCGTCCTGATCACCCTCGCCTCTCGCAAGACTTTCAGGATTCGGATGGCCGATTCACGCGGAATTTTGGCGCCCTCAACGAAATGGCTGCTGGCAAAGATCGGCTTGGAAAAGAGAAAGTCGACAGCCAAGGGCGAAAACTGCGAACGCGTCCGTTCCGCCACCTCCGTCTGCATGCGTTGATGCAACTCTAGGATCGAACGCGCCTTCGCCTGATTTTCCGTCGCCTGCTCTATGAGGCCTTGAAGAAAGAACCTGATCCAACTTGTCCAGTCGGCATCACGGGAAATGGCGCGCAGCCGATCGATGTATTCTTCGCGACGTGCCTCCAGATAGCCGCTCATGTAAAAATTGGGTCTAGAGAGAACCCTCCTTTCATAAAGGAAAAGCGGAATGATCATCCGTCCGAGACGGCCATTGCCATCCTTGAACGGATGCAGCGCCTCGAATTCCGCATGGGCGACGGCAAGTTGAACCAACGGATCCGGTTCGGAACGGGCGGCCACGTAGGACGCCCAAGCATCGAGGCCTGCGAGCAGATGCGCCTGGGGAACAGGGATGTAACCAGCGTCCTCCATCGTACAACCAGCATTGCCGATCCAGTTCTGTTCGGTCCGGAAGGAACCGGGATCCTTGTTCCGCCCGCGCACACCATCCATGAGTAGCGCATGCGCCTCTCGCAGCAGATGAGGCGTCAGCGGCCGATCTTCGACCGCTTTCGCCGCAACACTCAAGGCGATCCGGTAATTGCGAATCTCTTCGACATCGTCCCGTTTGGGCTGCTCGATGTCGCCGCCACCGCCGGCTTCGATCTCAAGCACTTCGCCCATGGTGACGTTGGTTCCCTCGATCCTCGACGAGAGAACGGCTTCCTGCGTCGTCAACGGTGACAGGAGAACGGTGGCGTTCGGAATAGCCGCAACCATGCCGTCGTATCGAGCGAGCGCCGCATTGGCCTGCCCGATAAGCGATACCAAGCTTGCCCAATCGATCTCGGTGGGTGGAAACCCACCGAGATGATAGTTGACTGATCCGGGCACTCTTGTCTCCGTTGCCCTCAGCCCCGGTCGCGCTTGGCGAGCGTGCGCAGGCGCAGGGCGTTGAGCTTGATGAAGCCGGCGGCGTCCTTCTGGTCGTAGGCGCCCTGGTCGTCTTCGAAGGTGACCAGCGTCGACGAGTAGAGCGTCTTCGGCGACGAGCGGCCGGTGACGATGACGTTGCCCTTGTAGAGCTTCAGCGTCACCTCGCCCTCGACGCTCTCCTGGCTCTTGTCGATCAGCGCCTGCAGCATGTAGCGCTCGGGCGCGAACCAGAAGCCGTAGTAGATCAGCTCCGCATAGCGCGGCATCAGATCGTCCTTGAGGTGCGCCGCACCACGGTCGAGCGTGATGCTCTCGATCGCCCGATGAGCGGCGAGCAGGATGGTGCCGCCGGGAGTCTCGTAGACGCCGCGCGACTTCATGCCGACGAAGCGGTTCTCGACGAGGTCGAGGCGACCGATGCCGTTGTCATGGCCGTAGGTGTTGAGCGCCGCCAACAGTTCGGCCGGCGAGAGGCGCTTGCCGTTGATCGACACGGCGTCGCCCTTCTCGAAACCGACGGTGATGATGGTCGCCTTGTCGGGTGCCTCTTCCGGCGAGATGGTGCGCATGTGGACGTATTCGGGCGCCGGCTGCGACGGATCCTCGAGCACCTTGCCCTCGGAGGAGGAGTGCAGCAGGTTGGCGTCGACCGAGAAGGGCGCCTCGCCCTTCTTGTCCTTGGCGATCGGAATCTGGTGCTTCTCGGCGAAGTCGAGGAGGTCGGTGCGGCTCTTGAACGCCCAGTCGCGCCAGGGCGCGATGATCTTGATGTCCGGGTTGAGCGCGTAGGCGGAGAGCTCGAAGCGCACCTGGTCGTTGCCCTTGCCGGTGGCGCCATGGGCGATGGCATCGGCGCCGGTCTTCTTGGCGATGTCGATCAGGTGCTTGGAGATCAAGGGACGGGCGATCGAGGTGCCGAGCAGGTAGACGCCCTCGTAGACGGCGTTGGCGCGGAACATCGGGAAGACGAAGTCGCGGACGAACTCCTCGCGTACGTCCTCGATGAAGATCTCCTTGATGCCCATCATCTCGGCCTTCTTGCGGGCCGGCTCGAGGTCGCCATCGCCCTGGCCGAGGTCGGCGGTGAAGGTCACCACCTCGGCGTCGAGCTCGGTCTGCAGCCATTTGAGGATGATCGACGTGTCGAGACCACCGGAATAGGCCAGCACGACTTTCTTGACTTCGCCCTTTTTCATGGGAACTCCGTGAGAATGAACGCCGCGGCGGTCGGCGGGGAGGCTCACCGGCGGCTCGAAAGGATCGGCGGCAATTTAACCGACTGCGCCGGCCGTGCAAGACTGGAGATTGGTCATTTGCCGGCCATGATCGTGCCTGATAAACCACGCCTCCCACCAGTTGAGCCGAGCATGACCGATCCCCGACCGATTTCCGACCGCGACTGGATGAGGCTGACCCTTGCGGTCATCGCCGCCTTCCTCTTGCTCCGCCTCGCCGCCCTCTTCGTCAGCGGCTTCGAACTCACCTATGACGAGGCGCAATACTGGGCCTGGTCGCGGAGCCTTGCCTTCGGCTATTTCACCAAGCCGGGACTGATCGCCTGGCTGATCCGCGGCACGACCGAGATCTGTGGTGACGGCGTCGCCTGCGTGCGGGCGCCCGCCCCCATGCTGCATGCCGCTGCTGCCTGGTTCGTCTTCCTCGCCGCCCGCCGGTTCTACGACTCGCGCATCGCCTTCTGGAGTGCGCTCGCCTACCTGGCCATGCCGGCCGTCAGCCTGTCGTCGCTGATCCTCAACACCGACGTGCCGCTCCTGTTCTTCTGGTGCGTCGGTCTGCACGCAACAGCGCTGTTCCTTGAAAAGCCGTCCCGCACCCGCGCCGTCTATCTCGCCGCTGCCGTCGCCGTCGGCCTCAACGCCAAATACGCGATGATCTACCTGCCGGGCTCGCTCCTCGCCTACCTCCTGGCGACGGCCGACCGGCGTCCGCTTCTTCGCCAGGGCGTCACCTGGCTGGCGCTGTTCGGCGGTCTCGCCGGCTTCCTGCCCAATCTCATCTGGAATGCCCAGAACGGCTTTGTCACCTTCCACCACACCGGCGACAACGCCGGCTGGGAGGCGATCGGCTTCAAGATCGGCAAGGTGTTCGAATATCTCGGCGGACAGGCGGTCATTCCCGGGCCGATCCTGTTCGCCGCCGCCGTCCTCGCCGCCGTCTTCGGCTGGCGGTCAGCCAAGCCATCGGCCGATCGGCTGCTGATGTGGCTGAACCTGCCCATTCTCGTCTTCATCGGCGTCAATGCCGCCTTCGCCAAGCTGCACGGCAACTGGGCGGCGACGGCCTTTCCGGCGCTGGTCATCTTCGCCAGCGCCGTACTCTGCGACAGTCGCTGGCGCGGCCTCTTGAAGCTGTCGGCGGCGATCAACACCGCGGCGGCGGTGGCGCTGGCCATCGGCGTCGGTCTCGTCGGCCACGTACCGCTGCCAGAGAAGCCGACGCAGCTTCACCGTCTGCTGCACTGGGCCGACTACGGCGACAAGCTGGCCGATGCCGCCCGAACGGCCGGCGTTCGCACGGTCGTTACCGTCGGCCGGCCGATGACCTCGGAAACGCTCTATGAGCTGCGCGACAGCGGACTTGCCGTCCGACCTTACCTTGCCCCGGGAGCGGCGCCGGCCGACCAGTTCGAGATGACCATCCCCTACGATGGCACCGTCCACGGCCCGGCGCTGCTGGTCACCGAGGTCGATCCGGCGACGCTCGGCATCGCGCCGGAGCGAATCGAGCCGCTCGGCGCCATCGACACCCGCATCTACAAGGCAAGGGGTGGCCGCCTGCCGATCTATCGGATCGACCGTTGACAGGGGCGGTCCCGAGTCCCATTTCGACACCATGCGCAAAACCCACTACCCCGATCCCGAGATCATCGGCCCGGCCAAAGGCCACGAGCGCCGCGTCCGCTCCCGTTTCTGGAAGACGGTCAGGAAAGCGATCTCCGCCATTCCCTTTATCGATGAGGTGGTGGCCGCCTATTATTGCGCCCTCGACCCGGCAACGCCGACGGCGGTACGGGCAACGCTGTTCGCCGCGCTCACCTATTTCGTGATGCCGCTCGACGTGTTGCCGGATTTCGTCCTTGGACTCGGATTTTCCGACGATATCACCGTGCTCGTCACGGCGATCAGCATGGTCCGGCGCCATATCGGCGACCGCCACCGCGCGGCGGCCCGCACCGCGCTCGGCCGGCTCGCTGCCGAAAAGACCGGATAACCCCCGGGAGCAGAACAGCATTGGCGCGACCGGCCGCATTGTCGCCCGATTTCCGGCCAAGCCTTGCACCATGAACACGTGAAGACGTCTGTGGCCGCCACGGACCGACGAATCGAAACGCCGGAGCAACACTTTGGTAACCATGACGCTTTAACGTTTCCCTTAGGCTTCATGCGGACCGCTTCGGTGGGCGCATCCGTGTCCCACGACAAGACCCAAGGTGATTAGATGACGAACGTACGCACCCTCGGCTTGGCCGTCGCATTGCTACTCGGCGCGACAACCCTCGCCAGCGCTCAACAGCAGCAGGCCAAGGCGCCCACGCCGCTCCAGACGTTCGAGAGCTGGGCCACCTACACTTACAACAATGCCGGCGCCAAGGTTTGCTACACGGCGACGCAGCCGACCGACAAGCAGCCGGCTGGCGTCAACCGCGATCCGGTGTTCATGTTCATTACCAACCGGCCGAAGGAAGGCGTCAAGCACGAGGTTTCGGTGATCACCGGCTATCCCTACAAGGAAGGCACCAAGGCCACCGTCAAGATCGGTGACGCCACCTTCAGCATGTACACCAAGGACCAGGGCGCCTGGGTCGACAATGCCGCCGAGGAAACCCGCTTCATCAACGCCATGAAGGGCGGCTCGGTCATGGTGATCACCGGCACGTCGCGTCGCGGTACCGTCACGACCGACACCTATTCACTGAAGGGCATCAGCGCCGCCTTGAAGCGTATCGATGGCGAGTGCCAGTAAAGCACGATCGGCACGAAGCCGCCTTTGGCGGCTTCCGGCGCCAGGCGCGAAAGTCACGGGCCGGAGGCCGGCCGC
>Ga0316613_10001829_pt1 | contig 14177 bp, 18 predicted proteins | sample OWC_soil_day10_C_2_FD_207647 | JGI IMG/M metagenome (GOLD analysis project Ga0316613, IMG submission 207647) | Wetland soil microbial communities from Old Woman Creek delta, Ohio, United States - OWC_soil_day10_CT_b | ecosystem: Environmental > Terrestrial > Soil > Wetlands | place: USA: Ohio...
GCCAGAAATACGTGCTATCCCCGGACCTGCCCTCGATGCGCTGCGTGGGCTACCGCCAAAGCTGGGAATACCTGGAAGGCCAGATCGATTTTGCCGAACTGCGCGAAAAAGGCATCGCCGCCACGCGCCAGCTCGCCAAGCGCCAGCTCACCTGGCAACGCAGCATGGACGACCGGATCGAGATCGACTGCCTGCGGCCCGATCTTGTCGACCATGTTTTGCAGATGGCGCGAGATATCTGCAGCGGCTGAAACGCAACGCCCGCTTCCGGGTTAAAATCGCCTTTTGCCTCTCTTTGGCCTGCACCAACATGAAAATCGCTCTAGCCCAGCTCAACCCCGTCGTCGGCGATCTGGCCGGCAACATCGAACTGATCCTTGCCGCCGCCCGCGATGCCCGCGCAGCCGGCGCCGATATCCTGCTCACACCGGAACTGGCACTGGCCGGCTACCCGCCGGAAGATCTGCTGCTGCGCCCGTCCTTTCTGGCCGAATGCCGCAAGATGATCGGCCGCCTGATCGACGAAGTCGACGGCATCACGCTGGTCGTCGGCTATCCATATGGCGATACCCGTGAATGCTTCAACGCCGCCGTCGTGATCCGCGACGGCAATATCCTCGGCCGCTATGAAAAGATGCTGCTGCCCAACGATGCCGTGTTCGACGAGGTGCGCTATTTCACCCCCGGCGCCGTGCCGCTGGTGTTCGAGCAGAATGGCGTTAAGGTTGGCGTGGCGATCTGCGAAGACATCTGGGACGTGGACCCGGCCGCAGCCGCCGCCGACGAAGGCGCCGAGCTGCTGCTGGTGCTCAATGCATCGCCCTATCACAAGGCCAAGCAGAGCACCCGCCACAACATCGCCGCCGCGCGCGTCGAAGAAAACGGCTTTCCGCTGGTCTACTGCAATACGGTCGGCGGCCAGGACGAACTGGTGTTCGACGGTAACTCGTTCGCGCTGAACAAGGCGGGCGAAGTGGTGGCGCAACTGCCGGCATTTGAAACCACCATGGGCTTTGTCGAATACCAGGGCGGCGACCTGCAGCCCGGCGCCATCGCGGCCGATCTCTCCGAGGAAGCCAGCGTTTACCAGGCGCTCGTCACCGGCGTGCGCGATTACATCGGCAAGAACCGCTTCCCCGGCATTCTGCTTGGCCTCTCGGGCGGCATCGATTCGGCGCTGACGCTGGCCATTGCCTGCGACGCGCTCGGCCCGGACAAGGTGCACGCGGTGATGATGCCGTCGCGTTATACCGCCGACATCAGCGTGACCGATTCACGAGACATGATCGAGCGCCTGGGCTGCAAGTATTCCGAAATCGAGATCTGGCCAATGTACGAAGCCTTTATGGCCGGGTTGGAACCGCACTTCGCCGGCCTGCCGATGGATGCTTCCGAAGAAAACCTGCAAAGCCGCATTCGCGGCACGCTGCTGATGGCGATGTCCAACAAGAGCGGCAGCCTCGTGCTGACCACCGGCAACAAATCCGAGATGACCACCGGCTACGCCACGCTCTACGGCGACATGGCCGGCGGCTTTGCCGTGCTCAAGGATGTGGCCAAGACGCTGGTTTACCGGCTGTCGAACTGGCGCAACACGGTGGGCGAAGTCATTCCCGAACGCATCATCACCCGCCCGCCTTCGGCCGAACTGCGCCCGGACCAGAAGGACCAGGATTCGCTGCCGGAATACGACGTGCTCGACGCGATCCTGCAGGCCTACGTCGAGGAAAACCTCAGCCGCGCCGAAATCGTCGCGCAGGGTTACGCCCAGGAAGACGTCGACCGCGTGGTGCGCCTGTTGCGCATCAACGAATACAAGCGCCGCCAGGCCCCGGTCGGCCCGCGCGTGACCCACCGCGCCTTCGGCAAGGATTGGCGCATGCCGATCACCAACCGCTTCACGCTGTAAACCGCGATGCAGCAAACAAAACGGGTGGCTTGGGCCACCCGTTTTTCATTTCAGCGTACGCTTGCGTGCAAACCAATCCAGCATCAACAGAACCTGGCCCTCTTTCACCACGAAAGCCCGTCAATCGTAATGAATGGTACAAAAATGGCCATGATGTTCAAGCTTTGAATTCACCGGCCTGCGCGGCTTTTCGCACAGCTACGGTTAATGATGGGTCGGGCATTATTTTTCAGTTAGCGCCAAACTCGCACCCAGGCCAACAAAAGTTGCAGCAAAGGTACGGCGCAGCCAATTTTGCACTCGTGGCGATTCGATGACCGCCTTGCGGAAAGCATGGGCGAGAAAGCCATAGGCAACGAACACGATGAATGTCATCGTCATGAAAACAGTGCTCAGCAGGACAAGCTGGAAGAGCGGCTCGGTCGCTCCCGGCTGAACAAATTGCGGAAGAAAAGCCAGGAAAAAGATCGTCAGTTTCGGATTGAGGATGTTGAGCAGGAACGCTTTTACAGCAAGACCGGCGGCCGTTTTTGAAGAGGGATTTTCGTCGATGGCGAAGGCCGACTTGTCGCGCCAAGTGGCATATGCAACGAAGAGCAGATAGGCAACGCCGGCATACTTTAGGGCCTGGAACGCGAGTGCGCTGGTGTGCATGACGGCAGCGAGCCCCAGTACGGTTGCCATGAGATGAGGGAGGATCCCCGCCGTGCAACCCAGCGCCGCAAACACGCTAGCCTTTCGGCCTTGGGCGAGACCCGTCGATACGGTGTAGATGACCCCTGTGCCTGGAATGAGCACAACGATGAACGAAGTGATGAGAAATTCAAGGCTCAACATTGGATATATCTCCCTGGGATGGTAAGGGGCATGGTTTTTTGCTCGCCCCGCTTGACCGCAATGTCAGACGGGCTTGATGACCAGCATTTCATTGCCGCCGCGCTGAAATTCATAAGGCACAGGCTTAACTTCAATACTGAAGCCGTTTTGTGCAAAGTACTCCTTTACGAATTGAAGGTGGGGCGATATTGAAGCGCCATTGAGCGTAAGCAGTGGAAACACTCTGACTTCGCGAGCCACACGCAACATTTCTTGAAGAGCTTGAAGATGAAACTCTGCTGACAACTGATCGCTATACAAAAACAGGAAATGAGACGACAAGGCAAGCTCGAATTTGCCGCTTTCAAAAGGCAATGACGGCAGCTCCCCCGGAACGTATCGGCTTTCATCCTTTCCTGCTTCAAAGTCCGCAAGGAAGGTTTCCATTGCCGACATGCGAATATTTCCGAGTTGTTCTACCGACTGGACAGTCGCCCAAACGTAGTCGCTTTGGTTATTGCGCATTTGCGCCATCACAGCGGCATACGTTTCAGAGATACGGCCTTTGATCTGGTCTGCGTCAAAAACGTAGATGGGATCAACCGAGACGATATTCCCACCGCGTTTGGTCAGTTCTGAATTGAACGCCGCAGGACCATCACCGCAACCAAGAATACGAAGCTCAAGATCGGCCTCGGTAAGGCCAAACATGCTGACGTATTCGTCATATGAACGCCCCCACGGCACGACTTTTTCGAGTGTAAATCCCATAAAAACCTGCCTGTTTAGCGAATGAAAGAAACTTCGCCGTTCCGCGGTTGCTAAGTAAGCCGCTGCGGTAACGAAATGCCATGATGGAATTTCCACACCTTCTCGAATCGCTTACAGCTGGGGAAATTCATGATCATTATCACCGTTGGTATCGATCTCGCCAAGAACGTCTTTGCCGTTCATGACGTCAATATTCATCGGCCTTGCACGCTTTATGCGCAAGATCCGGCGGAATGGCTAAACCCAACCATTCACAATAAATTCCATGACGTTGTAGCGTCGGCCCTCAAGTTTGTTGGACCGAACAGCGGAAAGTATCTGTGCCAAACCTTCGGCGTATGGTGCCGGGCCAAATACTTTTGTTTCAAGAACGATACGGCCGACATGATCTTCAATCTCGATCCGATGATAGGCATGCCTGGAAAGATACTCGGGTGGAATTTGCAAGTCTTCCCGTTGCGCTTGTGGGTCCCTGATTGAAAGTATCTTTTCGCTCGGCAGGCCAAGGGATTGGGCCAGCGCTACGGCGGTTCCGGGCACGGATGATTTTTCGGCCTGGTGAGACTCGATAACACTTACCTTGTAGTTCTTGAAATGGTGCCCGCTTGCAGCGAGCATTCCCATGAATTTGAGCATCAGGATGTTCGTGTTGGGGCACACAACTACAGGGAAACCAACCTCGCGGCTCTCGATCTCAGACCCCGTTGCCAGCTCTACAAGGGTTGATCCTGTTTTTTGGCAGAACGTAATCACGTCTTCAAGCTCCCGGCCAGAACCGGCATGAACGACGACAGACTTTCCTTCGCTTTGGGCTGCATCCGCCCATGCAATAACCTCGCAGGGAGAGGTGCTCGGCAAGACGCTCAGGAGCTCCCTGGCCAATTTTCCGGTGCCTACTACGATAACCACTATCTTTTCCTTTGTGTTTTGAACTGCGAATAGCCGAGGCCGTATGGATGAGGCCTAAGCTCTGTTGGCGCTGGATTATTTTTTACGCGGATGAGTATTTTGTCCCAGAACAAGTCAGATGACGCGCCGTGATGCGGGAATGATGGGCTGGGCGCCTTGTTTGAGTTCCGAATGCAAGTGCTACAGAGCCAACAACGACTTGAGAGAACCTTGCCAGCACAATGCGTCTTCTTCTTGGACCGAGGCGTAGCGAGACTACACGGCTTTTGCGCAACCAGCCGGGTTGTAAACGCGCTCAGTGGATGCCGGGTTATCTGAAAGCTTGTTCGCGGGACGGCGTGGGCGAGCAAGCAACTCTCCGCCGCAGTTTGGGCACTTCCCACCGAGGGCGCCTTCGGCGCACGGGGCACAGAACGTGCATTCAAAGGAGCAGATACGCGCCTCCGTAGATTCAGGCGACAAATCTTTGTCGCAGCATTCGCAATTTGGCCTAAGTTGCAGCATGAATACTCCAGAAGGGTTGCATTGGGGTTTAGGAGAGACGACCAAAAATTTAAATAAGGGGCAGCGTTAGGCATTCCGCTTGAACAATGATTTAGCCATTCGGTTAATGCATCAATTTACTTCTGGAATAAGCACTCTATGTGACTGGAAATCACTTCTTGCATTCTGTCTACGTTCGATAATTTCCCGGGGTATTTTTGAGCTGTTTGTTGCATACAAAAATCTTTTCTATCGTCAACTGTTTGGATGCAAACCTCTTCACTTAACCCATATTTATTTCTGGAACAAGCACCTTTTATTTTTTCAGTTACACCAGAAAGGGTGCTCACATCAATTCCTGAAACTTGTAAAGCAGCGTTGGTAACGGATTTTCCAATTTCATCACTATTGGCGTCCGCATCTTCGCTGTTTGTTTTTTTGCTACAACCTGTAGTGCTTATTAAGATAGTTAAAATTGCAACCAGTATTTTTTTCATAATATTTTTCTTATGGGTAATATTCTTTAGCCTATTGCCCACGGTTTGAATTCACCGGCCTGCGCGGCTTTTCGCGCAGGCCGGTGGAATGATGGGCTTGGCCACTCACTCGGGGTCATGACAGACTGCCTCGATGTTGTGACCATCGGGATCAAGCACAAAGGCACCGTAATAGTTTGGGTGGTAGTGAAGACGTAAACCGGGTGCTCCATTATCACGCCCACCGGCGGCAAGGGCTGCCTTGTAGAAAGCATCGACAAGCGCGCGGCTAGAGACACGGAAGGCAACATGGACCGGCGGAACATTGGGAGTACCGCTCCCAATCCAAAAGTCGGGCTTCGGTGACACGCCAAAACCAGCAGCATCGTTGCGCCCTGTCTCAGCAGCCGAAACTTCCATTAGCAATGCGTATCCGATAGGCGCAAGCGCTTTCGAATAAAACAGCTTGCTCTTTTGAAAATTGCTTACCGCCACACCAGTATGGTCGATCATGATAGAGGTTCCTATTGTCGAGAGGTTCAACGTTCAAAATCACCGGCATGCGCGGTTTTTTGCACCGGTCCGGACGATTTAGTCCGCACGGTGTAATTTATTCCATTTTCTCAGTCTTGCGCAGGCATTGCCATATGGAGAAGACGTGTTGAATTGAATCATTCTCCCCATAGTCCATTTCCCGTACCAGGGCTGACCGTAAAGGTCATGGTCTGGGTGGCGATCTATAAGTTCCAGGATTCTGTCTTTTGCTTCATGCAGCCGCATGACCAGATCACCAAATTGAACGTCTTCATAATCCTTATAGAATTTTTGAGCAAGAAGACCGAGTTCATTCCACTTGAATCCGGTTTCAGGGAAATCTACTTTTTCTCCAGAATCCATTTTTGAGTGCCACTTGAGCACAAGTTCATTCCAGCCGACAAGATAAGACAGCAAGTCATGGGGACTCATTTTCCTGCCTGCGACATGCCCATCCATGGATTTATCCACAGTAAATCCGGCGGGAATTTTTTCAATCTCTCCACGTAGCTTCTTGTATTCATTTTTAATTGAGAAAACAAGTTCAGATTTACTCTGAGGTACTGACACGATGATTGCCTCTATGCCTAACGTCCAACCCCAAAGCGGCTCGAGGCGCTGTCCGGTGAATAAAGTGAACGTGTTTGAGCGCCTTGTCAGGAATTTGCTTTTTTATACAGAGCCAAGAAAACAGCAAGAGAAATAAACGAGGATGCACAAGCACGATTCAATCTCCTCAACCCTTTGGCTGTCAGCAATCGCGCAGCCTGGGCTCCGCCTGAGGCATAACAAGTCATAACCGCCATATCCAATACTGCAGTCAGTACAGCGAGTGTAATATATTGAATTGCCTGAGGTTCAGCGGTGTTAATAAATTGGGGAAGAAAAGCCGAAAAAAACAAAAGCCCTTTGGGGTTTGATAGGGCAACCAACAAACTTCTACGGAAAGCCTTAGCTGCAGAATAACTTGAATCTTTTATACCAGCATCTAACGAGGTTGGCTTATGTCGCCACAGTTGAATCGCAAGCCAAACAATATAAATAACACCGATCCATTTAATGATCGAAAAGAAAAGTTCTGATGCGGCAAGAATAGCACCCAATCCAATAGCGACAGCCCCAATAAGAAGCAGATCAGATAAAGCTGCGCCAAGGATCCCCATGCCAGCAACGCACCAGTTTCTGGATGCTCCATTAGCAAGAGCCAATAACATGGTTGGGCCGGGAATAACCGTGACAGCAAAACAAGCAGCGATATACAAACAGATAGTAGAAATTGTCATAGGAATCTTCTTTACTGCCTAATGGTTGGACTCAGCCGCGTGCGGAAACCGCAGGTCGTAGCACATCGGCAAAAGCGAAGCGTTAAACCACAGCTAGCCGCCGACAGGTGTGCAGAGTTCGACAAGCGTACCGTCGGGGCATCGAACATACGAGACCACCTGCCCCCAAGGCTTCGCGACCGGCGCACTCAGCTGCCTGGCCCCTGCAGCGATGGCCTTCGCATGCGCGGAGTCAACATTATTGGTGACGAACGCGAGTTCGATACCCAAGGGCCGCTCGGATGAATGTGCGGCAACATGACCGGTTGGAAAATTCATTTCGCCCAGCTCATGCGCAGCAAAGGCCAACGTTGTTTCACCCGTTTCCAACTCACCGTACGTTCCAGACTCGTGAAGAAAGCGCCGTGTGAAACCAAAGGCCTCTTCGAAGAACGCAAGCGATGCCTCAACGCTCGGAACATAGACGATTGTGTAGCCGAACTTCATGGGTGCACTACCTCAAAGGTTGGTGTGTGATCTAATGCCAGCTCTCTGGGGCGCCGCGATAGCGGCATCCCTTGGAACGCGTTGTTAGCGCGCACAGTTTGTAGACAGCATATTCACGTTGCATCTGTAGCCATCTTGGCGCGCCGGGTCAATTCTTTCGCGCTTGGCTTGTCCTCACCAAGTGAGCCAAACGGAATATCGCCAGCGGGAACATAGGTGCTCATCACAACGCCCGTTGCAGAAACCTTCGAAGCCACGAGCCGCAATGCACATGGCCTTGCACCATTTTCAAACAATCGCTTTCCACGGCCAAGAATTACCGGGTACGTCCATACGTTGTATTCGTCAATGAGCGATGCGGCTTGTAGCGTCTGAATCAGGTTGCCGCTGCCAATGATTTGAAGGTCGTATCCGGGCAGAACCTTGAGCGCGGTTATCGCTGAAACGATGTCATCGTCCAGTACCGACGAATTGTTCCACTGCAATGACTTCAAAGTATGGGACGCCACATGCTTTTTCGCCGCATTGAGCGTCCTCGCAATCGGATTATCCTCTGATTGATAAGGCCAATATGCCTCGAATATTTCGTAGGTTTTGCGACCGAGTACAAGCTCTCGATCTTTACCATCGAAACCAGCCGCAGAAAGATCCATCCCTGCGTCCCCGAAAGCGAACAACCAACCACCTAGCGTGAAATTTCCGGTTGGATCTTCGGCCGGGCCTCCTGGTGCCTGCATGACACCGTCCAGTGATGTAAATGTGGACGCAATGAGTTTCCTCATATAACTCTCCTACATTGTGCGCGCTAACGTAGCTAACCGGCGCTCTGCCGGCTTTTAGCGCAGGTCGCCTTGAACGCAGGGTGAGCCCTCACTTGATACTTGGCACTCACCTCACCCATACGGCGTGCCATCTTTGTGGATGAACTTCCACTTTCCTTCAACGAGTAAAGCTTTGAGGTCGTCATCGGGATAGCTTGCCTCATCTCCCGGCGTTCTGTCGCCGACTTCAAGATACACAACTTCTTCCGTGGTTTCGTTGACCAATCGATGGCCGTTGCCTGTATTCGCGCGGAAACCGGCGCACATTCCCGGAGAGAGCCGGGTACGGCCTTCGTCGGTGTGAAGTGTTGGGAAACCTTGGAGGATATAGACAAACTCCTCTTGCTTCGTGTGGGCGTGACGTAGCGCTGAGACCGCATTTGGAGCGAGGCGCGTGAGGTTGATGCCAAAGTTTGTGAGGCCAAAGAGATCGCCAAGGGGGCGCTTCTCTCTACCCACCATGCGCGACGCGAAAGGCTCAGGATAGACGGAAGGCTTAATGCGTGCCGGCACCTCGGATGCGGTAACAGCGATTGGCTTTGATTCTTCTGACATGCGAACCTCGCAAGATGGGGAAATGAGGGTTAACGCTTGAATTCACCGGCGATGTGCGGCTTCATGCGTAAGGGTCCCGTGGAATGCTGGGTTGCGCAGCATCGGGCTGCGACTGATGATATCCCGGTAATGCGACATGAATCTCGATTCGCTCTTTGTTCTTGCCGACATTCTTTCTTTTTAGAGAAATAGAACCAATCTCTCCGGTTCGGCGCACATGCGTTCCGCCGCACGGTACGCGGGAAAAGTCATTGATCATCCAATAACGACGTTCCGTCACTTTGTCTTCAAACCCGGTAACGATAGGAAGGTCTGCAGCGACAATTGAATTTGCTGCGTCGGCAATATCCGGCAGGATTTCTGAAATGCTTCCGGGCAGGGCGAAATCGATGCGGGCTTTGTCCTGGGAGATATGCGCGCCTATCTTTTCTATCCCGGGCAGTTTGCGATAGACAAGCTCCAGGACCAGTTCAGCGGCGAAGTGCAAGCGCATGAGTTGATAGCGACGTGGCCAATTAATCTCGACTCCCACGGTTTGCCCTGACTTGAGCGAATGCCCATTGGGGAGCGAGTACCAGATGTCAGTCCCACGCTTGCTTGCGCGGAGCACTTGGAACCCGCCAATTGTTCCATGGTCGCTTTCCTGCCCGCCGGATAGCGCAAAGAAGATCGTCGAACATAGCAAGACCTCGCACTCAACAACGGCGGAAACGGTTGTCTCTACGCGAGTAAGGTAGGGGTCTTCCCAGAAAAGCTTGTGAGTAGTCATGGTTGTTCCGGCTTGCGTGGCCCAACGTCTGAAATCACCGGCCTGCGCGGTTTTCACGCAGCATCCAGCATCCAAAGGGAGCGAGGTTGAGCGCCATGTTGGGCGCCTCAGCGCAGTGATCGATATACCGCCCGGTTTTTACGCGCGACGAGGATATATTTTCCCGGTCTGCGCCTCCCATTCAGCGATCTTTTTTTCCATGGCCGGAGCGATTTCCTGTTCAAAAATCTCGTTCATGCTCCGTGCAGTGATAGGAGGAAGCGCCGACTCCGGGGCCGATGGTCCCATCCAGCCACCCGCGGTAGGCAAAAAGTTGGAATAGATGATTTTCCCTTTTACAGCACGAGCAATTTCGGCAAGTCTATCCGCCGGGCTTAAGGACTGATCACTCAGGTTCGGTATCGCATGAGGCGATTCGACGGAGCCCGCATCAGAAACCGTTGCAACGAGTTTTCCATTGACGATCACCTGGCCAATGGGCTGGTACTGATGAGCTTTGGCGTAATTGAAATTGACGTTCTCGCGTGCCTTCTCTTGTTGTTCCCTGAGCTTGACCTCGTTGACCTGGGCCTCCGTCATTTTTACGGCAATGAGCGGCCTACCTTTGCTCTTCACCATGTCTTCAATGCTATAGACCTGCCCCTCCACTCGGTACTGGCTGGTGGAATGGACATTGTTGCCACTCTCCTTTTCAAAGGCGAGGCGTTCCTGGCCTGCTTGTGAAATAGTCGTTGTGCCGGCAGTTTTTTCCACAACAGGGGCGACTGTTTGCCGCTTGAAGAAAAGATTGCCGGTTCCCGATGTTGCGAACGTTGCTGTAGGTTGTTGAATGATCATGACTTTACCCCTCCCCGGAGTGCCAACACTCATCGGGTATGGAGCAAGGTATGTGCCAACCGTGGGGCGCAGCGTAAAGTTGGGTGGCGCGCCGCTTTTGGCGCGCCCCTCTCGAACGCCATGTTAGGTGAGGTTGCTCACCGCATTCCATTCAAAGAGGAATCACGGGAATGCATATCTCGCATTCAAATTCCCCTGTCTTGCCATCACAGGCCGCACCCTTCGGGTAGTACTCGAAACATGGGCGACCATCAAGTTGCAGCCCACTGGAAGGCAACCAGTCCCGAAGTAACGCCGCCCAAGCCTCGCCTACCTGTTCGACTGTGCCCTTGAAACGGAGCACCGCATACTTGCCGCTTGGAATGGTTTTCATGAGCGCACCGCCAGTTGCCATGAAATCGGGCAACACTTCGGCGCAAGCGTCATATCTGCATTGCTCGGGTGCGGTAATGCTCGGATCGTCGTGGCTGATTCCGTAGCGCGCGTGATCCGCGCCGAGTTTGTTCATGACAGCCCACGGCACATAGGTTTCCTGCCAGAACCGCGCGATGGGTTCGCCGTAAGGGCCAAGGTGGCGAAAATAGGCGACACTCGCAGGTTGGCGGTCAATGAGCGTTACTTTCATGATGATCTCCTTGTTCAGTTTTCGGGAGACTTCATGTTCCGCGTACGATGCCTGTAATGTCTGACTGTGCTTGCTATTCGCCTGACCAGAATTGCTTTTTGCATGGCGTTGTGAGGACTGCTGTTCGCGCCATGTTGTAGGCGAGCATCCAAAGCGGCTTTTGAACGCGCGCGTAAATGCTTCCGCAGAGCCAAAACCCACCGACAAGGCGATGTTCAGGATTCTCGTGCTGGGCTGAGCCGCAAGCCGCATGGCAGCCACCTCGACCCGCCGACGGCGCAGATAGTCGCCGAATGTTTCACCCATCCATGCGGAAAAAAGCCGGTGAAAGTGAAACGAGGAAAAGTGCGCAACTTCAGCCAAGGTAGCAAGATCGAGTTGCTCATCCAGATGTTCGTCAATGTACGCGAGCACCCGATGCATTCGGCTTTCGTATTCTGAGCGGCTATCGCGGGAAGCCATTCAGCACCTAACGTTTGAATTCACCGGCGATGCGCGGCTTTATCGCGCAGCATCCAGCGATTGAAAGGAGCGAGGTTGAACGCCAGGTTAGGTTACACATTTACCTTGTATCCCAACGCCAATTCATCGCCGCACATGCCGCGAATACCCCAATTTTGTTTTGGCGTCTCGAAAATTGTGATCTCGACGCTATGCGGTTCAATTTCTGCCTCGCGGGCGATATTGGCAAACAGAAGGTGAATCAATGCCTTTTTCGCCTCAGTTGAACGCCCCTCAAACATTGAAATTTCAATGATTGTGTAGTTGTCGCCTCGATCAGGCGGAAAGATAAATTCTGACTTTTCAAGTCCAATGAAACGATGAAATTTCTTGTCAGGAGGATAGGCTAATGCTTCGACGACTGCACTGTGGATTGCAGATGAAAGTGAAGATGCTTTTTCCGCAAGTGAAGACTTGAGGCCATAGATTTTAATTTGTGCCATGGGCATCTCCTTGTGAAACCCAACGTGAAGCTAACCAGCGCTGCGCGGCTTTATCGTATGCGTCCAGCGACCGAAGCGAACGGGGTTGAGCGCCAGGTTAGGTTGCGTTTCGCGGCAACCGCATATGAATAAGTGCAACCCGATCTCCTTTCTTGTTTTTCCGCTCCTCGACGGCATATGGCTGAAACCCCAATTGCGGGTAAAGCAGTAGGCCAGCAACGTTTTGATTGAAACACGACACCGTTACTTCAGCGGCCTGATGTTTTGAGAAAGCAAGGCCAATCATCTGCTCGATGAGGTAGCGCCCCACACCGCGCCCACGGACTGCCGGCGAAACAATGACGTTTCCAATGGAGCAACAACCGCCAACTTCCCAGCGGTAGAAGTTGGCGAAGGCGACAATTTTACCGCCAAGCTCTACTACCGTTGAGTCTGAACGCTGTGCAATGGCGTCCTGCAACTGTGATGCAGCCAGCGGGAATGTTGCCTTTGGAAACAAGAAGAACAACTCGTCTTCGCTTTGCGGAAAGCCGCAAATGACTTGAATGTCTTTCTCGGCAACAGGGCGATGAGTCAGCGACATGCTAAAAGCAACCTAATGTTTGACGTGAGAGGCGGCCCGCTTGCGGGACGTCCGCTTGACGGAGGGGTAAGGGCGCTGCTTCACGCACAGCCCCCAACTGACTTGGACATGAAACGAACCCACCCAATACGACCTTGCTCTCTGATGCCATGGTCGACGAAGCCGGCCTTGGCATAGGCGCTGCGGGCCGACTGATTCTCTTCATCGACGGACAGCGTAAGCAACGGCGACTCGGGCCAGTTTTCTGCTACCCATGGCGATAGAGCTCTGAGAGCGGCCGACCCAATGCCTTTCCCCTGGCAGGACAGATCAATTCGCATTGCGCTAACGGTGGCGGAAGTTGGGTTTGCCCACGAGGGCGCACTCGCGCCGCGCTTGAGCACCAGAAAACCCACAACGGTCTGATTCTCGAAGATTGCCAGGCCCGCGATCTGATTGTCTTGGTTCGCTTTGCAGCTTTCGACCGAACGTTCAACGGTACCAGCGAACTCGATTTGCTGTGAGGTGACTGCAAGCCCCAACACGGCAGCTTGCTCGGGCGGTGATAGAAGTTGCCACCGCTTTAGAGAGACGAATGAACTCATGGGAAAGGAAATCTTCAGTGCTCTAACGTTTGAAATAAGGGGCGCCGAGGCGCAGCCGAGGGGAGCCAAAAGCTTGCTTTTGGCCGTCCCTGTTGATTGAAGGGTCAGGCATTTGGAACCTGATTTTCGCCATGAAAAACCGCTTCAATATTGTATCCATCTGGATCATATACAAATGCAGCGTAATAATTTTTGTGATAGTGAGGGCGAAGGCCTGGAGCGCCATTATCTTTTGCCCCAGCTTCCAGCGCCGACTCATAGAATGCAATTACTTCATTTTCGCTTTTTGCGTGGAATGCGATGTGGCTTCTTGGTGAAAACGGAACGCCCGATGAAATCCAAAAATCACCGCCAGGGTCGGTTCCCGTTTTTTCGCCAAAACCCGCAGCATTTTTCAATTCGAGTTTGATGGTGTATCCAAGTGGCGCGAGCGTTTTTAGATAAAACGCTTTGCTTACTTCGAGATTGGAGACATTGATTCCTGTGTGATCAATCATTTGTGCACCATGTTGCAGATAAAGAAATACCTAACACCTGAATTAAGCCGTGCGCCGAAAAGCGGCGTTGGCTTGAATGAATTGTTAGGACTTTTTGAAGCAAAGCCGCGGCATGAGCGCGAACACTCCCCAGCCGAGATACTCGCGTGTGTAAGCCGTATGACGCTCAGGCTCCGAGGTCAATTTGGATCGAACTTCTTCTGCCAATTCATCGTCAGGATTGGCTTCAAGCCATCGGCGCATGGTGAGCCATTTGGCCGCCTCGTATCTGTCCCAGCCGTCTTGGTTCGACAGA
>Ga0316613_10001832_pt1 | contig 14166 bp, 12 predicted proteins | sample OWC_soil_day10_C_2_FD_207647 | JGI IMG/M metagenome (GOLD analysis project Ga0316613, IMG submission 207647) | Wetland soil microbial communities from Old Woman Creek delta, Ohio, United States - OWC_soil_day10_CT_b | ecosystem: Environmental > Terrestrial > Soil > Wetlands | place: USA: Ohio...
GTGTCGGCGCCACCTGGATCGCCGGGGGAGTCGCCGGTACTATCGGGCTTCTGGCGAAGAGCCTGCGCACCGGAGGGATCATCCTCATCGGCGAGCCCTACTGGCGGCAGTTACCGCCGACGGAAGACGTTGCCAAGGGGTGCCTTGCCAACTCAATTTCCGACTTTCTCATGCTTCCAGAACTGCTCGCGTCTTTCCGCCATCTTGGCTACGACGTCGTTGAAATGGTTCTGGCCGACCAGGACGGCTGGGACCGATACGAGGCGGCAAAATGGCTCACCATGCGCCGGTGGCTTGAAGCCAATCCCGACGACAAGTTAGCCAAGGATATTCGAGCTGGACTGACCTCGGACCCCGAGCGCTACGCTGCTTACACGCGTGAATACCTTGGCTGGGGTGTGTTCGCGCTGATGCCGCGTTGATGCGTCGGCACACCCGGCGGGTTACTAGCAGTAGCTCAAGGCGACAAGATACGGGTGAAGGAGGAAGGTCAGCGGCAACCTTAGGAATACTGCCAAACAATCATTCCTCAACATGTAAAATCGTGGCCCGCCCCTTATACACTTACTTAGGTGGCAACATTGATTCAGCAAATAATCTACTTAAGCCACATCAATAAAAAAGTAAGTGCTGCCACATAGGCAATAGGCTTTATGAGAGTAATTAAATTTACCGTCATTTCAACTAAATCTTGTCCGATGTAATCCTCCCTTGCGTCAAATCTTTCGGGTACTTGTCCGGTTGTGATAAATCGAAGCCAGAATCTATCGTAGAATGTGGTGCTATGGTCGAATTGTTTGAAATACAGACTATGCCCCCCCTATAATATCTATTGGCGAAGTCATCCGAATTTTCCCTTTCAAATCCAACTCTCCCGGCATCCCCGAGGCCCAGAAGAAAAAATCGTGCGGCAATTAAAACGACATCACGTGTTCCGCACTCATTCAACGTCAACTCTGAGGCTTGTACAACATGATCTATGTTCTCATCGTACGGCATCGGGCTACCACACAACACCACGCTTTTGAGTTGACGTTCTGATACTCCCTCCTTCAATGCCTCAGAAACTATTAGCGTACCAAAACTATGTGCGATGATATGAATCTCTCTATTCGGATTGTTTTGTATACGACTACGAAGGCGTAAAGCTGTCTTTTGAATTACTCTCTTCCTTAAGAAAGGTACGGAGAAAGAAAATAGATCAAGAAACCCATACTTGATCTCAATGGGTTCGAATGAGCGCGAGTACTGAGAAATTTCAGAGCTTAGCTTGGCCTGCCACTGGCCATATGTCCGAATCCCGTGTACGGAAATTAGCATCATCTCTTTCTCCCGCCGAGATATCTTCTTATGAGAACTAAGCAATCTTTCTATTTGCCCGAGCAGGCTATCAATCCAGCCAATTTCATTCAAACTTCCACGAAGGACTACAGACGCTTCCTGAGCAAATTGCTCTTGGTACCCTGCAAGTTCTCCAACGTCAGCCGTAAGACCAATGATTAACTGGGGACGAATATAACTTTTGGCAGGATCGCATATATCTGACAATAAAGAGATACTGTGTTTTGCCTGGGGAGTTCCATTTTTTTTCTTCGGGATAAGGATATCTAGCACGAGCAAATCGCAAGGGGCCATCAATTCTCTCCGCGCACTATCTGCAGAATCGCAATAAATTACCTGCAAATATTTCGCAAACGGCGAAGACGTTAACGACTTCTTGATCTGCTCTACACGCCGTTTTGAATCATCAACAATGACCAGTCTCACGCATTTGCTCCATTGATAATCTCTGAAAGCTTTTCTTTCCATATTGAATCAGCTGTGTCGAAAACAATGCAGCCTTTGTAGTCGCTTCCCATAGAGCGCAAAGACTCATCTATCTGTTCGATAGTCATACTTTGAGAGTTCACACTAAAATCTTTATATCCAGTCAGAACAACAAATGGAACTAGTTGCTTTTGTTTCGCAAGCCTTGTTGCAATTTCCTTTCCTGCCAACGCCCTAAAGCGCCCGCCGTGCGATGCATCAGTTCTATCGAAGGTCGGCATGCTCATGTCTAGAATAACTAGGTCAAATCGCTTTGATAGAACTAGATTCATTCCACTATTAAACGACGCAGCCTCAAACAGCGTAGCATCATAGTTGGCAGATATAAAATCATGCACTTTTTCTCGCTTGAGCGGATTGTCCTCTATTATCAAAATATTCATGGCGTAAATCCATGTAAGCGTTAAATCGATTATTGTCGACAGAAATATCAAAACTGAATCCGGGTGAAGCATTAGTCAAAAGATTGTATATTTTGTACAATCCGCTACCACCTTCAGCAGTGCTTAGCTTTGAATATTCGTTATTCCATTTTGCCTTGGTTTCGGCAACAAAGTTAAGTGGATCGATTATTTCTGTACCAACTTCGTTCGAAATAAGCAGCCGGTCATTTCTCGATCCGGCCTCATGGAAAATCTCAACTGGCGTGCCCGGCGCACCGTAGCTGAGTGCGCTCTCAAGCGCGGTAAAAAGCGAAATGAAAAGTGCACGTGCTTCGCTGTAACTCAGCAGCAAGTCACTCCTCTCATGAGAGAACACCAGATCCGTCCCTTTGTGTTCGAACATGGACTGAAACGAGGAGACTGCTGCTTCAACTACCACTCCTAGTCGTTCAAAGGTTTGCTCTTCAGAACCAACGAATCTAAACCAGTTAAGGACAAGCTCAATCTCTTTCTTGAAGTCGGACCTGGCATTTCTGATTGCCTGCATTAAATCTACCATTCCGAAGTTCCCCTTCAGGCTTTGGACTTCTCCTTCCAGTGCTTCAATAGCAGCCAGTATGTCGACTAGAAGAATGTCATCTATGAGTTGCTGGGCGGAACGGGCACTCTCCACAGCCAATTCCCACATGAAGCCAATGAGCGCATTGAAAAATGACTCGAAACTATCAGAAGAATTCACTATCTCTGAAACTCGAACAATCCTTTCCTGATAGGAGCAGAAGTCAAAAATATGATCCGAAGTTAAATCTGCTGCCTTAACTCGAAAACGATCGTTAACTTTAGCAAGGATAGTATCGACATCGCGTGAAAACCTAGCAAGACAGATGTCCAATTCCTCAACAATGCTTCTTGGTACGTAGTCGTACTTCTGAACCCAGAACGTATTTGACAAGTACTCGCCATTTTTTTGAACTGTTACCAGTTCATTTTTTTCGAAACAAGCTCGCAGTTGTGTCTCGAAAACGTTGTGGCGAATTTCAGCACTAAGGTATTTATCAAGGCCATAATTCTCATTTAGCGCAAAATCGCTTCGCGCCTGAGTAAAGATTTTTAAAAGGATGCCCGACTTTTCACTTGACACTAAAGCGACATCGACCCCAGATGTGCCATCAATCCTGACCAAATCAGTTGAATCGATGTTACCTTCATCCTGAGATAAGGTTTCAAGATTTAGTCCACCTTCGAGTGATTTGGCTTGCTCGTAGAGCCCAAGGTAAATATGCCGACGGTGTGTCTCTAGTGCCTGCACATCCACACACAACTTGCCAGTTTCGATCTTCGCACGTAATTTCTCAGAGAAAAGTGTTTCTAGGACTTTATCTCTCTCTGCTCGCAACTCCTCTGTATTACCATAATGGGCAAATATTAAGAGATCGATGATCGCTACACGCTCGTGGATGACCTCGTCATAGCTTGAGAACTCGATCACGTTGTCAAGCTGTGCCGGCACACATAGGTGCCTCAGAAAATACGCGACCTTTTGATCAATATTCTGCGGGTTAAATATTGTTGAAGGCTTGTAAGTCTGGCATGAGCTTAGGAATTCTTCAAATAAGTCCGTCTTCTGTTCATCAAAGGCGCTATCGCACTCTCTTCCGTAGATGTCTAGCATTATCAAACACGAGATGAAATCAAAATCCACATCCCGATCTAGTTCTTCGATAAATCCACAGAGCTGGGGAATTGGAAGGTGATCGAACGCAACTGGGTTTTTTAGATACTCGTCGATGCTAAATTCTAGTGCCTTAGCTATTTGATGGTTTTCGACGAAGTAGCGTGACTGCGTCTTAAGATAGTCCGAATAAATCGGAAACACCGAGGCATCAACAACTAGCTCCTTATCGGTCGCTCTACCATACCGCAGAATTCGATGCTTCGGAATTGATGAAGGCTCGGCAGGCAGAATATCGTCAAGCTCGAATCGATGATCCCTTGCCTTCGGAGTGTTATATGCCCCGAGGCAGCGCGTTTGCTGCCTCAGTAGCTCAATTAACTCATTATCACTTCGCGATTCTTGTACAGAGATTAGATGATACAGGAGTGATTTAGCCCAAGCCTCTCCTCTGAATTTCACTACAATTTTGCGAAGGTATTCCGCTCTCTCGGTGCTCTTCGAGTCCAGAACAAGGATCCGAGCAAATTCGTCCGAAAGTCTATCGTAGAAGGTTTGTCCTTGACCAATCGCTGCCATGTAGATTTTCGAACGTGCATATATTTCAAATAGTCCAAAAGCTTTAGGGGAATTTTGGGAAACTGCATTCGTAATTTCCTGTAAGACTAAGTCGTATTTGCCGCGTGTATAGTTTTCAATTACACCCGATACAAACTCATCATTTGCACCCTCATCTGAAAATGTATTTATGAGTTCCCAGTCACCGACAAGCATTGCCAATTTGACCACATCATTTCGCCACTCCTCACCGCCACGGCCCGCTACGACCATTTCCATGCAGATGTTTCTGAAGAGATTATATTGGTCGAAAATAGACCAAGTTCTGTAATAGAAAAGCCGGTTTAGACTAGGCTCTCGGGCAGGATCGAAGTACAGCGGAAGTAGCTGACAAGATTCCACTGCACCACGCTCGACAGCCCCTTCGACTGCCGAGCTTTTATATTCCTTCATGCGAGCAAGTACATTTTCAACATACACGTCTGCCGAATTACTTTCTGATAACATTAGTAAATCTCGGGTTATGCTCGAGAAAGTCAAATGCGAGTAGGTTTCATGAAGCTGTTTAATGTACCCTTTCGTATCGTTACCCAGCAGTTCTCGGACTATATGAATCGACGTCTCAATGCACCACCAACTTTCGGATATTTGCGATACGAGATTGATGCTCTTTAGTGCGGCTATCCCGTCTCCCTTTAAAATCTCCGCGTTAATTGTCATCCGGAGCTGAATGAACGTAGCCAGCTCGTCACGATGATGATGAAATATCCCATAAAGCCAATCCAAGTAATTCTCTTTTGAGAGCCATGGATCCAGGTTGATCACGTTATGGAATAATCTACCTTCACTGTATATCGGTCTAAAATCATGAGGAAGACGAGGATGTTCTGCCACCTCGCGTATAAGGTCTTTTCGGCCATGAAAGTCGAACTTCTTAAGCTCGCTCAGAATATTGACATGGAAAGCATTTTTCGTTTCGCCTTTAGACTGTTTGAACATCCGTGGATCTATCGTTAGTCGACTTGCTCGTACTGGTTTTTTATGTTTCACATTGTTCACTAACCGATGTGCTTTCTGATTGATGGTGGGGTGTCTTAGCACGCTTCGGGACACGTCTCTTCGTGCAATTCTAATATGAAAACTTGCTAAAAATGGCCATTCTTTTATGCCAAATTAGGTGGCAATACATTTTTAGGTGATTGAGGCGCCAGTAGGTAAATTACAAATTAGTATCTATTAATCAGTTGCGCTAACGTCCGCTTTGGGTCGAAATCTCCCCCTTGATCTGGCTAAAATAGTCTGCCCCTCGGTAACCTTGGTTACCTGCCGCCACCCCACGCACCCGAACTCCCAAGTACTAGACACCGCCCCCATCGGCAGCCAGTTCCTGCAGGATGGCGCATTCCTTCGCGCTCCCTTCCTCGCGGCATTGACAGCGCAGGCTGACCAGCTGGGATTCGAGCGCCTGCAATTCCTTTATACGCCCGGCCACATGCTCGATGCGCTTGTCGAGGAGCGCGTTGACGTCGCCGCAGCTCTCTTCCGGCATGTCGCGCACGCGCAGCAGGATGCGGATGTCGTCCAGCCCCATGTCGAGTGAACGGCAATGCCGGATGAAGGTCAGCCGCTCGACATGCGATGCGTTATAGAGCCGGTAGTTGCCCGCACTCCGGGCCGGTGCGGGCAGCAGCCCATCCTTTTCGTAGAAGCGGATGGTTTCGACGGCGCAGCCGGTCAGGGACGCCAGTTCGCCGATTTTCAGACCTGTGCTCATGTTCTCTCCTTGCGCTTGACCCTGTAGCAGCTACAGGGTTTTTAATGGCACTGTACAGCAAAGGAGGAAACCATGCCCGCATGTTGCAGCAGTTGCCATACGACGGACAAACCGCCCGTCGACCGCCGTTATCGCCGTATTCTCTGGATCGCCCTGGTCGTGAACGCGGCCATGTTCCTGGTCGAGGTGGTATCCGGCTGGGAGTCCCGCTCCGTCTCCCTGCTGGCGGATGCCGTGGATTTTCTCGGCGATGCCGCCAACTACGGCGTATCGCTGTTCGTCCTGGCCATGCTCCCCGTGTGGCGTTCCAGGGCGGCGCTGATCAAGGGCGTGACGATGGGGGCGTATGCCGTGTTCGTTTTCGGCACGGCGGCCGTCCATGCCGTTTCCGGGACCGTCCCGGAACCCGTGACCATGGGCGCGGTCGGCTTTGCCGCCCTGCTGGCCAATGCCACGGTCGCCATCCTGTTGTACGCCTACCGCGATGGCGACTCCAACATGCGCTCGGTGTGGCTCTGTTCTCGCAACGACGCCATCGGCAATGTCGCCGTCATGCTGGCCGCCCTGGGCGTGTTCGGGATGGGCACGGGCTGGCCCGACATCATCGTCGCCGCGACCATGGGCATGCTGGGCATGTCCGCCGCCCGCGAAGTCATCTCGCAGGCGCGGCGTGAAATGAAGGGCTTCAGCCCTGTCCGGGTGGTGGCGGAACAATAAGCGGGCCTAGGTTTGGCTTCACGGACGATCTGCAATAGCGCCGCCGGAGCGAGCAAGCGGTGAGGCAGGGATGATTTCCCTGCTCGGCTCGATAGGTTCGTGCCATGCATCTGACAGGCCGCTTGCAGTTACAATGCGTCATTCCGCTGATCTCATCGAATTTGACATGCACATTTGGGTCGACGCCGACGCCTGTCCCGCCGTCATTAAAGATATCCTGTTTCGGGTAGCCGAACGCCTGCAGCTCAACGTCACGCTGGTTGCCAACCAGTTGATCCGCGTGCCGGGCTCGCGCTTCATCCGGCCGCTACAGGTCCCGGCTGGCGCGGATGCAGCCGACGCCGAAATCGTTGAGCGCGTCAGCCCCGGAGACATCGTCGTGACCGGCGACATTCCCCTGGCTTCCCTGGTGCTGGAAAAGGGCGGGTTGCCGCTCAATCCGCGCGGCGAGTGGTACACCAAGGACACCATTGCCCAGCAACTGACGATGCGGGCCTTCATGGAAGAGCTGCGCAGCAGCGGTATCGACACTGGCGGCCCGGCCGCGTTTAGCCACGCGGACCGCCAGAACTTCGCCAATGCGCTCGACCGAGAACTCGCCAGGAGCAGGAATCGCGCAGGTTTGCGCTAAGCATGGTTTCTCCGACTCCTTGCCTGCCTGATGCAAAAACAGGCGTCCCGACCCGGCTTCAAACCGCAACCGCATCCGGCTTGTACTGGCGGTACAGGAAGTGCCCGACAGACCAGGCGATGTAGAACAGGACGAGGTAGGCGATCCATCCCTGCGCATGCAGCCAGATGACGCCCAGCGCCGCGCCCGCGATGGCCGCGGTCAGCGCGACCGCCTGCGCCAGCCGCGACGGCAGGTTCAGCGTTTCGCCCCATACCCGCGTCCGGAATACCCAGTTGACCGGCACGGCGAAGCCGTTGAGCAGCAGGATGGCGTAGGACATGTAGGCGTGCCGCACGCCGAGGGCGATGCACAGCACCGCCACCGCGCCGATCATCGCGCCGTAGTAGAGCTGCCCCGCCCTCGTGGTCGCGCTGGTCGGCATGTCGGTCGCCATGTAGATGGCCCCGAGCAGGACGCCCGCCAGCGAGAATTGGTAGCCGCCGTTGGAAACGGCCAGGAACAGGAGCGTGAACGTTGCCGTCAGCGCCAGCGGGATGTGCCAGCCGATGCGCTTGCGCAGCAGCAGGTAGATGCCGCCAAGGACCAGGAACAGCACGGAATACTCGCCGATGGCGCCGCCGCCGTTGAAGACGAGCGTATTGAGGAACGCATCCGGCAGCACGTCCAGGCTGGAAAAATTCACTGCATTCCTGTCGTACCAGATGGCTCCGGATGCCATCACCGCCGGAAAAAATGCCGTCATGAATTCCCTGCCGACCAGGGCGGGGTTGAAGCGGTTGCGCCCCAGTCCGCCATACAGCAGCTTGCCGAACAGGACGGCCATGGCCCCGCCGAACGCGGCGGCGTACAGCGGCGTGAAAGGCGCCAGCGTGCAGGCCAGCAGCGTGCCTGTCACGAGCGAGGAGCCGTCGGCGACGGCATCGGTCTTGCCGGCATACAGGCGCGTGAACAGGAACTCGGCCAGCACCGCGCTGCCGCAGGAAACGAGAATGACGAGGACGGGGCGCGAGCCGAAGGCGACCCATGCCATGACGCAGCAGGGAAGCAGCGCGAACAGCACGTCCGCCATGATGCTGGAGACGGAATCCGTTCTCCTGATGAAGGGAGCCGTCGTGGAAAAGCCGAACCGTTTCACGATTTTTCTCCCCGGATGAGCGCCTTGCCCGCCTTGATGGAGGCCATCAGCGGCACATTGGCAGGGCACGAGTACTCGCACGCGCCGCATTCGATGCATGCGTCGAGGCGGTACCGTTTCAGCATGCCCGGATCGCTGCGCCGCCAGCCCTCGTCGTATTTCAGCGGCATGAGGCGCATCGGGCAGGCTTCCACGCACCGGGCGCAGCCGATGCAGTTTTCCTGCGTGACGGACTCGCGCGGCAAGACGAGGATGCCGCCGCTACCCTTGGCGACAGGCGTGGTCCAGTCGGTAACGGGCCGCCCCATCATGGGCCCGCCCAGTACGATGGTATGCCGCCGGGGTGAAACGCCGTGCAGGCCGAGCAGGTGCCCGACCGGCGTCCCGATGGGCACGTCGTAGTTGCCGCCCTCCCCGGCCCCTTCGCCGGAAACGGTGACGATGCGCGTCACCACGGGCAGGCGTTCCTTCAGCGCCCGGCAAGCCGCCACAACCGTGCCGACGTTGCTGACGACGAACCCTTCGGCGGACGGATGCAGGGACGGCGCCAGCTCGCGCCCCGTAACGGCGAGCACCACCTGGCGCGCGCTGCCCTGCGGATAGCCCTCCGTCAGAATCTGCACGCGGTATCCGGCGTAACACTCCTGCGCCAGGTAAGGCGCGAATACCGCTTCCAGGTCGCGGTTATGGTCTTCGATCACGATCACGACATCCCTGGCGCGCAAGAGCGTATTGACGAGCCGGATGCCTTCAAACAAGGCGGCAGTGCGTTCGCGCATCAGAGCGTAGTCCGCCGTCAGGTAGGGCTCGCACTCCGCGCCGTTGACGATGAAGGCGCTCGCGTGCTGCCCTGCCGAACGGTACTTCAGCGCAGTCGGAAACTGCGCGCCGCCCTCGCCGACCAGGCCCGCTTCCGCCAGCAGATCCGCAATCGCCTCGGGCGGCGGGTCACCCTCCCAAACATCCGAAGATGCGGCGCACGCCCCCTCGAAATCGTTGCGTAGCATCAGCACCGGGACCCTGGTCCCGTCCGGTTCCGTGATTTCCCGTATCCCGGCCACATGCCCCGACACGGGCGCATGGACGTGGGCTGAAAAAGGATCGTCCGCCCGCGCAATCAACTGGTGCTTCAGCACCCTGTCGCCGGCCTGCACGACCGGGCGCGCAAAGTGGCCTCGGTGCGCGGACAGGGGCACATACAGGAATGGGGCTTCCGGCAGCGTTTCAATTCCGCCCTCCCTGGTGGCGACCTTGGTGTCCGCAAAGCGGGTCATGCAGCTTCCTCCCAGCAGGCGTCGAATCCGTCCGTCTGCACGATTTTTCCCGTCTCATCCATCAGAAATCCTTCGACAGGATGGCGCTGCCGGATCTGCCGCATCTTGTGCAGGAAACCCGCCGGCGTCTCGTTGAACAGCCCCGTGGACAGCATGTCGCCCAGCATGGCGCTTTCGGTCACGACACCCACCATCCGGTTTGCCGAAGGCCAGCCCGTGCGCGGGTTCAGGATATGCCCGTAGCGTTTGCCGTCAATCTCGACGAAACTGTCGCCCTGCGCCGAGGTGGAATAAGCCCGGTTGGACAGGTTCAGCATGAAAAGCGTATCGTCCCTGCCTGGCTCGTCCACGCTCACCTGCCAGGAAGGATGATCCGGGTTGGTGATTGCCGCTATCGTACTGCCCCCGGCATTCACGATCGCATCGGTTATGTTCATTTCGCGCATCTTTTTCATCAACTTGTCCACGGCATAGGACTTGATGAACGAACCCGTGACGATCTCCTGCCCCTTGGCGATGCGAACTTCGTTACCGCGTATGTCGATCCGGTTGTCATCCACCAGCGGCAGCACCTGCGCCAGCTCAGCCTCCGTGGGCACCTGTTCCAGATCGTCCCGGTAAAAGCCCCACAGGCGAATAAGCGGCATTACCGTGATGGCATACCGCCCGTCGAAAAGGGACGCCATTTCCTTCGCCATGCGAAGCAGGCGCACGGTCTCGTCGTCCACCTCGACAAATGTCCCGGCATGGCGGTTGATCAGGTCGAAGTACGACCCTTCCCGGTACGAGTTGTATTGCCTGTCAATGGACTCCAGAACATCGAAAAAAATATCGAACTCGTCGTCCGTGCATGACGCGGGAACCTTGATGCGGATATCCGCATGGAACAGGAACCGCGTCTGCACCTTGTACAGAAAGTCCATCGCAACGTCCGGACGTGCTTACTGGTATTTGGGATCGGATTCCGGCTTGGAATCGGATTTAGACTCGGATTTGGATTTGGATTCGGACTTGGAAGCGTGCGCCTTTTCAGGTTTCGCCTTTTCCACGGTCGTTTTAGGCTTCTTTGCTGCAACCTCATCCGTGCCGGCTGCCTTTTCGGCGGGTTCCACCGCTTTCGCCTTCACCGGCGCCGGCGTCGCTTTCGCCTTGACTGGTGCCTGCGGCGCTTTTGCCGCCTTTGCCTTTGCCGGCGCTTCCGCCGCTTTTTCCTTGGCGGGGGGTTCCGCCGCCTTCGCCTTTTCGGGCACTTCCGTCGTCTTCGCTTTATCAGCGTCCGCCTGGGCTTGCGCATGGGCGTCATTGACTCTGTATCCGGCCACGATCATGACCATCCCGAACAGAAACAGGCCAATATTTTTGATCGACTGCATTGCTTGTGTCATCACATCTCCTAGCTGGCGCCCTCGATAATGAACAGCAGACACGTCACTATGCGGGCAATTTTTTTATGGTACTTCAAAATGTCTGCACCCGCTCGCGGGCGGCAGCAGGACTCGATGTCGCTGCTCGTGTCCCGGACAGGTTGACGGTTATGATAACAAAGCTCATTCTATTCCACCCAAGCAAGCTCTGCAGTTAGCGGAAACAATTTGCAATAGCTGCCGACAGGTTGAAATCGTTTGCAACACAATCCATGCCGTGACGGGCATCGTCGATGCATACCTGCAGAAATTGCTCTTCTGCACGAAAAAATCCGAACTGAATTAAAATCCGTGGACCGGCGCCCACGGTTCATCTCCGATATGGAAACCATCGCGATTCAGGCGCCACGCAAACAATAAAGGCAAGAATGACTATTCCCTCAATTCCCACCAAGGGCCGCACGCTGGACTACGCCGCGTCGGTTTATGATCTGCTGGAGCCCCTTTGCCTGCTGAACAGGCAGGCGGAGTACGACGACACCCTTATCCGGACGCTGGACCCCAGGCCGTCCGATGCCATTCTCGACCTCGGTTGCGGAACCGGCCTGCTGTGCCACAAGATCAGCGCCCTGCTGGATGCCGGCCAGGGCGGCTATATCGTGGGCATCGACGCCGCCGGAAAGATGATCGAAGCGGCCAGGAGCAAGCGCGGCGCGGACACTTGCCGCTTCGAGGCCATGGCCGCCGAAAATCTCGGCTTCCCCGACGCTTCCTTCGACGCGGTGATCTCCAGTCTCTTTTACCATCACGTGCCCCTGGATCTGAAACGGCAGAGTCTGCAGGAAGCGTTCCGCGTCCTCAAGCCCGGCGGCAAGCTGATGATCGCCGACATGCACAAGCCGACCTCCTTTTTCGGATCGCTGATTTCACATGCTTCGCGCTGGCTGCTGGTGCAGCCGCAGATTGGCGAAAACATCCGCGGCGTGCTGCCGGGGCTGATCGAAGAGGCCGGGTTCCTGCCGCCGCAAATCGTCGCCAGCTATTTCGGCTACATTTCCGTCTTTCTGACCACCAAACCGGCATGAAAAACCCGTTTAACGTCAGCGTCGCCCTTTACGGAACGATCACCGCACTGGAATCCGAACTCCGGGCCGGGCTCGACCGTTTCTGGAAAACGGCCGGGACCGTCCTCGACGGCGGATCGATCCGCCTTGTGCCGCCAGCCCCGTCGGATTTTTCGCTGGCGCGCCATTTTTTTTCGATGCTGTTCCTTTACTCGTACTACCGCGCAGGCGTCCCTGCCGAACGGCGCGTCCTGTACGCCGCCGTCAACCAGTGCCTGCGCGGGATGGTCACCGGCTGCGACAACATCCTGGACGACGAGTACAAGACCACCCTGGAAACCGATCTGCCGCCCAGTGCGCACCGCTTCCGCTCCGTGCTCGACATCATGGTCGCCGACCGGGTCCTGTTCGCCATGCTGCAGGACTATTGCCTGGCGCACGATCTCCCCGTCGGCCTGGCGCTTCAGGCCAGTGCGGTTTCCCTGCAGGCGCTGACCGAAAGCGGCGCGCAGGAAGCCTCGGAAGAAGAGGGAGTCGACGAACAGCTCGAGCCCGATGCCGTCCTGCGGACCGTTCACCATTACAAGACTGGGGTGCTGTTCCAGTCCACCTGGGCGATCCCGGCACTTTTCGAGAAGGACATCCTGCCCGAGGGCCTGGCAGTCCGGGACGCGCTTTACCGGATCGGCATCGGCTGCCAGATCCTGGACGATATCGTCGACCTGTTTGCCGATTTACGCGCGCGGCGGCACAATTACGTGGCCTCGGTCCTCGTTCATCGCGAACCGGAGGCTCTGCAGGAACGGATGCAGTCCATGCTGGTAACGGACCCTGGCCCCGAGCATTTTTACGCAGCCTGCCCGGAGTTCGCCGGGCGAATGAAAAAGGAGGCATTTGCCATGCTGGAAGACGGCCTGCGCAGCCTGTTCAGCGACGAGCACCAAGCCCTGGCCGGACCGGCCGCCCTTTTCATTGCCGACCGGATCGGCGTCCGCATCGACCCGGCAAAGGAGCCCTGAAACCGCCATGCGATTCGCGTTCATCGTCAAGCTGGCCGGGTTGATGCTCTGGCGTTCCTGGAGAGCGACGGTGATCCTGTCATTCATGATCATCTCGTCGGTGGGAGCTTTGGTCTTTCTGTCGGCGCTTGCCGTCAGCACCAATGACGCGATGATTCGCAATTCCACCGGGCTTTTCTCCGGCCATATCGCCGGCAGCGGGATGACAGAAGGCGATGCGCCTCTTCTGCAGGTGCCGGGCGTGAAGCAGGTTTTGCTTCGGCGGCAGCAGCCTGTTCTGCTGGGTTCCGTCGACGGTTTCGAACCGGTCATGCTGATCGGCTTCGATCCGGCGCAGGAAAAGGAAGCCACCGCCTTCTGGAAGAAAACCGTCAAGGGCGACTATCCGGTTCAGGGCGAGGAAACGATTTTTATCAGCCAGGAAACCGCCAGGCGGCTCAACGTGGACGTGGGGAAGACAGTCAGCCTGATTAACCGCCAGGGCCTGCCCCTGAAAACCCTGACCGTTTCCGGAATCTACAAGACCGGCATCACCCACCTCGACCAAGGGGTGGCGTTTTGTCCGAGCCAGGCCATGCCCGCCGGTGAGGCCACCCTTTCCGCAGCCGTCTTCTTGCGGGCCGATGCGCCGCTTGAGGACATCGTAGCGCAGTACCGGAAGCGGCTGCCCGGTGCCGACTTCGCCACCTGGGCGGAGTTCATGCCGGACCTGAAGCAGTTGATCGATCTCGATTACTTCTGCATG
>Ga0316613_10001834_pt1 | contig 14160 bp, 13 predicted proteins | sample OWC_soil_day10_C_2_FD_207647 | JGI IMG/M metagenome (GOLD analysis project Ga0316613, IMG submission 207647) | Wetland soil microbial communities from Old Woman Creek delta, Ohio, United States - OWC_soil_day10_CT_b | ecosystem: Environmental > Terrestrial > Soil > Wetlands | place: USA: Ohio...
TGTTCGCGTACGGCGGCGGCGTGTACTCGGACGGCGGCGGCATCGGCAACAGCAAGACGATGGCGCTGACGAACAGCACCATTGCCAGGAATCTCGCCGAGCCGGCGCCCGGGCTTCCCGGATTCCTGCTGCGCAGCGGCTACTGGCGCGGCGCCGGCGTGTACATGTCCAACGGTTTCCTGGAAATCCGCGCCTGCACGATCGTCGAGAACGAGGTCCACGGTGTGCCCCGCACCGACAGCCTCGGCCGGCGCAACCTCGCCGGCGGCATCGCGGCGACCATCGGCAATGCCCACGCAACGGAGCACCTGATCGTCGGCCGGTCGATCATCGCCGGGAACACGGTTACGCCAGTCGGCGGTACGCCGTACCAGCACGATGTCTTTACAGGCTCGCTGTTCTACTTCCGCAGCGCCGGGCACAACCGCATCGGCGTCATCGACTTCAGCCAGATACTGGTCCCGGTGGGTGAATGGGACTGGGAGTCGCTGAGCCGCAAGCACTACCCCCAGGTCGGCGACCAGCACGGCGTCGCCATCGCCGACGTGCTGGACCTGACGAACGGCATCAACTACGCCAGCGCGATCCTGTCGGCCGGCGTGGCCGCCGGGCAGCCCGCGGTCCTGCATTACCGACCACGAGGCAGCGCCCTCGCGCAGGCGCCTGCGTCCACGTACACCGTGCCGGAAACACTCGCCCAGTACCGCGTCGACTCCGGTGGCGACGACAACTTCCTCGAGATCGTGCTGGACCGCCTCGAGCGCCATCACTCGCTGCCAGGATTCGCAGCGAGCTTCACGGCCGACTTCGAGACCTTCCTGCAGACGGTGGACGCGGACGCTGCGACCGCGGGCGTGCAGCCCTACGAGGATCCGGCCGGCCGGCCCATCCTCACGCTGGCCGACACGCGCTTTTTCGGACCGGCGCAGACCTGGCCGAAGGAACTGGAGAATCACCCGTACATCGAGTTCTGGCACCGACTTGACGCGGCGCTTGCCAGCCATGCGATCCCGGGCATGGGCCCGGAGATCATGGGCGACGCGGCCTGGACCGCGCTGTTCAGCTCGGGGCCGCTGGCCGAGAACCCGCGCATCACGATCCGTGTGGACACGAGGCCCCAACTCAGCGTGACGCCACTGGCCATCGATCAGACTGGAGCGGCACGTTCGGCCGCCGGTCCGTCGGACATCGGAGCCATCGAAGCGCCGTGATGGCGCCGCGCGAAGAGCGCGTTTTGCACGGCCAGCCGCGCGCGAGTCGATTATCAATATTTCACGTTATGAAAGTATCATAACGTATTGATTAATATGGTGGGCCGTGCAGGGGTCGAACCTGCGACCAACCGGTTAAAAGCCGGATGCTCTACCGCTGAGCTAACGGCCCGTGCTGAAGACGGGGCGGCCGATCGGATTCGGCCGGGGCCGCCATGATAACGCAGAAGCACGACTCGTCGCGGAAGTCCCGGCCGGTCAGAGATAGCGCGTCGGGTCGGGAACCCTGGCTGCGACGAACCCCGCGCGCCGGATCCGGCATGAATCGCAGCGCCCGCAGGCCCGGCCCTCCGCATCCGGCTGGTAGCAGGACACGGTGAGCGAATAGTCCACCCCGAGTTCGACGCCCCGCTGGATGATCTGCGCCTTGGTCATGTGGATCAGCGGCGCGTGGATGCGGAAGCGCTCCCCCGCGACGCCGGCCTTGGTGGCGACATTGGCGAGCCGCTCGAAGGCCTCGATGAACTCGGGCCGGCAGTCCGGGTAGCCGGAATAGTCCACGGCGTTCACGCCGATGAAGAGATCGCGGGCACCGATCACTTCCGCCCAGCCCAGCGCCAGCGCCAGAAACACGGTGTTGCGTGCGGGAACGTAGGTCACCGGGATGCCGCGGGTGGCCGTCTCGGGAACGCCGATGGTCGGATCGGTCAGCGCCGAGCCGCCGATGTGGCCCCAGTCGATGCCCATGACCCGATGCTCGGACACGCCGAGCGACTCCGCGACACGGTGCGCGGCCGCGAGCTCCGCCCGGTGGCGCTGCCCGTAGTCGAAGCTCACCGCGTGGCAGGCATAGCGCTGCTGCCGCGCGATCGCGAGCACCGTGGCGGAGTCGAGGCCGCCGGAGACCAGCACGACGGCGCTGCGGGAAGGGCCCGGCAGCTGGGTCACTCGGCTCATTTTCCGGGCACCCCGCCCCACAGGACCTTGTGCAGCTGCAGCTGGAAGCGGACCTGCAGGCGGTCGGCGAGGATCCAGTCGGCCAGGCTCGCGGGATCGAGCTGTCCTGCGCTCGGTGAGAACAGCACCTGGCAGCGCTGCGCGAGCCCGCGCCCGATCACCTGTGTACGCGCCCACTCGTAGTCGGCACGGTCGCAGATGACGAACTTCAGCTGGTCATGCGCCGTCAGCAGTCGTAGATTCTCGTAGCGATTGCGGGGCTCCTCGCCGGAGCCCGGCGTCTTGACGTCGACGACCCGCGCCACGCGCCGATCCACGCCGGCGATGTCGAGGGCGCCGCTGGTCTCGAGCGACACGGCGAACCCGGCGTCGCACAACTGCGCGAGTAGCGCGAGGCAGTTCTTCTGCGCCAGCGGCTCGCCCCCGGTCACGCAGACACGCGCCGTGCCGCTCGTGCGCGCCTCTTCGACCAGCGAGTCGATGGCACGCCACTCGCCGCCGTGGAACGCGTACTCGGTGTCGCAGTACCGGCACCGCAACGGGCAGCCGGTCAGGCGGATGAAGAAGGTCGGCCAGCCGGACGCATCCGCCTCGCCCTGCAGCGAGTAGAAGGTCTCGGTCACCCTGAGCCGCCCGGCTGCGTCGGGCGGGGGCGCAGCCGGCGCGCCAGCCGTCGCGCTCATGCCGCCTCAGCGGCCTTCCGCGGCCATGCGCGACAGGCGTGCCTCGGCATCCCTCGCTGCCGGCGAGCCCGGGAACTCCTCGACCACGCGCCGCAGCGCCGCGCGGGCTTCCGGGTAGCGCTTCAGCTCGTACTGGCAGTAGCCGGTCTTGAGCAGCGCGTCCGGCGCCTTGCGCGCCTGTGGAGAGTAGCCGAGCACCTTGCCGAAAGCGGCGAGCGCGGCCTCGTAGCTGCGCTCCACGTAGGAGACCTCACCGAGCCAGTACTGGGCATTGGAGGCCAGCTCGTGCTGCGGATGCTGCGCGAGGAACGCCTCGAACCCGGTGCGCGCTTCGAGGTACTTGCCCGCCTTGAGCAGGTCGAAGGCCGCCTGGTAGTCGGCGGCGGGATCTGCCGTCGCCGCCGCGGCCAGCAGGCTGGCGCGGTCCTCGACCGCCTTCAGGCGCTGGTCGAGATCGAGGTACTGCGCGCGTTGCTGGTCCCTGGCGCCCTGCAGCGCGAACTGCAGTTCCTCGAGGTCGCCGCGCAGCGAACGCAGCTCGGCATTCAGGACCTCGATCTGGCGCGACAACTCGAGCAGGCCCTGGTTGTCGGCCAGACGCTCCAGCTGCGCGACCCGCTGCTCGAGCTCGGCCCGGCTGGCCTGAGCCAGGGCGCTCGCCGGCACCACCCCGGCCATCACCGCCAGGACCAGGCCGCCGGCGAGGTTCAACCGCGACACGATCACCCGGCGTCGACGATTTCGACGCGCCGGTTCTTCGAGTACGCCGCCTCGTCAGGGCCCTCGATCGCCGGCCGCTCTTCGCCGTAGCTGACGGTGACGACCTGGCCTTCCGCGACGCCCTGCAGCAGCAACGCGCGGCGCACCGCCTGCGCGCGACGCTCGCCGAGCGCGACGTTGTACTCACGCGAGCCCCGCTCGTCGGTATGGCCCTCGAGCCGGACCCGCAATCCGGGACTGGCTGCGAGCCGGCGCGCCTGCGCAGCGACCAGCCCGGCATATTCCGGCCGGATCTCGCTGCTGTCATAGTCGAAGTAGACGATCCGGTCCGCGGCCGTTGCCGCCTCGCCGCCGGCGCCTTCGGCACCCGGCAGCGGCCGCGCCTCACCGACCCCCGCACCGGCGGCGCCCTCGGTGGCTGCGCCCTCGGTCTGCCCAGGCACAGCGCTGCCGGATTCGCCTTCCGGGGCAGTGGTCGGCTTCTTGGGACATCCTGCCAGCAGAACGACCGTGGCCAGGACCAGGATCAGGGGAAGGGAACGCATCGTGGAGGCTCCTAGGAGTAGTTCGGGCGTTTCGACCGCGCACTGGGGGCTTAGTTTACGACGGTCGGCTGCGTGTTGGGCCGCCTAGTTCAGGTAGGGCGACCAGGCCGGCTCGCGAACGTCGCCCTCGCCGGCGGCCAGGCGCTGCTGCACGCTCCCGTCCACGGACACGGTGGCCAGCACACCCTTGCGGCCGTCGCGGGTCGCGTAGATCAGCATCGCGCCATTGGGTGCAAAGCTCGGCGATTCATCCTGCCTGCCGGACGTCAGGACCCGCGATGTGCGCCGTGCCAGGTCCACGACCCCGATGCGATAAGCGCCGCGATCGAGCGTCACGACCGCCAGGATCTTGCCGTCCGCGGTCAGGCGCGGCCGCGCGTTGTAGCTGCCCTCGAAGGTCACGCGCTGCGCGCCGCCGCCTCCGGCCGGCACGCGATAGACCTGGGGCCCGCCGCCACGGTCGGACGTAAAGAACAGCTCCTTGCCGTCCGGGGACCAGGCCGGCTCGGTGTCGATGGCCGGCGAGTCCGTGAGGCGGGTCAGCTGCTGGGTGGCCAGCGTGAGCGTGTACACGTCGACGTTGCCGTCACGGCGCGACAGGGCAAGCGCCAGTTGCCGGCCGTCCGGTGAGAAGGCCGGCGCACCGTTGATGCCCGAGCGGGCGGAAACACGTACCCGCTGCCCGGACGCGAGGTCCTGCACGAAGATCGACGACAGGCCGCCCTCGAACGACACGTAGGCCAGGTTGCGGCCGTCGGGCGACCACGCCGGCGACATGAGCGGGTGCCCCGACTGCAGGACGACCCGCGGATGGGCGCCGTCCGAGTCGGCGACCAGGAGGCGGTAGCGGCGGGCCTGCCCGGAGCCGTCCACGGCGACATAGGCGATCCGGGTGGCGAAGGCGCCGGGGACGCCGAGGATCTTCTCGTAGACCGCATCCGAGGTCCGGTGGCTGGCCAGCTTCAGGGCCTCGCGACCGGCCGGGATCGCCTGCCCCAGCAGGCGCTGGCCGGTCAGCACGTTCACCAGTTCGTACTGGACCTCGAAGCGGCCATCCGGCAGCGGCACCAGCTTGCCGACGACCACGTAGTCCACCTTGAGCAGGCGCCAGTTGGCCGCGTCAATCTCGGACGCCGCATGCGGGAACTCCAGCAGGTCGGCGCGCGGCAGGGCCTTGAAGCGCCCGCTGCGCTCGAGGTCGGCCGCGACCGTCGCGGCCACGTCGAAGGGCGCGGCACCCGCCTGGGACCATTCGAATGGCACGATCGCAACCGGGATCGGATCCGTCACGCCTCGCGTGATCTGCACGGTCAGCTGCGCCGAGGCCGGCGTGAACGCCGCCAGCGCCAGCAGCAGGCCGGCGATCGCCAGGTTACGCGGGTCATTCATGTCGGTTCAGTCCTCCGGGACGAATTCGAAGACCAGGCTGCGCTCGAACAGCGCGGGATCGGCCGGCGTCGGCAGGGGCGACGAGCGGAGCACCGCGCTGATGATGGATTGTTTCACGGCCTCGTCGCCATTGCAGGACCCGAGCGAGGCCTCGACGACCTCGCCGCCCGGGATCTGCGTGACCCGCACGACGCACTTCAGCCCGGCCCTGGCGGACGCCGGACGGATCCAGTTGCGCTGGACCCGGGCCGTTATCTGCGCCACGTACTGCGCCTTCGCGCCGGATGAGACCGCCGCAGCGCGACGTTCCTCGTCCGCGAGCCGCGCCCGCAGGTCGGCCTCGCGCTGGGACCGGTCCCGGGCGTCCGCGTCAGCCTTGCGCCGGGCCGTGGCCTCGGCGTCGGCCTTCTTCTTCGCCTCGGCCTGTTCGCGCGCCTTGCGCTCGGCCGTCTCCTTGTCCGCCTTGCGCTTCGCTGCAGCCGTCGCTTCCGCCTTGCTGCGCTGCGCGGCCTCCGCCTTCCGCTTCGACTCCAGCTCGACCCGCTGCTGCTGCTCGACCCGTGCCCGCTCGGCGGCCGTGGCCTCCTCGGTTTCCTGCTGCTGGCGCTCGAGCCGGGCCTGCTCCTCGCGGTCCTGCCGCTCGCGCTCGCGCCGGGCGGCCGCCTCGCGGGTGCGCCGGTCGTCGATGCGCCGCTCCAGCGCCAGCGCCTCGATGACGGACTGGTCGATAACGACCGCCTCGATGGGCAAGGGCTGGACGACTTCCGGCTGCGTGAAGCGGGTGCCCAGCGCGAGCAGCGCGACGACGACGCCGTGCAGCGCCAGCGACCAGCCGTAGGGCCCGAGTGCGCGCGGGCTCATCGACGGCGCTCGAGGTCCTCGAGCGCCCGCACGGCCTTGGGGTCGGTGAGGAACCCGATCTTCTTCGCCCCGGCCTGCTGCAGGATCACCATGCCCTGCACCACCCTGCCGTACGGCACGCGTTCATCGGCCTTGACCAGTACCGGGGTCTCGGCGTCGCGCCTGAGCACGACCTCGACGCGCTGCCGGACGGTCGCTTCGTCAACCGCCTGGTCCTCGTTGCCGCCGACGTTGACGTAGTAGCGCCCTTCCCGGTCGACCGACAGCACCAGCGGCTCGCGGTTGCGCAGGTCCTCCGGCGTGATCGGACTGGCGTCCGCGTCCGGCAGCTCGACCTGCACTCCCTGCGTCAGCAACGGCGCCGTGACCATGAAGATGATCAGCAGCACGAGCATCACGTCGATGTAGGGCACGACGTTGATTTCGCCCATCAGCCGGCGCTTCCTGGGACCCGAGGCCACCTCAGCCGCTCCCCGGTCCGGAGTGCCGCTGCAGCAGCGCGGTGAACTCCTCCATGAAGGTGTCGTAGCGCAACTCGAGCCGGCTCACGCGGTCGGCGAAGCGGTTGTAGGCGATGACCGCCGGGATCGCGGCGAACAGGCCCATGGCCGTGGCGATCAGCGCCTCCGCGATGCCCGGCGCGACCATGGCGAGCGTCGCCTGCTGCACGTTCCCGAGTCCGTGGAAGGCGTTCATGATGCCCCACACCGTGCCGAACAGCCCCACGTAGGGGCTGGTGGAGCCGATGGTTGCGAGCGTGGCGAGGCTTTCCTCGAGCTGGTCGATCTCCTTGAGCTGCTCCACGTGCATCGCCCGCCGCACGCCCTCCATGAGTTGCCCGGGGGCCAGGCCCGTCTGGCCACGGACGCGCGTGAATTCGCTGAACCCGGCGTGAAAGATGCTCTCCATGCCGGTCGCTGCAGCACCGCGCGACTCGATGCTCTTGAAGAGCTTGCCGAGGTCGACGCCGGACCAGAACCAGGCCTCGAAGCGGTCGGCCTCCTGGCGTGCAGCGCCGATGAGCCTGCGCTTGCGGAAGATGATCGCCCAGGACAGCACCGAGGCGCCGGCCAGGAGCAGCATGACGAGCTGCACCACCAGGCTCGCCTGGAGCAGCAGGTCCACCACCGAGAGCTGTTCATTCACGCTTCAGTTCCTCGAGCAATACCGGCGGCAACGGTCGCGGCCTGAGCGAATCCGAGTCCAGACACGCGGCCCGGATCGTGGCGTCGGCCAGCAACACCAGGTCGGTGCTGCGCCGGATCTCCTGCCGGAAACTCACCGACGCGCCTTTCCAGGACTCCACCGTGGCGCTGACGTCGAGCAGGTCGTCGTACTTCGCCGGCTGCCGGTAACGCACCTGCGCTTCGACCACCGCGAACTGGATCCGTTCCTCGCTCGCCAGCGCGGCCTGGTCCATGCCCAGCGACCGCAGCCACTCGCTCCGGGCACGCTCCATGAACTTCAGGTAGTTCGCGTAGTAGACGACGCCCCCGGCGTCGGTGTCTTCCCAGTAAACGCGTACCGGCAGGTGGAACGACCGTCCCCGGGTCATCGGCTCACTCGCGGAACAGCGGCATGCTGCCGCCGCCCGGCTCGGCGGACGGCGCGGGCAGCCCGAAATGCAGGTAGGCCGTGCGGGTCGCGACCCGCCCGCGGGCGGTGCGCATCAGGAAACCCTGCTGGATGAGGAACGGCTCGATGACATCCTCGAGCGTGCCCCGCTCCTCGCCGATCGCCGCGGCCAGGCTCTCGATGCCGACCGGACCGCCGCCGAACTTCTCGATGATGGTCAGCAGCATCCTGCGGTCGAGGACGTCGAAGCCCTCGCGATCGACCTCCAGCATGTCGAGCGCCGCCTCGGCGACCTCCGCCGTGATGTGTCCCTGGGCGCGCACCTCGGCATAGTCGCGAACGCGCCGCAGCAGCCGGTTGGCGATGCGCGGCGTGCCGCGGGCACGCTCGGCGATGCGCACCGACCCCGCTTCGTCGGCCGACAGGCCGAGGATGCCCGCGGCACGGCGCACGATGCCGGTGAGGTCCTCCACCGAGTAGAACTCGAGGCGCTGGACGATGCCGAACCGGTCGCGCAACGGGGACGTCAGCAGTCCCGCGCGCGTGGTGGCGCCGATCAGCGTGAAGGGCGGCAGGTCGAGCTTGATGGACCGGGCAGCGGGGCCCTCGCCGATCATGATGTCGAGCTGGTAGTCCTCCATCGCCGGGTAGAGGATCTCCTCGACCACGGGACTCAGCCGGTGGATCTCGTCCACGAACAGGACGTCGTTGGCCTGCAGGTTCGTCAGCATCGCGGCCAGGTCGCCCGGCCGCTCGAGGACCGGGCCCGAGGTCTGGCGGATGTTCACGCCCAGCTCATTGGCGACGATGATGGCCAGCGTGGTCTTGCCGAGGCCCGGCGGTCCGAAGATGAGCACGTGGTCGAGCGCCTCGCGGCGGCGGCGCGCGGCCTCGATGAAGATCTCCATCTGGGCCTTGACCGCGCGCTGCCCCACGTACTCGGTCAGGCGCCTGGGGCGCACGGCGCGATCGATGACCTCGTCCTCGCGCGAGGCGGCTGCATTCACGACCCGGTCCTGCTCGAGCATGGCGGCGTTCCGTTACTTGCTCACCGCGAGCTTCAGCGCCTCGCGAATGATGTCCTCGGTGGCGCTGCCCTCTGTCGCCACCTTCTTCAGGAGCTTCGTGACCTCGGCCGGACGGTAGCCGAGCGCGACCATCGCCGCGTAGGCCTCGGCAGCCGGCCCGGCCGCGGCGCCGGGCGTTGCCTGGCCGAAGGCCGGCATTTCGCCGAGCGCGCGGATCCGGTCGCGCATCTCGATCACCAGCCGCTCGGCGGTCTTGCGGCCGATGCCCGGGACGCGCACCAGCGACTCGACGTCCTGCGTTTCCACGCACACGGCAAAGGTGTCCACGTTCATGCCCGACAGCAGCGCGAGCCCGATCTTCGGACCGACGCCGGACACTCGCAGCAGGTCGCGGAACAGGCGGCGCTCGGACTCGGTGGCAAAGCCGTAGAGCAGGTGGGCGTCCTCGCGCACCACGAGATGCGTATGCAGGCGCACCTCCGCGCCGACCGCGGGCAGCGAGTAAAACGTCGACATGGGCGCCTCCAGCTCGTAGCCGACGCCCCCTACGTCCACCAGCAGCGCCGGCGGGTGCTTCTGGACCAGCACGCCTCGCAGGAAACCGATCACCTGAACCCCCCGGGCCGGCCGAGGCCGAGATGGTGGGAGTGGCAGAGCGCGATGGCCAGCGCATCGGCGGCGTCCGCACCAAGCCGCCCCTCCACCGCCAGCAGGGCCTTCACCATGTGCTGGACCTGGGACTTTTCGGCCGCGCCGGTGCCGGTCAGCGCCAGCTTGACCTCGCGCGGCGTGTACTCGTGCACGCTGGCTCCTCCCGTCGTCGCGGCGCACAGCGCCGCGCCGCGCGCCTGGCCGAGCTTCAGGGCGCTGTCCGGGTTGACGTGCATGAACACCCGCTCGATCGCCACCTCGGTCGGGGCGTAGGCCTGCACCAGTTCGCCGACGTGCCTGAAGATGACCTGCAGGCGTTCGGCGAGGACGCCGCGGCCGGCCCGGATGCTGCCGCTCGCCACGTAGGCGGCGCCCGTGGTCGAGACATCCACCACCCCGAAGCCGGTGATGACCGACCCGGGATCGAGGCCGAGGATCCGCGCCGGCCGTGCCGGCAGCGCGCGCAACGCGATGGCGCCGGACTGCAGTCGCAGTCCCCGCGACCGCCTGCCGCGCGTTGCCCGCATCAATTGTCGAGTCCCTGCACGCTTCCCGGCTTCCCCGCCCCGACGCGCCCCGTCGGCCGCGTCGCAAGGCTGTGATTCAAAGCGCGTATGATACCGGCAAACGCCGGGCTCCGGCACGCGCCCAGCGATGAAGACGACCACCCTCGACACCACCACCACGACACCCAGGATCGAGGCGGCGCGCGCCGCCGCCGAGGCCTTGCTGCGCCCGGACGAAGGCGCCGCCGCCGCGCTGGCGCGTGGCGCCGGCATCGCCGAGATCGTCCAGGCCCTGGAAGCGGACGAGGACACCGTCATCGGTGCCCTGATTGCGCCGGTCCTCGCGACCGGTGCGCTGACGGCCGAGGCGGCCAACCGTCAGTTCGGGCAGGCCGTGGCTCGTTTCGCCGGCGAGCTCCACGCCCTCGGGAACTTCCGGATCACCGACCGCTGGTCGCCCGACCGCAAGCTGTCCGCGGGCCAGGCCGAGGCCCTGCGCAAGATGCTCCTCGCGGTCATCAGCGACCCGCGGCTGGTGCTGGTGCGCCTGGCCGGGCAGCTCCACGACCTGCGCGCGGCGGGACAGCAGCCCGAGGCGGAGCGGCAGCGGCTCGCCTGGGAAACCCGCGAGGTCTACGCGCCGCTGGCGAGCCGGCTCGGGATCTGGCAGCTGAAGTGGGAACTCGAAGACCTGGCCTTCCGGTACCTCGAGCCCGCCGAGTACAAACTCGTCGCCCGCAAGCTCAACGAGCGTCGCGCCGACCGCGAGCGTTACATCGAGTCCTTCATGGCCGAGCTGGCGCGGATGCTGGACGAGGCCGGGATCCGGGCCGAGGTCACCGGTCGCCCGAAGCACATCCACAGCATCTGGCGGAAGATGCAGCGCAAGCTGCTGAGCTTCGAGCAGGTGCTCGACGTACGCGCCGTGCGGGTCCTGACCGGGTCGGTCGGCGACTGCTATGCGGCGCTCGGGCTGGTGCACGGCCGCTGGCCGTTCATCCCCGGCGAGTTCGACGACTACATCGCGACTCCGAAGGACAACGAGTACCGCTCGCTGCACACCGCGGTCCTCGGGCCCGGCCAGGTCCCGGTCGAGGTGCAGATCCGCACCCGGGAGATGCACGAGCATGCCGAGCTGGGAGTGGCCGCGCACTGGCGTTACAAGGAAGGCAGCGGGCGCGACGCCGCCTACGACCGCAAGATCCAGAGGCTGCGCGAACTGCTCGCCCCGGCTGCCGAGGGCGAGGCCGACCGCGACTTCCTCGATCGCGTGCGCGCGGACCTGTTCGAGGACAGGGTCTACGCGCTGACGCCCAGGGGCGACATCGTCGACCTGCCGGCCGGCGCCACGCCGCTCGACTACGCCTACCACGTGCACACCGATCTCGGGCACCGCTGCCGGGGCGCGCGCGTCAACGGCCGCATGGTGACCCTCGACTACAGGCTGTCGAACGGCGAGGCGGTCGAGATCATCACCGGCAAGCAGGCGCAGCCGAGCCGGGACTGGCTGATCGAGCAACTCGGGTTCCTCGCCTCGCCCCGCAGCCGCGCCAAGGTCCGCGCGTGGTTCAAGCGCCAGGACGAAGGCAAGAACCGCCACGAGGGGCGCGAGCTCTTCGAAAGGGAGCTCGGACGCCTCGGGCTGCAGAACGCCGTGCCCTTGCCCGAGCTGCTCGCCGAGCTCGGCCTGCCCGGTGCCGACGCCCTGTACCTGGCGCTCGGCGCCGGCGACCTCAACGTCGCGCAGGTCAGCGGTGCGATTCATCGCCGCCTGAAGCTCGGCGCGCCTGCCGCGGCCGCGTCGCCGCCCGCGGCGACCCGGCGGCGCAAGCCCTCGCCAGGACTCGACATCGAGGGCGTGGGCGACCTGGCCTCGACCTTCGCGCGCTGCTGCAACCCGGTGCCGCCGGAGCCGATCGCCGGCTACATCACCGTCGGTCGCGGCGTCACGATCCACCGCGAGGGCTGCCCCAGCCTGGAGCGCATGCGCCACCGGCAGCCCGAGCGCGTCCTGTCCGTCGCCTGGGGAAGCGCCGGCGAGCGCGGCTTCGAGGTGGACGTGCAGGTCCACGCCTACGACCGGCATGGGCTGGTGCGCGACGTCGGCGCGGTGCTGACCGAGGAAAAGATCAACATCATCCGCATGACGACGACGACCCACGCGGCGACCAACACGGCCGACATCCACGTCACGATCACGATCCGCGGCCTCGAGGAGCTGTCGCACCTCCTGACACGCCTCAAGTCCATCCGCAACGTCGTCAGCGCCCGGCGGCGACTGTGATCGTTAACAACGATCGCCGGGCGGTTTACCATCTGCGCGCCCCGGTGCCCCGGGGCGCAGGGAGGCACCGCTTGGCCTTGATGACCCGCATCACGACGGCCCTAGCCGGGGCGCTGCTCGCCACCGTGGCTACGGCACAGCTGCTCCCGGCCGCGACGACCGGGGAGACGCCCGCCGCCGGAGAAACTGCCGCGCCGCAGGCGATCCGGCCCGAGGACATTCCGGCACGTGCTTCGGCAAGCCGGATTGCGCTCGAGTCCATGCGGGCCCGGCTCGACGTCGTGGCGCGCCGCGACGACGGACAATTGGCCTACTTCGACGCCGCGCTGGCGCGTCTGCGACAGCAACCCGACTTCCACGAGATTGAGCGGCTCCCGCAGCCACGCATCGGCCCGCTGTCCCGCGAGGTGCGCTTCTACCAGCGCGAACTCGAGGCCGTCCAGGCCCAGGACATCGCCCGGGCCACGCGCCTGTCCGAGGACGCGGCGGAACTGGCCCGGATGCGCGCGCTGTGGGCTAACACGCTGCAGCAGGCGACGGACCAGCGGCTGGCGCAGCCGCTGGTGGATGAAGCCCGCAGGGTCCTCGACCAGGTCAACGAGGTGGCGTCCGCGCTCGACGCCCCGCTGTCGGGCGCGCTGGCGGCCCGCGATCGCGCCAGCCGCATCGAGGCTCAGCTCGAGTCCATCAGCCGCAAGCTGAACGAGGCCGCCCGCCGCGCCGACCAGCGGCTGCTGTCACGGGAGGTGGACCCCCTCTGGTCGCGCGAGTCCTACTCGCTGCTGCCTGAGCGGGATGCCACCGCGGTGCTCGCCCACGTACAGGACCAGACGGCCTACGCACGCGACTTCGCAGCGATGCGGCAGTCGGCGCTGGAGGGCTTCGCCATCCTGGCGCTGGTCGGCTACGCCGTCGTCGCCTGGCTGCGGCGCCGGCCACAGTGGTTTGCGGGCGTCCGCGAGGCCGGTGTGGTCGCCAGGCACCTGCTGGACCGGCCCTATGCGTCCTTCACGCTGATCCTGCTGACCGCCGCCCTGCTGGCCTCCGACTTCACGCCCACGATCCTCGTCGATCTGCTGGCGGCCGCCCTGTTCCTGGTGCTGCTGCGGCTGACGCCGAGACGCCTCGTCGCGGGGCGCAAGACCGTTCTCGTCGGGCTGGCCGCCCTGTTCGTGCTCGATCGCGCACGCATCCTGATGCCCTATGAGTCGATGGCCTTCCGCCTCGACCTGCTCGTGGTCACGCTGGTGCTCGCGGCAGGGATCGCGTATTACGCGCTGGCGGCACGGCGCGGCAGGGTCGATGTGGATTCCTGGCTGTGGTTGTGGACCCGCTTCGCGCCGCTCCCCCTCGCCCTGCTGGCCGCTGCCCTGGCAGCGAACCTGCTCGGCAACGTGTCGCTCGCCGACCTGCTCGCCCGCGGCCTGCTGTCCTCCATCTTCGTCTCGGCCATGCTGTTCGCGGCGGCGCTCATCCTGGACAACTTCATCGTGCTGCTGACCCGGTCCCAGCCTGGACAGGCGCTGCGGATGGTGGCGCTCCGCGGCGACCAGATCGTCCGCTCGATGCAGCGGATCATCCGGCTCGTCGCGGTCGCGTTCTGGCTGCTCGCGACACTCACGGTGTTCAGGCTGTGGGAGCCGCTGGCCTCGAGGGTGAGCCAGCTTCTCGGCACATCATGGTCGCTCGGGCAGCTGGAGTTCACTCCCGGCGGCGTGCTGACCTTCGTCGTCGGCGTGTTCGTCGCCTT
>Ga0316613_10001835_pt1 | contig 14159 bp, 7 predicted proteins | sample OWC_soil_day10_C_2_FD_207647 | JGI IMG/M metagenome (GOLD analysis project Ga0316613, IMG submission 207647) | Wetland soil microbial communities from Old Woman Creek delta, Ohio, United States - OWC_soil_day10_CT_b | ecosystem: Environmental > Terrestrial > Soil > Wetlands | place: USA: Ohio...
GACAGCCCGAAAAGCACCGCTTTTCGGGCGCCATAGGGGGCTTGCCCCCATGGAAGTGCGACATCCCCAGCGCCAGAATTATTTAAGAGATTTCGGGGATGTCGCACTAGGGGTTCATCCAGTCCTGTTTTTTCAGCTTCACATTGCCCGCCGTATCGATGTCGATGCGATAGAGGCCGACGGGATCGCTGGCGGCGGTCCGGATCGTTTCCAGGACATTGCCGAAGGCCGTGGCCGTCTCCGGGAACTTGGTGTCCGTCTCGCCCCCCAGCTCCGTCAGCATCCAGCCGTCCTTGAGCTTGAGGTTCAGGTTCGCCTTCCCCAGACCCGACTCCAGATTGACCGTGTACTCCTGGCTGAGGTCAGGCAGCCAGAGGATCTCGCTCTTCAAGTCCTTGCCCTGGGAAGAGACCAGGAGGTAGGGCCGGGGCCGGACAAAGTGCACGCCGGGGGAACGGTCCCCAGCTTGGACATGGGTGACCGTCACCCGGGCGCAGCCCAGGGGCAGGAGCAAGAGGCACAAGCAGGCGAGTGAACGCATGGGTTCCCCCTTTCAGGCTGAACAGACGGATTGGATGCGGGACGCGCCTACCATCAGATGAATCAACCATCAAGTCAAGCCCTCATTCCAGGGCCAGCTACCCTGGGCTGTTCCACTGTCCGCCCCATAAGATGGATTCCCCGGCCTGTGCCCCCGCATTTCCCCCTTCCCTGCATGGAATCTGAAGGAATTTGTATGTTGTGCGAAGTCCTGGACCTGAGCTCAGAACGTTTCCTTTCCAGAAGTCAAGACACCCCTTCCCGGGCGATTGGAGGTAGTCTGATCGGATGCCGTTTTTTTTCACCGACTCCATCTTTGACAAGCTCCAGCCCCTCCCTGAAGCGATCCTCATGGCCATGGGGGCCATCGGCCAACCCGCAGCCCGGGGCCATCTGGCCCAGACCCTGGTGCGCTCGAAGGTAGCCCCCCAGGCTGCCCCCTGGATCAAGGACCCCGCCGCCATGAGCACCCTCATGGAGGTCCTGAAGGAAGCGGGCTTTGCCCAGGAACCCCGGAAGGGCTTCTGGGCCCTCACCCCCGAGGCCCGGGAAGTGATCTGCCGCCGGGCCCACCGCAAAGGCTACCTCAAGGCCCTGGCCACCGTCGGTGCGGCGGGCTATGGCACCGGTGAAGTCGTGCTGGACGCCCTGGGACGGGATCTGGCCACCCTCCGGGTCGCCATGCTCTCCGGGGAATCCAAGGATTGGCTGGCAGCCCAGGAGAAGGTCCGCCAGACCCACAGCCGCACCCTCGAGCAGCGGGATCCCCTCTCCATCATCTGCAGCGAACCCTTCGATCCCGAGTGGTTCGAGGCCCTGTCCCCGGCCCTCCAGAGCCACGCCGCCTGGGCCCTCCTGCATGACCAGGTGATCCTGGGCCACAATAATGAACAGTTCATTACCTGGCTCCAGGGCCGTAGCGTCGGCAAGCGCACCCCCATCGGGGCCGTACTCGAATACCTGATCCTGGAAGGGCGCCTGGAAGAAGCCGAGGCCCTCCTGGACAAGCTCAAGCCCACCCAGCGCAGCCTGGCCCCCATCGCCCTCCTGGAGGCCACCCTGCGGCTGGCCCAGGGGCAGGCCGCCCAGGCGGCCGAAGGCTTCGAGGCGGTTCTGGCCGTCCTGGGCCAGGGCCCCAAGAAGAAGGTCGTCCACCTTCCGGGCCTCATGGACCTCTTCTGCCTCCTGGCCTTCCTGGGCAAGGGAGACGAGCCAAGCCTCAAGACCGCCTCAGAGCGCCTGGAGCTCATGGGTCGCCGCCACGTCAGCGACCCCCTGAGCGCCTTCCATGAGCCCCTTCAGCGGGTGCTCCTGCATCGCCTGGGCCAGCCCGTGGTGCGCAGTGTGGTCCGCAGCACCCCCACCGGGCTCGCGGCCTTCGTGGAACTCCTGTCGGACTACCTCTGCGAGGCCCGGCTTTCAAACGAAGCCTTGGAAAACGGTGAGGCCCAACTCCGTGATCTGCCCCTGGGGCTCTTCCAGAAGGAAACGGCGGAACTGGCCCGCAGGGCCCGGGGGGGCATGGCCGCCCAGCCCTTCCCCTTCCTGGACCTGGTGAGCCACGAAGAAGGCTGGGAGAAGGCCCTCGAAGCCCTCCACGGCATCATCCGGCCCAATGCGGACCAGCGGCCCGGCCGTCTGGCCTGGTGGGTCTGGCGCGACCCCGAGGCCCGGACCCCCTACGCCATCGAAGCCCGGGAGCAGCGCCTGGACAGCAAGGGCCAGTGGTCCCGCGGCAAGGCCATCTCCATGAAGCGTCTCAAGGAGGAGAGCCGGGCCTACGACTTCCTGCTCCCCCAGGACCACGCCATCCTGGGCTGCATCCGGGAGAACTGGAAGGGCTTCGAACTGGACTTCGAAGGGGCCCTCAAGGCCCTGGTGGGCCATCCCCTGGTCTTCTGGAGCGAAGGCGAAGTGGAACTGGCGGCCCGGGTCGACGTGGTGGCCAGCCAGCCAGAGCTGCGGGTGCTGCGCAAGGGCGAGATCCTGGAACTGCGCCTGGATCCCCCCCTTACCGAGGAGGATGTGCAGGTCAGCGCCGAAGGTCTCGGCCGGATCCGCATCATCACCATCACCCCGGCCCATCGCAAACTGGCGGAGATCCTGGGCAACGGGCTCCAGATCCCCGCCAAGGCCGAACGCCAGGTCCTCCAGGCCCTGGGGGCCGTGGCCCCCATGGTGACGGTGCGTTCCGACGTGGCCATGACGGCCCAGGCCGTCAAGGAGGCCGGCATGTCCCGGCTCGAGGGCCAGACCGGCCTGCACATGCTGCTCATGCCCTTCCACCAGGGCCTCAAGGCCCAACTCAGGGTGCGCCCCCTCGACGATGGCGAGTTCTACGTCCCGGGGGAGGGCGGCGCCAGCCTGCTCCTGGAACGCCGGGGCCAGAAGCTCCTGGTGAGCCGCAATCCCGAACTGGAGCGGGAGGGGGCCGACCGGGTCCGGGAATCCCTGCCCACCCTGCCCCTGGACGAGGGCATGACCGAATGGATGATCGACGACCCCGAGCGTTGCATGAACCTCCTCCTGGAGCTGGAAGCCGCCCAGGGGCTGGTGACGGTCCACTGGCCCGAAGGCGGTCGCCTCAATCCCCCCAAGAGCCTGGGCCTCAACGCCATGCGCCTGACGGTGAAGCGCCACGGCAGCTGGTTCGACGCCGAGGGTGAGATCCACCTGGAGGACGGTCAGGTCATGGACCTTTCGGAACTCCTGGAAGCCACCCGCGAGGGAGACGGCCGCATGGTGCGCCTGGGCGAGGGCAAGTTCGTGGCCCTCACGGAACAGTTCCGCCGCCGCCTGGAGGATCTCCGGGCCGTGGGCGAGGAAAAGGGCAAGGGGCTGCGGCTCCACAGCCTGAGCGCCCTGGCCCTGGAAGGGCTGTCCGAGGAACTGGGAGCCTTCCAGGCCGACAAGGCCTGGGTCTCCCTGGTGGAGCGCCTCAAGGAGGCCATGGCCCTGGAGCCCGAGGTCCCCGCCGACTTCCGCGCAGACCTCCGCCAGTACCAGGTGGAAGGCTACCGCTGGATGCAGCGGCTGGCCTCCGCAGGCCTGGGGGCCTGTCTGGCGGACGACATGGGCCTGGGCAAGACGGTCCAGACCCTATCCATGCTCCAGGCCCGGGCCGGGGAAGGCCCCGCTCTGGTATTGGCCCCCACCAGCGTCTGCCCCAACTGGACCCTGGAGGCCGAGAAGTTCGCGCCGAAGCTCCGCATCCATCGCTTCGGTGAAGGGGACCGGGACCAGGTCCTCCAGGCCGCGGGCCCCTTCGATGTCATCGTCTGCAGCTACGGCCTGCTTCAGCTGGAGGCCGAGCGGCTCCAGCAGGTGGAGTGGGGCACGGTGGTACTGGACGAGGGCCAGGCCATCAAGAACGCCTTCACCAAGCGCAGCCAGGCGGTCATGGAACTGAAGTCGGGCTTCCGGCTCCTGCTCTCCGGCACCCCGGTGGAGAACCACCTGGCGGAGCTCTGGAACCTCTTCCACTTCCTGAACCCGGGCCTCCTGGGCACCCTGGAGCAGTTCCGCAAGCGCTTCCAGGAGCCCGTGGAGCGGGACCAGGATGAGCACGCCCTGGGGCGTCTCCGCCGCATCGTCTCCCCCTTCCTCCTGCGCCGTCTCAAGACCGAGGTCCTCCGGGAACTGCCGGAGCGCACCGAGATCACCCTGGAACTGGAGCCCTCGCCCCAGGAGATGGGCTTCCTCGAAGCCCTGCGCCGGGAAAGCCTGGCTTCCCTCGAGAACAGCGAAGGCCAGGCCCTCCAGGTGCTGGCGGCCCTCACCCGCCTGCGCCGCGCCTGCTGCAACGCCAAGCTGCTCCAGGAGGACCTGGATATCCCCTCCGCCAAGCTGGAGGCCTTCCTGGAACTGGTGGACGAGCTCCGGGAGAACGGTCACCGCGCCCTGGTCTTCAGCCAGTTCGTGGATCACCTGGGCCTGCTGCGCCACGCCCTGGACCAGCGGGGGATCAGCTACCAGTACCTCGACGGTTCCACCCCGGCCCGCAAGCGGGCGGCCGCGGTCAAGGCCTTCCAGGCCGGAGAAGGCGAGCTCTTCCTCATCAGCCTCAAGGCCGGTGGCACGGGCCTCAACCTCACCGCCGCCGACTACGTCATCCATATGGATCCCTGGTGGAATCCCGCCGTGGAAGACCAGGCCAGTGACCGCGCCCACCGCATGGGCCAGACCCGGCCCGTCACGGTCTACCGCCTGGTGCTCAAGGGCAGCGTCGAGCAGAAGATCCTGGCCCTCCACGAGAAGAAGCGCCAGATGGCCGAAGAACTCCTCAGCGAAGGCGCCCTGGCCGCCAAGCTGGACACCAATGCCCTCATGGCGCTGCTGCGGGAGGATTGAGCTTTCCCGGTGGAGCTGTGGGAGTCTTTATGTTTGCGAATCGTTGCCCGTCAGAGCATTCACGATTCGCAAGGTCAATCAAAGAGAGAGCCTGTTTGCGACAATTGTTTTAAATCCTTTTTACCCTACGATAAAATACCCAAACAGCAATTTGAACCGGAAGCCACACAATCAGACTTAATCCGCATAAGGCAAATGCCATAATGCGAGCTCTCATAGCGGGAACAAATCCTCCACTGCTAACATGTGACCACACCGCCGTCATAAGATATATACCAATAAAGACAAAAATAATCAGAACAATGGATTGGAGAAGCGCACGAAATGTGCGTCCAATAAAGCCATTAGATTCGCGCCAAAAAAATCGCGAAATCAAAGCAATGCATATAGCGGTCAGCGCTAGCATAAGCACCGAAAAAACCCAGGTTGAAACAGTTGGGACCTTTTGGGCATATCGAACCCTGTCGATATCGGCGACAATAAAATGTATGAAAATTATCGAAAATATGCCTATCAAGCAAAAAGACAAAAATGATACTGAATTTATTGAATTTTTCATGGTGTTTTCGTCTCCGGTGCGGCAAGAGGCACAACGCGATTTAGCAGTTTTCCTGAAGCCTTGTCTTGAATCTTTCCCCATAAAAGGTTGTGAATGTATACACCAACTGCTTCACGTTTACTCATTACCTGATGTTCTGTATTCGCCACGCCCTGAACGGTGGCAGCAGCGACGACTAGGCCGACACCGTAGTTGCGATCACGTTCTGTGTTAGCAATCACCTCTCTAACTGCTGGGTCTTCGAGGCCATCGACAGGCCCAACTGCCGTCCCATTGGTTTTGGCCACCGCCGAAGAAACGCTTCCAATCAAAGCCTGAGTGGATGATGCATTAACCTCTGGTCCGCTACCATCACCAGTAAAAAAACTATGCCAAAAGCCAGAGGAAAAGAATCCTGGTTTTTTGGCGACAACCTCAACCGTTGCCTTTCCTTCAGGAGTTGCTTGCGACATTAGAAAAATTTATTAAAAATATTTTTATATACTTGAATCCCAAATAGAATCGTTCCAACAATTGCTAAACACCAAATGCCTTTACCAATTTTTGACTCGGGCAATGCTATCAATAATTCCCTGTTCGGCTGCCGTTTAGCTGTAAATACAAGGTAGGAAATTGATGCAAGCCCGATCAAATAGAATACTAATGACATAATTCACCCCAAATGTCCCGTTCAGCATAGGATTGTCACAATTCAAAACACAGGCACTTGGCTCATTTGATCAAACGATTTCATTGTAGCATTAGCAGCGCTCTTCGCGACTCCGACCCAAAAATGCGCAACTTCACTTAATGACGTTTTAATCATATGAGTCTGGCTTCCCCCATAATGAGCCTCACCGCGCGGCTTACCCACTCCTAACCCCACTGAAACAGAATTACCTCCACCGTCGGTATGGTCCGCCCCAACTGCCAAATTTGTGCCAAGGGGTCCTCGAACAGGGAGGGTTGTACTGGCGCCCCCAGCCGTGCTTTTGCCGCCAAATGAATCAATGGAAGAATGAGCACCATCAAAGGAGCCAGTATAAGACAGGCTGGCAGATGTCGCCTTCAATACGTTGCTCTGAGGAAGATTAGCTCCACCACCTCCCGTACCGCTGGCAAAAAGTCCTATACTTCCATCAGATCCAGAAACAATTCCAGCCGAAGCCTGAATATTAAAAGTAAACACAGTGGCAGAAAATGAAATCCCAAATGCCGCCACCCCACCACCTGTTTGCAACTATTCTTTTGGCTTAGACCACTTGGGTAATTGGCAATTAACACACTTTTTCGCAAAACCATTCCTTACCGCATTACTATAAATAAATGGCTTCCCGCATCTAGGACAAGGGAAACGAGATAACACCACAGAAAACCAAACCAACAAGCTCGCAAAACAGAATATACACACCACAACAGGCAAAGAGGATTGTAGGTAACTAGAAATAAAAAAGGCTAACGCTAAAATCGGCAAGCCGAATACTATGACCAATAACAACCTTAGCCTTCTTCGTCTATAATCATCCCAAGGATCATTAGTCAACATAGATGCCTCTCAAATCAAGGAATTGGCGTAGTCGGCGCATTTGAATTAGAAACTTTTGTAATTTGAAATCCTAGATCTACATTTGCGCCAGCCGAAGCCCCTACAACTGGGGGCCCAACCGTTAGGTTCCAAATACCAGATGGCGAAACCGCTAATTGTATGGACAATTTGGCGGGCCCCCACCCACCATTAACCGCCCCAAACACTGACAAGCCACGCTGATCATTATTTGATCGTGCATTGGTAAGTGTAAGTGCCCCACCAACACCAGCAAAGCCACCAACTGTAAACGCATATCCTGCCGAACCAGTTACACCAGTTTGTAGCTTATTGCCTGCCCCGTTGTCATTGTAGTAGACCATTGCAGTACCAGAAGTAACGGCAGATCCTGGATAGATTGCTCCAACCCCAGCTTCACCCTGGCCCGTCACCCCGATACCATGAGGGGCTAAAAAATTATACCAAGAAGCGACCTTCTTAGCCCCATCAACGACAGCATGTCCTACAGCTTTGACAGTCTTTACAACCTTGGAATCGGGCTTTACTGTTTGCAACAACCATACCCCATCCAATGCGCTCTATATTGTCACTTTTGGAACAAAAGCATAGAGGATCTTTTCATCATTGCATAAATAATTTTTCACATATTCAAGCGCGACAGCATTACTTCTAACAACATACTCAGACTCCGCCTCACCCGGCGTTGCATCGCACCACCAATTGTCATAACTAATTTCAATACAATTGTCACGCTCGCAATACACATCTCCACCCAGAATAGGCACACCATCGGCTTTAAATTTTGCTATCACATCAAATGCCTGACTTTTAGTGAGCGCCCAGTTGTCAACCCCTATAGAGTGGAGTGATACACCAACTTTTAATATGTTGTCTATTTTTTCTGACCAAATATTGTGCACCATTACTCAATCCCCGTCGCTTTGAAAAACCTGTGGTTTATTACGCCAGTCGGCTCTTTCATAAATTCAAAAGCACCAGTCTTGCCTTTATAGCCACCCGGTATTCTGAGCAACTCTCTTTTAACACCATCTCCGCCGGTAATCTTGGTCACCTTGCCAGCACCCTGAAAGAGCTTCACCTCTTCCGGAAAAGAGTGCAAATCTCCCTTCTTCATCTGACCTAAAACCTTATCGCTGTATCTCGTTCCAGCAAAAAAGTCCTGTGTGGCCGACGCTAAAGCACTCCTCAAAGATGAGACCCCGCCCTCTAGAGCAAGAATACCCACCGGCACTTCCCAGGAATGGTTCGCCAGAAGAGATGTCGTACTTGCTCCACCCTCAGCGGCTTTTCCAAGGTTGCTTGACATCGGGATGTCTTGGTTGGCGGCAGCGTTAATCGTCGCAGCTGCCAAGTCGGCAGGCTGAGCCAGCATCTGGTAACCCGGGTTGTATGTTGTCAGCGCCTCGTTGACGAGGGTCAACCCTTTGTCCACCAGTGAGCTATTACCACCGAGATACCAGGGCACGCCTGTTTGCGACAACCTCTCCTTTTGGAGATTGGCAGTGTTTTGGTTTATAACCCCAACCTGATTCTCGTTAGCTGCCTTAGCCTTTGTTGCCGAAACGCTTTTCCCATCCGGATCAGGTGGAGGCGTTGCCTCGCCATCCATCAAACCCGTCGGATCAGTTGACATGATTGGATTATTCTGGACATAGCTATAAATATTCCAACTTTGGGTTTCCTCAAAATGCTGGTCTCTTGCGGGATCCGGCGAGGAGAATCGCCCAGCCCATGGCACGTAGAACCTCGCCTGCATATAAACCAACCCACTGAGGTCTGTCTGTTCGTGGTTGGTATACCCCTTCGCGGATACGAAACTACCACTCTGTTCCAGGAGTTCCCCAAAGGGCAGGTATTTCTGGGTGCTCTCGACCAATCCAGTGGGGCCAACGACCAGTCGGGGAGAACCCAGCCTGTCAACCTGGGTCACGTGGAGCCCAGCGCTGTCAATCTCGGCAGCTTCTTTGGTGCCGACGTACAAGATGTCCCGCTTCCACTTCAGATTGCCAGTGGAAGCCTTAGTCCACATGCTGACCAGCTGATGCGCATCATTGTAGATCTGGATCCGAGTCGGCTGGGCAACCCCATTCTTGATCTCCTGAACCACTGTACGGAGACCATCTGCCCGGTACTGATAGGTCTCCGTCGTCGTTGCGGAACTCAGGGTATAGGCCACGGTCTTGACGCGCCCAAGGGAATCATAGGTAGCTGTGATCGGTACCTTCGTTCCGTTTACGAGCACTCGCTCAAAGCTCTGAAGGTTACCCTGGCTGTCGTATCCATTGACACCAACCCCCAACGCGGTAGACGGAATTTGGTTTTTCTGCCAGAGGGCTGAGTCATCAGCGTTCAGAGTCATGTTGTAAATCGTCGGAACAGTACTGGCGGCCGACTGGGTGACCGCTGAGGCTCCGGGGGCACCTGCCCAGGAAATCACTCGGATGGTATTGCTGGAGATCCGGTTCCCGAAGGCATCGTAGCCAAAAGATTGGAGTTGTTCCCCGTAGGTCGGGCTCTTGATCACCGCAGAGATCAAGCGATTGAGGGCGTCGTACCCATACTGGTCGTACTTAGTGTCCCCATCAGCAGACACCAGGTTATCAAACTCACGATAGAGATTCCCCGTGGCATCGTACTGGTACTTCCACTTTGCCTTCAGCGTAGCTCCGCTGGCGACCGAATGACTCATCCCAGCCAAACGCACCTGATCCACTCCGTAGGAAAACTGCGTCCGGGCGCCATTGCCGTAGTCGACCATCAAAGGTGCCCAGCTAACAGTGTCATAACTGGACCAGGGACTGCTCGCAACCGTCTTGTTTGACAAGGCGGGCGAACAGGAGGCATTCGAATAGGTCAGTAGATTTGGCATCCCGGCTGCATCATGGTAACTCTGGGTCCAGGAGGCGCCCTGCACGGTACCCCTTGTGCGCGCTCCATTGCTGTCGTATGCGTAGGTCTGCGTGAAAACGCGTTCTGCGCCATCGATAGGAACATAGGTGGTGAGGCTATTGACCCGGCCCGTTGCCGCATCGTAGCCGTATTCCACCTTCACAGAGCCATCCAGGCTGCTGGCAAGGGAACCCAGGGCGTTGACAGCGGTGTCAAAAGTGAAGGCCTGGTTGACGCTGCCATCGGCTGCAACTAGGCTGGTCACTCGCCCTAGCAGATCATAGACCACCGAGACCGCTCGGCCATTGTAGTTGGTTGTCTTCGGTTTCCCCATGACGGTGAACCTGGAATACGTCGTCGTCCCAGACTCCGGCTGAACCAAACGGGTCAGCCATCCCAGCCCATTGTAACTCCAGGTCCGGGTCTGAACATGAGAGTTGCCATCATATTGCTTAACCTTCGTGTTCCTTTCGGATGCATCGTAAAAATACTCTGTCTTCTGATTAAGTGCATCTATTACCTGCACCAATCTTCCATTGCTGTCGGAATTGAAGGTCGTTGTCTGAACAAGGGAGGTTCCCGGAGCAACAATCCGCTTAGTCTGAGCCCCCAACACCCATCCACTATAGCTTGTTGCAATTGTGAGGCCGTTAGCATCGATTGATTCAATGACCCGTCCTCGTCCATCGTATGAACGGTGACTCCCGGAATAGAGAGGATTTACAGTGACCGACACCTCGCCACTCGTCCAGGAAACGCAAGCACGTTCACCTGTGTCCGGATCGATAGGCCCCCATCTTTTACAAACGTCTTCCACAGTAGTGTATGTATACCCTTTGGTAAGCTTCGGCGAGGCCCACAAAGTCTCATGGTCATCACCCCGCCCTGCAATCCAAACCGTTTCACCGGTGGGTCTTCCGAAGGTATCCAAACCGAGGATCTTATGGGACCAAGTAGCATTAGGCCCTTTTCGGCGTTCGAGAACCAACTCACCAAACCCGTTATATCGGTATTCGTGGACCTCAGCCCCGCGCGTTACAGTAGCACCCAAGAAGTCTGGGTGATAGTCAATGACCGTCGGAAATTCAGACCCAGGAGGGCTGATGATATGGATTCGTCCAGCGCTATCCCAGGCAAAATTAGTAGCTCGGCCATTGGGATCTGTCTGGGTAATGGGGCGCCCGAGCTCGTCTGAGACCTGGCCAACGGTCAAATTCGTGGTTCCGCCTGGACCAGTCGTGATCGCAGACAAGAAGCCGTTGGCATCATAATCATATGATTTGATCCCCACCTGCCCACTGCCTTCCAGCGCCACGGCGTTCTGGGCACCACTGACAGCCACCTTGTCAATTTCAGCCCTCAACCGGCCATTTAAACCTTTGTAAGTAAATGAAGTCGTGACAGAAAGAGCAGTGTCCCCCTGCGTAATGTCCGTCACAGTGTTGAATTGGCTGTCGCGGGTGGTCTGCACGGTTGGCTTACTACCGGTAGTCACGCCATACCCTGTGGAGTCAGTCGAGCGCACATGTGCTTGCGAACCGACTCGATCCAGGAACCACTTCGTGATGATATTGTCGGAAACGAAGTTCGTGCGTTCCTCGATGCCGTTGGCGTAACCTGGGGCTGAATAAGGCGCCGCTGCCTGTGCCAGCGACAGGGCATCAAAAGCAAGCGAATCGGAAGCGGAAGGCAAACCGGTAATCTTGTGGCTTACCGTCCAGCAGAGCTTGGAGTTATCCCAATCAGTCCTTTCCGCAGCAACGACGACATTGGACTCTTTGTCCCAGGTGCGAGTGCGTGTTGCGTAAGGTACCGCCTGATCGTAAAGACTTCCGGTTGGTGCTCCAACCGTTCGAACATCCAAGCGGTCACTGACGATCCATCGATAAGCGTTACTGTTGGCTGGAGAGGTTATGGAGAGGTCCGACTGACAAGACACTCCCGCGGCGTAGTAACGGGTCTCCCGTTCTATATGCTTAAGGTACGCCATGTTGCGGACACCCTCTGCGCCAGAGGTAGCATTAACAGTGGCAGAGGGTTCAACAAAACGATGCAAGGTCGTCTGCTGATCAGGATGTTTTACGATAGTGTAAAAATCACGATTCACCCAATACTCAACGATGGGATCCCCCGCCTGAAGAGCTGCCTCTGCCCAATTCATTTCAGGGATTTTTCGAGAATAGGTCGTAGTGCGGACTTGACCTGAAACCAAATCTTTGTCGTCCAAGGTCTTCACACCGTACGCCCACGCTGGCCTCCTTGGGGGCGACTGCAAAGACCCCCATGCATTAGTTGCATAATTGGGGCGGTAACGATAAGGTTCCCACGTAAGACTGATTAGGCGATTATTGTATTTCACACCAGACAAAACCGTAGGGTTACCGTTAATGGAACTCCATGTAATCGAAGACCCACTAGCATATTGAAATTCAATTTTTTCATCACTAGAGCTTTGGATCGCGATAGGCTGGACCCCCTGAACTTCTCTTGCCCACTGACCACGATAGCCACCAACGCCAGACACTTGAAGAGTACCTGGCCCTCCACCTGTATCTTTTTGCAAAGAGGTTCCATAGCGTCCAGAGCTCAAAATCAGATCATAAGTATCATAGGTCGACGATAACCCTTGGTAATTTACCCGCAGCAAAGATGTACCCGTGATCGGGTGGGTGGGTGTGCCAGTGTTTCGAAGAGCAAAAATAGTTGGATCGGAAGGCGCGTTGTCACTCACCCATTCGATTCTCACCTTTATTGAATGACTTTCTGCGGTGTTCCAAGTAGCAGTGTGCCCAATACCGTCAGGGTCATATGTAATATCAATAGACTCTCCAAACCGATTTAATATTTTAGTCAACACGTATTGTGAACCAAAAAGTGGCGCTAGACCATTGGTAGAAATGTATGAGCGATTTTCTTTATAATAACGATGCGCAACATATTCGAACAGATAAGCCTTATCTCCCTTAACAACGAGAAAACGCCTTGGCCACTCGAACATCTGACCACTTCCACCCATTGCAGAAGAATAGTAGTCCTGAAGCGCGTCTGTCCCATTAGTGTTGGCCCCTGGTTGGACAAGACCGAGAATGAGGCTGCCGTCTGACCCAACACGGATATACCTATCCCGAGACAGGATTGCATCCCCGACCACTTGGCCAATGCTTCCGGGGATATTGAAATCCTGGAGAATTTGATTCGCCGCATTAATATCCACGCCGGAAGGCACCTGACCGAGCTCCGTGCCCCCACTATCTGGCGTGCTGAATGAAAGCTGATCCTCGGACGTCTCGCATAATGGCAAATCCAAGGTGCCCGGCGTAAGGGAAATTTTGCCGAAACCTCGCCAATACAGACTGTCATCATTCTGGACCGTAAAATATTCAAAATCACACGCCGTAACGTGATAGGAGTAAGTCTGATGTGTTGACACGCCATACTGCGGGGCAAAACGAGCCGACAGCTTTGGAGTGTAATGAAGCCCCCTTGCCCCAATACCTGGGCCTAAGGGAATCTCCATCGAAGCCGCACCCGAAGCAACATTTACCTCCACTCCGGCATGCATGGTCGCTGGCCCTTTCGCTCGATCATACTTGGCAGGAGTAAAGCTGCTTTCGTACGACTGCCCAATCAAAGGCACTAATCCAGGCAGCAGGAGCATCGCGACGAACGCCAAGAATCTCAGCACAAAAGGACTCCTTTCCAGCTTAGAGGATCAAAAATGAACCTCACGATGATTCCAGTCATCAAGGTGACTCTACCAAGGATTCACTTCGCCGTAATGTTTGACTCCTCAACGCATCGCGCGCGTAAGACAGGAAGGGAGGCTGAACACCGACTCCGCATTTAATCAGACCTCAGACTTCCGGCATCCCCGGGAAAACTCGAGACCGCTCCGCTGCCGGTTGACCAGGTAGATCCCCCCCAGCACCAGAACCCCACCCATGACCTGCACCAGACCGAGCCTTTCCCCCAGCAGGGGGATGGCCAGGAGGGCGGTGATGGGGGCCTGGGCCATGAGGGTGACGGCGGCGAGGGGGGCCGGGATGTGGCCCAGGGCGTAGTTGGCCAGGAGCCAGCCGCAGAAGTGGGTGAGGATGCCCAGGGCCGCCAGGGCGGCCCAGGCCCGGCCAGAGAAGCCCCGGAGGGGAAGGCGGAGGGCAAGGCAGAGGATCAGGAGCATCAGGGCCCCCCCGGCCGTGGCCAGGGTCATGAAGCCGAAGGTGTCGAGGCGGTTGCGCACCATCGGGGTGACCAGGATGTAGGCGCCGTAGAACA
>Ga0316613_10001836_pt1 | contig 14157 bp, 11 predicted proteins | sample OWC_soil_day10_C_2_FD_207647 | JGI IMG/M metagenome (GOLD analysis project Ga0316613, IMG submission 207647) | Wetland soil microbial communities from Old Woman Creek delta, Ohio, United States - OWC_soil_day10_CT_b | ecosystem: Environmental > Terrestrial > Soil > Wetlands | place: USA: Ohio...
AAGAAATAGAGGTTGCTGATACTGCTGCCGATGAGACCTGTGAGAAAGCGGGTCAGAAAATAGCCGATCAGACCTCCGAGGGCACCCCCGATGATGCCAAGGATTAGAATCTCTGAGAGGAAGGCCGTAAGGATTTCCATACGGTTCGCCCCGAGACTTCTTAGAATTCCAGTATCGCGCCGCCGGCTTACCACGGTGAACATCGCCGTGTTGTAAATGAGGAAGACGCCAACAAATAAAGCTAAAAGAGAGAGGGCCTCAAGGTTGAGACGAAAGGCCTGAAGCATGGCAGAGAAGGTCTCGCTCCTCTGGCGGGCCGACTGAATGAGGAAACCTTTGCCCCATCGGGTGATGAACCCGGATTCATCTGATAGAATGAGGTCAACCCGATCGACATAGCCCTGAAGCTGATAGAGTTTTTGGACATGACCAATATCCATGATCACCAGTGGTTCCCCTGAAGGATTAGGGAAGCTGCCTTTAACGTGGAGAGGACCCTTAGCGGTTTCGAGGATTTTAATAGAAGCAACTCCAAGTTCTGATTTCAGATCATTATCGACGAAAATAGCTTTCTCATCGATAAGGAAGGATAGGAGGTTTTCTGGATCATTTGCTTTCCTGTCCAAAAATTCAACCTTTAAAATCTCTGGGCGAATGGCTCTGTCTAAAAATGGATCGATCCCAAGAAGGCGAACGAGCTCGCCATTGCCAAGGCGTAGGCGACGATCAATGACCGGAGAAAACCACTCAACAGATGGATCTCGTCCCAGTTTTAAGAGGAGATCTTCTTCCATGGGTCCAGCTGGCCGCTGGATGGAATGACTTGCCTTCCCTCTTAAAAATTCTACAGCCTTGGTAAAACTCCTCAGAGCTGTCTGAGCTGACATGGTCATGCCCACAACCGCTGCAACTCCACACGCAACCCCCATGAGTTGAAGCAGACTCAGGCTGAGCCGTCTTGGAAGATACCGGAGAAATGATTTGGTTACAATCTTCAACGACCCATCTCCTCACAAGATGTTTCCTCAGCGATCACCCCGTCGACCATTCGGAGGATCCGGGTGGCATATCGACATGTAAGCGGCGTATGGGTGGCCATGATCAAGGTGGTTTCAGACTCATGGCACCCCCGGGTCAACAAGTCAAGGATTTGGTTACCTGTTGTTGTATCGAGGTTTCCTGTTGGCTCATCGGCCAGGATGACAGAAGGTCTTTTTACAATAGCTCTGGCTATGGCTACACGCTGTTGCTCTCCTCCCGACAGTTCGTTAGGGAATCTATGCTCTTTGCCCTCCAAACCAACTTCTTTTAGGGCTTTTAAGGCTAAGTCCGGCTCAAATCTATTAGCAAGCTCGAGAGAGAGAAAGATATTTTCGAAGGCGGTGAGTGTGGGCAGGAGGTTAAAGAATTGGAAAATGAAGCCGAGCTTCATACGCCGAAAAGTGGTTCGGCCTCTCTCTCCAAGAGCTTCTAAATCCTGGCCCTCCACTTCGATCCGGCCCTTTGTAGGGCGGTCGAGCCCTGCAATTAGATTGAAGAGGGTGCTCTTACCCGATCCGCTCTTTCCGAAAAGGGCCACGATCTCACCTTTCTTAATTTCGATGTTTGTTCCCCGAAGGGCAGGTGCTCCTGATCCATCCTCACCATAATTCTTCCACAAATCCGTGATCCAAATCACAGGGTCCGCCATATCCTCCTCCTCATGCACGATTTAGTTTCACTAACATCTTTTAAATCCAATAACATAACTTCTTCACCCCCATCAAGGTAAAGGGACCCTGGAAGTCATTAACATAGCACCAACAAGGGCCCCTCTTTAAATTATTCCCCGGGAAAACGATCATTCATCGAAAAAAAACATTTCGTGAAATGAAAGAAAGACAGCGCGTGGAGTAATCCGCGGGTCTAAGAATTAATAAGGGTAGCTTGGAATGTTCATCTATGGGGGAATGATCCTGAGGGGAAAAGGTTTCCCCTATATGGCAGGCACTTCCATCGCTACATCCCTTATTCGCAGAGGAGCCCCACTTAGGGGGGGTACCTTTATTTAGGGATCATGGTTATTGGTTAAACCCTCTTATTTCTCAACAACACGAAGGTTGAATTCAAAAAAAGATATCCCTTTCTTTATGACTTGTTGTAGTAAGTCTTTGTCGACCTCTCCGCAAAGAATGAGGATCAGATTCTTTAGATTTTTTGAATAGCCATCAATTTGGCTGACCAGTCGTTCGAGTTGTCCCTGATTCTGAAGATCCTTTCTAATCTGAATAAAGACGGTTCCTCCAATGGCGAGGTCAACCTTCATTTTTCCAATCGTAACCTTCTTAACGATTTCTTTCTCTTTTAGATGTTCCTTCAAGAACTTAGAAAGAGACCTTTCAAAGTCTCCTTTCGTCCGACACCCCTCTGGGTTCCATTCCCTAATCAGTCTTTCGACCTGATCCATCTCTTCCCAAAAAGATGAAACCTTATGCCCAAGATCTACCATGGGAAATACCTCCTTTCTTGTAATTCTATGGCGACAGAGTGACTCTTTCTCTTCTACTCTCTTCAGGAATTTTTCGACCGTAACAATAAGTTGTTCGTTTTGACCCTCGGCGATCTTATCACATTCATCATAAGCAGTCACATCGAAAATTAAACGATGTCCATCGATTTCTTTGAGGGTCGCCTCTGTACGAACCTTCATGCCCATCGGTGCAGCAGCAAAATGCCTGATCCGAATCATCGTCCCTACCGTCATCATCCCCCGAGGAAGAGAATCTTTGATGGCATTTCGTGCTGCAAGTTCCATAAGCAGAACAACCTGATGGGTAGAGAGAACCTGAGCGCCAACGTTCCCCATCACGCTAGCAAGATCGTCCAATTGAACAACCATCTCCTTCTCCCCTTTTAATCCAACCTCTATTCCCGACATCTGTTCCTCCCGAATTAACCGTCAAGAATTTTTTGTATAGGGCCTTCTGACAACCAATTTTTGGGTGGCCATAAGGGGGATGGGAATTCCCCTTCCCAATTAAAACTGGACCGTCACTGTCCAAATCGCAAAAAACCAACCAGTGATCATTAAGACCCAAATAAGGATAATATTGGACCATCCATAAAAAAATCTTGTGAGATGGAGCGGCGGGTCAATCAACGAGGAACCGACCACAATGAAAAAAGGAATGAGTATCCAGAATACGATTCCTCCGAAGATCACAGCCATCATTCGCTGAGCATTACTATATCCGCGCTCAGACCATTTCTTATACCTGTTCATAGTCGTCTCGGCCTCACCGAGGCCTTTCCTCCTCTGTCTGTCAACACCCCGGCTCACCAGGATGACCGCAGCAGGATTGAAGGTGTCTTATTTTGATCCAATTGTTTCTGAGAAGAAACCATAATTTTTTTGGCCGTGGCATATTGCTTCTAAGATTTGTGAAGAAAGATCGAGGGCTGGGCTTATTCATAACAAATAATTTTAATCGTTTTAACCCAAATTGTCCAAGGTATGGATTGGCTTGAAGTAAAGCTATTTAAAGATTATAAATAACCCCAAAGGTTTTATTTATTATGGGCAAGAAGAATGAAAAGCAGGGCAAGGGTTGAGTACTTGCCACAAATCCGCAAATTTCCTATACTTAACGAAGCAAGAATCCGAATACAGGGGATGGTGGGTAAGTAGGCTGAAAGAGTTGCGCACGCCAGTTTTCTGGGCGGAAGGCCATCCGGGCAACCTCAACCGGGAGGACTGGGTCGTCGAGGTGAGCAGCCTCTGCACGAAACCGAGAACATTCACTTGGCAGGAACTGATTGCATTGCCGAAATCGATTGCCGACGCACGCCTAACGAGCGTTACCAGGTTCTCCGTACGAGGGAGGTGGGGAGGTGTGAAGGTTGCCGATTTGCTCAATGCAGTCCAGGCTGATCCTGCCGCCAAGTATGTCCGCTTCTGGTCTTTCAGGATGATTTACGACACGTCTATCCCTATGGAGGTGGCCCTTCGTGAGAGAACCCTTCTCGCTTACAAGTTCGATGGCGAATACCTGGAAGAGGATTACGGAGGCCCCGTCAGGGGATTTTCCCCTTATCTGTGGGGCTACAAGTCAGCGAAGAGTGTTGTTAAGGTCGAATTGATGGACCGTTATATCTCCGGCTTTTGGGAACAGAGGGGATATCCCGACGAAGCCCTCATTACTGCGGGAAAAGTCCGTGACATGAACCTGGATGGCCGCCTGAGACCTATTCCAAAAGGTGAAGTGATACGGTTTCTCGATGAATAGATCTCTCTTGTGGCAAGGGTACCGTGGTCATTTGGACATTAGGTGAAGCGAATGCCCGAGGCTATGCCAAGTGCGCTTATCCTTGGGAAGGACAGTTCTTGCAACATTTGATGTTTTAACCGGTTCTGTTTGAGGCATCCATACCGACCCATCAGCAGAAACGACAATTAAGCCATGAGTCTCTTATGACACCATCCCGAAAAAAAGCTACCGTAAAATAATATTGGCAAGAACAATAATTATATTTATAATTTTATAAATGATGGTTCAGGGGTGGATCACGGACTCATTAATTCAATCTTAAGCGTCTTGGAGGGAAAGGCCAATGCTGCCGCTTTTGAAGAAATTTGAACGGATCATTGTAATCGCCCTGATCGCGATGATGGCATTAACGATCCTTCTCGCCACAATAGAATTGGCCTGGTTAATCATTAAAGATGTGATTACGCCTCCTATCATTTTGCTCGAGATTAATGAGTTATTGGACATTTTTGGTCTCTTCTTGCTTGTTCTACTTGGAATTGAATTGATCTCCACTCTCAAAACTTATCTCACCAAAAAAGAGATCCATGTAGAGGTTGTCTTTACCGTCGCTTTGATCGCCATCGGCCGTAAAGTCATCATCCTTGATGTCAAAGAGATTTCAAGCCTGTCTCTCCTGGGAATAGCCGCTATTATTATTTCTCTGTCCGTGGGATATTTCCTGGTGAAACGCGCCTTTCATGGTAAAGGTTTACAGGATCCGGGAAAACAGGATCACGTCTAATCCGGATCTGCTGCAAATAAAGGTCGTTGCCACCTTCCAGAAGCCCCCCGATCTGAGCCTCTTGAGTCCGACGCAGGTGCTGGCGAAATAATCTTCCCTTAATAATTGAGAAGAGGAACGATGTCAAATCCCTCTCTTTGAATCAATCCACTCAGAAAGCTTTTTAAAATCCGGACTTCTCCTGTACAAAGGCTCCTTGCTCTCCTGATAGACGCTCAATTTTTCTTCGAAGGGTGGCCTGGGGTGAAGATAAAAGATCCCCAAGGGGAGCGTTTCGACCTCCGATGCCCTTCGAAGGGCTTCGTTTTGGTCGTGAGGATCATAAGAAGGGTCGAGATAATATGTCTTGGCCTTAAACCATGAATAGGTATTGAGTTTGTTGTAAGTCACGCAGGGTTGAAGGATATCAACCAAAGCATACCCTTTATGAGAGATCGCTTTTTTGATGATGTCTTTCGTTTGAGCGATATCGCCTGCGAAGGCCCTTGCCACAAAGGAGGCTCCCAGGTTGATCGCAATCGCGAGGGGATTAAAGACCTCATGGAAAACGCCTTCCCTTTGAACCAGCGTCTTGAATCCCTGAAGGCTTGTTGGAGATGCCTGCCCTTTGGTCAACCCGTAGACCATGTTGTTATGGACGAGGTTGGTGATATCCGGGTTTCTTCGGATGGCATGAATGAAATGGTTTCCTCCCTCGCCATACATACAGCCATCCCCACTTTCGTCGATGACCATCAATTCGGGATTGGTTGCTTTGATGGCGGTGGCCACTGGCAAGGATCGTCCGTGTAGCCCATTGAAAAGGTGACATTTGTAGTAGTGGGGGGCCTTCGCCGCCTGACCAATCCCTGAAACGACGACGAGCCTCTCGGGTTTGATCTCCAATTCTGATAGCGCCTGCTTCAAAGCATTAAGGATTGCGAAATTGCCACAGCCTGGACACCAGGCGATATCAATCTCTCCCATCTCAAAGCATTTCGTATCCATCTCCTTCCCCTCCTAATCCAAAACCGACCTCAACTGGCCCTCCAATTCCTCAACTGAAAAAGGCGAGCCATTGTATTTAAGGATTTTCTGATCCATAGGGAATCCTGTTTGCATCCGAAGGAGTTGGCCAAACTGGCCGGTCCCATTATTCTCGACGGTCACTCTTTTCTTCGCCTTTGCAAGATAATCAGCCGTATATGGATGCAAAGGATAGACCTGCTTGAAATGAAGAAGAGCCGTGTCCTCTCTTCCCAATGTTTCAAGGGCTTCCTTAAGGATGGGATAAGTTGATCCCCATCCGATGATCAATGTCTTATATTCTTTTGGCCCAACCAACTCAGGAGCGATCACCTCTTTGATCAGGAGATCCAATTTTTTGAGCCGCTTATTGACCATCTTGGTCCTCAGATCAAGATCCTCCGTAATATGACCCTCCTCATCGTGCTCGTCGCTGTCAAGGATTACGAGCCCTTCACCGAAATTGGGAATCCCGCGTGGAGAGAGTCCCGTCTCGGTAAGTTGGTAACGCCTGTAATCTTGCTTCGTTTCGACAAAATGTTTTTGCAACGGGGTTCGTGTTGGATCGAGAGAAGAAATGTTGTAGTGAGACTCAAGAAGGTACTGATCGGTCAGGATGAAGACAGGAACCTGATATTGATCTGCAAGGTCAAAGGCCTTCTGAGCCAGATAAAAACAGTCTTCGATGGTTCCGGGAGTTAAAATGATTCTTGGGAATTCTCCGTGACCTGAATAGAGGGCAAAAAGGAGTTCTCCCTGTTCTGTTCTTGTCGGCAGTCCGGTTGCCGGACCGGGTCGCTGACCGATGTGAACGACGATGGGAGACTCGATCATTCCTGCGAGGCTCAGTCCCTCCACCATGAGGGCGAAGCCCCCTCCCGAAGTGGAGGCCAACCCCCTTGCTCCAGTATACCAGGCCCCAATCCCCATGTTCATAGCACTGATCTCGTCTTCTGCCTGTTCGACGATGATCCCTAATTCCTTGGAGTGTTCCGCAAGGAAGACAGCGAGGGCTGTTGAAGGAGACATAGGATAGAAGGAGAGAAAGTTACATCCTCCGGCGATAGCCCCCATAGCCAAAGCCTCTACCCCATCGATTAGGATTTCCTCTTTGACTTCATTGTGCTTGACCAGACCAATTTGAATTTTGCCATTTCGCAATAATGCATCGGTTACCTCATAGCCTTTTCTGGCTGCCTCGAGATTCTTATGGACGACGGTCTCATCCTTTCCGGCAAAATGGTGTCTGAGATATGGATCGAGCACTTCCTTCTCCACCTTAAGAAGTCCGGCAAGTAACGCCACGGCGACCGTATTGGAATAAATGGGTCCACCTACACCTGAAGCGATTTCAGAAAGCGGAATATCGATTGCATTCTCTCCCTGATATTCATTGCCATAATTTTTTTTCTCTCCTAAGAGGATCGTCTCAGACGAAATTCTTTTCTGAACGTGACGTATGGCCCCTGGACTGAAGGGGACCAGAAAGTCGATTCGGTCCACAGGAGCGGCCACCCTTTTTGAGGAGACACGAACTAACGTTGCGTTACATCCCCCTCGGATCCGGGACATATATTCTTCTGTAGAGAAAACATGATATCCAGAAAGTTTTAATGTTTGCGTGAGAATGTGCTCGACCGTTTGAATCCCCTGGCCCGCCTCCCCGCACAGAACGATCGACACCTCCTCATGGATCCTCGACCTCAAGTCATTCTTCATACCCTCTCCCTTCATTGATTCCCTTCAGGCGTGAATAATTCTTCATGGAACATCTTCTACACACGGGCGACCCCGAGAGGGAGGTAAGCCTCTATGCAGCGATTAACAATCAACGTCCTAGAAACATTTAGAATTCCCTTTGGTTTTGTTTTCTCCTTATAAATTTATCCATTTCAACCAATAAAATAACCGTGAGTGACATCGCAGCGATCTTCATCCATTCCAACCAGGTTAAGGGTTCGGTCTTGAAGATCCATTGGAGAATGGGTAGATAAATCAATGCGAGCTGAGCCAGAATGGATGCAATCAATCCATAAACGATCCATGGATTGCTGAAAAAACTTATTTGAAAGATGGACTGTGATTCAGATCGACTGTTCCACGCCTGGAAGAACTGGAAGAAGACCATCGTCGTCACGGCTACAGTCCGAGCCCGTTCCAAGGATACCCCTTCCTCCAGGGCGTGGGCGAATTTAAAGATGACACCGACCGAGATGAGAAGTCCCACCAGAATCGTCCGCTCGATCAGGATGCGAGACATCACACCCTCCCGGGGGTCCCTGGGAGGGCGATTTAAGACATTCCTTTCCTTGGGTTCAAAGGTAAGCGCAATCACTTGAAAACCATTTGTAACGAGATTGATCCAGAGAAGCTGACTGGGTGTGTAAGGCATGGGCAAACCCATGAGGATGGAACCAATAATGGACCCGATCGCTGCCACTCCGGTGGGGATAAGAAAAAAAACAACCTTGCGAATATTATCGAAGACAACTCTTCCCTCCTCCACGGCGCTGAAGATCGTGGCAAAGTTGTCGTCCGTGATCACCATGTCGGAGGCTTCTTTGGCCACATCCGTTCCCTTTTTTCCCATGGCGACACCAAGATGGCCTTTTTTCAGAGCCGGAGCATCATTCACGCCGTCTCCTGTCACAGCAACAATTTCTCCCCGTCTCATCAATTGGTCAACAATCCGGAGTTTATGATGGGGGGCTACCCTGGCGAAGACTGAAACCTCCCGGACCTTTGCAGAAAGTTGATCATCGTCCATCTCTTCGATTTCGCGTCCCGTCAGGGCCTTAGACGTGTCATGAGAGATGTTAAGCATCTTTCCGATCGCCATAGCGGTCGTCGGGTGATCTCCGGTGATCATTACCACCCGGATCCCGGCTTGCCTGCATCCCTTGATGGCATCGATGACTTCAGGGCGGGGTGGGTCTATCATCCCTTGAATGCCTGCCAGGATATAGGAACCCCTTACGTTGTTTTCGTTAAGTTCTTCCATGGTCTCAGGGGCCTCCCGATAGGCCATGGCTAAGACCCGCATGCCTTCTTTTGCAAACCGGTCAGCCGTCTGAAAAATTGCTTCTGCCCTAAGCCCCTCGGCCACAAGGCAACCGGTGCATAAGTCCAATACCTTTTCAGGAGCCCCCTTGATGAAAATCAGCCTCTTACGATCATTTCCGTTCCAATGCAGCGTGGCCATGAAACCTCGTTCCGATTCAAAAGGGAGGATGGCCATCTGTTTGTAGACGTTTTTCTCCTTTTCCGGAATTAATCCCCCCTTTAAGGCCGAGACGATCAATGCCCCTTCGGTGGGATCACCATCCACTTTGACCTCTTCATCTTCTTTATATAGATGGGATTCGTTGCAGAGAAGCCCAATGCGGAGGGCCATGAAGAGGTTCTTTCGTTCCTCCTCGGTTGGAACCGTCCATTCATGGAGGATTTCGCCCTCTGGATCATATCCGGTTCCTGTCACATCAAACACATGTTCCCCGTCGAAAATCACCTTGACGGTCATCTCGTTCTTGGTGAGGGTTCCGGTTTTATCGGTACAGATGACCGTGGTGCTACCCAGTGTTTCGACGGCGGCAAGCTTGCGAATGATGGCATGTCGTTTTGCCATCCTTCGCACCCCCACGGCCAAAGCGATGGTCAGGACGACAGGAAGCCCTTCAGGAATGGTGGCGACTGCAGCAGCGACAGCGGTCATAAACATCTCTTTTAGGTTTTCACCAATAAAGATGCCGATGAGAAAAAGAAGGATGCTAGCGGCCAGGACGACGAATCCAATCCGCTTTGAAAATTTATGAAACTTTTGCTGAAGTGGGGCTTGGATCCCCTCTGCCTCTTTCACCTCTGTTGCAATGCTCCCGAGAACCGTCTGGCTGCCTGTCGTGACGACCACACCCCGTCCCCGGCCATTCACCACCACCGTCCCCATGAAGGCCATATTTCGTTGATCGCCCGGCGATAAATTTTTTTCCTTGATTGGCTTCGTAACCTTTTCTGCCGGCAAAGACTCGCCTGTCAGCATGGATTCGTCAATCTTCAATTCGAGCGTGTGGCTTAATCGTAGGTCCGCGGGGACTTTCGCCCCAGAAGTTAAGAGAACGATATCCCCCGGGACGAGTTCCCCGCTGCTGATTTCCTTTTCCCTGTTTTCCCGGAGCACTTTTGCTTTCGGAACCATCAGTTGTTTCAGGGCTCGCATGCTCTCTTCAGCCTTGAACTCCTGGATGAACCCGATGATGGCATTGAAAACCACGACCGTTAAAATGACACCTGTATCCGTGTACGATTGCAAAAGGAAAGTCACAAGAGCTGCAATGAGGAGGATGTAGATAAGAGGACTCGTGAATTGCCGAATAAAGATCTGAAGCCTGTTCGTCTCCTTTTTTTCCGCAATCGTATTCGGCCCGTAGGTTTCAAGATGCTTTTTTGCCTGAGCCTCGGATAACCCTTCCTCCGAAGTTTGAAACCTCTTGAACACTTCCTTCTCATCCAGTTGATACCATTTCATTTCTTAGCCCTTCGGGGAGAAAATTCCTCTACCCTCTTTTGATATCCTCTCCAATTCTTCCCTGATCGGGACATCCTCAACATGGGAGGCTTTATAATCGTCAATCAGCTGACAACAGTGACGAGAGGCTTCCTCCATTGCTTCTTCGTCCAAATCATCCGGATAAATTGCAATCAGCTTATCACGAAGAGTAGAAAGCGCCGACGCAATTTTCAATTCTGAGAGGATCTCTTGTGTTCTTTTTCTGGCTTTCAACTCCAATTCCAAACACTCCAGATTAGGTTTTCGAGAAAGAAAGGTGAGGAGTTGAAAGAATGTAAGGAGATCAAATCGTCGAAGTTCCTTTTCATCTAAGGGTTTCTCTCCCCAGAGTTTCCTCAATCCCTCATGGCCTCCTTCTGCGAGGTACCAGTCCTTCACCCAGCGACATCCACAATGAAAGAGGAGTTCCCCTTGAGGCGTCGATACCGGGGGAAACCCCTTGAGGAGGCCTTGCTGAGTTTCTTGATGGAGGGGGCTCTCATAAGCGACCTCGTAGACGAACATGAGATGGCCTCCTGGAGGGATCACCTCTGAGAGGAGATTAAAAATCTGTCGATCTATCTTATTCTTTGAAAGAGTGAAGGTTTCTGATGCATTTCCAAAACCATGAAGATGGATGTCCGGGCGATATTCTTCCACCTCAATCCATCCTTTGACTCCCCTTCCTCCCCGACTGTGTATCCCTTGGAGCACTGGAGCAGGAGTCCATTCGTTATGGGGGCCTTCTTGAGAAGAAATCCCTCCCCTTTGGTCTTCAAGAAAAAGAAAGAAATGGGCCCAACCTTGCCGAGAATTTAAGGGCTTAAAATCTATTCTAACGTGGTAACGGCCCAACTTCCTGCCATTCAGGGCCATCAAATGATGATCGTTCTCCATGGTGAGAATAACCTCAAATCAATGAATCCTGATAAATTTTAATCCAAGCGCATTCTAAGTCTATTTTCCGAACCAATCTATGACTGCTTCTGCGGCCTGGCGGCCTGAAACCATGGCCCATTGGATCGATGCCACATTTTGATATTCTCCACAAATGAATAAACCCGGCCTAATCTGATGTGGCCTTAAGGTAGGATCAGAGACAGGTGGGATTTGCATGGGTAAGGCATGAGGGATCCGGTAGATGCGTAGATAACGCCATCCCTTTACACTTGATCCAAACCACTCCGTCAGTTGGGAGCGGACAGTAGATTCAAGTGGCTGATCGCTCTGATCCGGCACTCCTATCATCGTTACACTGACAAGGGACTTTCCTTTCGGCGCATAGTTTGCAGCTACGCTGCTGGGGCAACAAAGGCTGTTGATGGGCCCGGTTCCTTCCCCATTGAGAATCAAGAGAGGTTCTGATACGGGTGGTTTGTCTGATTCATAGTAAAGACAACTGACACTTCGAGATCCGGGTTTTTCTTTGTCGCCGAGAAGGCGTGCCGCTTCCGGCCCCTCCGTTGCCACAACAACTGCGCGCGCCTTGACCTTTTCTCCAGATTCAAGGATCACGCCGCTCTCCTTAATCGATTCAACCCGAGCCTCTGTTCGTACTGTCCCTGCAGGCAATCGTGCCGCAATCTGTTCCGGAATGGCTCCCATTCCTCCAGAGGGCAACGCTGTATCCCCCATGGAAAACATCCTAAATCCGAACTCAAACATTCGACTGGAGACCCCGAGACTTGGATCAAAAAAAACTCCGCCAATAAAAGGTTTAAAGAAACAGTCGATCATATTCTCGGAAAAACCCAGGTTTCTCAAGGCTTGAAGGGTCGTAGCTTCAGGTCGATTGTAAAGATCTTGGAGAGATCCGGTCAGGACTTGCTGCCGGAGCTTCCGAACTCGAAGCTTGTCAGAAAACCTTCCTATTGGTGAAAGAAGCCCCATGATTCCATCGATGGGATGCCGCCATGGATCAGCAAAGCGGTAAAAACGGTCCTTATATCGGATCAGAGCACCAGGATAGAAGGGACGAAGGTTAAGAGCATCATAGTCAAGAACTCTTCGGGCTTCAGGATAGGCGGTGAGCAAAACCTGGAAACCACGGTCAAGTAAAAATCCTTCAACCTTGTCTGTTCGAACCCTCCCTCCGACTCCGTCCGAGGCTTCTAAGATTTGAAAAGAAAACCCACTTTGATGGAGTCGAAGAGCACAACACAGGCCAGCTAGGCCTCCCCCGATGATCAGGACATTAGCATTAGAGCTCATTCGTCTTCTCCTTTACCCCGTTAGAAAGCCTCAGCGTTCCTGCCTGCCCCGCTCTCGGTTGGGACCGGGGTCTGCAGACAGATATGCTGGGGACGGGTTCAAATTTAAGGTCTTATTTGATAGTCCAAAATGTGAACCCGTCCCCAATTGTGATATTAGTAACAAAAAACCCCTCCCTCTTATTAAAATTAACGGGAAGGGGTTTTTTCCTAATTTTTTCGATTTATTGATTATACAGGATTTCAATCCTGTTATTTTTTAGACTTGCTTTATCGTTTTTTCAGAAGGCTCCTTCCCTTCTTGGGAAGGAGCCTATAAATGGTTTCAGCAAGAAGCTTTGCATTTGCAAATACCTGATAACCTCTTCTCTACCTTTTTAATACTCATCCTTTCCACCTCCTCTCACTACTCTTAAATTCATTAATCATATATATTATAGCACAAATAAAAATGTCAAAGTAATTTTTTCATCCATGTAAACTTCCAGAATCCAATAATTGGGAACGGGTTCACATTTCGCTAAATTTGAATTAAATTTGGACTCGTCCCCAATTATACCAATTACCTAGACATGGTTTCGTAATTGTAATTCCAAAGGATGGGGATTGAGATAGACCTGTTGTTTTAGGTAAGGCTGATCATATTTTCGAACATAATGCTGAATAAGTGTGATAGGCACAATGAGGGGAATATATTCCTGCCGATAATGATCAATGACCTCCAGTAATTCCTTTTTTTCGTCAGAGGACAACTGGTCCTTAAAGTAACCCATTAAATGTTGAAGGACATTGGCATTCTTCTTCGGTGAAGTCTTTAGGTAAAGGGATTCCATGAGAAGGGTCTGGTATTTTTGGTAAAGTTCTTTCAGGGGAAGATCTTTTGCTTTCGCCACGAGTTTTCCCATTATCTGATAATGCTTTGAGCTGTGTGAGAGAATTAATAATTTATGTCTTGTATGAAAGTCCACTACATTTCCACGACTTTCTTTTTTCCCCAAGACTTCTCTCCATCTTTTTAAAGTAAAGATTCTTTCTACGAAATTCTCACGAAGTCCTGGATCATGAAGGCGCCCTTCCTCTTCGACGGGGAGCAAAGGAAAATGGTCCATGAAAATTTTAGCAAACATACCGACTCCCTTTTTGACTGGCATTCCCTTTTCATTATAGACCTTGACCCGCTCCATACCGCTGCTTGGTGAGTCACTTTTAAAAATAAATCCACAAAGATCTTCTTTCTCTAGGTCTGCGACACGTTTCCTGGCCCACTGGACCATCCGATCCGTCATATCCTGTTTGGTACGAATCGTCACGAGACGAGGGGAATCGGGATCTCCCTCCAAATGCATGGCCTCTCTTGGAATGGGAAGA
>Ga0316613_10001837_pt1 | contig 14156 bp, 10 predicted proteins | sample OWC_soil_day10_C_2_FD_207647 | JGI IMG/M metagenome (GOLD analysis project Ga0316613, IMG submission 207647) | Wetland soil microbial communities from Old Woman Creek delta, Ohio, United States - OWC_soil_day10_CT_b | ecosystem: Environmental > Terrestrial > Soil > Wetlands | place: USA: Ohio...
GGGTTTTTCCAGCGTGCCGGCGAGTTCCCGGCATACAAGGATCAGAGCTTCCCCGTATCAGAGGAGGCGCAACGCTATTACAAATCGGGGCCGCCTTTTTTGCAGCGCTATCTGCCCTTCTGGGTTGCCGTGCTGGTCGAACGCCTGATCGTTCTGGTCGTACCGATATTCGTGTTGCTGTTGCCTCTGCTGAAACTCGCGCCGAGCGTCTATGCTTGGCGCGTGCGTTCCAAGATATTCCGCTGTTATGGCGACCTGAAGTTCCTGGAAAACGAGTTGCGCCAGAATTACGATGCCGCGCGGCTCGCGGACTATCTGCAGCGCCTGGACCGGATCGAGGAGGATGCCTACTCGCGCAATACGCCGCTGGCGTTCAGCGATCTGGTTTACACGCTGCGCGAACATATCAATCTGGTCCGGACGAAGCTGGTTCAGCTTGAGTCAGCTACTTCTGCCAATCCTGCCAACATTCAACCCGGTGGCCTGTCATGAAAACCTATCTGATTGCCAACCCCAAAGGGGGTTCGGGGAAGTCGACCCTGGCCACGAATCTGGCCGGTTATTTTGCTCAATGCGGGCACCGGGTCATGCTGGGAGATACCGACCGCCAGCATTCTGCGCGGGAGTGGTTGAAAATCCGCCCCGGTACCTTGCCGTCGATCCTCGGGTGGGACATGGAGAAGGATCAGCCGCTGAGACCGCCCAAGGACACGACGCATGTGGTTCTGGACACACCCGCCGGATTGCACGGGAAGCCCCTGGAGAAGGTGTTGCGTCAGGTCAATTGCGTCATCGTTCCGGTGCAGCCGTCGCTTTTCGACATTTTGGCCACACGGGACTTTCTGGATGTCTTGCTGCGGGAAAAGGCGGTTCGCAAGGAGCGGACGTTTGTCGCCGTCGTGGGCATGCGTGTCGATGCGCGTACGCGGGCTGCGGGAGAACTCGAGCGTTTCCTGTCGTCTTGGGATCTGCCGGTCCTCAGCTATATTCGCGACAGCCAGCTTTACGTGCAACTGGCCGCCAATGGCATGACCTTGTTTGATTTGCCGGCCTCAAAGGCCGCTCGCGACATGGAACAATGGCAGCCGATCCTTCAGTGGCTTGATGCGTGAATCGGCCGCCAGGTGTTTCTTAGCGCCAGTCGTGGTGACGGCGATGGTGATCTTCTCGCCAGTGCCTTGGGGCCGGATGCGCGGGAACATAAACCACGGGCGCGTCGACCACACGGACAGGGGGCGGGGCATAGTAGACAGGGGCGGGTGAATATACCGGGGCCGGCGCGTACACCGGAGCATATGCCGGCGCCGGCGCATACACGCGGACAGGCGGTTGTGGCGCGTAGCCGTACACCGGGCGGCGGTGGTGAGGTTCGTTGTCCGAAGCAATGACGGCGCCCGCCGCGGCGCCAACCGCGCCGCCGATGATCGCGCCGTCCCGACCGCTGACATGGTTGCCGACAACTGCGCCCACGCCTCCCCCGACGATCGCCCCCAGGACTGCGTCATTGGCCAGGGCAGCGTTGGCGGAAAGGATGCCGAACGAGAGAGCCATCAGGATGCTGAAGCTTTTTTTCATTGCTTTCTCCGTGGTATTTTTGGATGGCTCAAGAATACCTTGTCATTTTTCTTTCGATGTGGCCGGAGCGTAAGGATATGTAAAGAGTTGTATCCGGGGGGGGGCACGAAGGATCGCGAACAGTGGAGAGCCGTTTTCGTGTTGCATGCCCGTCGGAGTGCGGATGCAAGGGGGCAAACTCCCAAGCCTCTCAAGCCGGTGCCGGGTAGGGGTAAAATAGGCGGATGCTTGATCTCCGCTTCGTTCACCTCCGCCTGCACAGTGAGTATTCCGTCACCGATGGCATGGTGCGTCTTGATGCCGGCAAGAACCATGAGTGCCCTCCGGTTCAACGGGCCATCGCGTGCGGGATGCCGGCGCTGGCGCTTACCGATCTGTGCAACCTGTTCGGTCTCGTAAAGTTCTATACCGCTGCGCGTTCGCATGGGATCAAGCCGGTTCTCGGCTGCGATATCCACCTGTCCAACGAATCGGACCCGGATCGTCCATACCGGATGCTGCTGCTGTGCCGTAACCATCGCGGCTACCTGCAGCTCTGCGAACTGCTGACGCGCGCCTACCTTGCCCCGCGTGTGCGCGGTCGGGCCGAGATCACACGCGAGATGATGAACGATATCGGAGTCGACGGCCTGATTGCCCTCTCCGGCGCGGCAAACGGGGATATCGGTGAAGCACTGCAGCAAGCCAATGTCGATCTGGCCGCAACTCGTGCGCGCTATTGGGCCGCCCTGTTTCCCGACGCTTTTTACCTCGAGGTGCAGCGCCCGCATCCGCGCGGCCAGTCAGCGCAGGAAGCGTTGATTTCGGGCACCGTTTCCCTGGCCTCGGAGCTGAATCTGCCGCTGGTGGCTACGCATCCGATCCAGTTCCTGGATCGCGACGACTTCAAGGCGCATGAGGCACGCGTGTGTATCGCCGAAGGCTACATGCTCGGCGATGTCCGCCGTCCCCGGATTTATACCGAGGAACAGTATTTCAAGACCACCGACGAGATGGTGGAGTTGTTCTCCGATTTGCCCGATGCGTTGGAAAACTCGGTCGAAATCGCCAAACGTTGCAATCTCACCATCACGCTGGGCAAGAATTACTTGCCGAACTTCCCCGTCCCGGAGGGCATGACGCTCGACGATTTTCTTCGCCATGAGGCGGAGACTGGACTGGAGAGGCGCCTGCAGCAGCTTTATCCGGACGAGACTGAGCGCGAACAGCAGCGACCGACCTATGTGGCGCGGCTCAATACCGAGATCCAGACGATCATCCAGATGGGGTTCCCCGGCTACTTCCTGATCGTGGCCGACTTCATCCGCTGGGGCAAGGGCAACGGGGTTCCGGTCGGCCCCGGGCGCGGTTCGGGCGCGGGATCGCTGGTCGCTTTTTCCCTTGGCATTACCGATCTTGATCCGTTGCGTTATGCGCTGCTGTTCGAGCGCTTCCTTAACCCCGAGCGGGTATCGATGCCCGACTTCGACATCGACTTCTGCCAGGACAACCGCTGGCGCGTTATCGAATACGTGCGCGACAAGTACGGCCACGACGCGGTATCGCAGATTGCCACGTTCGGTACCATGTCGTCGAAAGCGGTCATCCGTGACGTCGGGCGCGTGCTCGACATGCCGTACAACTTCTGCGACCAGCTCTCGAAGCTGATTCCGGTCGAGCAGAACAAGCCGCTGTCGCTGGAGAAGGCGCTCGAAGCCGAGCCGCAGTTGAAGCAGCGCCTTGAGGAAGAGGAAGAAGTCAGGGAACTGTTCGAGCTGGCGCGCCGACTGGAGGATCTGACGCGCAATATCGGCATGCACGCCGGCGGCGTGCTGATCGCTCCGGGAAAACTTACGGACTATTGCCCGTTGTATTCCGCAGATGCCGGCGGTTCTGTCGTTTCCCAATACGACAAGGGCGATGTCGAACTGGTCGGTCTCGTCAAGTTCGACTTCCTCGGCTTGCGCAACCTGACGATCATCGATCTCGCCGTCCGATACATCGAGAAGCTGACCGGCACGCTGCCGGATCTCAATGCGCTGACGTTCGATGACCCCAGGGCCTATCAGATTCTGAAGGACGCCAACACCACGGCGATCTTCCAGGTTGAATCCGAGGGCATGAAGAAGCTGCTCAAGAAGCTTCAGCCCGACCGCTTCGAAGACATCATCGCTGTTCTCGCGCTCTATCGTCCCGGCCCGCTCGGCTCGGGCATGGTCGACGACTTCATCCTGCGCAAAAAAGGCCAGCAGAAGATCGATTATTTCCATCCGGACCTCAAAGGCTGTCTGGAACCGACCTACGGCGTGATCGTGTATCAGGAACAGGTGATGCAGATCTCGCAGATCATCGGCGGCTACACGCTGGGCGGCGCCGACATGCTGCGCCGGGCGATGGGCAAGAAAAAAGCCGAAGAGATGGACAAGCACCGGGCGACCATCGCTGAAGGTGCGGCGAAGAAGGGTTACGATCCGGAACTGGCCAAGCAGCTCTTCGATCTGATGACCAAGTTTGCGGAGTACGGCTTCAACAAGTCGCACACTGCGGCCTACGCCGTCGTCACCTACCAGACCGCCTGGCTCAAGGCGCACCATTGCGCGGCGTTCATGGCGGCCACCATGTCGTCTGAAATGGACAACACCGATACGGTGAAGGTCTTCTACGACGATACGCTGGCCAATGGCATCACCGTGCTCGGCCCAGACGTCAATGCCTCCGAGTACCGCTTTGTCCCGGTCGACCGCAAGACCATCCGCTATGGCCTCGGCGCCGTCAAGGGCACTGGCGAGCAGGCGGTCAATGTCATTCTCAAGGCGCGCGAGTCGGGCGGGCCGTTCAAGGATCTGTTTGATTTCTGCGAGCGCGTGGACAAGCGCATGGTCAACCGGCGCACCATCGAAGCCTTGATACGGGCGGGTGCCTTCGATTCGCTCGATGACCATCGTGCGCGGCTGATGGCTTCGGTCGGCGTGGCGATCGAAGCGGCGGAACAGGCCGAGCGCAACGCCATGCAAGTCAGCCTGTTCGACGTTTTCGCGGGCGACGCGGAACAGGATCACTCGCCACAGTACGTCGAGGTGCCGCGCTGGAAGGAGCGGCAGAAACTCGCCGAAGAAAAACTGGCGCTCGGGTTCTTCTTTTCGGGGCACCCGTTCAACGAGGTCAAGCAGGAAGTGGCGCGTTTCGCGCGCCGGCCGCTCTCGCAACTGGAACCCCGGAAAGAGCCGCAGTTGCTGGCCGGGCTGGTGATGGGTGTGCGTGCCAAGATCACTTCGCGCGGCAAGATGGTCTTCATGCTGCTCGATGACGGTTCGGCCGCGCAGGAAGTGCAGATATTCAGCGAAACGCTCGATACCGAGCGCGACAAGATTCGCGAAGACGAAGTACTGATCGTCGAAGGCAAGGTTCAACGCGACGATTTTGCCGGCGAAGGCAAGGTTCGCGTGGTGGCCGAGCGTCTGCTGACACTCGCCGAGGCGCGTGGCCGATTTGCCCGGCATTTGCGCCTCTCGCTCAACGGCCAGGCCAGCGGCGCAAATGCGTCGGGCGCGGTGCAACGCCTGCGTTCGCTATTGGCGCCATACATGCCCGGCAATTGCCCGGTGCTGCTGTCCTATCGGAATGCGGACGCCGTTTGCGAATTGACCTTCGGCGAGAACTGCCGGGTCCGTCTGGAGGACGACTTGCTCATGGCGCTGGGCGACTGGCTGAGCAGCGAGAACGTGCGGGTCGATTACAGCTGATTCGTGGTGCGCATCCTCGTGCGGGGATGCCGTTGAAGCGTGGTCCGCAGCGAAAATTGACCGCGGTGCGCGTGGCGGCGATACTTTGCGCCACAAACACCAAAAAACACTCTCCTCATGCCAAACCGACTCAAGCGTTCGACGCGGCGATTGATTGCGCTGCTGGCCTTGCTTCCGGCCGCTGTGCTGATTCTCGGCCTGATCTACATGGCGCTCATGAACTATCTGGAAGGGGCGCCTCGCACTTTTCTGGAAAGTCTGCAGTGGGCTTCCGAGACCCTGACGACGACCGGATACGGGAACGACAGCCACTGGAAGCATCCGGCCGTGGCCCTGTTTGTCATTCTGGGCCAGTTTCTTGGGCAGTTCCTGGTGTTCCTGATCTTCCCGGTATTTGTCCTGCCGTTTTTCGAAGAGCAGTTCGAAGTCCGCCTGCAACATGTGCTCCCGCCGATGGATGGCAAGGTGCTGTTCTACCGCTTCGGTCCGGCGATCGAGTCATTGCTCGACGACCTGCACCGCGCCAGGTGCCCGTTCGTCATTTTCGAGGAAGACATGCAGACGGCGCGCCAACTGCGGGATCGTGGCTATGAGGTAGTGTTCGGAAAACTTGCCGATGACCCCACGGTGCTGCTGCGTGTGAGGCAGGCGCGGGCGGTTGTCACTAATTCCGGTGATCATGCCAATGCTGCCTGTACGCTGGTCGTGCGGGAGTACGGCTTTTCGGGCCCTGTGTATGCGTTGGCCGACGATCCGATTTATCGTGCCCCGATGCTTCAGATCGGTGCAACGGAGGTTTTCACTCCCGCCCACGTGCTCGGCGCGGCGCTCGCCTCGCGCGCCAGTTCCCGCATCAGCCAGCCGGCGGAAGGGATGCACCTGCTGGGGACGAAGATCGGGCTGGCGGAGTTCCGTATCCGTTCCGGCAGCGAACTCGCCGGGAAGCGGCTCGGCGAATTGCATCTGCGCCAGAACTACGGCGTGTCCGTGATCGGCCAGTGGCATGGTGGGGTGTTCGCGACGTCCAAGGGCTTCGATACCGTTATCGCGCCGGGGGCGATCCTGGTGGTTGTCGGGCCGCCCGCCAATCTGGAAAAGGTCGAGCGCATGGCGATGCCGATCCGGCGTACCGGTCCAATCGTCCTCGTGGGCTTGGGCACGGTGGGGTCGAAGGTGGCCCAGATGCTGAACGATGCGCAAGAGAACTTCACGGTAGTCGATCGTGCGCGGGCGGAGGGTGTCGACGTCGTGGGCAACGTTCTGGACAGCTCGACGCTCGATAAGGCTCGTGTTCGCGAGGCCAGCGCGGTCATCCTGGCGCTCAGCGACGACTCCGAGGCGGTTTTTGCCACGGCCGTGGTGCGTGACCATGCGCCGGAGGTTCCGCTGATCGTCAGCGTCAGCCGTTCGCGCAATATCGAGCGGCTGTATCGCGCTGGTGCCGATTTCGCGTTTTCGGAAGGCCAGCTTGCCGGGCAGATATTGGCTTTTCAACTGCTGGACGAACAGAACGTGCCAGTGGAAAGCCGCCTCAAGTTTGTGCGCCTGAGTGCCGGAAACCTGTGCGGTTGGCATCCTTGGCGCCCCGAAGTGGCCGAACGCACCGGAGCGAAAATCATCGCCGTCGAGCGAGGCGGTGAAGTCTTTGTCGAGTTCCCCGGCGATTTCGAGATTGCGTCCGACGACGCGCTTTTCGTTTGCGCAACGTTGGAATGCCTGGATCGTTTCCAGCGGGAGTTCCAGTCGGCGCCTATCTCCACGCGTCAGAGCGTCAGTTCCTGATCATCGTCGGCTGATGATGAATTGAAAAGAAAAACGGCCGCGGATATTTCCGGGCCGTTTCTTTCAGGGGTACCTGCAATCTGCTCAGAGTTCCTTGGCGTGGTTGGCGAGGTACTCGGCGACGCCGGCGGTGGAGGCCTTCATGCCGGCCTTGCCCTTGTTCCAGCCAGCGGGACAGACTTCGCCGTGTTCTTCGGTGAACTGCAAGGCGTCGACCATGCGCAGCATTTCGTCGACGTTGCGACCGAGCGGCAAATCGTTAACGACCTGATGGCGGACGGTGCCGTTCTTGTCGATCAGGAAGGAGCCGCGGAAGGCGACGCCTGCCGGGCTGAACTCGACATCGTAGGAGCGGCAAATCTCGTGCTTGACGTCGGCGATCAGCGGGTACTGAACCTGGCCGATGCCGCCATTATTGACCGGCGTATTCTTCCAGGCGAGGTGGGTGAACTGCGAGTCGATCGAAACGCCGATGACTTCGACGCCGCGCTTCTTGAATTCATCCAGGCGGTGATCGAAGGCAATCAGTTCGGACGGGCAGACGAAAGTGAAATCGAGCGGATAGAAGAAGATCACCGCATACTTGCCCGCGGTTTCCTGGGACAAGGTGAAGCTGCGGATCGTGTTGTCGCCCATGACGGCGTTGGCGGTGAAATCGGGAGCGGGTTTTCCAACGAGAACGGCCATTTTTTTCTCCTTGACGTGGTTGTTGTTGAACGGATTCTGACGAAAAACATGGAACGCAATGCAGTGCCGCTTAGTCCGCGTTGATGCGTGCAAGTTCCCGTGGCGATGTCGCGGTGCTTTCGCCCCGGGACATCACGTCATGGCCCGGCGGGCGGCGTTCCCTGTCCGGCTGGCGTTTCTTCGAAGAAGCGAATCTTGTCGCGCCCGGCCTCCTTGGCCTGGTACATCGCCTGGTCCGCATGCTTGAGAATGTCGCCTTGGCTCGTGGAGTGGTCGATGAACAGCGTTACCCCAATACTGCCGGAGCAATGGTGTTCGACTGTCTTGACCGTCCGTTCGTCTGCCTGCACCGTGAGTATGTACGGGCGGGACAGCGCGACGCGGATTTTTTCCGCGACAGCGGCGGCTTGGGCGGCGGATTCAGCCTTGTCGGCATCGAGTTCGCAGATCATGATCACGAACTCGTCGCCGCCGATGCGGGCGACCGTGTCCATCTCGCGGACGCAATTTCTCAGGCGTTCGGCCACCTCGATCAGCAGCAGATCGCCGACTTCATGTCCGTGCAGATCGTTAAGCGGCTTGAAATTGTCGAGGTCGGCAAACATTACCGCCGCGTATCGGCCGCTGCGCTTGCTCGTGGCCATGGCGCGGCTGAGGCGGTCGTTGAGCAGGCGGCGGTTGGGAAGCCGTGTCAGCGGGTCGAAAAAGGCCAGTTGGCGAATCTGGTCTTCCATCTCCTTGCGCTCGGTGATGTCGGTGTGGATGCCGATCAGGCGGCGGGCCTTGTGCCCGGCATCCCACGCCACAATTTTGCCGACGGAACGTATCCACAGCCAATCGCCGGATTTCGTGCGACGGCGGTACTCCATTGAGCACGCCCCACCTTCTTCGGTACAGGTCTGTATGGATTGCGCGACGACGTCGCGATCGTCGGGGTGAATATTCTCCAGCCAGTTATCGAGGTTGGACTTTAGCTCGTCTGGTTCGTACCCGATCAGGCGTGCGTACTCGGGACTGACCTTGATCTCTCCGGTAGACAGATCCAGATCGAACCATCCTTGGCTGGAGGCGTCCATCGCCAGCCGCAGACGTTCCTCGCTCTCGCGCAAAGAGCGCTCGGTCTGTTTGCGCAGCGTAATGTCATGAATGATGGAAAGAAGCAGTGCGCGGCCTTCCCGTTCGATGGGGGTGGTGTGAACCTCCACGTCGCGGATTTCTCCTGAAGCCAGACGATGCGGGAAATGAAAGACAGGTCGCTCCTGCACGCCGGCTATTTGCCGGGCCATGACGATCTGCTCGGGCGGCAGCATGTTGATTTCATCGATGCGCATCCGTTCGAGCTGACTCCTGGGGTACCCATAGAATCTCACGGCCGATTCGTTGGCTTCGATGATGTTCCCCGTGGCTTGTTCGAGAAGCAGCATGACCGAGGTGTTGTCCTCGAACAGCTTTCGGAGGTTGGCAGCGTTCTTCCGCACGACGTCTTCGGCCTGCTTGCGTTCGGTGATGTCGCGCGAGATACCGAATACGCCGATGATGCGATCGTCTTCGTCGCGAAGCGGTCCCTTGGTGGTCAGGAAAGTGCGTTCCCCAGTGGGCGTCGGCAGTGTTTCCTCATAGGTGCTGATGCGATTGCTGGCAATGACATCGCGGTCGCTGGCCAGAATCCGGTCGGCATGATCCGCAGCAAAAAGCGCGGCATCACCTCGGCCGATCATGCTTTTCGCATCCTGGCCGGTGATCCGGCCAGCTTCCCGGTTGAACAGCATATAGCGCCCCTGCAGATCCTTGGCGAAGATGACATCGCTGGAGCAATCGGCAAGGCAGGCGAGCAACCGATGTGATCGCAGGCTTTCCGTGCGAGCTTGCTGTTCGCGGCCGGCGTAGGACTGGATCTGCAAGAACAGGCGATGCGCCAGCAGGTAGAGCAGCAGGGAGGTCGTGGCGACAAAGAACCAGCCTTTGAGAGTGCTGGCCAGGACGATCAGGTCGGGATCGCGGAGGAAGTAGCCGACGGCGTTGTCGGAGAACAGGATCCAGAGAAAGGAAAAAACGGCGTAGGTGGCGACCAGGCGCAATGCCGCGCTAGCTGGCCGCAATGGCTGTTCCGACGATGGTGTGTCGCGTGCTACCTTTTGCGTCATCGTTTTCTCCGACGGGAGGGCCTTCTTCAGGCGCTCCTTCCTTCAACGGGAGTTCGGCAGCAGAACCGGATCTGCGTCTTTGCGGCCTTTTCGCTTGTAGGCCGGCGCTCCGGGTCAGTATTTTCAATTGTAGTGCGTTTCTCCGGCTGTCCAAGCGCGATCCCTTGATGGGGCTGATGGGGTCACCGGGTCGGCCGCAGGACGAACAGCCCGTCGCCTTCTTTGTACTCCTCGTTGTCGTCGCCTGGAGCGTCCTGGCAATTGACCTTATCCACCCTGGCGTGCGGTGGCCCCTGGTACGCCCATAGCGTCAGCGCGTCGACCGCTTCCTCGGTGCCGTGGATTTCAGCCTCGACGCTCCCGTCACTGCGGTTGCGTACCCAGCCGTCGAGTTTCAAGCGTTGCGCTTCCTTCATTAGCGACCATCGGAAGCCGACCCCCTGGACGCGGCCCTGGATCAGCAAGCGGCGGGTCAGTACGGCCATTTCGGGTGGCTCAGTCCGGGCGGTTCAGGCCGGGGAAGCGCCGGCAGTTCCTTCCATCACCAGCGCGGCCAGGATGCCCTCCATCAGTTGCAGTGGCGTGGGCGGACAGCCGGGAATGGAGACGTCGACCGGAATGACATTGGAGACTCGTCCACAGGAAGCATAGCCTTCCCCGAAAATGCCTCCGGTACAGCCGCAGTCGCCGACGGCAACGACCAGTTTGGGTTCTGGGGTGGCATCGTAGGCGCGTTTCAGCGCCACTTCCATGTTGCGGGCCACCGGCCCCGTCACCAGCAGCATGTCGGCGTGGCGCGGGCTGGCGGCGAACTTGATGCCGAGGGCTTCGAGGTTGTAGTAGGGATTGCCGAGCGCATGGATTTCCAGCTCGCAGGCGTTGCACGAGCCGGCATCGACGTGGCGGATGACCAGCGCGCGCCCGAGCTGCTTGAGCATCGTTTCGGACAAGCGCTGCCGGACCGCGCGCAGGGCGTCGTCGGCCGGCGGCGACGGCTCGCTGACGATGCCGGTGCGAAGGATTTGTCGGAGCATCGGGAACATGATTGGCGCAGCCTATAGATCCGGTCCGGCGTAGGACAGGTTGAATGATTTGTTGATCAGCGGGAAATCGGGGACGATGTTGTCGATGATCGCGTGTTCCAGCGCAGGCCAGTTCTGCCACGAAGGGTCATGGCAGTGGCAGCGGCGAATCCTGCCGTCGGCGCCGGTTTCCAGGGCGATGAAAATGTCGCCGCGCCAGCCCTCGATCCAGCCGAACCCGCGCTTGTCCGCCTCGCTGCGCACGTCGCAGCGAATGTCGCCAGCGGGCGTCTCGCGCAGGATCTTGCGGATGAGGTGCAGCGATTCCTTGATCTCGGCAAAGCGGACGAGCGCTCTGGCGGCAACGTCGCCGTTGTGTTCGACGGCGATGCGTGGCGTGAGTTGATCGTAGGGCGCACAAGGGTGGCTGACGCGCAGATCCCAGCGCTGGCCGCTGGCCCGGCCGGCGAGGCCGATCATGCCGAGCTGCGCGGCGAGTTGCGGAGTGATGCGGCCGGTGGTCAGAAAACGGTCCTGCAATCCGGCGTGTTCGTCGTAGATGCCCTTCAGCGTGCGCAACTCGCGTTCGATCGCATCGCACTGATCCGAGATTGCCCGGGCGCCCTCGTCGTCGATGTCGACGCTCACGCCGCCGGGGACGATGCGATCCATCAGGAAGCGGTGGCCGAACAGAGCGGCGTTGAGCCGGACCCAGTCTTCCTTGAGCCGCATGAACTGCATCAGGCCGAAGGATAGCGCCACGTCGTTGCCCATATAGCCGAGGTCGCCGAGATGGTTGGCGACACGCTCGCGTTCGAGCAGCAGGGCGCGCAGCCAGTCGGCCCGCGCCGGTGGAGCCGCGCCGCCAATGGCTTCTGCGGCCTGGCTGTAGGCCCAGGCGTAGGCCACTGTCGAATCGCCGGATACCCTTCCTGCCAGGCGCACGCCGTCGCCGAGCCCCATGTCGGCGAAACGGCGCTCGATGCCCTTGTGCTTCCAGCCAAGCCGTTGTTCCAGCCGCAGCACGTTTTCGCCCATCACCGAAAACCGGAAGTGTCCGGGTTCGATGATGCCGGCGTGGATCGGGCCCACCGCAATTTCGTGTACGCCGTCGCCCTCCACGCGGACGAAGGGATACTCCTCGTTGTCCAGAGGAAAGCGCGAATCCGGGGTGTCGTGCCGCAGCGGATGGTAGTCCGCGGGCCAGTTGGCATGGCGCAGCCAGGGCCGGCGGTCGCCGCTGGCCGGACGGGCGCCGATCATGTCCATCACCGCGCGCTGCATGCGGCAGGCGCCAGGGAATAGCGGCGCGAGATCGGGGAATGTCGGGGCATCGGCGGGTAAGGGCAAGGTCAGGCATGTCAGCCCCTCGATCAGATCGAACGCGAAATGCACGGCGAAGCCGAGGCTGGCCTCGCGGTTGCGCTCGTCGCTGCCCCATAGCGCCACGAGGCGTCGCCCGGCAGCGTGTGCGGCTTCGCTGAATGCCCTCAACTCGCCGTCATTGACGCAGGCCGCGTAGGTTGGCGTCGCATGGCCGGAAAGCGGTTCGAATTCGATGGGGAGGTTGAGGAATTGCATGATGGATTCGCCTGTTCTCGCCATTCGGGATTGCTTATCCGACCATCCGCGCAGCCTGACGGAACCATTCGTTCAGGTAGGTCGGAATCCACAGGCCGAGCATGAGCACCAGACCCAGGTGCAGGAAAACCGGCAACAGGGCCGGGTTGTGCGCCAGGGGGCGCACCGTTGGTTCGCCGAAAGCCATGCCTTGTACCTTGCCGAACATCGCGGCGAAAGCGACGCCCAGCGCGGTGAGCAGGATCGGCGTGGCCCACGGGTAATGCTTGATGGCGGTGGTCAGAATCATGAATTCGCTGGTGAATACGCCGAACGGCGGCATGCCGAGGATGGCCAGCGAGCCGAGCATCAGTCCCCACCCGATGGTTGGCGACCGCTTGATCAGGCCCTTGATGTCGTCGATGACCTGCGTGCTGGCCATTTGCGCGGCGTGGCCGACAGCGAAGAAGATGGCGGACTTGGTCAGAGAATGTACGGTCATGTGCAGCAGTCCGGCGAAACTGGCGACACCGCCGCCCATCCCGAAGGCGAAGGTGATCAGCCCCATGTGCTCGATCGACGAGTACCCGAACAAGCGCTTGACGTCCTTCTGGCGCGAGAGATAGAAGGAGGGGACGACGACCGTCAGGAGGCCGAAGCCCATCATCAGGTTGCCCGCGAAATGGGTTTCCAGTGCGCCGTCGACCAGTACCTTGCAGCGGATGATGGCGTACAGAGCGACGTTGAGCAGCAGCCCGGACAGCACCGCGGAGACAGGCGTCGGACCCTCGGCGTGGGCGTCGGGAAGCCAGTTGTGCAATGGCACCAGCCCCGTCTTGGTGCCGTAGCCGACGATCATGAACACGAACGCCAGTGACAGGACGGTCGGTTCAAGCTCGGTGCGGTAGGCGAAAAGGTGTGTCCACAGCATCGCGCCCTGCGTATGACCGAAAACCTGTTCCGCGGCGAAGTAGATGAGGATGGTGCCGAAGAGCGCCTGCGCGATGCCGACGCCGCACAGGATGAAATACTTCCAGGCGGCTTCCAGACTCTCCGGCGTGCGGTACAGCGCGACCAGCAGTACGGTGGTCAGCGTGGCGGCTTCCATGGCCACCCACAGAATGCCGATGTTGTTGGTCGACAGTGCCACCAACATGGTGCACATGAACATCTGGAACATGCTGTGGTAGAGGCGAAGGCGGCCGGTCGAGAGTCGGCCGTGGTCGTGCTCGACGCGCATGTAGGGGCGAGAGAAGACCGAGGTGGTGAAGCCGACCAGCGCGGTCAGCGCGATCAGGAAGACATTGAGCGGGTCGACGAAGAACTGCTCGTCCAGCAGGTTCATCGGGCCGAAACGCACGACGCGATTGGTCAGCGACGCAGCCGCCAGGAAGGTGAGCAGGCTGCCGGCGATATTGATGGTCGCCGCATAGGTCCGGTGCCCGACAAATGCGAGTACCAGCGATGTGGCGAGTGGAATGGCCAGAACCAGGATGAGTTCGATCATTCTTCCTTGATCCTTTCCATGTGGCGGATATCCAGGCTGTCGAACTGTTGCCGGATCTGGAAGAAGAACACGCCGAAAATGACCATGCCCACCATCACGTCGAGCGCGATGCCCAGTTCAACCACCATCGGCATGCCGTAGGTCGCGCTGGTGGCGG
>Ga0316613_10001838_pt1 | contig 14140 bp, 11 predicted proteins | sample OWC_soil_day10_C_2_FD_207647 | JGI IMG/M metagenome (GOLD analysis project Ga0316613, IMG submission 207647) | Wetland soil microbial communities from Old Woman Creek delta, Ohio, United States - OWC_soil_day10_CT_b | ecosystem: Environmental > Terrestrial > Soil > Wetlands | place: USA: Ohio...
CCTGGTTTAGCAAAGGGGAGCCGCTGTCAGCGCTTATCGCACTAGAAATTGGGACAGCTGGCATTGGCAGCCGCCAATATCAAGCCTTGTTCGCGGCAGGTTTAGTCTTGCTTTTGTTTGTTTCTTCCATTAACTTCGCGATTTATTATTGTAACAGCAGGGGGAGAAGCTAATGGGAAGAATCTGTTTATGGGGTTCAGGGCTAGTGGTTATCGCTATTTTACTAGTTATTATCGGTTTGCTGGTTGTTCGTGGTGGTGGGGTGATTTCCTGGGAGTTTTTAACCTCAACACCCAAGGGTCTGTATTTGGGAATGGAAGGAGGAATCTTTCCGGCAATAATTGGAACAGTTAGTTTGGTTGCTATTGCTACTCTGACTGCTGCCATACCGGCCCTGTTGACAGCCATCTATCTTGTGGAATATGGGAAAGCATCACCACTTGCACATGTGATCAATTTTGTTATCCAGGCTATGATTGGCATCCCGTCAATACTAATCGGTCTATTCGGCTATGCTTGCTTTGTTGTTACTCTGGGATTAGGTATATCTTTACTGTCTGGCGGACTTACGTTAGCAATTATGATTCTACCGACTTTGGTAGTCTTGATGCGAGATGCATTACAGGCAGTCAATGATGACTATCGGCTTTTAGGGGAATCGCTAGGCGTTTCGCGTCGTTATTTGCTACAAAAAATTATTCTGCCTGTAGCTAGTCCCCATTTACTAAGTTCAATATTATTGGCTATGGGGTATGCTGCTGGGGCGACGGCACCTATTATGGTTACAGCTGCTGTTGTTATGTCGCGGGGTTCTGTTAGCCTGTTAAATCCGGTTATGGCCTTGCCATTTCATCTATACATTTTGTTTAGTCAGCATATTTCGCTTGAACGGGCTTATGGAACAGCCGTAGTTCTAGTGCTAATTTTACTGGCGCTAAATCTGTTCAGCCTTTATTTGCGTAACCGGTATGGAAAGAGAGTGGCATTCTATGATTAAAATAAAAGAATTTACTGCTTTTTATGCTAAGAAGCAGGTTCTTCACACTATAACGGCTAATTTTAATAGAAAAGATATTACTGCTCTTATTGGTCCTTCCGGCTGTGGCAAAACAACGTTGTTAAAGTCTATCAACCGGACAGCCGAACTGCAGCAGGAGTTTCGGGCTACCGGGAGTATCTTGCTGGACGGCCAGGACGTTTATCACGGTAATGATCCGGCAGCAGTGCGGCGGCAAGCTGGTATGGTTTTGCAAAAGCCAATAGCGCTGCCGCTAAGTATTAAGGAAAACATTCTGTTTGGACCAAGGTACTATGGTGTAAGAGATAAGGTTGAGTTAGATACTGTGGTTACAACAACTCTTACCAAGGTCGGCTTATGGAATGAGGTAAAAGATAAACTGAATTCACCGGCAAGTGAGTTGTCAGGTGGCCAATTGCAACGGCTATCTATTGGTCGGATATTAGCAGTAAACCCCAAAGTGTTACTGCTTGATGAGCCATGTTCTAGTCTTGACATCAAATCCACGCAGTTGATAGAAGAATTGTTGGTAGAGTTAAGGGAACATGTAACAATTGTTATTGTTACTCATAATCTTATGCAAGCCAAACGATTGGCCGATCAAACGATTTTCATGTCCGCAGGGCGAATTATTGAATATAATGCAACAGCATTGCTGCTAGAACAGCCGCAAAATCAGATTACCCAGGAGTTTTTGGCATTTTGAGATGTAAGGAGAGTAGGCTGATGATAAATTTTGCTTTGCCAGATGGTCGCGAGTATAAAATAACCAATGCAGTATTTGACTATAATGGCACACTGGCCGAAGATGGTGTAATTACCGGGGAAATAAAGGAACTCTTAGAAAAGGTAGGTGAAGCAGCCAAAGTAACTGTACTTACTGCCGACACCTTTGGCCTGGCCCGGACACAGTTAGAAAACGTGGCAGGCGTACAGCTTCATATTATTAATAAAGGGGAAGAAGCTGCCCAAAAACGAGATTTTGTCAGAGCGTGTGGTGCGGATACTACCATTTGTTTTGGCAATGGCGCCAATGATTGCGCAATGTTTGCTGAAGCCATTTTGGCGGTTGGTGTTATTGGGCCTGAGGGGGCTTACCAGCCAACCTTGGCGCAAGCTGATATTGTAGTAACCAATCCTAAAGATGCGCTCCTGCTGCTGCTTAAGCCGGGGAGACTTGTGGCCACTTTGCGAACATAAGTGAACTCGTTTCAGCAGAGCTGAAACATCGGGGGTTCAGGTGGAGAGTCTACTCCACCTGAACTGACGCCGCCTGTAGAGGCGGAAGTATTGACTCAGCGATTAAGATAAAAAAATTCACTATTACGTCAGCAAGATTGGAGGCATTATGAAACAGAGAGCAAGGGTGGAACAAGCCATCAAACGACTGCCTGTCGATCAGACACCCTGCGGTGAGCTTGTCATTACCGATAAGCTGATACAAATGATGTTTAAGCAAACAGTTTTACAGTTTGAGCACCGGTTAGAGTTTGTCAATACAATGGGGTTGGATGCTGTGTGTCTGCATCCAACATGTACGGATACTTTCCGAGATACTCCTTGTATTCAGGATATTGTATTTAGCGATTTGCCGAACTGGGTGAACACAGATTTATTTACTTTTGCCGTAGTCGATGGTCCGATTGGCTGGGCTGGCAAATTACTGGGTTTTGAGCAGCTGATGATGCAATTGGGTCGCCGCACTTCGGAGTTTTGTGAGTTTATTGCAACTATCGAAACCCTGAATAAAGAGCTTATTAAGCGATTGGCTAGCAGTGGGATAAATGGTATTCTCCTGGCTGATGATATTGCCTATAATCAGGGCGTTATTGCTCGTCCTGCACTTTTGCGGGAAATGATATTTCCTTCGTTAGCCGCGCAAGCTGATTATGCCAAGCAGTTAGGCTTGCCGGTGTTCTTTCATTCTGACGGTAATCTGACGATGGTGCTTGATGACATCGTCGCCGCCGGGTTTGACGGTCTGCAATGCATTGAGGCCCTGGCCGGCATGGATATTGGCGAGGTAAAAAAGCAGTATGGTCACAAATTATGTTTGTGGGGTAACTTAGACCCTGCAGAATTAATCCAATCGCGCAGTGTAGCGCAGCTTGAACAAAAGGTAGAGCAGATTGTTATTGCTGCCGGTAGCAATGGTGGGTTGATTTTTGGTACATGCAGCGGGCTTTTTGAAGATATGCGGTTGGATAGTGTAAAGGCTGTCTATGAAATGGCCAGAAAGAAATTGCAGAAATAGGCAGCTGACTATCCCAATATGGCTTGTACCAAGCTTTGTAGAGGCACACGAATCTGTTCCACTCAAAAAGACTGAAACCCACAAAATTTGCGGGTTTCAGTCTTTTTGAGGATTTACATGTTGGCGGGGAACTATTTTCGATGACCATACAATTTTTCAGCTCACTATCGAGCTATAATAGCATTCCAAACAAGGTTATGGGTCGATTCTCCAGTTAACTCTCCTCATTGTCATTTTAATGTATGATAGCCTAGAGTTTGCTTTAGGCTATCGTACAAATAACCAATATAATTAGCCAATCCGCTATTCGGTGCAATTCCGTATTTTTATGCAGTTAGATTTGTAATTTTTGTCGCTGATTTGGACTAAAATTAATTTGTATAATATTCGGATTCAGCTTTATCTAAAGCACCATAAAATTCGTCCAGAATTTGTTGATCAGTTGGCTTGGTAACATAACTTATGATGGTCAGGAGAGCGGTCGAAAGCAACATGCCAAACAAGCCGTACCAGCTGTCGCCATAGCCATACTGATATGTAAGTATTACCGCAACGACTCCGGCTAAAGAAGCAACAATGGCTGCAGGCGCAGTCGCCCTTTTCCAATAGAGAGCAGCGACCAGTACCGGAAAAATCGGCATAACAAGAGCAATGGCAAACATGATTAACGTCCAAATCAGTTCAGGAGGATTAAGAGCTAGAACTAAGGATGCCAAGCCTAAAGCAACGACAGCCATTCTGGCTATAAAGATATGAACTTTGGGGGAGACATGCAATTTAAGAAGCTTGGTGAGTACGTCTTCAGAAATGATTGAGCCTGCTACCAAAAGGTGTGAAGTTGCGGCAGACAAGCCTTTGGCCAATGCCCCCCAGACAAATAAACCCATGAGAATAGCGGCAAAGCTTACGTTATTGGGGGATATTATTTTTTCTATTAACATAGGAATAACGAGCTCAGTGTCGCCGCCTTTTAGGCCGGGGATTAAGGCAATGGCCACAAAGCCGATGACCATCGTGCCTGTCCAAACGACAAACTGCAATATGGGTTGGAAAAGCATAAGCTTGCGTTGAGCACCTAAGTCCTTGCCGAAGTAGCCTGCGCGAATGAAAACATCAGGCAGCATGATAGTCCAGCCAATGGCACAGGCTAGTGGATAGCCAAGTCTTGCGGAATAAGGGACCCATTTTTCCGGACCAGGATAGGAAAACCAGGAATTGGAATGATCCCAAACACTGAGCACGGCGCTGGAGAGGGAACCAGCGAAGCCATAGTTCAAAGCACTTAAACCAATGACCCATAAGGCAACCATGAATATCCAGCCTTGGACAGTGGCTGCCCAGGCTACTGATTTTACTCCACCGAAAGGGATGAACAACAGAGCACCCAGGCCAACGAAAATAACAGCACTGGTATGGTTGATCTGGCCGCCGCTGGCAATTTCAGCTGCTTTTCCACAGGCATTATAGATAGCAGCGGCATAGGGAAGGGAAACACTGAAAAATACAAGCGCCAGGATGAGTCTCAATACAGGACTTCGGAACCGGTCATCATATAAATCTGCCGGGGTCGTGTAGTTTCTTTGTGTATTCAATAACCATACTTTATTCATTACAAAATACGTGAGTATTGGAAATAATGGCATATAACTTAATTCTGACATGTAGTAGCCAAAGCCGCCACGGTAATATCCGCCTGGCCCGGAGAAGAAAACCCAGGTGCTCATGAGTGCGGCAATATAAGTCATGCAAAGTACAAACCAGTTTATGGTGTTGCCGGCGGTAAAGAAATGGCGGGCTGAATTGTTTCTTTCTCTCTGCCATGTGTAAACGCCAAAGGCGATTAGGGCTGCCATGTAGATGATGTACAGTGACCAAGTAGTAGTTACACTTAACATTGGGTGTCCTCCTTGTCGCTATAGTTAAGCGTTTTATTAGAATCACATTTTGTTCTTAACGATCTTTGCCGGTTTAAAATAATCAGACCGGCATAAGAGATTACCCAAAGCGGCAAGATGGTCAATACTCCGTGTATAAGCGCTGAGGGCGCATCGCCGTATTCAGGTATTCCTGGTAGGTTATACAATAGATAGAATACAATAGTTAATCCCAGCCACCATTTTTCGGTTGTTTTATAGGATTTCGATTTTTTTGGCATGTACTTACCTCCATTCTTATAATAGGATCTGGTTAAACCAGGAATTCTTGGCTATGCTAGTTACTCGCTGGCTGTATTCATCCCCCCTAATTTGCTGTAATATGTGAAAAAAGACAGAGACTTCCAATTTTATTTAACATAAAACGGAAGTCTCCATTGACAACCTTGCTTTAAACAAATGCATATATTCTCTTTTGTTTATCGCTACTATATGGTAATGCAATTTACATGCCAATAGAATATTGCTTTTTAGGTAGAATATAATTAATTTTTTTGCCTGTTATCTAAGGTCGTGCTATTGTTAGTAGTATTTATGCTATATTTTAGTGTTGAGAGCAGGTATCGTAGATGCATAGCTGATTGGTAAGTAAAGGTAATCAATTGCCGACGATTCAAAATTGAAACACTTTTGTGGTCGAGAAAGTACAAGATTTGATACGGTATCTTAAACCGTTTCTTTGCTGTAAAGGACGATTTCATAAATGAATTACTTTTGATCAGATAGTATCGTGTGGCAAAAAATAAAGACTAAATGTCTGAAACAGCTTAGTTTTAATTTTTTTTTAGAACAAGAGATGGTCTTAAACTCCTAACTAGAGCGGCATTACCAGGATTTTGGTAGTGCACGCCTGGTATTTGTGGGCTTGACCAAGTGGTGGCAATAGTGATAACATGATATTAATGCATGATCACTGTAACGTTTGATCAAATACATAGTCCTATTATCTGAGCAAAGAAGCTCTCGAATATTGATTTTTCGAGAGCTTCTTTTTATTTAACCAGGGAGGTGAAAGCTTTGGATTTTTCTAGGGTAAAGGATCTAATAAATATGCTCCCAATGATTGCCCAAATGACGTGTTGTTGTATCGCAATTACAGACAGCGAGGGACGGACGTTGCATGCAGTAGGCAGCGACGGGGTAGAGGAAAAACAACAAAGCGGAGAAATCCATAGCTTGGCTAGACGAGCTGCTAAATCAGGCTGTCCAGTTATTAGCGCCGATGATGTCGGTCATCTAACGAAAGAGTGGGTGTTGCCGTTAGAAAAATATGTGATGGTTCTTCATCGGGAAGCGGGTGAAGAATTCCAGGATAAACTGCAAAAGACTTTTGAACTGGCATTGCCGATGATTGCCAAAGTAGCGGGGGGAGAAGCCGTTCTCTTTAATGAACGGGGAGAACGGCTTATCAGCTATAGCGCGGATGGGGAAGAAGTGCTTAAATACAAAGGTAAAGTCAGTTTTCAGGCCTGTGAAGCGATGAATTTGAAGCAACCTGTCATTGGTGATTCGTATTCGTTTAGCGGTGCAATGGCGGTTCGAATTCCGGTTACTGAGAGATTTGGCTTTGGATTTAATAATGAAAACATTACTCACCGGCATCAGAAACTTTATGAAAAGGTAAAAAATCTGCAGCAAACACGGTATACTTTTGAAGATATTATTGGTGACAGTGAAGCATTGACAAAAACAAAGAGCATAGCTCGGTTTGTGGCAGGTGGTATTTCTTCCATCCTGTTAAGTGGGGAGACCGGTACAGGCAAAGAGTTATTTGCTCAATCCATACATCATGCCAGTGAACGGTGCCACCGGCCCTTTGTTGCTTTAAACTGCGGGGCTATGCCGGCAAGTTTAATTGAAAGTAACCTATTTGGTTATGAGGAAGGGTCTTTTACCGGAGCAAAAAAGGGGGGAAGAGCCGGGGCCTTCGAGCAGGCCAATGGCGGAACTATTTTTCTTGACGAAATCAGCGAGATGGAGATGAACTTACAAACAAGGCTGCTTAGGGTGCTGCAAGAAAAAGAGGTGGTGCGCATTGGTGGTTTTAAGGTACAGCAAGTGGATGTAAGGGTTATTGCTTCTACCAATAAGAACTTAAACGAATTAATTGCCGTGGGAAAGTTTCGACAGGACTTGTATTATCGTCTCAATGTAGTACAAATAAAAATACCGCCGCTCAGAGAACGTCCTGGAGATGTTGTTCTTCTGGCCAGACATTTTATTAGCCAATTTAACCGAGTTTTTGGTAAAGCGGTTAAAACTATTGATGAGAAAGCACTGAAAATCTTGCAGAATCATTCCTGGCCGGGAAATATCCGGGAACTTCAAAATTGCATTGAGCACGCAATGAATATGGTAGAGACTAAAGAAGTGTTTTCCTGTAACCATTTGCCGGCATATCTATTCCAGTCCGTCCGACCGGTTCTGGAAACTCCGATTGTTGAACTTTGCCCACGAGGGCTTAATTTGTCAGAGGCTTTGAGAAAAACGGAGCAAATGATTATAAAAGCTGCTTTGGAACGCGCCAAGTACAAAAAAACAATAGCCGCAAAGCTCTTGGGAATTAGCACGGTAACTTTATGGCGAAAACTTTCAGAATACGGTTTGGAAGATGCCGACCTTCGGCCGGAAGACCAATGTTTATAGATTTATTTGCAGCTTGAAGTTTTACATCAACAAAAAAGATAGACCTCAATTTTTCGAGGTCTATCTTTTTATTTATTATTTTTTCCTTAATTCTTTATCAGCGCGCGTCACGATGGCGTCCAGTTCGTCAGTTACTGCTTTCGTCAGTTCCATAGGAGTATATTTATTCTTAAGCTTTAGATAGTAATCTTTGGCCCTGGCAGCAATGTCTTTGCTGCCTTTTCCTTCCCAGGTTGTTTTAGAATCGCGGGAGAAGGTTTTGGCCCGGTATCCATCCCGGAAGTAACGGTAGGTATGGTCTTTGTTGATGAAACCATCAGTACCGCTAAGCGAGATAATATCATCCCAACCGACAGTTTCTTCATCAACAACATAACCGCGTTTTAATTGTCTGACCATACCGAAAATGTCGTTGTCAATTACTAATTGTTGAGGACTTATCGTTTTTGCGGTTTCCAGTTGGCCGGCGCCGCCAAGAATAGAGGCGCCTGATAACGCAACCATATGACTGATAGATGCCTGCTCGAAGCCGGATTGACCATCAAGGAGGCAGCTGTCTGTACCGGTACCATAAGTATGCGCCGGAATATCGTAGCCCTCTGCGAACAGCTGCATCGCCATCATTCTGCTTATCGTGGTAGCTATTGAGGCTTGCGTGGTAACCGTTGTTTGCATATCCATCTCAAATAACAAAGGGGTGGCAATACAGGGCGTGCCGGGTGCAATCAGTTGTGCCATGATGATCATTGCCAGAACTTCGGCGCTGGCAACAAGGACAATACCAGACGGAGTGATTGGCACGTTAGCGCCTGCTGCAGGTAAGGAACAGGCTTGAATGGGAACTCCTGCTTTACAGCATTCATAGAGAATATTCATATCCATATACTTGAAACTAAGTGCCGGGACAGAGCAGCAAATCGCACTGATAATAGGACGTTTACGGAGTTCATCTTTTCCGCCAACTACAGCTGCCGCCATTTCGATTAGATATTTAATGTTATTTGCTTCGTAAGGTTGCACCCAACCATGTTTTTTGGTATTTCTTAATACGGTGTTTAGCGTGTGAATATCAATGGTTTCAGCCGGAAAATCTACCGGATTAGTTGAAGGTAAAGACCAGAAGTCGATATTGTCTAGAGCTTCGATTAACCTTGTCCATTCAGCCACTTCGTCCAGCAGGATATGATGATATTCATCATTTTCGTTCAGGTAAAACATACCACCGGTGCAAGTCCGTGTGTAGAATAGACCTTGCGGGTGAGGAAATTCCATGTCGTATTTCGGATCAATGCCGGCTAAGGTAAACTTGCGTGGAACTTGCTTAAGTGCTTTTTCAATCAATGGGATTGGAAATTTTACAAGGCCGGATTCCGGCGATACTTCAGCACCTGCCTCCTGCAACAGCGCCATTACTTCGGAGTGTTCAATGTGAATTCCTTTTGTAGATAAAAGCACTTGAATTTTCTCTTGAAAAAATTCAATCTCTTTCGTAGTTAAAATTTTTGTTTTCAAAATGCTGCCCATGTTTACCTCCTGAATTGTAAAGTCAAGTTTGAGTTACCAGTTTGTTAGCGGCTCATGCCTGGGCGATTAGGGATTTGCAAAGGGTAACTGCCGTTGCAGCATCCGGGGCAAAAGCGTCTGCGCCAATAGAGTCGGAATAATTTTGTGAAAGTGGGGCTCCGCCAACCATAACTTTGACTTTGTCGCGCAAGCCTTCTTTTGCCAATAAATCAATTGTATCTTTCATGCAGATCATCGTAGTGGTTAAGAGCGCTGCCATACCTAATATGTTGGGCTGATGCAATTTGACCGCTTCAACAAATTTTTCCGGTGAGACATCGACTCCTAAGTCGATTACTTCCAGACCGCCGCTTTCCATTAACATCCCTACAAGATTTTTACCAATATCATGTAGGTCACCTTGGACGGTAGCTATGATGACTTTACCTTGGCTTTTCATATCTGATTCAGAAAGCAAGGGTTTAAGAATTTCGAGTCCCGAATTCATGCATTTCGCCGACATCAAAACGTCGGGGACAAACATCTCGCCGTTCTTGAATTCTTCGGCCACAATGCCCATCCCGGCAAGTAAACCTTCGTTTACAATTTTCATCGGCTCGTGCCCTGCGGCAATCAGCTCATTAACTAGCTCTATTACCTTTTTTCTCATTCCAGAAACTACACTTTCTGATAACTCTTCATAACATGCCATAAATTTTTCCTCCCCATTTTTCAAGTGGAACTAGTGTTTTGTTTTGCCTTTATATCTAAATGCAAAATTCATGCCAATCTTGTTGTGCTATTGGAGATGATTCTAGGGAAAATATAGAACATTTTTAGCAAGTTTGTAACCGGATAGTAAATGAAATTCTGATGCGGAAATTCATTTTTGAAATGGAAACAGAGTATATATTGAGTAAATTAAGATTTTTGAGTCATATTTGTTTCGGATAAGTAATTATGCTTTACATTTATGAAATATTTTGTGGGCATAACGTGACATTTCTGTAAATTACCAGTGCATTGGGAGGTTAGCTAAAAAGTATAATTTTCTCCGGCTAGAGCGACTATCCCCCCTAAAGGGCACAGTTGGCGTTCACCGGCGTCCTAAAGGAATACGTCTTTTTAAGTTGATGAATTTTTAAGTCTATCAATATCCCGTAGGAGTTTTGGCACGTAATTTGCAATAAATATCAGATGGGGTCGCCAATAGCTTACTCAAATGATAGTAGCTGAATCATATAATATGCAGGGGGTTTACAACATGAATGGAAAAGAACGGATACGTAAAACGCTGAGTTTTGAACCGGTGGACAGGACGCCATGGGTTCCTTATGCCGGGGTGCAGGCGGCAAATTTAATAGGATTAGATGCGGAAACGTACTTGAAAAATGCAGATAACATAGTAAGTGGAATTTTAAAAGCATACGAATTATATAAACCGGATGGGTTGCCGGTGGTTTTTGACATTCAAATTGAGGCAGAAGCCTTGGGCTGTAAGTTAAAATGGGCGAAAAATAATCCTCCATCAGTTGCTACGCACATCTTAGAGGAAAAACCGCTCTCAGAGTTGAAACTGCCAACGGAAAATGACGGGAGATATCCAATCGTATTAGAGACAGCGCGAAAATTGGTTGCCGCGATCGGTGATAAGATTGCTTTGTATGCGTTGATTTGCGGACCCTTTACGCTGGCGCTCCATCTTCGGGGGACTGAAATTTTTACTGAGATGATAGAAGAGCCGGAATTGGTGGAGGAACTGTTACAATTTTGTACAGAAGTAGCAAAAAGTTTTGCCAGTATGTATGCTCAAACCGGGATTGCTGTGATTGCGGTAGTAGATCCGATGACTTCCCAAATATCTCCCAGGCATTTTAAACGTTTTGTTAAACCTTACGCCACTGAATTAAATCAACACGTAAAAGCACTGGGGCTAAAAGTAACTACGTTTTGCTGTGGGGATGCTACCAAAAATATTGAACTTATGTGCCAGACAGAAACAGACGGAATCGCCTTTGATGAAAATGTCGATTTAGCTTATGCTAAAGAAATTGCCACAAACTATAAGGTTTCTTTTGGTGGGAATCTTCCGTTGACAACTGTAATGCTGTTTGGTTCACCGTTGGAAAATGTGAAAGAAGCCCGGCGGGAAATTGAGACCGGACAAGGTGTCGGCTATATCCTGTCATCAGGTTGTGACATCCCCTTTGACACACCAGTTAAAAATCTAATGGCCATTTCCGACTATGTAAATGGGGATTTTTCATCCTTGGAAATGTTGGAATCAAGCCAGGAACTGCAAAGTGAAGATGAACCAGAAATGGAAGATGTAGAAATAAAGTCTGGGCATGTATTTATTGAAATCGTTACTCTTGATTCTGAAGGTTGTCCGCCATGCCAATATATGTGCGAGGCTGTCAGAAAGATTCAGTCCCGGTATGAGAGCAAACTAACCTGGCGGGAGTCCCTAGTGAAAACCCGGGCCGGTATAAAAAGAATGGGGGAACTGGGCGTGAAAAATCTTCCTGCCATGCTGATTAATAATAAAGTCGTGTTTGATAATATTATCCCTTCAGAAAAGGAATTAATTGGCGAAATCGAAAGCAGGCTTTGATATGAAATTAGGCTGCGATTATTGTGACAAGCGGGGTGATATCTTTGTCGGATTTGCTTGAATGTTTGTTGCAGTCACTTCTGCCGATAGCGCGCATTAGCGGTGGGTATGCCACTGTCACAGATAAAGATGGTGTTCGAATTATGACTGTGAACTCGCAGGGGCAGGAAGTGGAGATATTGAAGGGTAAAGTCTTCAATTTAGCCAGAACTGCCGGGGCAAGCGGGAAGGCAAGTGTGGGACCATCACAGATAATCGAGGGGGCAGAAGCCTGGAGTTTACCATTAGGCGAGTATGTGCTGGCGGCAAGTAATCTGGAACGGTTGAAAGGTGAACAGGAGCTGGAAAAATCGTTAAGGAAAGCGTTGCCTTTTATTGCCAGAGTGGCTGGCGGTGAAGCGGTGCTGTTTGATTATGAAGGGAAAAGAATAGCCAACGTTGGTAGTGATGGGCAGGCGAATGTGAATTATATTGGCAAGGTAAGCAGTGCTGCTCAACAGGCGATTCAGAGCCAACGGCCAGTGATTGGTGAATCTATTTCCGTTCTGGGTGCGGTGGCTGTACGCATTCCAATAACCCAAAAGTATGGTTTCGGTTTTAATAATGAGCAGAGCGTGCGGCGACAGCAAAAATTATTGGAAGAAGTAAAAAAATTTCAGTATGCTCGCTATAATTTTGTCGATATTATTGGGACGAGCGAAGCCATTGAAAAAATAAAAAGTAGGGCAGCGTTTGTCGCCAAGGGAATATCCTCCATTATTATTTCCGGTGAGACAGGTACGGGAAAGGAATTGTTTGCCCAATCCATTCATAACGCCAGTGATAGACGTAGTAAACCTTTCATTGCCATTAATTGTGGCGCACTGCCGGAATCGTTGATTGAAAGTAGCTTTTTTGGTTATGAAGAAGGCGCTTTTACGGGAGCAAAAAAGCGGGGAAGCCCGGGAGCATTTGAACAGGCCAACGGCGGAACGATATTTCTTGATGAAATTAGCGAAATGGCTGTTAACTTGCAAAGTAAATTACTGCGAGTGCTACAAGAACGGGAAGTTACACGTTTGGGTGGAACGAAGCCTATTCATTTGGATGTAAGAGTAATCGCGTCGACGAACCGAGATATAGTTGAGATGATCAGTAACGGTACTTTCCGAAGCGATCTGTATTATCGGTTAAATGTTGTTGAACTTAAAATTCCTGCGCTGCGGGAACGTTGCGGAGATATTCCGGCATTAATAAATGTATTTATTAATGAATTTAATATTTTATTGGGTAAATTTATAACAGGTATTTCGGAAGAAGCTATCGAGATTGTAGGGGGTTATCACTGGCCGGGTAATATTCGTGAATTTAAAAATTGCATCGAATATATCATGAATATCGTAAGTATTAACGAAAGTACGATAGAAATGAGGCATCTGCCACAGTATTTGCACAACTGGAGGCCCAAAGGAAATAAAGTGCGAAAGGTTGATACTTTAGCTGAATCAGTTGCAGCGGCCGAAAAACAATCCATTCTGTTGGCTTTGGAGTATACCGGCGGCACTAAAAGAGAAGCGGCCAGACAGTTGGGAATTAGTACGACAACGTTATGGCGTAAGATTGTTGAATTAGGAATTGAATCAAACGCAGCTAGCAAGGAACTAAAAATACTTCGCTTGTGAAAGGTGTATTGCAAAAACGAAATACATTGAAGTGGAATTTATAGCATTTTGCGTAATTACAACAAAAATCATTTCAGTAATGAAATGATTTTTGTTTATAAGAGACGATAACCTGCTAGTAGTAATCAAAAGAAAGGCCTGAAAACAGAAATACTAACTAGATGAAAGTTTTTTATGACTGAAGGACGCTTGGTAGATGTTGATATTATTAATAACTGTTTCAAAAATTTGGCATGATTATTGCATTTAAATATTGTTGAGTAAACACGAGAGGATGGAACCATTTATGGAATTTACTTATTATCATCCGAAAAACATTCAGTCATTGGTAACCACTCTAAGTGGTTTACAAAACTATGCTTTACTTGCCGGTGGCACCGATCTGTTAGTAAAGATGAAGGAAAAACTGCTGCAGCCAATGCCGCAGGCAGTGGTGGATATAAATGAAATCGGGAAATTACAAGAGATTACCGAAAGCGAAGGGTATCTGTGGATTGGTCCAGCTGTCAG
>Ga0316613_10001840_pt1 | contig 14137 bp, 12 predicted proteins | sample OWC_soil_day10_C_2_FD_207647 | JGI IMG/M metagenome (GOLD analysis project Ga0316613, IMG submission 207647) | Wetland soil microbial communities from Old Woman Creek delta, Ohio, United States - OWC_soil_day10_CT_b | ecosystem: Environmental > Terrestrial > Soil > Wetlands | place: USA: Ohio...
ACATAATTTTTAGTCATTTGCAGTGTAGTTTCCACAGGATAGGCACTAATTTGGTTGCGAGCTACGCCGTGATCGGCGCAGGCGATAACCATGCATGTGCGAGGCACTGTAGGGAGTTCTTCTTTTCGAATACCAGCGTATTGCTTTACCATCTCTTCCAGACGGCCAAGACTGTCTTGGGGTTTAATCAATGTGTCTAATTGTAATTGAACCGCTTCCATGACTTTTTGATCTAAAGGGGCAATTTGCGAACATGTTTCAAATAATAAACTCATAGTAACCTCCATTATCTTTGTCACCATTAATGCAGAAAAAAGGGCTTTTTCGGAAATAAATACCAAAAAAGCCACATACTGTTGATTTTTGCGCTGATATAGCAACGCTATATTTATAATCATTGCCATTATATCAAGTAAAATCATTACTCGTCAATGCTGAGAATGCGTCACTATTAAGCGTTTTTTAGTAGTTTTAGCCCTAAATCTGTTACAGTTTGGAGATCTTTGCTAGCTCCTCGTCCTTGTGTAGTCAGATAATGACCGATGAGCATGCCATTAACGCCGGATAAGAATCCTAGAGGAACTAATTCTCCAAGATTATGTTCGCGGCCGCCAGCATAACGAATGATTTTTGTAGGCAGAATCATGCGAAAAATAGCAAAGGTCTGCAGAATTTCCATTGGGTTCAGTTTTTCCTGGTTTTCCAGTGCTGTTCCTTTAATGGGATTCAAAACATTAATGGGCACAGAATCAACATCCAATTCTTTTAATGTAAAGGCCAATTCAATACGCTGACGCCAAGTTTCACCCATGCCAATGATACCGCCGGAACACACTTCAATGTCAGCGGCTTTCACCCTTTTAATTGTATTTACACGCTCTTCATAGGTATGAGTTGTACAAATTTCACTAAAATGACTTTCGCTGGTTTCTAAATTATGATGATAACGCGTAATACCGGCTTTTTTGAGTGCGGCTACATGTTGTTCTTGCAAGGTTCCTAAGGAACAGCAACGCTCAAGAGTTGTTTCCTGACCGATTTTTTCAATTGCTGCCGTAATTTTCTCAAAATCTCGATCACCTTCCATGCCGCATCCCGAGGTAATCACACAGAAACGGTAGGCAGAATCTGCCTCTGCTCTTTGGGCTGCCTGGACAATTGCATTTTCATTCATGAGTGGGTACACATCTACTTCTACATCATGATGGGCAGATTGGGCACAAAATTTACAGTCTTCCGTACAGTTTCCGGAACGAGCATTCAGAATTTGGCAAGTATCTACATAGGATCCCGTAAACTTTTCCCTGATTTTATTGGCAACGCCAAGTAGTATGGGAATATCACTTTCTTCAATGGTTGTTAAAGACAGGGCCTCATCAAAGGTAAGCTGATTACCTTCTAATATTTTTTTCCCTAGAGAAAAAATTAAATCATAGTTGTCCATGTTGACTCCTCCTAGTATTGTTGTGTACTTTCGAAAATAGCCATGTAATAGCCGTAAAATAACTTGCTCATCCTTTGCCGTCCTTTTTACAGTAGCGCAGGAATTAACCCGGCGTCTTGTACCATCTGAAAATCCGCCACTGTGTTACGACCTGTAAAGGTTAAGTAATTGCCAATAATAAGACCATTTGCTCCAGATAACATCAGGTGTCCCTGCATATCCCGCAAGTTTATTTCTCGACCGCCAGCAGGACGGATGATTTTGTCAGGGAAAATAAAACGAAAAATAGCAAAGGTTTTAATAATATCAAGGGGAGAGGGGGGCGTAACATCTTCCAGAGCAGTACCTTTAATAGGATTGAGAATATTGATGGGAATGGAGGCAACATCCAGACTCTTTAAGGCAAAAGCAAAATCAATGCGATCCTGCCAGCTTTCTCCCATACCAATAATACCTCCGGTGCAAAGCTCCATGCCAGCAGCTTTTGCCGCCTGAATGGTGTTGACGCGTTCTTGATAAGAGTGAGTTGTACATACCGAGGGATAGAAGTTTTCGCTGGTTTCTAAATTGTGAGCATAACGCTTGACACCGACAGATGCCAGCATGCGTGCCTGCTCTAGACTAAGTGTGCCAAGATTAGCACAGACCTTTAAGCTGGTATGGTTCATAATTGCTTGTATCGACTCTATGATCTTTTGAAAGTCAGGGTCACTGTCCATACCCTTGCCGCTGGTGACAATGCTAATCCGTTTTGCCCCTTGTTCCTGAGCCTTTTGTGCTGCTGCAGCAATTTGCTCGATGTCTAATAAGTTATGTATAGGCGCCTTCGTATCGTGGTAAACGGATTGGGCGCAAAATTTACAGTCTTCAGAGCACATTCCTGAGCGGGCATTTACAATGCCGCACATATCAACGTTTTTACCAGTAAATTGGATACGAATCTTATTAGCAAAAGCGGAAAGTAAAGGAATATCCTCATTTATTATATGAGTGAGCTGTAATGCTTCTTCATATTGAATTTGATGTCCCTGTAATATTGACTCTCCCAGAGTAATGATTTCATGATAGTGCATCCTAGCAGCCTCCTTTCACTCAATATATGAATTTTACAAAGTATAGAAATTAAATGTTAACGATAAAAATTAAAATGGTTAACGATACTGTTATTTTACTATTAAATTTAAAGACTGTAAATGACATTTTTGTATGATAAGGGAAGCAATACAGAAAAAGATAATAAAGTTTGTTCATAAAACATCTATATTCAATAAAATCAGTTCGCAGATATTGACACAGAAAGGGAAATTGCATTATTATGGAAAGATAATGAGAATTGTTTTCAATAATGATATGATTCTTATGAATATGTAGTAGATAATTTGGTGTAAGAATGGGAAATATCATAGGTTTGAAAATCACATTTTCTACAAAATCTTAGATTAGTCGGGTGAAGGATAGAGCGAATATCAATTCTGGCTATTAGGTTTATGTGCTTAAAGAGGAGGAACAAATCTTGGTAAGTAAGCTTCGGTTCGTTTTTCTAATACTATTAATGATCCCCCAAGGTATTATGTTTTGGATGGCATTTGATTCACCTTTACGAGGGAATAAATATATTAATGAAATTGAGGCTCTATCGTTAGCAAGTGCATTATTTTTAATTTTGGTAATGCCTAGCTTAGTAGCGGACTGGCTAATTGGCAAACATTTAAATAGTATGCGTCAATTATGTTCCAGAGTGAAGCAAGGAAATTATCAAGAACTATTGTCGCTCCCCAATGAAGCAAGAGATGAAGAGGACAATATACTCACTCTTATGCGAGATATGAATTGGATGGCGAGGCAGATCGAATTTAGGGAGAAGGCTCTCAGGCAGGCCGTTGATGATTTGCAAGAGTCTCGCAGCCGTATGCAGGTTATGGCAATGACAGATCCTTTAACTGCGATTGCAAATCGGAGATGTTTTTTTGATACGTTAGAGCGACATTTTAAAGCGTTAGTATGTAATTATCATCCGATTTCATTGCTTATTTTTGATGTTGACTTCTTTAAAAAAGTCAATGATAATTATGGTCACCAGACGGGTGATATTGTTTTGCTGGAATTGGCAAGAATTATCCAGGAAAATAGTCGAGAGGGTGATTTGGCTGCTCGTATTGGCGGAGAAGAGTATGCTTTATTATTGCCGGAAACGGATTCACAACAGGCTGTAGGCATCGCTAGCAGGATTCATAAGAATATTGCAAATTATGATTTTATATTAAATGAAAATCAGCACATCTCGGTGACAGTATCTATTGGCATTTGTACAATTTCTCAATTTTTGTGCTACTTTGATAAAGAAAAATTATATAATTACGCAGATCAAGCACTTTATTATTCGAAAAATGTTGGAAGAAATAGTGTTTCCGTTTATGATCCTGATAGTCATTTAATTCATAAGGTTGCTTGATCGTAGTAGTGACGAAGGAGCGATGTATATCTTGTTTGATTCAGTTACGTTAGAAGATTTACATGATATTGTAGATGCCTTATCCACTGCATTGGATGCCAAAAATTCTTATATGTGCGGCCACTCGGAACGAGTGGCAGAACTTTCCTTGTTAATGGCCCAAACCATGGGACTGCCATTAGCGGAACAGGAACGAATTCATATTGGTGCCCATTTACATGATATTGGAAAAATTGGTATTCCAGATGCTATATTGAATAAACCGGGAAAACTGACAGAAGAAGAATTTGATACCATTCGTCAGCATCCTGAAATTGGTGGTACTATTGTAGGGAAAATTAAAGTGTTTCGTTCTGTTTCTGATATTGTTCGTCATCATCATGAGCGTTTTGATGGTAACGGCTATCCGGATGGTTTGTGTGGAGAAGAGATTTCTTTGGGGGCTAGAATTGTAGCTGTTGCCGACTCTTTTGATGCAATGACAACAATGAGGACGTATCGGTCAGCTTTTGGTGTTTGTGAAGCAATTGAGGAAATGGAGCGATGTAAGGGGAGTCAGTTTGATCCCAACATAGTTGAAATTTTAAAGAGATTGGCATTTGAGAAAAAATTGCAAAGCACTTGTAACCGAGATTTTGCTTATCGTCTAGTGATTGCGTAATTCTATGAGAAAACAGCATATTGTATCATGTATTGGGAAGAATCGGCATAGTATTTACTATGCCGATTTGTTTATTATAGATGATGGAAGGAATGTGATGATGCTATGAAAGTCATCATTCTTGCTGGTGGTGGAGGCAGTCGCTTATTTCCACTGTCTCGCACAAGATTTCCAAAGCAATTCTTAAAATTGAACGGAGAGCACTCATTGCTTGCTCAAACGGTCCTGCGATTTTTACCTCTAGTTAGACCTTGTGATATGGTCATCGTAACAAATCAAGAATACATTCATCATGTTAGAACGGAGCTTATTGCTGCAAAGGCTAATGAAGCACATATTCTTTTGGAGCCAGCAGCACGCAACACGGCGCCGGCAGTAGCATTTGCGGCAAGATATTGCCTCGATGTACTGGGGTGCGATGCAAATGAGATTCTGTATGTAACGCCTTCTGACCATATTATTCGTCCGCTAAAGGTCTTTAATGAGAACCTTCTCCAAGCTATAGGGCTGGCAAAGATGGGGAAGATTGTAACCTTAGGTGTACAGCCAGACCATCCAGAAACGGGATATGGATATATCCAGGCAGGCGAAGCATTTAGCAGCGGATTTTGTGTTCAGTCTTTTAGAGAAAAACCCGACCAAGAAACAGCTGAGTCATATCTTGCTGCTGGAAATTATTATTGGAATTCGGGAATGTTTACCTTTACTATTGGATGCTTTATGAGTGAATTAGCAAAATATCAACTGGAGATATATGCACTGGCTGAGGCGGGGTGGAAGCAAATGGGAGAAAGCTTTGCTGAAATGCCATCCATATCTCTTGATTATGCCATAGCTGAAAAATCCGAAGAATTAGTCATGCTGCCAATTACGGCGGAATGGAATGATATTGGATCATGGGATGCTATCTATGATGTGTTGCCCAAGGATCGGGACGCTAATGCTTTGCAGGGAGACTGTATTCCCATTGAGTGCTCCAATACACTTATATTGGCACATAGCCGACTTATTGGCGGCATTGGTCTTGAAGATATTTTGGTTGTAGAAACAGATGATGTTATCGTTGTAGCCAAAAAAGGTGAGTCTCAAAAAGTGAAAGACTTAGTAACCCAGCTGAAAGAGCGAGGTCGAATCGAGGCAGATGAGCCTAGGACGTTGTATTATTCCTGGGGATATTGTACGGTGCTGGGGGTTGGTTCAGGTTATAAAATGAAAAAAATTGTTGTCAATCCAGGGGAAATGCTTAGTTTGCAGATGCATTATCATCGCAGTGAGCATTGGATTGTGATCGGTGGTACAGCCAAAGTGATCATAGGTGAGAGTGAACAGCTATTGCATGAAAATGAGAGTGCTTTTGTGCCTCAAAATACCATACATCGTCTTGAAAATCCAGGGAAATTGCCCCTCCAGCTCATTGAAGTGCAAAATGGCAGTTACTTAGGAGAGGATGACAGTGTTCGTTTTAGTGATAAATATGGGAGACTATAGGTAAAAGATTTAAGATTTTATGAACCATAAAAGCACAATGCGTTTTTATACGTTTTTAAAGATACACAGCATGTTCGTAAGAATTAGCTAGCCCTGGTCATTTTTATCATTATTACATTAACCATAAGTATTAAAAAATTCCAGAAGAAGGTTGCATAGAGAACAAGGAAATCCCACCAATTTCGGTGGGATTTCCTTGTTTTGCTAACAATAAAATAATGTGTAGTTTTTTTAGGTCACATAAATCTGTCATTGCGAGCAGTTTTTTTATTTTGCTTTGCAAGGAATTTGTTGGATACATTCATGGAATGAAATAAAAGACTTGTACTAAGTCGCCTGGTACCAAACAGTCGAATCCAAAGTTAATGTTCTCTCCATCTATCTTGTAGCTCTGCTTATCCTGAAGACGTCCCTTTACAAAGACTTGGAATATACAATTAGCGGGATGATCTGCTTTCATAATACTAGTACGTGCTGTAACGCGAAAAGCTTGTTCAACAATACGCATCCAATAACCTCCTTCTTAATGTTGTTTTTGTAGAATGTTTCTCAAAAAAAGGATACACTCTTTTATTCTTTCTTTCTGCTGAAATTCCTTTTGGCATAAAGTTATTGGGGAGGAAATAACTTTATTTTGTTACGTAGAGTAAATTAGTATACAAATATTCCGATTAATGGGATATTATGTTTATTTTTCAAAATATAAGCAGGAATTTGATATGCTGAACGCGTATATCATATACTTAAGGTGGGAAAAAGTTCCACATAGTGGACTTGAGAAAGGATGATTTTGATGAAACTTGACATGCGGGTGCACCCAAAGGATTTTGGTTAGTTAGTAATGAGAAAGGCATCTTTCACCTCTAAGAGAAAGAATTACTGATTGAGATGGTCAAATCAATAACTATATACATAGGAGACGAAAATGAGAAAAGCGCAAGTTATGATTAGTTCATTGGTATCTTTGTTATTTTCATTTGTAGGGCTGTGGTTATTAGGAAATTCTGAGATAATGTCTGGTTGCCTAGTTGTTATAGCTGGCAATTTATTATTTTTATTGATTATCTTTAGCTGTTTGCGTAATAATAATGTAACTTCTGAACCAATAAGTGAAGTTGCTGAGCTAATAAAACTAGGAAAGTTGACTGACTGGGAAAATGCTCTGAAAATTAAAAATCGTCATCAAGACCTTTTTTTTATTGTTCATGAATTTACCTTAGTGATTAAGAAATTTCGCAGTTCTGTAAAAGAAATCTTAAGACTATCAAACGTTGTAATCGAAACAACAAATGACTCAACGGAAATCTCTAAATCGATGCTGACAGCAAATCATGCTGTTTCAACTGGTGCCGAGCAACAAGCACAAGATACTGAAACTTGTTTGCAAACGATTTCAGCTCTCTCTGATAAATTTGATAATGTTTCTCATGCAATTCATATTACAGAAGATAAAATACAAAATTTGTACCAGTTGAATGCCATTGGTAATGAAAATATGTCAAATACAAGAGTGAAAAGTGAAGAGGCAAAAGACACATTTTCTCATGTAATGAGTACAGTAGTAAAATTAAAAGATAGTGCCAACAATATTAACCAAATCGTTGGAGCAATGACTGAAATAGCCAATCAAACTAACTTATTGTCCTTGAATGCGTCAATTGAGGCTGCAAGGGCAGGCGAATTTGGTAAAGGCTTTTCCGTTGTAGCAGGTGAGATTCGAAAATTAGCAGAGCAAAGTTTTCGATCTTCAAAACAAATTGCAGATATTATTTCCTCGATTCAAGGTGAAATTGAAACTACTGTAGACTTAATTAGTAGTACGGCTGGGAAGATCGAGGCGCAAGCTGAATCAGTCAATGAAGTAAGTACTACTTTTCAAAATATTGATGAAAATGTTAAAGAAGTTGTTGTTCAGCAAACCGTCGTAAAAGATAGTATGATTGAACTGTTAAATATGAAAAATAAGCTTACGGATGCTATTATAAATGTGGCAACCATTGCTCAGGAATCAGCAGCAACGGCAGAAGAAACAACATCAATGAATATGCAGCTAAAACAATCAGACGAAGTATTATATGATTTGGCTAAGAAGTTAAAGGATACTGTGGAGGATGTATTTTCCTATGTGAATAAATATGATGTACAGGAAGAGCAAAAGAATAGAGTGAAAATTGCTTTAGTTACTGTAAATCCTGGTGATAATCCGTTTAACAAGGCAATGGTTGAAAACGCTAGGAAGACAGCCAATAAATATGATTATGAACTACTGGTAAAGTGGCCTAAACATCCTAATCATGAAGAACAGGCGCAAATAGTGGAAGAACTGTGCAAAGAGGACATCAAATATCTTATCATTGTTCCTGCTTCTGCAGACAAAATAACTGCACTTATCAACAATATGCATGAACGAGGAATTGCAACAATTTGTATTGACAGCGATGCCCCCAAGAGTAAACGGATTTCCTATATAGGTACTGATAATTATTCTGCTGGTCGTAATGTGGGAAAATTAATTGCGAAATATCTTGATGGTACAGGTAATGTTATCCTAAGTTCACCCCAGGAAACATGGCCGAATATGCAGCAGAGAATCCAAGGGATTATCGATTACCTAGTAGATTATCCGCAAGTTAAAATTATTGCTTCGCAAACAGGGTACGTAGATGTGGATGAGCGGAGTCGCGATTTGGAACGTGTGATCAGAGAATATCCTCACTTTGATATGATTGTGGGGATTAATACTTCTTTTACCCAAGTTATTGATAAATTAAAGTCCAAAGGAATCTTAAATGGTAAGAAAATGATTGGTTTTGATAATGTGCCTGATAATATTCGAGCTTTAAAGGATGGTACTCTGCATGCTATTATTGCCCAGCGGCAAGATATTTTTGCACAAGTAGCTATTAAATGTATCTATGAACATTCTATTTGTAATGCTATAAATGAAATTGAAAATCTTGATACCTATGAAATTAATAAAATCAGCATGAAACATTGAGAAAAAGAGCGTAATCTCTGGTCAGTCTGACCGAGATTACGCTCTTTTTCTCCACCTAACTTACGATTTTTGATTGGGTCCTAGCTTCAAACCAGTAGCGCATGGTAATGGCTGCTAATACTATGAATCCACCGATCATAGAGTATAATCCAGGCTGCTCATGAAAGAGCAGAAAAACCCAAATAGGATTTAAAATTGGCTCAATCGAAGTAATGAGAGTAGCTTTTAATGCTTCTACATAACGTATGGCATAGGAGTAAAGAACATATGAAATTCCTAGTTGAAAAACACCTAATACGGTGATGCCAGTGATACTTGCAGCATCGATGACATTGTTTGACCAAAAAGGAAGACTAAGAGCAAAGGTCAATAGGTTACCTAACAAAACCGAGCCATAAGGAGAAGCCTCTTTTTGCATACGCATAAAGAGGATGAATAGTGCAAAAGTGATTCCGGATCCAATGGCAAACAGATTTCCCAGGGTGCCGCCTGCTGTAACCTTATCAAGAAAGAAAAAAATCATTCCACAACAGACAATAAAAATGGTGAACCAATCTCGTCTAGTCACATTTTCTCCAAGCAGCCAGCCGCTAAGCAATGCTACATAAATGGGAGCTGTATATTGTAATAGTATGGCATTGGCTGCAGTGGTAAGTTTAGTGGCAACTACAAATAAGGTAACGCAAGCACAATAAGCCACAGCTCCTGCCCATTGTGATTTGGAAAAAGATAGATTTTCCTTGCGAAAGGCGAATCCAATTACCAAGGCTGCAATCAGACTTCGTCCTCCTGAAATAGACATGGGGTGCCAGTTTATCCCTTTTATCAAGAAACCGCCGGCACTCCAGAGAATGGCTGCCAAGGCCATGCCGAAAATAGCTTTTCTTTTTATGGTCATTTTGGATACCTTTTCCTATTTTTTTTGTTAGTGTGAATCAATTTTATAAAGTAATTCTCTTTCAAATCAGTAGATACCTTCCTTTTTCTATTTCTAAAATTTTAAACGTTAAGAAATAGTCAGGGCAAACGCACAATGGACAAAAAAATCCGACTAAAAAAGTATCCCCTCATTTTTTTGTAGTGTAGTAAATATACCTATCGATGATTGTGTCAATTGATAAGAAAGCGGTGCGTGGCAAAAAATGTATCACATGGGATTGTTGCGCTTGAAGATGACTCTATTATTGTAGATGTTTTTACACCAAGCGGAGTGAGTTTTTAACAATATGAAAAAATCAAAAAGTGAACATGAGAATTGATTTTTAGTTTACAAGTTATAACCGTTTCTTATAAATGGCGTATTACAGCCATTATTCTTTTTTGTAGAGCATCTTGCTTATTTCTAAATATAAATAAAAGTAGAAAAGAATTTATTGACAAAAAATTGAAATATGGTAGTATTTAATTAAATCGATCGATTGATTTAATTAAATACTACCCAAAAAACTGAATTTTAAAAAAATCCGTAATCATTAATTGCTTTCACTACTTTTATATCGAATCAGCATTAAGTGCAGGGACTGAAACATTTTATTGCAATGCTTAAGAATGGTTCAAAGCTATACATTTTAGAAGATCTTAAAGATGTAAGATGATTTTCTGCAGACAATTGAAATGTTCTTATAGATTATTAGGAGGGGAAAAAATGAATAAGAAAATACCTATCATTGCTATTCTTGTCTTGTCTTTGGTGGCTTTTGCTAGCTACAAACTATACTTTTCTAAGGAAAAGGGCATAACTGCGACTGGTACAGTAGAAGTGACTCTTGCTGATATTGTACCCAAGACGAATGGCTATATGTCTCAGTTAATGATTCAAGTAGGGGATTCTGTACAGGCTGGTCAAACCATTGTTCATATTCGCCGCAATGATTTAGAGGCTCAGTTGGTTGCTGATGAGGCCGCACTTGCTAAAGCTAGGATTCAATTAACCGACCTTGAGAAAGGACCGAGAGAGCAGGAAATCAAGGAAGCTACAGCCAGTATGGTATCTGCCCAAGCAACATATGAAAAAACAAAAAATGATTTGGAACGTTATCGCGCCCTCTATCATGAAAACGCTATTGCCGCGCAAGAATTTGATGCTGCTAAAGCCAGCTATGATGTAGCCTTCAATGCTCTCCTAGCCGCTCAATCGAAACAGAGCTTGATAATAGAAGGTAACCGCCCTGATGTTATTGAAGCCCAGCGAGCTGAAATAAAAAGATTGCAGGCCGTCAGTGACGTTGACCGTGCTACCTTGGCCGATACAGTTATTTATAGTCCGATTAACGGTGTAATATTAACAAAAAACTATGAAAATGGCGAGTATCTGACTGCTGGCTCAGCTATTGCCACTGTTGGTGATCTAAATAATTGTTGGGTCAAAATTTATGTTTCTTCCGAACAACTTGGTCTTATTCAACTGGGGCAACCAGTGGATGTTCATATTGATGCTTACCCCAATCGAATTTTTTCCGGAACCATTAAAGAAATCAGTCAAACTGCAGAATTTACGCCACGACAGAGTATTACTCAACGAGAACGGGCTAACCAAGTATTTTATGTTAAAGTATATATTGATAATTCTGAAGGCATTTTAAAGCCAGGTATGCCAGCAGATGTGGTAATCCAATGATTACATTAACTAATATAACGAAATACTATGGCACCAGGATGGCAGTAAATGGTGTTTCTCTAGAAGTAAAGAACGGTGAAATCTTCGGGTTGGTTGGGCCTGATGGTGCCGGAAAAACAACGATTATCCGTATGCTAGCAGGTCTTCTCGCACCAACTTCAGGAACTCTTACCGTGTTAGGCGCTGCCAATCCGGAAAAAATCAAAGAACATCTCGGGTATGTTCCGCAAAAATTCAGCCTCTATGGAGATTTAACAGTCATGGAAAATATTCGAGTATTTGGGGCGTTATACGGTCAGTCAGCAGAAAAAATTGATGTTGTGGCCAGCCATATCCTTGGTTTTACAAATTTAATGCCCTTCAAGGATCGCCTGGCTGATAATTTATCAGGTGGCATGAAACAAAAATTGGCTTTAGCAGCTGGTTTGATGCATCAACCCCAATTATTTTTTCTCGATGAACCGACAACTGGTGTTGATCCCGTTTCCAGGCGAGAGTTTTGGCAAATGTTGTTCAAACTGAATAAGGAAGGCACAAGTATTTTTGTATCCACGCCTTACATGGATGAGGCGGAATTCTGTACACGTGTTGCCTTTTTACACAATGGTCAGATCGTTTCCTGTGATTCTCCGGAAGGCTTACGCCAAGCTTATCCTTACAAAGTACTGGAACTGGGAACCAATGACCGAGATATTAGAGACCATTTAAAAAAATGTTCGATTCTTGATATTAACATGTTCGGCGATAAATATCATTTGGTAGTGGAAGACGTAACATTAGCTACAACACAGATACAATCTGTGCTAGGCGAGATGAACATTGAAAACATCACACTAGAAGAAATTCAGCCCACATTGGAAGATGTTTTTGTAGCTCTAGCAAGGGAGGTTTTTTGAATGTATGCTGTGGAACTCACAAACCTTACTCGCCGTTTTGGAGACTTTACTGCCGTAAATAACCTTTCCTTGCAGATTAAACAAGGTTCAATCTATGGTTTTCTGGGTCCCAACGGCTCTGGTAAATCTACTACGATTCGAATGTTGTGTGGATTAATGACACCGACCTCAGGAAGTGGTAAAATATTAGGTTTAGATATTGCTCATGATAGTGAGGATATCAAGCATAAAATAGGCTACATGTCTCAAAAATTCAGCCTTTATGATGATTTAACCGTCAAGCAAAACCTAGAATTTTATGCTGGGATGTATAGCTTGTCAGAAGATGTAGGAGAAAGAAGAATTAAAGAAATGCTGTCTTTAGCTGACTTAGAAGATCGGCAAAATGAATTAGTAGTGAATCTTTCCGGCGGCTGGAAGCAGCGTTTAGCCCTAGGCTGCTCTATTATTCATACCCCTCCAATTCTGTTTCTTGATGAACCGACAGGTGGTGTTGATCCTAAATCAAGACGTATGTTTTGGGAAATTATATATAAATTAGCATCGCAAGGTACTACGATAATGGTTACAACTCACTTCATGGATGAAGCCGAGCATTGCGATGAGATTGGATTTATATTTGAAGGAAACTTAATTGCAAACGGAACTCCGTCACAACTGATAAAGATGGTTCCTGGTGTATTGGTGAGCATTGCTACTCACGAGCCCATGGAATTACTAGAGACTATGATCGCCAGCAGTATTCCGTATCTTGATATTTATCCCTTTGGTGCCAGTTTACATATTTTGATTGAGGAAGATCAGCTGACTCAAGTTGCATCTTTCCCTTACAAACAAATCACGCCAGGATTGGAAGATGTATTTGTTCATTTAGTGAAATCTAAGCGTAAGGAGATGAAAATATGAAGCGTCTACGAGCATTGCTGATTAAAGAATTCATCCAAATGCGGCGTGACAAGTTAACCTTGGCCATGATGCTTGTATTGCCGATTGTACAGCTCTTACTTTTTGGTTATGCTATTAATACCGATGTTAAGCATTTACCTACCATTGTATTTGACCAATCTTTGCAGCAAGACAGTCGTGATTTACTTAATTCTTTGACGTCTAGTGAATATTTTGATATAAAATATGTTGCTAACAGTTTTCAGGAAATAAATGATGCAGTTGATTCTGGAAAAACCAAGGTAGGTATTATTATACCGCCCGATTTTTCCGAGAATTTAAAGCATGGTAGAACCGCCACAGTACAGGTTATTGTGGATGCAACCGACTCCCTGTCTGCCTCTTCGGCTATCAGCGCTGCTCAATTGATCGGTCAATTGAAATCACAGAAAATTTTGCTGCAGAAAATGCAAGGCTACACGGGACATGCCACGCAGAATCCTTATGAGATTCGTATCCGCCCATGGTACAATTCTGATTTTGTATCGGCCTTTTACATGGTTCCAGGTATTATGGGGGTAATTCTAACCATGACCATGGTGATGATTACCTCGATGGCCATTGTCCGGGAACGGGAGCGAGGTACACTGGAACAACTTATTGTTACACCCATGAAGAATTGGGAGCTTATGATGG
>Ga0316613_10001842_pt1 | contig 14133 bp, 9 predicted proteins | sample OWC_soil_day10_C_2_FD_207647 | JGI IMG/M metagenome (GOLD analysis project Ga0316613, IMG submission 207647) | Wetland soil microbial communities from Old Woman Creek delta, Ohio, United States - OWC_soil_day10_CT_b | ecosystem: Environmental > Terrestrial > Soil > Wetlands | place: USA: Ohio...
TTTAACACAGAATGAGCAAATACGCAATTCTTCCGGTTGCTGTCATAGGAATCTCATTGGAATCCAGATGCTGCAAAAGGCGGATCCAATCATGCATTGGATCCGCCCTGGTTACTATTTTATGCTTCCATACGGTCAACCTTAGACGCCCGTTCCTCAACTTCTTTCTTCTGAACATCTCCGGGAGCCAGCTCATAACGGCTGAATTCATATTCAAAGGTACCAATACCACCTGTCATGGAACGAAGGTCTGTATTATAGCCAAACAGCTCAGACATGGGAATATCCGCCTCTATGACTTGTTTTCCATGATGATTGGAATTCATTCCAAGAACACGTCCTCTTCTCCGGTTTAAATCTCCCATAACATCGCCGGTAAATTTATCCGGCACAGTCACTTTTAAGGAAGCGATGGGTTCCAGCAGTACCGGGTTGGCATCCATAAAGCCTTTTTTAAAGGCCAGAGTTGCAGCCATCTTAAAAGCAAGTTCAGAGGAATCCACCGGATGATAGGATCCGTCAGTCAGCGTTGCCTTAATTCCCACAACGGGATAGGCAGCTAATGGTCCTTTTAAGACGCATTCCGCAATTCCCTTCTCTACTGCCGGGAAATAATTCCTGGGGACCGCTCCGCCAAACACAGATTCTTCAAAAACATAGGGAGTCTCCAAATCTCCGGATGGCTCAAAGGTCATCTTTACATCACCAAACTGACCATGACCGCCGGACTGCTTCTTATATCTTCCCTGAACCTCTACCTTTTTGCGTATGGTCTCCCGGAATGCGAATTTAGGTTTACTTAATTCAATCTCAACCTTATAGCGGTTTAACAGCTTGCTGACCACTACCTCCAGCTGCTGATCGCCAATTGCATACAGAAGAGACTGACGGTTCTCCGTATCATTCACTGCCTTTAAGGTCCAGTCCTCTTCCGTTAATTTAGCCAGTGCATTGGAAACCTTATCATCGTCACCCTTTGTCTTCGTCTTATAACGCATATACGTATAAGGGGTGGAAATCTCAGGCTTGTGATAGACAATGGGTGCGGAGCGAAGGGCTATGGTATCGCCGGTCTGTGTCACGTTCAGTTTGGATACTGCACCAATATCTCCTGCTTTTAATTCCGGGACTTCGATGGCATCTTTTCCTCTTAACAGATAGAGTTTTCCGATTTTCTCTTCCGTATCTTTATTTACATTATAGATGGCTGAATCCGCTTTCAATGTTCCTGTACAGATCTTCATCAGGGAATACTTGCCGATAAACGGATCTAAGATTGTCTTAAATACCCGGGCTGACAAAGACACATTGTCATTGTATCTGGCAGTAAAGCGTTCTCCGGTGGAAACATCCACACCGATGCATTCATAACGCTCCGGTGATGGAAAATACTTATCAATTGCCTGTAAAACCATCTTTACACCCTGGGCATTAAGTCCGGAACCAAGCATGACCGGGACTATATTTCCCTGTATTACATGTTCCCGAAGTGCAGAAGAAATCTCTTCCAGAGTAAATTCGTCGCCTGAGAAATACCGTTCCATGTATTCCTCACTGATTTCAGCAACCGCTTCCATCAAAGCTTCTCTGGCTATTCCTAAATTCTTCTGGCTATACTCAGGAATCTCGCATTCCACATAATCACTGTTAACGGTGAAGCGCCGCCCAGCCATTTTCACCACATTCACAAATCCTACGAACTTTTCGTTCTCTCTGATAGGAAGGTGGAACGGAGCTATCTTTCTTCCGAATTCTTTTTCCAGCTTTAACAGAAGTTCACGAAAGCTGGCCTGATCATCATCCATATTGGTTACAAAAAACAGTCTGGGAAGCTTGTACTTTTCACAGAGCTCCCATGCCTTTAACGTACCAACTTCAATTCCTGCCTTGCAGTTTACTACGATAACAGCGGCATCAGCCACACTGATTGCCTCTTCAACCTCACCAACAAAATCAAAATAACCGGGAGTATCAAGTAAATTAATCTTGATCGGTCCATCCTCTCCTTCATATTCCAACGGAATCAGGGAAGTGGAGATGGAGAACTGTCTCTTAATTTCTTCTTTGTCATAATCGCTGATGGTATTGCCATCGGTAACTTTTCCCATTCTGCTGATGGCTCCGGTCACTAACGCCATTGCTTCAGCAAGGGTAGTTTTACCGGCGCCCCCGTGCCCAAGTAAGGCGACGTTACGGATTTGTTTGGTTCCATACACGTTCATAAGCATTCCTCCTGTTCGGTATTTAAGTCTATAACAATATTTTACTAAAAATGTCTTATAATTGCAAGCAAAAGGTACAATTTGCACAAATATTTTTCGACATTTTTCTATATTTTGATAAAAGAAAAGAGGGGGGTCCCCTCTTTCTTCATCATTTTCACCTGTAAACCTTGTATTTATACTAAATTCCGACTTTTAGGGGTATATGCTGCAATTTCGAAGCAGCCTGAAGTGCTGCATCAAGAGCTGGAATCCGGGGTATGGAAGTTTTCACACCTGGCAGACCGGTGTTTACTTTTTCTTCCACCATTTCCCGCAGAATATCGTTCTTAACAAGAAGACTCCCCCAGTACCAGAGGTCAAATCCGTCCGTATTCATTTTCGCTGCCGTATCACGGATCAGCCCCCATAAAGCATCTGCACATTCCCGGTGTATGCCTATGGCTGACTCATCTCCTAATGCTGCCGCCTGATAAGCAAGAAGAGAAAATCTGGCGATCTGAGACTTCTCCATAAGATTGGCATTTATATAATCATCTATTTTTTCCAACGTATCAATTCCGGTAGAATTAATAAAAAGAGGCGTTAGTACGGGACTCTTGCCCCGCCCGGATAATTCATTGCCCACTGCCCTTAAAACCTTTAATCCCAGATCAAAACCGCTGCCCTCATCGCTTACAATATGATTAAATCCGCCTGTCCTGTGTATTCTTTTGTTTTTATCTCTTCCAAAGCATACGGAACCAGTGCCTGATATAATTACGAGAGCTGGTGATTCCGTCAGATAAAGGAATACTTCACAGTCATTGATTACGGTCAGTTTATCAGGTAAAAATCCCATTTCTTCAAAAAATGATCTGCAATCATGTTCATGGGCGGGAGAATCAATTCCGCTTGCTGCCACACAGATTCCCAGGCAGCTTCCAGCATTAAGATTCAGCTTTGTAAGAGCCGGAAGTACCAGTTCACGGTAACGAAGCCTGCTTTTATCCGCTCCATCTGTATTGAGACTGCAGCCAGGCGCTGTAAATTCCCCCAGTACGTTTCCCTGGGGATCGCAGATTTTTAAACGCCCATTGGTTCCACCCACATCCAGTCCGGCATAATATCCTGTCATAACAGATTATTCCTCCCGTTTATCAATTCCATAGCATAAAACCTGCTGTGGTAAACATCTCATTTCCGTCTAAAAGATACTTTTTTAATGAGGACTGCAGCGAAGTTGTGCAGGGAAAGCGCTCAAGTGCTTCCATGGTAAAATCAAACCCCATAACTCTCTCCAGTATCTGGGGACGCTGGGCCATTACAGGTATTTTATTAAATCTCAGCATAAAGCTTACGATTTTACTGGTTTGAGGCAGGATGTGCTTCAGATGAGGGTCCAGCATCCAGCTGTCGCAGACAAGTACATAATTCTCATAATATTTCTTTGCAGTTTTAAAAGAAGAATCGATACTGTCCGAAGATAAATCGGAGCCTTCCGGAATATGAACGGCAACCGCCTTCTCTCCCGGTGCAAGCTTAAGCTCCCACTCTTCCCGTTTTAGTATGACAGGCGCGTCCATCTTCACAGTTCCTGAATTCAGATCCGCAGAATATCCGGTCAGAATCCGGTCCCCAAAATCCAGATAAGTTTTTATCTCACGTCTCGTGCTTCTTCCATTCGTTCCGGATATATATCCGTCCTGGTCAATCATCAGATCCGGACCTGCCAGTGCCTGTAACTCTCCGGATTGTCTGTTTTCAAAGATCAGAAACGGAAATTCATAAGTCACTTCCTCAAACTGCAGGCTTCCAAATCTTCGCACCTTTCCGGCAAGGGAACGGAATACCCAGCTGATCCGGTCAAGTCCGACCTGACCGTTGTGATATTTGCTGTATGACTGAATCCAGATTTCAACATCCTTTAAGGAGTCCCAGATAACAGCCTCCAAAACATCCTGTTTTTGTAATTCATTTATAATTTCAGGAAGCATCCAGTCAATGTAAACAACCGGAAGCAAAAAGTCATCCAAATGAAGGAGCCTGGCATGCCTGATTCCAAACATCATGGCCTCCGCTGCTCCCTCAGGATCTTTTTCTGCCAGCAAAAGCTCACGGCATCTGCTGTAATTTCTCATAAAAAATTCATTACTCTTATAGGCGGCGGCAGAAAAAGCCACCGCCGCCTGAGTATTTTCATTAAATATACTGTGTTTTGTCATTGTTATTTGTAAATTCCACCTTTAACGGTCCCGCTGTTAAAATACGTTGGTTCCCATCGAATACCGGATGGAGATTTTCTGCATAGGCGGAAAACTCAGCCAGGGATTTAAAATCCTGATTACTGCCGCATACACAGAAGTACGCAATGTCATCCCCATAGGTTCGGTACTCGCATTCAAACAGCTGGTCATTGACTGGCTCCAAAGTGCTGCTGCACCAGAGTGCTGTAAAGCCTCCTGCCTTACTGCCGAAAAGCCAATTGCCGGAGATCTTCATTTCCGTAAACTTCGGTGCAGGGAAATAAGCGTGTGTAAAATGAATGGGATGTTCATCCGGAATATGATAAACAGCTCCCAGTAAATTTCCTTCCTGAGCCAGCGCAGGCATCACTCCGTTGCCGTACCAGTATCCCGGTCTCATGGAACTTGAATCGCAGGTTCCGCCCGGATGATTCGTAAAAATATCCGTCTCCTTATCAAGGGCTGCATACCACATGTGCTGCTGATAGCCATACACGCCCGGTTCAAAGCAGGTGGTTCCATGAAAGCGTTCATTCAGTGACTTGGTGTATTCACAGGTTGTGGTATCGGGCTCCGGATCCAGTGTCAGGTTTCTCCAGCGTTTAAATTCCGGATCCGGTCTGGGTGACTGGACGGAAGTCATACAGTACTCCGATGTTTTTTTCAGCCTTATGAGCGCATTTCCTGTAGAATAAGCGGTATCAGCTGGTCGCTCCATAAGTTCTTTTAAGCCTTCCGGGAGCTGATAGCTGCTGCATGAATAAAAGCCCAGCCAGCCTTCGCCGTAAGAATAAGGAACATCCGGATTAATTAAATTCATCAGCGCCTGGGCTCCCTGTTCAAACGGATGGACGACTTCCCTGTAAACGCGTCCCATAGGGGCAATAACAACACCGTCATAGGTGTGGCGGCACAGCATTTCAAGAAGCTTGTCCGTAATCTTAACAGCTCGCAGGGATATGGATTCCTCTGAATAATCAATTACATTTAACAGCGCAGCAAAGGTAACACACATATAAACTGTACTTAAGAATTCTTCAAATCCATGCTCCTCCACATCAGCCAGCCATGCTTTTACTTTGGCTCTTCCTGTTTCAAAAAGTTCTCTTCCGTTCATATCCGCCCGCGGGAAATACTCATCCGGATACATCTCTCCGGCATTCATGGCACAGGTGTAGAACATGAGAGAATGATTTTCACTCCAGAAACACATGGCGTCAGAGCCCTTTTGATCCATCCAGTAGCGCCAGTTTAGAAGAACCTCTTTTGCCCGTTTTTCCAGCTCCCCGCTGACCGGATAATTCTTTAAATACCGTACAAGACCGCATACCAGGAAATCAGAACAATCATATCTGCTTTCAATCTGATCTAATGTCTCATAGAGAAGTTCTATATCCCGTTCGCTTTCCTTGCCAAGTGCTTTCCTTGCAAGAATATTGGAAATGGAAAAGCCGAATTTATCACCTCTCGATAAACTCTCTGCTTGTGCAATCCTCTGAAAAATAGCTTTTTTATTCTCTTCAAAGCTTTTATCGTTTGAATACTCCGGTCTCTGTGCCAGAATATTCTCCACTTTTCTTGTGAGAACTCCTTTGTCATTTTTCACACTTACTAAAATCACGCCCGGCTTCTCTTTATCCAGTATCACCTGATGCTTTCCGCTGATCTCCTGCCATTCCTTCCTGCTCTCCACCTGGGCGAAATCAGGACTCTGGCTGTCATAGGCCAGAAAGGTTCCTTCCGGAGCAGTATCCTGAAAAGTCATGACAGAATTCTGAATGGAGATGGAACCAAGCCAGCTTTCACTCCGGACCAGTTCATCGGTATGCTTCTCATCAGGCAGTACAACGAAGATATCCTCCTTATGATCCATAATCTGAATTCCGAATAACGTTCTTGTATCCCTGACGCCAAGTGTCTGCAGGCTGATATAAATTTCATTGACTCCTTTTTTCAGCCGAAGCTCCATTGGTTTTTTCCTAACAGGCTTATAAACCGGTGTATCCATACGGCACACCAGTTCCCCGTTGCACCAGACATCTACTGCTGCATAAGACCATACAGCTGCATTCACTGTAATATCTTCTTTTACCTCTATTCCTGTTACTGCATCAAGCTCCACCTTTTGCAGAGTGGAATAAAAAGTACTTTCATCTACAAACCAGTTTCCGAAGTGATAATAATACTTCCATGGCATTTCAAGTCTGCTGTTTTCCCCAAGGACTGCAGCACCCCCGGGGCAGGACCTGCCTGCGTCAGCCACAATGGACCGCAGATGCTGTTCATAGCGCAGCTGATTGTCATCTGTTTCATGATTGATAAAATCCGTTTCCTTTGGACCGGATATCAGATAATTGGTGAGAAATCCGGTTTTGTTTAATTGTAATTTTTCCATTGTCTTATCCCTTTACTGCGCCGGCAGTCAGTCCGCTCATAAAGTAACGGCTGGTGCACATATAAATGACGATGATTGGTATGATTGATATTGTAGAGCCTGCAAACATCAGATTCCATGCTGCTGTGCCATCCCCGCTGTTCTTTAACATGACGACACCTACTGTAAGCGGGCGAAGTTTGTCGTTTGACATGGTGAATACCAGCGGCATAATATATTCGTTCCAGCCGGTTCGGAAGGAAAGAAGGCCTATGGTTGCAATGACCGGCTTAAGAAGCGGCAATATGATTTTATAATAAATCTGGAAAAATGTACAGCCATCCAGCTTCGCTGCTTCATCAAGCTCTTTGGATATGGTATTCATAAAGCCCCGGACTAAAAAGATGTAGGTGGCCTGACCCATTCCTGTTGATATCAATATAATACTTAAAAGAGAGGTATTCATTTTTACCTTAACAGCCAGTTCAAACAATGGTCTTAAGCTGACACTTCCCACATTTACGAACATAAACGCCACAAAAATACTATAAAGCAGCTCTTTTCCCTTGAATTTCTTTCTTGCAAATACATAACCTGCCATTGTGGTGATTAAAATGGATAAAACCATGACACCAAGGCTGATAATCAAACTGTTGACCGTGTACACTGCAAAATTCGCTTTTTCCCACGCCTGCTTGTAGTTATCAAGAATAAATGTCTTTGGGAAAATCTGTGTGCCTCCCAGGAGAAGCTCGTTGTTCGCCTTAAAAGAACCCAGCGCAATATAAATAACAGGATACAGGGTTACCAATGAAACAATCAGAAGGAGCAGAAACAATAAAGCTCTGACTGCCTTCGTTTTTTTTGAATATACGGTATGTGTCTTTTCCATTTCAGCCTCCTATACCACATCGTCCAGTTTTCTTGCAAAATACATATATACGGCTGTAATCACTCCGATGATGAGAGCTGCCATGACACTCAGCACAGTTGCATATCCAATCTGAGGAGTTGTCTGGGAACCAAATATCAGCTTGTAAATATACGTAAACATTACTTCTGACCTGCTGTTTGGACCGCCGTTAGTCAGAACCAGAATCGATTCATAATCCTTTAATGCGGTAGTAATTGCCAGCATAAGAATTACCTTTAGTACAGGGCTTAACATCGGGAGCGTGATATAAAAGAAGGACTGTACGCCGTTTGCTCCATCCATTTTGCAGCTTTCATAAATTTCTTCGGAAATGCTTGAAAGCCCTGACATAAAGAGAATCATATAGTTTCCGAAACCGCCCCATACTGCTACGATCACGATGGAGATCATGACGATGGAGGCACTTCCCAACCAGTCAATGGGGGAATGAATCATTCCAAGTTTCTGTAAGTACGCATTTAATACACCGTTGTAAACTGCAAAAATAAAACCGAATATCAGGCTGTAAACAGCAGAACTTATAACCGTCGGCATAAAATAGATTCCGCGGAATATACCGCTTCCCTTGATTTTCTGGTTCAGTAAAACAGCCAGAAGAAGGGATAATGGAAGGATAATAATCAGCTTCATTATGGCGTATTCAAAGGTGTGAAGGACACTGCGCCAGAACACCGCATCCTGAAACATTCTGGTAAAGTTTTTAAAACCAATATAATAGGCTGTAAATCCGTTATAATCATAAAAAATATAGCGGAAAAGCCAGCAGAATGGATAGATTGAAATAACTGCCAGTAAAAATACTGCCGGAAGCAGCATCAGTGCAGAGGAAAAGTCGCCTCTGCTGGCCGACTTTTGTAAACGCTCCCCAAAGCTTAATTTCTCTTTCATAAGCGGTATCACCTTTCTTTAAAACAGGGGATGCTTTTAGCCCATCTAAAAACACCCCCGCCGTTCTCTTACCTTATTTGTCTGAATATTCAATTGTGCCTGCATTTGGGTGCATGGAATCAAAGTCTTTGATTACAAGTCTTTTGATTTTTCCCATGCTGACATCATTGTCGAGTGCTTCATTGTATCTCTTATTTAAATCCTTGATAGCATCATCTGCACTGACATTGCCTAAAATAGCATTCCAGAGAGTTGCAACATAGTCATCACCCTGAATGGCCACTGCCGGCACTGCCGGATATACGCTTTCATAATCCTGTAATTTAAAGTCTGCCAGTCTTCCTGTTTTAGTAGTATCGATCACACCGCTCATATAACTGGAGATTGGAAGACAATATCCGCCCTCTAAATAACCCTTTAAGAAATCTTCACTAGAAAAGAATTTAATTACTTCCCATGCAGCTTCCTTGTTCTTGGAGGAGGAAAGCATCATATAACCCTTCTGAGGCTGAATGGATAATGCTCCTTTTACTTGTCCGTCTAAGGTAGGAACAGTGGATACACCCCAGTCAAATTTGGTTACAGGGAACTGATCCGTGAAAACACCAGCCTCCTGAGAAGCATTGCCCCAGAGAGCAAAAGCGCCTTCTGCAAATTGTGCTCTCATGGCATCAACGCCCTGAGAAACAGATCCCGGAAGTACACTGTTATCTTTTATAAACTGATTGCATGCTTCAATTACCGGTTTGTAGCCGTCAAAGCTGAATTTTCCGTTCTTATAATCATAGCGATAGATACCGCTGGTCTCGCAGGTTCCTTCAATCCATCTGATAAATGGAACGCTGGAAGTAAATGCAATACCGTATGTTTTACCGCCGCCGTTATCAGTTACTTTCTTTGCAAGATCAACAACGCCTGAGAGTGTGTTCGGGAATTCAGTAACGCCTGCAGCTTTCACCAGATCTTTGTTATACTCCATTCTTACACCGCTTCTCATTCCGGTAGGAATCCAGTATACATTGCCGTCAATCATATTAATTCCTTCATACTGGAGCTTGCTTGCTTCTGTTACCTTTTCATAATCTGCATCTTTAATTTTATCGTTTAATGGCTCCAGAATTTTGGCATCTGCAAAGGTTTTTAAATCAAAACCGCTCTGACCTGCACTGATTCCAGCAATATCCGGTGCTGTCCCGGAGGAATATGCCATGGAAAGCATGTTTGCATAATCATCAGTTACCACAGTCATTTCAATTTTAATGCCCTTGTCATTGGTTTTATTAAACTCATCAATCTTCTGATCCACATATTCTGAATCATGACGGTCATTAGTCCAGACCTTAATGACGGTTTCCCCTGCTGCCTTTGATTCCCCTTTTGTTTCCCCTGCCGTTGTCTGACCGGCTGATCCGGTTGTCTCCGTTGCGGAACCCTGACCGGAACATGCAGATAGCGACGCTGCTGCTAATATTCCTGCCATCATGAAACTTAAAACTCTTTTTTTCATAACTTTCTCCTTTCTCAAATCGCCTTACTTTGATAAGGTTATTTTAAATAATTTTACCAAAACAATACATGGCATTTTCCATGGTTGATGTAACTTTTTTTAACATTTTCCAGCTGCAGATCACAGATTCTTTTACTATCTGTCTGCTTTTACGGGAATACGTATGATTACACTGTTTCTGTAATAAGGAATCGTCTCAAAATCCATACCTGCCTCTCCGTAATAAATCTTCAGTCTGGTATACACATTATGCAGCCCGATATGCTGTCCGTTTATCAGTTCCCCACTGTAAACCGCTTCCCTTGCCCTGTCAATATCAATTCCGCAGCCATTATCGGTAACATCAATTCTGATAAAGTCCTCATCCCTTGTAAATTTCACTTCTACAGCAGGAATGCACACCGATTCTCCCCACATCTCTTCCTTAAAACCGTGTTTAATGGAATTTTCCACCAAAGGCTGCAAAATCAGCTTTAAAATCCGATGTTCTCCCAATCCTGCTTCTACATAAGGCTGAAAGGAAATTGACTGGTTGGTCCTGTGATTCATAATGTTAATGTACGCTTCCACATGGGCAATCTCATTTCTTATCATAATCAGCTCATCCCCATAATTTAGGCCAATCCGCATAAATGTACCCAGATTATTAATCATGGATGAGGCCACCAGAGTATGATTGTTAAGCACCTCCAGATTAATTCCTTCCAATGTGTTATACAGAAGGTGCGGATTAATCTGCTCTGCCAGAAGCTGTATCTCAAGCTGATATTTCTCGTGCTCATCTTCTTTTATCTGGCTTATCTGTGACTGAATGGTGCTGTACATGGAATTTACGGCTGCATTCAGCTGACCAATTTCATCCTGATATTTTGTCTGATATGGCTTTTCATAATTATTTTCCTGAATCTGACGAATGTTGCCCATAAGCCGTTCCAGGGGCGAAGTAATGAATTTGGATAAAAGGGCAGAAAATAAAACGGATAAGATAAGTCCTGCGCCTCCCATCAGGATAATAAACTGATTCATGGCAGCGATTTTTCTGTTTAAAGATTCCTTTGATAATACACTGATAAGCTGAAGGCCTGAAAATGCAAGCTGCTGGGAATAAACCACATTATCAGGCAGATCTGCAATCCTTCGGATACGGGTATCCTTATGATTTTTCCTGACACTTTCAATAAAAACTTTGTTTTCCAGAACCGTCTTCATGGACTTTGTATCTTTAAGACTTAAATTATTCCCCATGGAATCCACCACAAAATAAGTGCGTTCAAAATAATTGGCATTGGACAGAGAAAGTCTGCTCTGAAATTTCTGAAGATTTAAGAGAACAACCAGTCTGGTCGCAACCGTTTCTCCCTTTGAAGTAATTACCACATTATCACCGGGAATCAGCGTGGACAGCGGTATGACAATTGGAATCACATCCTGTTGCTGCAAAAAAGGGCTCTGACAATTGGGAAGCCACTTGATCTCGTCGATGCTTCCGTAATCTTTCAGAAAATCAGACAGTTTATTTTCAGGTCTCACCCCATATGCGTATACCGTATGGAAGGTTCCGTCCTGATTCACCATGAAAACAGATTCAATTGTGCTGTTGCTGCCGATCAGACGTACGAGCTGATCCTGTACAGCCCCCTGGTTCTGATAGGTGTCCTTATTCCTCCCGCTGACTACCACACTCTGTATGGCTGATGTTGAGGCAAAGGTGTTTACATTGGTTAACAGTGTATCGTACATATTCTCTAAAGATTCTGAAATTACATTCATGGTATCCTGCATCTGCATTTCCACTTCTTCATAATACAGCTTGTTAAAATACCCTCTTGCAAAAATACAGATAAAGATCGTGAGCATGATGTCAATACTGAACATGCAGAGACGTATCTTTGATGCAATCTTCATATCTCCGATTATTTTAAAAACTCTTTCCTTCAGACGTCTCATCATGATCTGTCCTTTCTTATGACTTTCTGTCCCCTTGCCTGTTATAATCTGAGGGTGAAAATCCGGTGTACTGTTTGAATATACGGTAAAAAGAACGGTAATCATCGTAACCGATGGATGCTGCTACTTCTGCCACCGGCATATCCGGCATACGCTCCATCAGATTCTTGGCATGCTCCATCTTGATCCGAATCACATAATCCCTGAAATTTACCCCTGTCTTAATCTTAAAATAACTGGTAAAATACACATCACTGAGATTTACATGTCTTGCCACGTCTTTCGCCAGAAACTTCTCTCCCATGTGAGTCTGAATGTAATGCTCTGCTGCCTGTATGATCTGATTTTTTGATCCGCCTTCTCTCTGGCTGTATTTTCTGGCACACTCTTCCAGAAAATCTTCTATATAATCCTTTAATTCTTCAAAGGTCCGTATGGCATTGATGGAAAGAATTGCTTCTGCCTGGGAAAATTCTGTCCTGCTGCCCAGTTCCTTTTGAATATCTGTCACCAGGTAAATACACATCCCCCTGATATAATTAGGAGGCGGCATGGGAACATATAGAAGCTGTGAAAAATAGTTTTGACAGAACTCTTTTATCTTCTTTGTCTGATTTGAAGTAATATCGTACTGCAGGTTATGATAATCCATCTGATTTGCTGCAGCCGGAGGCGGTGACAGGCATAAAATACTCTCATCAAATATCTGCTTATCTGTCCTGTAAAAGCTGTAGGACAGACATAAGAGAGCTGTTTTATAAGAGTTCGAGCACTCCGTAAGGATAGAACCTTCTTTTCCGATTCCAATAATAAGATCCATAAGAGAATCCCGGTTCACCTGTTTTAAACACCGGATTGCCAGCATGTGGTAATTGACTGACAGTCCATCTTTTTGCCTTGTATGAATGATGGCAAGAAGCTCTTTTGAACCGGATACAAGGAATTCATATCTTGTTTCTTCAAGCTCCCGCTTAACAATATCCATTAAATTTTTTAAATGCCGGAATTCATCACCCTGGTCCTGCTCATCCTTTGACTGAATGGAGAAAACCATTACCCGGTAAGGGCTTGCTTCCAGTTTAAGATTCAGCTGCTTTACATCATCTTCGATTTCTTCAAAAGAATAAAATTCATTCTTAAGCAGTTTTTTTAAAAACTTTTCTTTTGGTTCTGATTTGACATTGAGATATGCGGAATAATAATTGATGTGATTGGACTCCAGTAATTCTTCCTTCTGCTGTCTGATTTCTGTCACAAGTTCATCAATTTTAATGGGCTTTAAAAAATAGTTTTTCGCTCCAAGCTGAATCGCCTTCTGCGCATATTTAAAATCACCGTATCCGCTTAAAATAATAAAATTAGTCGTTAATTTTTCACTTTTTACTTTTTCGATCAGCTGCAGTCCATCCATAACCGGCATGCGGATGTCAGTTATCACGATATCTGGTCTGCATTTTTTTATAATATCATACGCTTCTTGGCCGTCTGATGCAGTGCCTACAATGGTGATGCCAAACTGCTCCCATGGAACTACCGTGGACAGCCCGTTCCGAATGGCCGCTTCATCATCTGCAATCAACAGTGTTATATTTTTATTTGCATCCATTCCCATCATTTCCTTCCCAAAAAGAGTTGGTAAATACATTTTCGCCGGTTTCACTATTGTTTCTAAATAATTCGCTAATCATTCTATCACAATGATTTTAAATATTCTACTGCTTAGCTGTGCAATTTGCCAAATGATTTTAATGATAATTTAATTATATACTTTAAAGTGTAAAAGTTTAACGTATAAAAGCGTTGACAACTTCCCTGCTATCCATTACAATGGGGATTAATCATTTGTAAGAAAAGAGGAAAGAGATATGATAATTATTATGAAACCAAACGCTTCTGCAGAGGCTGTCAGTAAAGTAAAGAACCTGATTGAATTCAACGGCCTGACCGCTCATTTATCCGAGGGAACGGAAGTAACCATAGTAGGTGTTGTAGGGGATAAAACAAAACTCCAGGGTGCTAATATCGAGATGATGGAT
>Ga0316613_10001844_pt1 | contig 14131 bp, 13 predicted proteins | sample OWC_soil_day10_C_2_FD_207647 | JGI IMG/M metagenome (GOLD analysis project Ga0316613, IMG submission 207647) | Wetland soil microbial communities from Old Woman Creek delta, Ohio, United States - OWC_soil_day10_CT_b | ecosystem: Environmental > Terrestrial > Soil > Wetlands | place: USA: Ohio...
GGAATTATCTGCTGAATATGGAGACATAGATAGCAAGTATTTAAAGGAGATAATAACCAGTTCCACAGGGAGCAATATATTGAATATAACCGTTTATCATTACGAAGAAAATCAAGCTGAAAAGCTAATGGAAGCAATTGAAACGTCTTTAAATAAGCAGGCAATTCAAGTGACTAAGGCACAAGGTGCTTTTACAATACAGAAGATCAGCTCTTCCAGTTTCACAAAAGCAGATGTTAATGTTGCTAATACTCAGAATAATAATATGAATAATTTAAAGAATTTTTTATCAAATAAAGTGGATCTGGAAAATAAGAAAATCTCACAGGAGAGCAGCAAGAGTTCATATATTGAAAAGAATGAATCTAAAATAGTGGCTCTAACCCAGGTAAATCCATATAAAGAAGGGATTAAATATGCCGTGTTAGGAGCAGTATCTGCAGTGCTTCTTTTATGGTGTTACTATTCAATCAAATTCATTCTTGGAGAACGCTTAAAATCGAGAGAAGATTTGTCCAGTGCAAGCTTGCCTGTAATAAGCACTTATAGCTCTCACAAAGGGTATTTGCCATTGCTAGACAGAGTGCTAATGGACATACAGTTATGGTCAGAACAATATCAAATGACTAAAATTTTTATAAGTATTTTAAGTGACAGTGAATTGGTAAAACAGATAGTTGAAGACTACTTAGAAAAGATAGAGCAAACTGATCTGACTGCGAGTATTGGATATCATGTAAATGATGATGCAGAAGAATTGAGAAATATGATTTCCACAAAATATTGTATTGTAATTGTGCAGGTGGGTAAAACTACTTATTCTCAGATAAATGAGCAAATAGCATTATGTGAAAAGTTTGGAATAAAGATTCTTGGATACGTGGTTGCAGAGTAGATTAGTCAGGAGTTTACAGTGGAACTTAAATTAAATAGTTTAAAGAGAAAGATTTATACAAATTGTTCATCAGAGGAACTTTTTTTCTCCGGATTCATTATTTTTTTAGGGAGAGGAATGTGGGAAACCACTATGCTCCCTCTCAATAGTTTGGTTAGTCAGTTGTGTTTATTGTTGTCTATATTGTTCATATGCTTAAAAATAGTTTTTTTCGACACTTATTCAGTCAGTGGTTATATAGGTGTAATAATTGGATTTGGTTGTACAATCCTAATATATTTAAACAGCGGGTATTTAAATCCCTTTTTCTGGATTTTGATTCTTATAGGGTGTAAAGATATTTCATTTGAAAAGATACTTAAAATATATTTGGTAATTACTGTATCTATAACGATTTTAGCATTATGTGCTGCGCTTCTGGGAGTGATTGAGAATCTTGTATATGAATCTGAGGGGCGAGGGGTACGAATTGCATTTGGCAGCGTGTATGTAACTGATTTTGCTTCGCATTTTTTTTATATGATTCTTTCGTATTGCTATCTGAAGGCGGAAAATTTAAAAGCGTATCATTTTGTTGGGATTTTTATCATAATGGGATTAATTTATTATTTTTGTAAGACACGTTTGGATTGCGTAAGTATGATTCTAATTGTGTTCATATTTGGGATTAATCTATGGTTACAAAGGATTTTATATGATGGTAAAGGATTGTTAATAAAATGGCAAAAGTTATGGAAATGGTTAGGATTGGTAAGTATGCCACTTTTTGCAATAATTTCATTTATCGCCACTATTTTTTATCATGAGGAAAATCGTTTTATGGTAATCCTTGATAAAATAATTTCCGGTAGATTGAGTTTAGGAAAAAGTGCCTTAGATATGTATTTGATAAAGCTATGGGGGCAACCAGTTGAGATGGTTGGGGCAGGAGGAAAAATTCAATGGCCTTTTAACTATTTTTTTATAGATTGTTCTTATATCCATATTTCACTAAGATATGGGTTGGTATTCTTATTAGTAGTATTGATAATTTATACTTTGTGTTGTTATAAATGTAAACATGATATATACTTTCTTTTTGCTGTTATGCTGGTCTCATTAAATTGTATAATTGCACATCATATATTAGATATAGCTTATAACCCTTTTGCTAGTGTGTTTTTAGCATATAATATAAGGGAAAATAATTGATGCTTTAGTTTCTGTATAATAAAGAAGTTTTGATAATAAGCCATACAGTAGCAGCGCTAAAAAGAATTTATTGTAAAATCACAGAAACTTATAAAACTATTTGACAACGGTTTAAAATGCAACTTTAGAGATTTGGATATGAAGGAATGTTTGTATAATACAGCAAGTTATTCATTGCTTACAATTGAGGAGTTTAATGGGGCAAATGGTAAATTTAAACATCTTAATTTAATATTAAGTGGTTGATGTTTGGGGCTAAGGGTGTTAACATAAAGTAAATGTTAATATATAGTAATAAAAGATATTGTAGAAGGCATAAAATAAAGCTCTTTACGGAAAGTAAGGAAAGCCTTGGTGGTAGTATTAATTTAGACATGGAGTGTAATAATAGAGATAAGGTATGAAAAACCAAATAATGTAGTAACAGAAAATACAGTTTTATATAATGAATTCATTTAGTATTATAAAAATTATTCTAATGGGTAAGACCTCATGAAATGGAGATAGTATCTGCCTTTCGAAGTTATTGGGATAAACATTATGTATCTTAAAGTTAATTTTTTTGTGATTCTGCTGCGATTTACAAACGATAGTGTTAGTTATATGATTGTAATAGGATGTATATTCCCTTTCTTTATAGAAGAAAGCTTTGGCTGTAACTATATTAATTCCACTTTTTAATTTAATAGTTCTCTCTATATAAATTATAGTAGGACAAAATTAAGTTCATTATTTTTTAGAAAGATGAGTAAAATTATGAGTAATAATAAGAAAGTAAAGGTATGTTTAGTTGGCTCATCGGGTGGTCATCTTACGCATTTATATATGTTAAAACCATTTTGGAAAGACAAGGATCGCTTTTGGGTAACATTCGATAAGGAGGATGCAAGAAGTCTCCTTGAGGGCGAGAAAATGTATCCTTGTCATTTTCCAACAAACCGTAACATAAAGGCTCTGATATTAAACACAGTACTTGCTTGGAAAATAATACGTAAAGAAAGACCAGACTTAATCATTTCGTCCGGTGCGGCCGTAGCAGTACCATTCTTTTATCTTGGCAAGCTTTTTGGCGCTAAATTAATTTATATAGAGGTATTTGATCGAATTGACAAACCTACAATTACAGGAAAGATGGTTTATCCTATTGTTGATAAGTTTGTTGTGGAATGGGAAGAAATGAAAAGGGTATATCCTAAGGCAATAAACTTAGGAAGTATTTTTTAAGACAATAAGGGGAGGCTGGAAGATGATTTTTGTGACAGTAGGCACACATGAACAACCTTTTAATAGATTGTTAAAATATATTGATGAGATGAAAAGAAAAGGTCTTATTAAAGAAGAAGTAATAATGCAAACAGGTTATAGTACATATAAACCTCAGTATTGTATATGGCAAAAATTATATCCATTTCAGGATATGCATAAGTTTGTAAATGAAGCAAGAATAGTAATAACACATGGTGGCCCATCAAGCTTCATTATGCCATTACAGGTCGGAAAGACTCCTATTGTAGTACCTAGGCAACTCAAGTATAATGAACATGTCAACGATCATCAAATTATGTTTTGTGACGCGGTTGAGCAAAGACAGGGCAATATTATTGTTGTTAAGGATGTTAACGATTTAATAACGGTAATTAATAATTATAATAGTCTTATTGAATCTATGCCAAACGAAATTAAAAGTAACAATGCATCGTTTTGCACTGAGTTAGAAACGATAATTAATGGGTTTTTTAAATAATATTGAGTATATGTAGGGCAAAGATAATTTATATGGATTGGATACATGGGAGATCAGATATGAATAGCCAAGTTTAATTATAATAAAATATTTTAATTTCATTGGTTAAAATAGTAAATTAAATAGAATTATTAAGATACATCTTAAAATTTATGTAATCGCTGTAATCAGTCTATATGCATTTTGTTTTTTCTATCTAAACTAAAAGATTAAGAAAGAGTTATATATGAAAATTAAAATAGCTTTAAAAAATAAAATGAATACAGGTAAACCTATAAATTTTGAAAAAATAATGACACAAATTCGGAATTATTCGATAGTCTCTTTTGATATTTTTGACACGTTGTTAAAGAGGAATGTATACGAACCCAAGGACGTATTTGTATATATTGAAACAATATTACAAAATAGGTATCCAAACTTTACGGAAAAAAGATTATTTGCAGAAAAGACTGCTAGAGAGAAAAATAAAGGTCATGAAGTATCTTTACATGATATTTACAATGAATACGAAGGTATAAATTCTAGGGAGATAAGTGAATTAATGGAACTGGAATTAATGGCAGAAGAGCAGTTACTTATTGTAAATAATGATATACTCCAAGTATATAAAAAATGTATTGAACAGGGTAAAATTGTAATATTGATATCTGATATGTATTTGCCAGAATCTTTTATTACTCATATTCTTGCGCGAGAAGGCATAACAGGATATAAAAAATTATACTTATCATCAACACTCGATAAAACCAAGAGTTTAGGAAATTTATTTTCTTATGCTATAAATGATTTGGCAGTTGACAATAATAAATTAATTCATATTGGTGATTCGATCCGTTCAGATTATAAAAAACCAAAGAGTATGGGTATAGAAGCGATTCATATATCTACAAATATACCAAAGAGTGCGTTTCATTTGGATAATAGTAATATTGCTCATATTATGCTAAATGCATTTTTAGATAATACATCACCAATTCAGGATGATCACTATTATCGATTCGGATATGAAAAATTTGGAATGTTCTTGTGGGGATATTCCAACTGGCTACATAAAAAGTTACTTGATAATAATATAGAAAAAGTCTATTTTTTTTCTAGAGATGGCTTAATAATGAAAAAAGCATTTGATTTATTGTATCATGACGAACACATAACTACTCATTATTTGGAAGTATCAAGAAGAAGCCTTAGAGTTCCTATATTATGGATTGATCATAAATTATCAACAGTTATAGATATGATTTCACCTTCAATGTATTTACCATTAAGAACAATATTTGATGGAGTTGGACTTGAAATAAATGACTATGTTGAGTTAATAAAAAAATATGGATTTGATGAAAATACAAGCTTTGATAGAAAGACTGTGTTAGAAGAAAAAAATCTGATTAAATTGTATGATGAATTGTCAGCGGATGTAGTACAAGTTTCAAAAGCAGAATATGAGATATTAATTCAGTACTTAAAACAAAATCATATTGAAGGTGAATTTGCAATTGTAGATATTGGTTGGTCTGGTGGTATGCAAAGGTATTTAGATGAAACGTTATCCAAACTTAACATATCACATAAAATCAGTGGATACTATATTGGCATTGCTCAATATTATATACGTAATATAAAAGCTGTGCCGTCATTAAACTTGAATGGATATCTATTTGATTTTAAGAACGATCATAATGCGGTAGATAAAAGAAGTGCATTTGTTGGTCTTTTTGAAACGTTATTCTTAGAACAGAATGGGTCAGTTCAAAAATATGAACGTAATGGTGATCAGATAAAAGCCAAAAGGTTGCCTTACGAATATATAGAAGACGGGAAGTTTACTGAAGAATATATATGTGTGGAAAAGATCCAGCAGGGTGCTATGGATTTTATTAAAAAAATTTCAAATTATGAAATATTTAATCTACTTAATTTTACAGCAGATGAATTATTTAAAGGGCTTAAACAAACGGGGTTAAATCCAAATAAATTGGATTTAAAATTATTTGCAAATTTTCGGTTTTTTGATGATGGGGAAACAAGGTACTTAGCAACACCGAGGAAACTAATTTATTATTTTTTTCATATTAAAACATTCAAAGAGGATTTCTTAATGAGTAGGTGGAAGATCGGATATATGAAAAGATTGTTTAAAATAAATATAAACTATAATAAGCTGTATGAATTAATTAGAATATTTAAATAATAATTTATTATACTTTATATTATAAATAAATTCTTTGTAATTCAATGCTGAAGGAGTTTACAACATGAATATAGCGGCACTTGTGGGTATTGTAACATATAATCCTGATATTGAAAGATTAAATGATAATATTAAAGCGATTATACTACAAATCGAGAATGTTATAATAGTTGACAATGGATCAAATAATATTAATATGATACATAAATGTATCGATCCATATAAAGATAAAATAAAAATCATTACTTTTAATAAAAATAAAGGCATTGCATCTGCTCTAAGAAAAATTATGGAGTATGCAAATATGAAAAAATTCGAATGGGTTATGACTTTAGATCAAGATTCTATTATTGAATCTGGTCTTGTTTCCGCATATTATAAAGCAGCTCTAGATATTAACAATAGCCAAGTGGGAATGTTTACTTGTTTGATAAAAGATAGGAATTTTGTTGATGAAAAATACGAAAAACAAAACACAGAATACATGGATGTACCTTATTGTATAACATCTGCTTCGTTTACAAATGTAGCGAAGTATTTTGAAACACCTGGATATGACCCGGCATTTTTCATAGATTGTGTAGATTTTGATATATGTTATTTGTTAAAAGAAGCAGGTTTCAAGATAACAAGGATAAATTATGTAGGCTTATATCATGAGGTAGGGCATGGGGAAAATAGATATTTCTTTTGGAAAAAGATTGTGGTATATCATCAAATACCATTAAGAATCTATTATTTAACTAGAAATACAATTTGGATGCATAAAAAACATAAAAAAAAGTTTTCAAAAAAATTGATGTTAAAAAAATTAATATCAGTTTTTTTGAAAATTGTGCTGTATGAAGATAATAAAAATACTAAGCTTAGAAGTTTTGTAAGAGGTATAAAAGATTCGAATTTGGGGGGATTTATTTCTAATGAAAATTAATTTTATTTTGCCCGGATTGGGGAGTTCAGGAGGAATAGAAGTAGTTGAAAAATATGTAGAAATTATGAATAAGAATGGAAACGATGCAGTAATATATAGCTACATAATAAATCCCAACTTGCACAGATATAATAATAGCTTGATGAACTTAATACATCAGATTTATTGTACAATTAAATCTATTTTTATACTTATAAGCGGAAAAAAGAAATCGTATAAATGGGTGCTTAAAATTGATAATAAAAGTATTAGGAATGCCGATTTCACCATTGCAACTATGTGGGCAACTGCTTTCCAAGTTAATGATCTATCACCAGATTGTGGTAAAAAAATATACTTTATTCAAGGTTTTGAAATCTGGGATAATAAAGATTTAGGGTTGAAGAGTTATACTCTACCATTAAAAAAAATTGTAATATCATCGTGGATAAATTACAAACTCTATCAGGAGCTAGGGCTTGGTCCTTTTCCAATAGTATATAATGGAATGGATACGAAGATATATAAAAAGGACATTTGTAATAAAAGTAACGGGTCTGAAATTAAACTTTTGATGTTAAATCATAAAATGCCTCAAAAAGGTGTAGCTAATGGTTTGCTAGTTTTTGAAAAAATACGTGATAATTATGTTAATTGTCAATTGCGTATGTTTGGTATGTGTAACCATTTAAATTTACCAGATTATGTTGAATATTATCAGAATCCCACAAAAGAAAAAATTATCGAATTATATACATCTTCTGATATATTTATTTTTCCAAGCCTTGAAGAGGGGTGGGGGTTAGCTCCATTAGAAGCCATGGCTTGTGGATGTGCAGTAGTTGGGTCAAATACTGGGTTTGTATTAGATTTAGGTAGCCATGAAAAAAATATGATGATTTCCGAAGTAGGAGATATAAATGAGATGACATTGAATATTGAAAAATTGATTAAAAATAAAGAACTTATGAAATCAATTAAGGAAAAGGGAATCAATACTACGCGCGATTTAGATTGGAAAAAGTCATATGAACAATTTTTATTGATTCTGTTAGAAGAACTAAAATAGGGGGATATAATAAATGAAGATAAATAAACAAAAAATATTTTTGTTTACATATGCTGCATATATTTGTATCCAGATATTATCAGAGTCTCAGTTTGCTACAATGGAAAAACATAGTAATTTACTACAAGTATTAAGATATGTTATACTGTTAGCCTTCTTTGGAATTGGAATATATTTTAATAAGAAGATTAATAAATTGGTAGCTGTATTATTATCTGTTCTAATATTTTCATCTATTGTTAATACGTTGATATTTAACGGGGGATTAGGTGTTTTATATTTAATATTTATATGCTTTGCATCTGTGAACATTGATTTAAAGAAGTTGTTTATAATTACAATTATAACCATGATAGGAACATATGTATTTGTAATACTATGTAGTCAAATTGGAATTTTGCAGGATACTGTGGGAATAAGGCATTTGAGTGTGGTAACAGGAGAATTTTTTGCGGGTGACTACGCTCGGCATTCTATGGGATTCATAGTATCAAATCAAGTTCCAATATCATTTATATATATATATATATTGTTGATTATTTTAAAAAAAGATAAGTTAGCGGTTTGGATTAATGTAGTCTTTTTTATCACAAACTTTTGGATTTTTTATAATTTTGGTTCAAGAATTGTGTTTGTTTTGACACTTATAGTCATAATTATGTATTACTTCATGGCTGTTAAAAATATGATATCAATACGATTTAGCTTAAGTGGATTTAATATATATATACTAATCTTTCCAGTTGCTTTAATATTAAGTTTTTTAGTAAGTATTATGTTTAATATACATTCTGCGTCAATGTCTAAGTTAGATTTGATTTTTAATCATAGAATTTCTATGGCAGGGGAAGCATTAAGATATTATGGATTAACGGTTTTTGGATTGGGCAAAGATGCTGGTACATATACAGGGGTATATAATTCCATTATTGCAAATACTGTTGATAATGGATATGTATTATTGTTTATTCAAAGAGGAATAATAATTGGAATCATTGTAATTTTCTTATGGTTAATGCTGACTAATATAGCGTATAAAAAGAAAAACCAATATTTATTGTTTGTTTTAATTGTTTTAGCAATAGAAAATATGATTAATGCTGATTTTATATCTTATAGATCTATAGCATTTTACTGTATTTTATTAAATCAGGATGATCAAATGCTGGAAAGTTGCTATAGAAAAATAATTAAATGTCACAAAATACTATATACAAGTATTGATAAATAAATTATCACCCATATAATTATTGATTTTAATAAAATTATAATCATGATTTGCAGCATAGCTAAGTGAGAGGAGATAGAGTAATGCGTGAAAAATATAAATACTTGGGAAAAAACACGATAATATTTGCTATCAGTTCATTTGGCACAAAATTCCTTTCATTCATGCTTGTTCCATTATATACTAATGTCTTATCAACAAATGATTATGGAATTGCAGATTTAATAACAACAACAGCGACATTACTGATGTTTATATTCACTGTTAACATAGGTGACTCAGTTATGAGATTTTCACTTGAACAAAAAGATAAACAAAAAGAAATTTTATCTTTCGGATTAAGGGTATTAATATTGGGTACTATTGCACTTAGTTTATGCCTAACAATTTTTTCACAGTTACATGTAATAGATTGGAAGTATTCATATTATATATTTATTTTTTTGTATTTTTTCTTTATGGCACTTTATCAAATATTAAGTAATTATTTAAGAGCAATTGATAAAATAATTGATGTGGGTATAGCTGGGATTATTTCTGCAATTATGATGATAGTAGGTAATATAGTATTTTTACTCATAATTAAATTGGGAATAAATGGATATTTAATTTCCATAATTTTGTCACCTTTATTTGGTTCAATATATTGTATAGTTAAAGTAAAAATACCGTTAAATTTTTATGTAAAAAAAGTATGTAATAAAGATATACAAAAAGAAATGTTTGTATTTTGCATTCCATTAATATTTAATAATATTGCTCTTTGGATTAATGCATTCCTTGATAAATTTTTTGTGACAGCTTATTGCGGAATTGATCAAAATGGAATTTATGCAGTAGCTAATAAAATACCGATTATATTATCAACTTGTTATACTGTATTTTCACAGGCGTGGAATTTATCGGCAATTAAGGAATATGATAAAGATGATAAGGAAGGATTCTTTTCTAATATTTATAATATCTATAACTCGGTTGTGGTACTTATTTGCAGTGTATTAATTTTTATTAATAATTCAATAGCTAGCATTCTATTTGCAAATGACTTTTTTGAAGCTTGGAAATATTCGTCAGTACTATTAATAGCTGTTATGTTCAATTCATTAACAATATTTTTAGGTAGTATTTTTAGTGCAGTAAAAAATAGCAAGATAATAGCTACAACAACTTTGATATCAGCAGGAACAAATATAATTTTAAATACGCTACTGATTCCAATTTTTGGAGTACTGGGAGCTGCAGTAGCAACTGCGATATCTTATAGTATTATGTGGATAGTAAGATATCATTATTCAAAAAAATTTATAAAACTTAAGATAAACTTATTGAAAGATATTTGTGCCTATGTATTATTAGCTTTTCAAGTAGTTTGTGAGCATATGGAGAATCATAACTATATGGGTCAGACGTTAATAATAAGTATACTTTTTATATTATATTGGAAAAATATTAAAAAAATAATGCTTTTATTAATAAATAAGATTAAAAGTAAAGCATGGTGACTAAATTATGAATATTTTAAATAAATTTAAAGTGAGAGTATCGAAATATGGTCTCAAATATGTTATTAATGTAATAATACAAAATAAAATATATAGGCATTTGGATGATTTCATAATGTCACTATTTACACCAATATTCAAAGTTATTTCGTTAAAGAATACAATATTAATTGAGAGTCATAATGATTTCGATTGCAATGGTGGTGCCTTCTATGATTACCTATTAGAGCATGAATACAATAATAAATATAAGATTGTATGGCTTTTGCGTAATAAAAAACCTAGGAACTTGCCTTCAAATGTACTAGCATTTAATATATTTAAACCTAATATAAGGAAAGCATATTATATATGTACAGCCAAATATATGACAGCGGATCATGTGATTATTAAAAAAGTGAGGAATGAACAAAAATCATTTTATTTGACACATGGCTCGATAAGCTTAAAAAATACAGCAGGAAAAATACTTTTACCGAGCATGTTAGATTACTGCTTGGCACCCTCAGAATTCATGAAATCTATTACAGCGAAGCAAACTTCATTGGAATATCCTTGCTCTAAACTTATTGTTTTGGGATATCCTATGCATGATATATTATATAATAATGCTAAAGGGGACCTTTCTAAAATAACAGAAAATAGTTATAAAAAGGTTATATTGTGGATGCCAACTTTTCGTCAGAACATATCTTGGAATAGAAATGATTCTGGATTAGAAGAAAATGTTGGTATACCCTTATTAAATAATCAGAATGAATATCTTAGCTTAAATGAGCAATTGAAAAAAAATAATTCTTTATTAATCATCAAAATTCATCCAATGCAGGATTTAAATGAACTGAAAATTGGAAATGAAACAAATATTAAAATATTAACTGCTAGTGAGGTGAAAAAACTAAACATTGATAATTATCGGTTAATGAAGGAAACGGACGCGTTAATTAGCGACTATTCTTCAGCTGCATTTGATTATTTGCACTGTAACAAACCGATTGGGTATATTTTATCTGATGAAGAGAGTTATAAATTGGGATTTATAGTTGAAGACCCACATAGCATGATGGCAGGACATATGATTTATACGTTTGGTGATTTAACTAAATTTATAGAAGATGTTATAGATAATAATGATATTTACGTAAAAGATAGAATATGTTTATTTAATAAAGTTTTTTATTATCATGATGGAAATAGTTGTAAACGACTAGTTGATTTTATGGGATTGTAAAACATAAGGGGGGGTGGTAAGATGAAAGTAGGAATAATTATATTAGCAGGTGGTAATGGTGAAAGATTTCACGGAAAAAAACAGGATTTAGTATTTCATGGTAAGCAGTTATGGAAATATGCATATGATACAGCGGTGTCGGTTTGTGATAGAGAGAACATTGTTGTAGTCGGAAAAGATACACCCGGAGGATTAACAAGGAGCAATTCTGTATTTAATGGTCTAAAGAAATTATCATCTAAAACGGATAGAGTTATAATTCTCGAAGCAGCAAGACCACTTGTTACTATGAAGCAAATAGAGATATTAATTAAGGATAATTCGCCATCTTCTTCTTTTGTAATGCCATTGGTTAATACACCGATAGGAAGAGATGGAACTTGTTACGATAGAAATTCTTTTTATGATTTACTTGTACCACAAGCTTGTGATTATAGAATGCTTCTCAAGGCATATGAAACAGAAAAATATAAAGATATGACAGATGAAACAAGAGTTATGTATGAGGAGTATGGTCTAAAACCTCATTTGATAGAGACTGGACAAAATTTATTTAAAGTTACTTATCCAAGAGATATAGCTATACTTGAAACAATTTACCAAGCAATGAAAGATGAGAAAACGTTATTATGAATAAAGTAAGAGTATTAATTACTGGGGGTACTGGGGATATTGCAAAAGCAGTAGTAAACGAGTTAAATAAGGACGGATCTTATACAGTGTATGCACCTGGTAAAAGTGAAATGGATGTAACAAACTTAGAAAGCATAGAAAGAGTCATTAGTGAATTTAAACCGGATATTTTAGTTAATAATGCTGGTTATGTAGTTCCACAATCAATAAAAAATGCAGATATACAAAGTACGAAGAAACATATAGAAATAAATATTGGTGGTGTGTTTTATTGTACTGAAATAGCTCTTAAATATAATGAAAGTTTACAAATTATTAATATTGGATCAGCTGCTGCTATTGAAACACATGCTACCTGGAGTGAGTACTGTGCAACAAAAGCAGCTGTTGTTATGGCAACTAAGTGTTGGGCAGAAGATAACTTATATGCAGTTGTTATCTCTCCAGGAAGAACAAAAACAAAGATGCGTAAGGGGCTATATCCTACAGAGGATCAAAATACATTATTAGAACCGTCTGATTTTGCAAAAGTAGTTATGAAAGCTATAAAAAAAGAGTATGTAACAGGTTCTCATGTAGTTGTTAGAAAGCAAAATGTTCATCAATTATTAGCTAAACAATAAATAGCAAAAGAGGAGTTGAGAAATTGAATTGTTCAGAATATTTAGTCGATTTTTTGGTAAGAAAAGGAGTAAGAGATGTGTTTGGGTACGCGGGTGGATATATTGTCCCGTTTATGGATGCGCTTTATCTAAGACGTAAAGATATAAAAGTACATGTATGCTATAATGAACAAGGGTGCTCATTTGCTGCAAATGGATACGCAAGAACAAGTGGGAAAATAGGGGTATATTTTACTACTTCAGGACCGGGAGCAGTGAACGGATTAAGTGGATTAGCAGATGCGTGGTATGATGGGATTCCAGTAATGGGTATTTGCGGAAATGTTCCAGTCAATGAAATGAAGGGTTTTTCAGGAATCAGACAAAATGGATTTCAGGAAATGGATTTGGTATCAATGACTCGCAATATTACAAAGTACTCCGTTACTCCGAACAGTGCTGAAGGATTTGAAGAAATTGTAAGTAGAGCATATAATATGGCTTTACTAGGACGTAAAGGAGGTGTAATCATTGATTTTCCACTCAACATACAGCAAGCCGATATTATTAGTAGGTAATGGTGCTAGAATTTCTGGTGCAAATGAATTGATTCTTGAATTTTGCAGGAAGACGAATATTCCTGTTTTGACTAGCATGAATGGTGTAGATTTGGCACAAGATGAAAATCATATTGGTTTCATTGGAACACATGGAAATAGAATAGCAAACATGATCTTAAATGAATGTGATTTGGTTATTTCTGTTGGAGTAAGATTAGGATTACGTCAAGTAGGAAGATATGTAGAAAATTTTGCACCCAAAGCAGACCTGATTAGGGCAGATATTGATGAATTTGAACTTAGTAGAAATATCAAAGAAAATGAAAGAAAATATCATACTGATGCAAGAGATTTTCTGAATCTCTTATTAAA
>Ga0316613_10001848_pt1 | contig 14113 bp, 11 predicted proteins | sample OWC_soil_day10_C_2_FD_207647 | JGI IMG/M metagenome (GOLD analysis project Ga0316613, IMG submission 207647) | Wetland soil microbial communities from Old Woman Creek delta, Ohio, United States - OWC_soil_day10_CT_b | ecosystem: Environmental > Terrestrial > Soil > Wetlands | place: USA: Ohio...
GTAATTCAATTACTTTATTTCCTATATCATTAGGGTTTAAATCAAGCTGTTCTATCAAAGTAGTCGCCATTTGAAAATCATTTGAATCTAGAGGAATAAATGCACCATTTTCCAATCTATGATATCGTTTTTTCAATTTATAGGAAGCTAATAAGGCAAGCAATTCATTAGGCTGTATATCTTCATAACGTAGAGAAAACTCTAGCATATCCGTTTTGGTATTAAGCTTCACTCCTGCCGAAATCCTGCCCGTATAGGTAATCCTGCTATTCTTAAAAGCCTCTGAATAAAAGATCTCAGCATAACTCTGCAGCTCTGACAATCCCTCCTGCAAAAAATCGTAGGTGTTTTCTTCCTCCGCCTGGACAAACTTGCCACCAATGGTCTCAAAGCCATATCGACGAAATAGATTAAGGACTTGATTTTCTTCTTTTATCGAACGTAACAGCATTTTCCCAGGTATTCCAGCCGTAAGCCCCTCAGATAGGGTTAAGGGATCGATGGTTAGATCACCATACTTAAAACCAATTCCAACGCTGATACCCTCGTTAAACCGATCAAAGTATACTTCTATTTCCAGTGGTTCCTTGTGAAATTTTCTAAGAAGCGTATCACTAACATGAACTGTCCCAATATTCTCCAACGCAGGTACCACAGAGGAAAAAAAGTTTGCTGCATCTGCCTCTGGAATACATACTTCCGGCTTTTTATTTTCATAAAAGCACTTCATCAGAGGTTTTATACAACTGGCAAATAGGCTATCTACCTTATATATTCTCTTCTTATGGTAAATATATTGAAAATCTATATCTAAGCCATAAAATACATCCCCTGTCAGCTCCATGGTAACCTTCAGGCCCCCTGCATCTGCCTTCACTGCTAAATTGACAGGTGGTCTTCCTTTGACAATCTGGACGCCAGCAATTCTTTCATTATCTATCTCCACAGAAAATGGAATTTCTTCCATAATAGCAAAGAACTTCAGCATATTGGAATTTGTCAGCTTCAAGCGTCGTGGCTCTCCAAAGGCCGAAATAGAAGAAGCGTAGTAATTCCAGCTAGCAAGTTGTTTATCATCCACATAAACGGACTGCAGTAAATAAAGTAGAGACTTAGATTGTTCATCAAACATATTCTCCTGTAGCTTTAAGGTAAAATACTTGCCATAAACAATCTCCTGCTGCGTATCCAAAGCAGCCAGAAATTGAGGAATATCTTTCATGACATACATTTTCTCATTCCCAACAGTAAACTCCAGCCAACTTCGTGTTCCTCTTGAATCTAGAGAAAAAAAGTAGGTAGGCATAATTCTAGTGGGTACAGACTGCTGATACAGGCTTGGCACCAAAGTATCATGATTAAAAAAATCTAATAGTTTCTGCGCTGCATGAGTTAGAATTGTTCTTTTTTCTTTGCCAAAATAAACTTCCCAATGTGCTTGCATTACTTTTAACACGGCAACAATGTGTTTACACATTCCATTATAATAACTAGCAAATGCAGGGCAGTCACACTCATAATCATCCACTTCATGAGTGCTGTCAAAGTAAATCCATACCGTATACATTTCACTTCCTACTACCCGGGCTTTATATGCCTTTTCACGCTGCGAATAGGTTATATCTTCTACGTTACCATTCCGATAATATTGACAACCTTTTACATAAGCACTGTTGGTAGCAGCGCCCTCTTGAATTTTTGCATCTGTCAGCACCAAACTGTCATCCCTTTCAGTAAATATCTATTTCTCAATTGCAAGTATTCTTTCTAAACAAACTTCGCTAAAAAGCTTCTTACTTTTGGCTTTCTTCTTCCTGTGTTATGATATTACCTCTATACGTAGCGTTTTTCTTATTTTTGTCATTGCGACGAGGTACGAGGAAGCAATCCACCACTTGCTGGAGATTGCTTCCTCGTACCTCGTCGCAATGACAGTCATAATAGTATCAATCTATTCATAATTATAATAGAGTTTGTATTACTTTTCATCAGGCTGATTGGGAGGGGTCTCTTTGGAATACTTAGTTAGCTCATTTACTACAATATGGAATATAACAACTTGGAATCAACTTGTTAATTTCAAGATTATCTTACTTAGCATTATCATTGAAGCGTTTCCCTTTTTGCTGCTTAGCGTAATTATATCCTCATTACTCAATAATTTTGTCTCCGAAAATAGTTTGCGTAATATTATTCCCAAAGATAATCTACTAAGTATTATTATAGCTTGTTTTCTCGGTTTGCTTTTTCCGGTTTGCGATTGTGGAATGGTTCCCATTGTCAGGCGTTTAATTTTAAAAGGAATTCCTCTGCCTGCAGGAATTGCTTTCATGCTGGCTGCTCCTATTGTAAATCCTGTTGTCGGTACAGCCACCGCATTCGCCTTCCAAAATAATAGCAACGTGGTGTTATTACGTTTAGGAGTGGCCTTGATAGTGGCATTCTGTACAGGAATTATCATAAATGTATTTTTTAAGGGCAGTGAATTAAAAGCCCTTAGTCAGATACAATCTCATGCTCATGGATGCTGTCAGCATGTAACAGCTAACCATATCGATTGTTCTCTTACTAATAAAATATTTAATACCATCCGTGATGCTAGCAATGAATTTTTTGAAATGGGAAAATATTTATTTATGGGTGCTATGCTGGGCGCCTTATCACAGATTGTTGTACCCCATGAAATGCTAGTGACATTGGGACAACATTCATTCCTATCAATTGGCGCCATGATGCTATTTGCCTTCTTTATTTCAGTATGTTCCGCTGCAGATGCCTTCATCGCTGCCTCATTTAACGCTAATTTCACAGTAGGATCTCTTGTCGCTTTCATGGTTTTTGGACCGATGATTGATCTTAAAAATATATTAATGCTGTTGCATACATTCCATACACGATTTGTAGTTTGCCTCATACTTATTATTATAATTTTGTGTTCAAGTGCAGCATATATTATAAATATTGTTTGAAGGAGGTTTTCTATTGACGCCGAGAAATAGAAAAAAGCCAACTCTCTACAATGGCTCATTCATACAATCTGTTTTGCTTTTGGGTTTTATCATTTTATTAGCTTGGCTGGACATTACCAGACAGTTGCCCCTATATATTAATCCAAAGTTTATCATACTGACTGAATTATCTTATTTCCTTTTAATTCCTATGCTTATTATACAAGTATTAGATCCGTTCTTGCCTGCCCGTAACACTGAGCATTGCCATACACATACAAGCATTGGGAAATATGTTCCCTTTTTTATTATCCTAATACTGGCTTTTGCAGTACCCGAAAATACTTTAAATGCAAATCTTGTCAGCAGCAAGGGATTAAATAGCCAATCCAACGTAACTGCTAACTCAATTCAAGACTTACCACGTCCATTAGCGCCAGCCTTTAGTAAGATGTCAACAATTAAAATTACGAATCTCAATTACACCGAGGCTGTATGCGAAATAAATAATTTCCCCCAGGATTATATTGGAAAAAAGGTTGCCCTGACAGGCTTTGTTTTTAGAAGCCCTGGTTTGGCAACCAACCAAATTTCACTCGTACGTTACGTTGTTATGTGCTGTACAGCAGATTCTTTGCCCTATGGCGTCATGTGTGAAGGAGCAGATACAGAAAACTATCCTGATGGAACCTGGCTTTCCATTGAAGGTGTTGTACAGATGAGTAAATATGATGATAAAGATGCCCCAACTATTAAAATAACCTCTTTACAAAAAATTGAAGAGCCGCAAGAACCCTACGTTTTTCCCTATAATTAATGTTGTAAATCTCTCACACCATAGTCCACTACTACTTTTACTTTAGCATTAAATTTTTATTTATCTTCGATACAAAAGGGTTATCCTTTATAATAAACCTCCATAGATACTCCCGTGCTTCTTTGGCATAGTCAATATTGATACGAGGAGTCGTAACTATATTTTCTGAAGGAATCACTTCACCGCTTAACAGATACATTGTTTCACCACATAAATCCATCTCATTTTGCTCTTTCGAAATCCCCATTGCAACGCACAATTTTCCTGGACCACTGCATAAATTTAGATTTTTTTCTGTATTACGCCGCTTCTGCATGATATCCAATCCACTAATTGGTTCTAAGGCTCTAATCAGCACTGCCTCTGGGTAGCGCTCTTGATTGGTTACGATATTCATACAGTAATAAACACCATAAATTAAATATACATAGGCATGGCCTCCCCGACCAAACATAATTTTTGTTCGCTTTGTATTCTTACCATTGTAAGCATGACAGGCAGCATCATTAACACCAACGTAAGCCTCAACTTCCACAATTTTGCCAACTGTTTTACCATCCGTTGTATGATGAACTAGGTATTTCCCTAATAAATCTCTAGCTACATTTAAGGTTTCTCTCTCATAGAAAGCTCTCTCTAGTTTTATCAAATAAACACCCTCTTTGCAGTAATACTATAAATCCAGCGCCTACCTTATTTTCTATATCTTTTGTTCTGACAAATTGGAAAAATTCTTTATCCTTATAGACACGTTAGCAGCGTGTCACTTTTTATTTCCTGAGGAATACAATATAGCAAAATGTTACGGAAGAGAGGTGAAACCTGCATGCCTTATATTGAAGTAGAAAAAGGAGTTAATATCTTTATCGAAGATTTAAATCCTGGCACAGGAAAAACAGTTTTATTTCTACATGGTTGGCCTGTAAATCATAACATGTTTGAATATCAATATACCCAACTTCCTAGATGTGATTTTCGTTGTATTGGCATGGATTTGCGAGGCTTCGGCAATTCTGACCGGCCCTGGGAAGGATATTGCTATGATAGACTAGCAGAAGATGTTCATATCGTTATTGAATCTTTGGATATAGAGAATTTAATACTCGTCGGCTTCTCCATGGGAGGGGCCATCGCCGCTCGCTATATGGCCCGCTACTCAGGTAACAAGGTATCTAAGCTGGCGCTAGTTTCAGCAGCAATACCCGTTTTCACTAAGCGGCCAAATTACCCCTTCGGTCTCCCTAAAGAGGAGGTTAATAAGCTAATTTATCAAACTTATACCGATCGTCCTAAAATGGTTTCTGAATTCGGAAAGACTTTTTTCGCCAGCAATGTGAGTCCTGCCTTTAGGAATTGGTTCAATGGGCTTGGCTTTGATGCATCTGGTCATGCAACTGCAATGACCGCCATTGCCCTTCGTGATGAAGATCTACGGCAAGATTTGCCAAAGATTGATGTCCCTACCGGTATTTTCCATGGTGAACTTGATCAAATAGTTCCTTTTCCTTCCGCTTTACAAGCCCACCGACTCATCAAAAAGTCACTATTATTTCCTTTTAACCGTAGCGGTCATGGAGTCTTTTATGATGAACTTGAAAAATTCAACTATTATTTCACCCAATTTTTAAGTGATGAATCAATATCATAACTTCCCTTACATAAGAAAATTTTTATAGTTCATAATAACATGCCCATTGTCCTTAAAGACAACCGGGCATATTATTATGTCTGCCCAGTTTTTTCTATTAACATTTTTAACTGTATACTTATGGACTTCCTTTGGAAGTTTATAAGTATACGAAACAAATCAACTCACTCCCTAACTATTTTGATATTAATTTGCATAACAAAACCAGCAAACAGTAAAAATACAGGATAGAGTTTTAATGAAAGGTGATGATAGTTTGGCAGCATTTAATAAAACAGATTTTATCGTTATGGCTTTAGGAAACATTATCGGATCAGGTATTTTTTTAGCCAGTAGCCTGGTAATCAGCGTCGCAGGCACCTGGGCGCCTTTAGCCTATTTTTTAGGCGGCCTTGTGATGATAATGGAAGTATCTTTTATCATTGAAATGACGATAGCCGACCCTATCCCTGGTTCTTTTAAGGCACATGCCCAAGAAGTATTTGGGGATTGGTGGGGATTTATGATTGGCTGGATGTTTTGGACCAGCGGCGTTCTAGGAATGGCTAGTGAAGTTACCGCTTGTGCCATTTTTATTCGTTTATGGCTGCCTAGTATCCCTTTATGGATATGTAGTCTTATTTTTGCTATCGGGATTACAATGCTAAATTTTAACGATATAAAAGGATTAAGTAAAATTGAACTAGGACTCTCCATCACGAAAGTAACTACTTTAGTTGTTTTTGTTATTATCGGATTTATCGTCATCCTAGGAGTACCAATAGGGGGTGCAACAAAAATAGTCACACCATTACAATCCTTCTTCCCTCCTCCCTTAGGAGAATTCCCCAATATGCTAGGTTCCATGCTCTTAATTTTATTTGCTTATACAGGAACAGGTATTATTGGAATAGCGGCAACAGAAACGAAAAATCCTGAGGAAATTGTACCACCTGCTACCAAGATTATCACTTTTTCGGTAGTGATTCTTTATACCCTATCCGCTTTCTTCATTATTGCCTTACTACCTTTGGAATTACTTGATGGAAAAATCAGTCCTTTCGTACAATTATTTACTATTTTTAAAATTCCCTTTGCAGGAGATCTTGTAAATTTTATTCTTTTAACAGCCGCTCTATCCTCATTGAATTCACAGGTTTACTCTTCATCTCGTATGCTATTCTCTCTAGCAAAAGAAAACCAAGCCCCAGAGATAGCCGGCTATCAAAGCAGCAAAGGCGTACCGATAGCAGCAGTTGCCATCAGCGGGGTAGTACTTTTAGGCGCAGCGATGCTGTCTTATCTTTTACCTGAGACAATTTTCATTTATACTGTCAGCGCCAGCGGCTTTTTGGCGCTAATCAATTGGATGAGCGTATCAGCCACTCATTTTTATTATCGTAAAAAACTATTATCAGCTTCACCGGAAAAATTAAAATACAAGGCTCCAGGCTATCCTTATCTTTCCTGGATTTGCTTTTTCATTATACTGATTGCCATCCTTTCCACTCCTCTATATCCGGACCAACTCCCTGGCTTATATTCTGGCCTGCTGATATTGCTAATCATCAACTGTGCCTATTTTATCCATAATTCATTTCAAAACAGAAAATCTAAATGACTATCAAATTATAATCTTCCCCAAATGCATAATCAAAATTTATGATGTTCTTCTGGCGTCTATAATTGTTCTATTGATGTTATCTTTATAATACGCATACGAAATCCCAGTTACTCTTACAATCTTCTAAAACAGGGATGGAGACAAATGTCTCCGTCCCTATTTTTTGTAGATTATTATAAATAATGGAAAAGGACTTTGCCAATTATTGGCGAAGTAAAAACACAAATAAGGAAATTTGTACAATTTTAGTAAAACATGGAATATTTTACAACAATATTCGACAATAAACTTCCTATAGTCGTAAAACGATCTATCAGAGGAGCCAGAACAGTGAAAAATTTAACAACAAAATTGAATATTAAAATAATTGGTGTTGTTCTATTATTACTGATCACGGTTACAGCCCATAACCAGTGGCTATCTTTACAAGAAGAAAACGCTAAAAATATCCATTGGCTTATGTCGATTACCGACTTTCTTGTCAAAAGGAAACCTCCTGGTTCTTTCCTGGAAATTGCCATTCAACAAGGTACTGCCAATAAATCAATTCGGGAGCAAGTTTTGTCCATTAATCAAGAACTTCAACCTATTTTAAATGACATCCTCGTGCCGACAGACATCATCAAATTTGGCTATTATTCTAGGCAACACGAAAGCATTGTTGCTATTGGCCCTCATGCTGATATTTCATTACTTATCGGTGTTGATTCCAGCATGTTTAGAAATAATTATGAAGTCAATACGGATCAGTTAATCGAAAAACCAAACTCCATTTTGTGGCATGGCGCAAATGCAATCATTTACCTCAGGCCTATTATGGAGAATGACCTAATTATTGGCTATACTTTTGCTTCCATTAACCAGGATGCCATTTATGCAGCAATTTGGAAACGAACGGCAAATATCCTTTTGGCTGCCTTCTCTATGCTATTAGTATGCGTTATTGTGTTTCGTGAACTATTTGTTCTATTAAAAAAAGACCTTCAATTATTTGCCGAAAAGATACTTGACGGGAAAACCTATGATTTTAATAGTGAGGTAACCGAATTTACCCCTATTCTACAATATATTAGTGAACAAACAGAAAAGATGACCCGTCTGGATAGATTGAATATCATTGGTGAAATAGCGGCTGGTATTGCCCATGAAGTAAGAAATCCAATGACAACAGTAAGAGGATTGTTACAGTTTATGGGTGCTAAACAAGAATTTACTGATCATAAAGAAAAATTTTTTCTTATGATTAATGAACTAGACCGGGCCAATAGCATTATCACAGAATTTTTATCTCTAGCTAAAAATAAGGCAATGAACTTTGCTGAAAGTAATCTAAATGATCTGATCCGGGATATTCAGCCATTACTACAGGCAGATGCGTTAGGTAATAATTGTGTTATTGAAGTATCGTTAGGTGACATTCCTACTGTATTTATGGATCAAAACAGCATTCGTCAACTTATTTTAAATATGATACGAAATGGGCTAGATGCTATGCCTGCAGGTGGTCTAATTCATATTACTACAGAAAAAGATGGACAAAGAGTACTGTTATCCATAAAGGATCATGGATTAGGAATACCCCCAGAAAACAAAGAGAAACTTGGAACGCCCTTTTTTACTACTAAAGATAATGGCACCGGTTTAGGATTGGCTGTCTGCTATCGAATTGTACAGCGTCATGCTGCAACCCTTACTGTAGAAAGCGAACTGGGAAAAGGCACTGTCTTTACTGTAGGATTTCATTCGATGATCTATGATAAAAAATAATTTTATTTAGAAGACATCAAAAAACAAATTCTATAATTGAGGTGACTGGATATGGCTGAAAAAATAATAACTCTATTCTTTTTACTCGGCAGCATCGTCTATCTATTTTTCGCACAGCAGTTTACCTTTGGTACCCTAGGGTCTCCTAAATCCGGTTTTTTACCAAGTCTGGCTGGAATCACAGCTTTGTTATTATCATTAACCTTGCTTTATAAACAATTGAGATCAAACCAAACGTCAGTACTAGATAAAGTTAACTGGACAAAGTTTATTTTTATTATTATTGGTTTGCTATTTTATATCACATTTTTAAATATGATAGGCTATTTTGCCGCTACCTTCATACTCTTGTTTTATTTATTTAAGGTAGCTGATACAGCGGGCTGGCGTATGCCTCTTTTAATTTCATTTAGCAGCGCTACGATTTTTTATTTTATATTTGCCAATTATTTAAGCGTTACACTCCCATAGAATTTAGGAGGTGAAACATTGGATATCTTCAACATGCTGCTGCAAGGTTTTTTGGTCAGCATCATTCCAGGCAACTTATTGGCGTGCACAATTGGCGTTATTATCGGTACGCTAGTAGGAGTTCTGCCAGGAATTGATACAGTCAGTGCTATTGCCCTGTTACTGCCTTTTAGTTATGGTATGGATAGTACTGCTGCGCTAATCATGTTCGCAGGGATCTATTACGGTTCAAAGTATGGAGGTTCCACTACTTCTATCTTAATAAACGTCCCAGGAGAGGCTGCTTCAGTAGTTACTTGCCTGGATGGTTACCCTATGGCACAAAAAGGACGAGCAGGGGCGGCCTTATCTGTGTCAGCTATTGGTTCTTTTGTTGCAGGCTCCATTGGTATTATCGGACTGACCCTTTTAGCTCCTCCCCTGGCACAAGCCGCGCTGGCTTTTGGACCTCCAGAATATTTTTCAATTTCCTTAGTAGGATTGATCTTTTTATCCAAACTAACTGGAACATCTACACTAAAATCCGCCTTGATGGCTGCTGTCGGCGTGATGCTAAGTACCGTAGGACTGGACAGCTTGTCAGGCATCAGTCGCTTTAGCTTCGGCATCGACGAACTAGACAGAGGATTCGATTTATCTATCTTGGCCATGGGAATGTTCGGCATCGGGGAAATACTTACTACTATGACTCAATTGAATACTAAAACCAATATACCATCGATAAATTTTAAAGATTTATATCCTACCAAAGAAGAATGGCGACGTTCCATTGTTCCCATGTTCCGTGGTGGAATTGTGGGATTCTTAGTGGGCCTACTGCCTGGTCCTGCAGCAACAATCTCCAGCTATCTATCCTATGCGCTAGAGAAACGTTGCAGCAAGAATCCGAATGAATTCGGCTGTGGCGCTATTGAAGGGGTAGCGGGGCCGGAATCAGCCAATAACTCGGCCATTTCAGCTACAATGATCCCTTTATTATCCTTGGGGCTTCCCTTTTGCGGCGCAACAGCTATTTTGCTTAGTGGCTTTATGATTCATGGTATCACCCCTGGTCCAGGACTAATAACTGAGCAGCCTGCATTATTTTGGGGCCTTATTGCCAGTATGTATATTGGCAATGTACTGCTATTGATCATTAATTTACCTTTAATTGGTGTATTTGTTCAATTACTCAAAACCCCACTTAATATTCTTATGCCCCTGGTGGCTGCGCTCACCTTAACCGGTGCCTATTCCATCAATAATAGTATTTTAGATTTGATGTGGATAGTTATTTTTGGCATCCTAGGTTTTTTACTACGTCGGACAGGATTTGAGCCAAGTCCCCTAATCATCGGTCTAGTCCTAGGATCAGGACTGGAGCGAGGTTTGACTCAAGGGCTGATTATTTGTAACGGCAGTATCTTGGCAATGATTACCCGGCCTATTTCTGCCATCATTCTGTCACTAGGCGCACTTGCCCTATTTTATAGCGTTGCCAAATGGATTTCTAGAATCAATTGCGCTGGGAAAAAAGCAAACTGTTAACAGGTTGATTATTAGATAAAGGAGACAGTGCAATGCAAAAAAAATTGCTGATTTTTCTGATAACCTGCTTATTCATTCTATCAATTCTGTTAGGGGGTTGCACTAATCTGCAAAATAAAACAGTAACTACTGCTAAGAGATATCCAGATAAACCCATTACCTTCATTGTCCCTTTTGGTGTCGGAGGTGGCACGGATTTAGTGGCACGTTTGCTGGAAAAGACCGCACCTGTCCACTTAGGGCAACCCTTAGTTATTATCAATAAACCCGGCGCGTCTGGCACCCTTGGATGGAATGAATTAGCCAGCGCTAATCCAGATGGCTATACTATTGGTATCACAGGAACTGAATTACTGTTACAGCCCCTGTATGGTCCAGCCAAATATCATTATCCAACTGCCTTAGAACCTCTTGCACAAATTGTCAGTCTATCCATGGTAATGGCTGTGCAAAGTGGCCAGCCATGGCAAACTGTTGATGATTTGATTGCATATGCTAGAGAGCATCCGGGGGAAATTAAGTATGGTCATACAGGCGTGGGTGGCTTAGGCCATGTCGCCGGAGAAGCATTTGCAAAAACTGCCAATATTCATCTTGAACAAGTTCCCTTCCAAAGTGGTGCAGAAGCAACAGCAAGCCTACTAGGTGGACACGTTCATGTTGTTTTTCTTAATCCCGCTTCTATTAAAGAACATATGAAAAGCGGTATGGTAAGAGTATTGGCAGTATCAGGCGAGCAGCGACTAACCGACTCTGTTTATACATCTGTACCAACATTTAAGGAGCAAGGTTTAAATGTTGTTTACGATAATTGGTATGCAGTCGCTGCGCCTAAAGGCCTGCCACTTGAGGTAAAAAACAAATTAGTTGACGGGTTGAAAACTATGATTAATGATCCTGAGTTCCAAAAAAAGATAGAACAGCTAGGACTTCAGGTTAACTATCTAGGTCCCAAGGAATCAGAAGAAAGATGGTTAAGCGATAGCGAAAAGTTAAGTAAAACGGTACAAGAAACTGGTATTTTAGACAAAATTAAAGAACAAAAGAAGTAATCTTAGCTTATTGGCTGCATAAATAATCTTAGTATGAAAGGTGGGATATTCTAGGATGCAAAAAAGTACTTGGATTTTGCTTATAGCTTGTTTATTAACTATATTACTAATAGGAGGTTGTACCAATATGCAAGACAAAACGATAATTGCAGATAAGAAATACCCTGATAAACCCATTACTCTCATTGTTCCTTTCGGTGTTGGGGCTGGAATGGATCTAGTAGCCCGTTTGTTTGAAAAGGAGGCGCCTACAGTGCTTGGGCAACCCTTGATTATTATCAATAAACCGGGCGCCGCTGGTACCATTGCTTGGAATGAATTGGTTGACGCCAAACCTGATGGTTATACTCTCGGTATGACAGCCGTTGAAGTGATATTACACCCCTTATATGGCCACACCAAATATCATTATCCAACCGCTTTGGATCCCCTTGTCCAGATTGCCAATATATCAATGGTAATGGCAGTCCAAGCTGGACAGCCATGGCAAAATGTCGATGATCTGGTTACATATGCCAGACAGCATCCTGGAGAACTTAAGTTTGGTCACGCAGGCGTAGGCGGTATAGGCCACATTGCTGGTGAAACATTTGCTAAAACTGCCGATATTCATCTAGAGCAGGTTCCTTTCCAAAGTGGTGCAGAAGCAATGGCAAGTTTACTAGGAGGACATGTTCAAATTGTTTTCCTTAATCCTGCATCCATAAAAGAATATATAAACAGTGGAGCGGTAAGAGCATTGGCAATAGCTGACGAGCAGCGACTCTCCGATCCATCCTACAGCACCGTACCCACATTTAAAGAACAAGGATTGGATATTATCTGCAGTGGCTGGCATGGAATATCTGCACCAAAAGATTTACCCCCTGATGTAAAAGCCAAATTGTCCGAAGGTTTTAAGACAATGATTAATGCCCCTGAATTCAAAAGGAATATGGAGAATCTAGGACTGCAGGTTACATATTTAGGTCCCAAAGAAACAGAGGAAAAATGGATTACCGAAAGGCAAAGGTTAACCAAAATGATACAAGAAACTGGTATTCTAGATAAAATCAAGGATCAAAAGAAGTAGTCTATGAATCTTCACTATATTAAATCCTAGCGGCAGATTATTTTCTCAGGTTAGCAAATACAAAGTTATTCGCTTGATCTTAGCATGAAAGGTAGGAGAATAGAATGCATAAGAAATCTTTAGCTTTGCTTGTGGCTTGCTTACTAACGTTGTTACTAGGAGGTTGTAATAATCTGAAAGATAAAACGGTAACTACAACTCCAAAATATCCAGAGAAGCCTATTACCCTCATTGTCCCCTTCGGTGTCGGAGGTGCTACAGATCTACTAGCCCGATTGCTGGAGAAGTCAGCACCTGCTCAATTAGGACAACCTCTGGTTATTATCAATAAACCGGGAGGAGCTGGTACCCTTGGCTGGAATGAACTAGCAAGTGCCAGCCCCGACGGCTATACTCTTGGTATAACGGGAGTGGAAGTAATACTGCAGCCTTTGTATGACCAAACCAAGTATCACTATCCAACTGCTTTAGAACCACTTGTGCAAATTTGTAATTTATCAATTGTAATGGCAGTCCAGGCTGAGCAGCCCTGGCAAAACGTTGATGATTTGATTGCATATGCTAAACAACATCCAGGAGAAATTAAGTTTGGTCACGGAGGGGTAAGTACGATAAATCATTTGACTGGAGAAACCTTTGCTAAAGCTGCCAATATTCAGCTCGAACAAGTTCCTTTCCTGAGCGGCGCAGAGGTAATGGCAAGTTTACTAGGCGGTCACGTTCAAGTTGTTTTTGTTACTCCAGCATCCATCAAAGAGCATGTGAAAAGCGGTAAGGTAAGAGTACTGGCAATAGGAGGGGAACAACGATCAACAGATCCCATTTTTGCTAATGTTCCCACATTTAAAGAACACGGATTGGATGTCATAGGAAATAATTGGTATGGAATCGCTACTCCGAAAGGTTTACCAATAGAGGTAAAGAACAAATTGGCCGAAGGATTTAAACAGATGATTAATGATCCTGAATTCAAAAAAAAATTGGAGCATTTAGGACTTCAAGTTGCCTATTTAGGCCCTAAAGAATCCGAAAAACAGTGGCTGGACGATGGCGAAAAATTAACTAAGACAGTGCAAGAAACAGGGATTTTAGATAAAATCAAAGAGCAAAAGAAATAGCCTAAGCATGTTAGCTACATTAAATCCTAGCGGCAGATTATTTTATTTTCCCAGGTTAGCAAATACAAAGTTATTCGCTTGATCTTAGCA
>Ga0316613_10001849_pt1 | contig 14105 bp, 10 predicted proteins | sample OWC_soil_day10_C_2_FD_207647 | JGI IMG/M metagenome (GOLD analysis project Ga0316613, IMG submission 207647) | Wetland soil microbial communities from Old Woman Creek delta, Ohio, United States - OWC_soil_day10_CT_b | ecosystem: Environmental > Terrestrial > Soil > Wetlands | place: USA: Ohio...
TTTCTATAATATCCGCTCTGGTTGCCACAGTTCCCAGACCTCCGGTTTCTCCCAGAGTCTTTGCCATATCCCGGTCCTTTGTCTCCAGATAGGAGACAGGGTTTTCCATGGCTGAGAGGAGGGTTGCTTCATTAAATGGAGCCGGCGGCTTTGTCTTTCCTTCCGTCAGCAGCAGAGTAAAGCCTTTTACCGGATCGCCCTTTTTTACAGAAGGAAGATTCTGTTCTTTCACATCCAATTCTTCATCCTCGTCTTCGTCCGGGGATTCATAGACTTCTTTCCAGCCGGGTGCCTTTACCGTTTTTCCTCTTGCAACCAGGTTTTCTCCCCCTATCAGTACCTCAAGCTCGGTCTGTTCATATTCAAATGGGGGATATAAAACTGCCAGGAATCTTCTGACTACCAGGTCATAGACCCTCCTCTCATCAATGGTCATATGATCCAGCTGGACAAACTGTTCTGTTGGAATGATGGCATGATGATCAGATACTTTTTTATCATCTACAAAATAAGGCTTTGCTTCAATTTTCACATTGTGCAGTTTCCCTGCAAGCTTTCTGTAAGGCCCTACACCGCAGGCTTCCAGCCGTTCTTTGATCGAGGGGACAATATCGGAACTTAAATAACGGGAATCTGTTCTCGGGTAGGTCAGCACTTTATGATTCTCGTACAGCCTCTGCATAATATTCATGGTTTCTTTTGCTGAATAATTAAACTTCCGGTTTGCCTCTCTTTGAAGCTCTGTCAAGTCATACAGCTGGGGAGCAAAGCTCTTTTTCGGAGTGCTTTTTACCTCGGTAATTATCCCGTCTTTTCCGTTATCCATCTGCTTAAGCAGTCCTTCTAATCGTTCCCGGTCAAAAGAACGGTAACTTTTAGACTTTTCATCCCGCCAGATAAATGTCAACGCCGGCTGGGAAGCCTTTGCTGTTATACCATAATAGGACTTTGGCAGAAAGTTTTTAATCTCTTCCTCTCTCCTTGCAATCATTGCCAAGGTAGGAGTCTGAACACGTCCGCAGCTTAACTGGGCATTGTATTTGCAGGTCAGCGCTCTGGTTGCATTGATTCCCACCAGCCAGTCCGCTTCTGCACGGCACATGGCTGCATCGTAGAGATTATCGTATTCATGTCCGTTCTTTAGACGGGCAAAGCCTTCTTTAATAGCTTTATCTGTGACAGAAGAGATCCAGAGCCGTTTTATAGGCTTTTTGTTTCCTGCTTTCTCCAGAATCAGGCGCGCTACCAGTTCCCCTTCCCTTCCCGCATCGGTTGCAATGATGATTTCTCCCACATCACTTCTGTGAATCTGCTTTTTTACAACGCTATACTGCTTACCAGTCTGCTTAATTACCTCAAGCCGGAACTGATCCGGCATCATAGGAAGATCTTCCATCTTCCATTCCTTATATTTAGGATCGTAATCCTCCGGGTCTGCCAGGGTGACTAAATGGCCTAACCCCCATGTAATCACATAGGCGTTCCCTTCCAGAACACCTCCCTGATTCTTTGTACAGTGAAGCACCCGGGCAATATCCCGGGCGACGGATGGTTTCTCTGCTATAATTAAAGATTTCATTCTATTCCTCCAATGGCATTTCTGTCTTTATTATAGCTCATTGGGCGGATTATGACAACTGGCGGCACTCCCCATAAGCAATCAGGGAATCTCCTTCACTCACTCCCATGGCTGTTGTCTCATATAAAACAATTCCGTCAAATTCAGCATGGCACTGCTGGAGAGATTCTCCCCACACATCTTCCACTGTTCCCAACAGTTCTCCCTTTAAAAACCGTTCACCAGGCTGCTTCGCCGGATGCCAGAAGCCATCTGCCAGAGAATCCCTATAAACGGCATTTATCACTTCATTCTGAATATTATCTTTTTCCTCCATCTGGTCTTTACTTACAACACCAAGTACCGAAAGAACATTTACTACATCCTGTTTATAGCACATTAGCTGTTTGCTTGTAAAACTTCCTCCCCCTCCCCGTTCCATCAGGATTGACGGGACTCCCTGAATTGCCGCATAATTGTAGGAACCAGTGGTTGCAGAGGATTTCACACGAATCCCCATACCCGTTGCTTCGGCCATTATTCTGGATTTTTCAATAACCTCTTCTCTGGCAATTCCAGGATAATACACAAAAGGCATTACCTGTTCGTGGATATCTCCTGCATGGAGATCTATATAATAGTCTGCCTGACTGTGAAGCTCATGCTCTATGGTATAAGCAATTTTTTCGGATAAGCTTCCATCTTTTTTTCCCGGAAAAGCCCGGTTTAGATTCTTCCCATCCTCCGGAACAAAAAGACGGGTATAGGAAAATGCTGCCTGGGGATTTGCAACAAGGAGAAACACAATGGTTCCGTTTATCTTTTCCGGATCAAGCTCCGTTGACAATTCTCTGGCCGTTTGTATTCCAATGTATTCTGCACCATGTATTCCGGCTGTAATAAGAACTACCGGCCCTTCTTTGCTGCCGCACACAGCACAGAAGGGCAGTTCTAAATCATGATTTTCCACCTGCAGCATACCTTGAATCCGCTTGCCTGATTGAAGTTTTATGGATTTTGTCTGAAGCATATTCTTTCTCCTCTCTTATTATGAAACAGCCTGATCGGGAACCTTTGTTTCATTGCCATCACCTACATTGAGTATTGCACCCAGAAGTTTTTCAGCATAAGGGTGACTCACTTCACTAATGGTATCTGTTTCTCTCACTTCCACTGCTTTTCCTTTATAAAGAAATAATACATGACTGCACAAATAAGTAACAGAAGTTAAGTCGTGGGTGATAAAAATATAGGTCAGTCCTTTCTCCTTCTGTATTACTTTTAGCAGATCCATGATCTGTACCTGGGTATGTGCATCTAAGGAGCTGATGGCCTCATCAAACAGGATTACCTCCGGATTTACAGCCAGTGCCCTGGCTATGCAGACACGCTGGAGCTGCCCGCCACTGAGTTCATGGGGAAGTCTGTGTAAATAGCTTTCATCAAGCCCCACCAGCTTTAAAAGCCGATTGGTCTCTTCCATTCGGTTTAACGCCTTTTTCTCCCTTTTTTCCATTACCATAAGCCCTTCTCCAATCAGGCTTTTTACCGTAAATCTGGGATTGGCGGATGTGGAGTAATCTTGAAACACTACACCCATCACCGCTTTTTTGTCTCCCTCAAAACGGACAATTCCTTTATCTGGCTTTAATAATCCGCACAAAACTCTTCCCAACGTGCTTTTCCCGCTTCCGCTCTCTCCCAGAATGCCAAGACACTGCCCTTTTTTCACCTCAAAAGATACATCAAAAAGTACCTGATGACGTTCCCTTCCAAACAGAGTTGTCTGGTTCTCTTTTTTAAAGCTGACGTCTATATGTTCTGCTTTTATCATTCCTTCCTCATTCCTTTCCTTTTAAGCGCTCTTTGATACTGATCCATAACCGCTTTCTTTTTTTCTACCAGAAGCCGCGTATATGGATCCTTTGGTTGTTCATAAATCTGCCGGAAGGTTCCCTGATCTGCCATCTTCCCTTTATTGAGTACAAGAACCTCATCGGATATCGCAGAAATCACTCCAAGGTCGTGGCTGATGAAGATCATGGCTGTATTGGACTCTTTTTTTATTCTGGTAAATTCCTTCATAATTTCAAACTGGGTGATTGCATCTATAGCGGTAGTAGGCTCATCGGCAATCAAAAGATCTGGTTCCATGGACATGGCAAGACCGATCATAATCCGCTGAAGCATTCCTCCGCTTAACTGATGAGGATATTTCTTAACAACCTCTTCCGGATTTTTTATCTGCATGGCGGTAAGAACTGCCATTGACTTTTCATATATTTCCTTCTTTGTCAGCTTCGTGTGTTCTCTGTAGGTTTCTGAGAGCTGAGCCTCAATCCGGTATAGGGGATCAAAGCAGGTCATGGGATTTTGCAGAATCATGGCAACCCTCTTCCCTCTGATCTGGCGCAGCTGCTCCCTGGTCTTTCCGATTAAATTTTCTCCCCCGAAAAAAGCTTCTCCTGTTACGGAAAAGTCAGTCCCCAAAAGCCCCATTACTGCTTTTAAACTCATACTTTTCCCGCTTCCGCTCTCTCCTAAAATTCCAAGGCACTGCCCTGGAAAGACCTTAAAATCAATTCCTTTGATAATGGTCTGTCTCTGTTTCTTCCTGCAGTGGTCCACCACCAGGTTATTTACGTCTAAAACAGGCTCCATTAGACTTCCACCTCCTTCGGATCCAGAGCATCCCGCAGGGCATCTCCCAATAAGTTAAAAGCTGCCACTACAATAACTATAGCCAGTCCAGGTGCGATCATCTGGACCGGATTGGTTGTCATAACATTTTTAGCTTCGTTCAGCATAGCACCCCATTCCGGTATTGGTGCCTGAACACCAAGTCCCAGAAAAGAAAGAGTGGAGATATTTAAAATGGCCCAGCCGATATCCAGAGTCGCCAAAACAGCCATTTCCGATGCAATGCTGGGAAGAAGATGGCGAAAAAGGATAAACGGCTCTCCGCTCCCCACACACCTGGAAAATAAAACAAAATTTTTATCCCTGTACTTCATAACATTGGTACGGATCATTCTGGCATACCATGCCCATTTTATCAACACATTGGCAAGTATCACGTTGCGTACGTCCACTCCTAAAAGAGCCACTACGGCAAATACCATGATCTGACTGGGGAATGACATCATCACATCTACTGCTCTCATAATAATTTCCTCCACCGGCCCTCTGAAATATCCGGCAAGCAGCCCTAAGATACAGCCTAGTCCGATGGTTCCGGTCATGGTGAGCAGAGATAAAAACAAGGTAGGCCGGATGCCGTAGATCATTCTGGAGAGGATGCACCGCCCCAGCTGATCCGTTCCTAATGGATACTGAAGGCTAAAGCCTGCAAATTTATTTAAAATATTGTTGGCATAAGGATCATTTGGCGCCAGTATGGGAGCAAATACACCCGCCAATGCAATTGTGGCCAGAAATGCCATCATGATGACAGCCATCTTATTTTTCAGGAAACGTCTCCACATCTTAGGATACCTCCCTTCTCAATCTTGGATCTGCAATGCTCTGAATAATGTCAAACAAAAGGTTAAATACAACAAACAGCGTTCCGATTAAAAGCACATAGGTCTGAATTACCGGATAATCCCGGTTGAATATGGAAGCAATACACAGCTTTCCAAGCCCTGGCCAGGCGAAAACATTTTCCACTACAATGGTTCCTGCCATCAGCTGGGGCACACTCATACCAATTGCCACAATACAGGTATGAAGGGAATTTTTTAAAATATGTCTTACCAGAATGGTACTCTGCTTTAATCCTCGTACATTGGCATACAAAACGTAATCTTCTTTCATATTTTCCAGCATGTTGTTGCGGATCAGTCGGATGTAAGTGGAAATATAGGTGAGTGCCACTGTAATGGAAGGCAGAATTAAATGCTTTATGCTTCCGCTTCCGCTGGTAGGAAGCAGATCCCACCGAATGCTGACGAGCCAGATCAAAAGAAGTCCCACCCAGTATGCCGGCATGGCCGTTGTCATAAATACAATCCCCCTCACAATCCGGTCAAACAGGCTGTCCTTATAAACAGCACAAAAGAAACCAACAGGGAGACTTAAGACAATTACAAACACCAGAGAAGACATGGCAAGTATAAATGTGGCAGGAAAACATCTGGATATCTCTCCCAGAACCGTTCTGGATGGATTGGTATAGCTAACACCAAAATCCAGCTTCAGGCAGTTGCCCACCCAGCGCAGATAACGGATCAGATAAGGATCATTTAATCCCAGCTCTTCCCTGACCTGTAAAATAGCATCTTCCGTAATTACCGGTGTCTGGCGGACTCGAAGTGCCACCTCTGCCGGATCGGAAGGAATCATATTGATAAACACAAAGCACAAAAATGAAATCATGAGCAGCAGAGGAATTGCTGACAGAATTCGTTTCACTATATAAGTCTTCATAAATACGCCTCCATCTTATGGGAAAAGGTATGGAAAAACACGGAAAACCGGCAGCCTGACATACAGACAGCCGGTATTTCCCATGTTTTAAATCCCTCCCGGAAATTATTCAAAATACATCTGAGCAAACGGTACTTCATACTGAGTCTGGGTAAATCCCACCCCTTTTAAATCTGACCCGTAGATTGCCTTATTGCATTCATAGGTAAGAGGGATATATACCGCATCCTCATGAAGTCTGGTCAGAACGAAGCGGTAAAGCTCCTGGCGTTTTTCTTCCTGTGTAGATACCAGTATTTCCGTAATTGCCTGATCAATCTCTGCCTTATCCTCAAGTCCCAGCTGTGCTGCGTAATCTCCGTATACCCGCTGTCTCATGGCTGCCAGAGAAGACTGTGGATCATAGGGCGTTCCCCAGCAGATGTTGAACACCATGTCAAAGTTTCCTGTTTTCATATTGTCTCGGTAAGACTGTTCTTCTTCCCCCTTGATCTCCAGTCCGATTCCAAGCTTGCCATATTCAGACTGAAGATATTCTGCAATGGTCTTTTCCGTAACACTGTCACTGTTATATAAAAGAGTCAGTTTCAGAGGTGTTCCATCTTTTTCTCTTATATTCTGACTGCCCATAACCCAGCCGTCCTCGTCTAACATCTTTGCAGCCTTTTCCTGGCTGAACTCATAGGGAGTTAATTCAATATTACAGTAAGGGACTGTCTTGGAAAACAGCGTATCAGCAGGTGCTTCCAGGCCATAGAAAATACCGTCTGAAATCGCCTGGCGGTTGGTGGCATGCTGAATTGCCTGACGCACTGTCTTATCCTTTAAAATATCATTGGTCGTATTAATTACGATCTGTCTGGTTGACGTAGGATCAGACAATGCAACGGAAAACTGATCACTCTCCTTATATTTGTTCACTGCATCAGCATCGATCATGTTCTTACCGAAGATTAAATCAATCTCACCTTTTTCCAGCGCAAGAATACGGGTCTGGTTGTCCGGAATCACCTTAACGGTGATCTTTTTCACCTTTGGTTTCTCGCCCCAGTAGTTTTCATTTGCCTCAAATACAGCATATTCATCTGTAACCGATTCCTTCAGTACATAGGGACCTGTACCGATATAAGCTTCCACGCCGTCCTTTGTGCTTCCGTTTTTCATTGCCTTGGGTGAGATCATTGCAAATGGTCTTGTAACTCCCAGTTCTGTCAGCATGGGATAATATGGCTGTGATAGCTCAATGACAAATGTTTCTGCGTCAGGAGCAGATACTCCCACCAGCAGATTCATCATTTCCAGCCAAGTATGACGTTCCTTATTTTCAATAATTGCATCAAAATTTGCCTTAATGGCATTGGCATCACACACCTCGCCATCAGAGAAGGTAACACCCTTTCTAATTTTAAATGTATAGGTCTTTCCGTCTTCACTTATGTTCCAACTCTCTGCCAGGCAGGGGGCATAACCGTCAGCAGTTATTGTGACCAGAGTCTCATAAAGCATTTCCTGAGCATACATCTCTCCGGCATACAGATGGGGATTTAAATCTCTGATATCCCGGAAATTTACAAATACCAGTTCATCCTTTGGCGTCCCCTCAGATACTTTCGTTGCTTCTGTGTTCGCCTGTTCTTTACCGATTGCTGCAGCTTCTTTACTGCCCTGCTTCTGGCACCCTGCTAAAAGTGCTGCAGAAATAATACCTGCCAGGCAGGTATATAATAATCTTTTTTTCATAATTGCTCCTCCTGATTTGCTATGGTGTTAACTATAGCATAGTTAGTCGCGACTTACTAATACAAATCAGGAAGAGCCGGTTATAACAAACCGTTATAGGCAGCCAGCTCTTTTTTTAATCCTTCTATGTAAAACCTGGCTTCGGAAGAGAGATCCTTTTTCTTCTGTTTTACATATCCCAAAGTCAGAAATTTCTCACAGTCCCTCACCTTCAGTGCCCGTATTCCCTGTCCTTCATATTCTCCGGACACAAAATCGATACCAAGGCAGCAGACATCCGTATGTTTTAACATACTGGTAATCAGATAGTCACTGTTGGTGCAGACTGCGTTATTTAAATTATCCATCTGAACCGCACCTACACTGATCCGTTCAATATGATGCTCCATTGCAAAAAAATCCTTGGTACCCTCTATGAATTTTAGTTGGGAAAGCTCTCTAAGTTCCACAGATCCCCTGTCATACCAAGGGTGATGGCTCCCTAAATAAACACAGATGGAAAGCTCAGCCAGAGGAAAAAATTCCAGTTTTTTATGCCAGATAATGTGCTTAAAGCACTGCAGCTGAGAATGTGCCAGATAGACAATTCCAATCTCCGATATATGCTCAGACACATCGTCCGTGATTTCCTCTACGGTCCCTTCCCTGAATCCAAAGGTAATATTCTGCCCGTTTTGTGTCTCATAAATATCCGCGATCAGCTTTGCAAGAATGCTGCTCTGATACCCTGAAACAGAAAAATAATTACCAGTCTTTTTCTGAACAAGAGACCGGATCATATTGGAATTTTTCAATATGGAAAGTGCATGACCGTAGAGCATCTTTCCCTGCTCTGTCATTCGCATCCCTCTGCTGTTCCTCTCAAACAATGCTACACCTAAGTCTTTTTCTAAATTTGCGATCACCTTACTAACGTTGGGCTGAGAAGTATAAAGCTGTTCAGCTGCTTTGTTTAAGCTTCCATGGTCCGCAGTCGCCACAAAGTACTCCAGTTGTTTTATCTCCATTTATTCCTCCGTTAACCAAATTTTCCGTCTGTTTCTTAACCAAAAAAGCCGTACTGTCATGCGGTAACAGGTACGGCTTTTTCGTAGGAGTCATGATCCCTCACGGGTCAAATGAAGGATGCAATCAGAGGGTTAGTCTGATGTTAGAATATTCACACGTAGTTAGGATTAACTAACTGTCATAATAATATCATAAGGTTTCATAAAAAACAAGCCCTCTTTTTAGGAAAGAATTCTCAATTATACCGGCAGCATCCATTGCAGGACATTCCTGATATACTGATCCCAGAAATCCCAGTTATGATTGCCCGGTCCTTCCTCATATATTACGTGAGCACCCTTTTCTTCCATTATTTTCTTTACTTCTTGATTCATTTCGTAGAGGAAATCTTCCGTTCCACATGCCTGATAAAGCTCCGGTACAATTCCGTCTTTTACGCAGCGGTCATACAGAGCCATCAGATCTGCGCTGCTTCCAGTAAGCTCATCCGGATTTTCAAAGATATTTTTCCAGGGAAACGGACCGTCCATCGAACCATTTTTAATCTGCTCAAAAGTTTTTACAATATTGAGTGCACCAGACATACTGGCAGCCTTGGCATACTGCTCCGGTTTTGACAATCCCAGAAACCATGCTCCATAGCCTCCCATGGACAGTCCTGCCACAAAGGTATCCTCCCGTCTTTTAGAAACTGGAAAAATACTTTTAATAAATGCAGGAAGTTCTTCTGAAAAGAAGGTAAAGTAACGGTTTCCATGGTACATATCCTGATAGAAACTGTTTTCTGCTGAAGCCATAACTACCACGCAGCAATGCTTCTGCGCATAACGCTCGATGTTGGAAAAACGCATCCAGGAACTGTAATCCCCAAATGCCCCATGAAGCAGATACAGGACTGGAAGACCTTTTTCATAAGGAAATGCTTTCTTCGCTGATTCACTGGTGATCTGTTCATTTCCCTCTGGTGTTGGTACAAATACATTGACGTCAACGGTATGTCCCAAAGAATAACTATAATAATGACAATTCATACTGGCCATGGTTGAATCCTCCTTTTTTCTTCATTATATTCGTCTTTCTCTTATTGTACTAGACAAAAATTGCACTTTTTTGATATATCCTATACCTATTTTGCTCTTTTATTCTTTGATTTGCATCTGAATCCGGCATATTTCCCCCTCAAAGAGTGCAAGATATGTATAGTTTTGACAGACAGTCTGCAATTTTAGTCTAGTATTTAATTGCCGTTTTCTTTATGATTATATCACAAACCTGTTTTAGAATTACAGTAAAGGAGTATATGCCTTATGAAGCTATGTACAAACGTGAATGAAGTAAAGGAGATGGATGGTTATTTTCAAATGGTTACCAATTCCATCGAGATCCGGGTACAGTTTTTAACAGAAACCATTTTAAGAATCCGCGCCGGATTTGACGGTGATTTTGCGGAAGAATCCTACAGTCTGGTTATGACCGCATGGGAGGACCGCATGGACGGACTTATGAAAGGACAGAGAAAGCGGGTAGTTCCAGCCACTGCAAGCCTTAGCCAGACCGAAGAACAGGCCATTTTAACCGGTTCCCAGTTAAAGGTTGTTATAGAAAAAGATCCATTCCGTATCTGCGTTTATGATAAAGAGGGCACCTGCCTTCATTCTGATATTGTAGACCTTGGATATTTAGAGGACAGCAATTATCGTCGGATTCACACCAGTGAGATCTCACCCCAGGACTGTTTCTATGGATTTGGGGAGAAGAGCGGACAGTGGAATAAAGCGCAGAAGTTCCTATCCATGAGCCCCAAGGATGCTATGGGTTATAACCCAAAAGAAACGGATTCCCTGTATAAACATATTCCATTTTATATTAAATTAAACCGCAGTTCTAAAAAAGCAGTGGGATATTTCTATCACAATACGTATGAATGCGATTTTGATATGGGAAGAGAAAAGAGCAATTACTGGAAACCTCACAGCCGGTATCGTACCGACGGCGGTGATATCGATTTATTCCTGATTGCCGGTCCTTCTATTCGTGAAGTTGTTTCCCGATATACCGATCTTACAGGTAAATCCGCCATGCTTCCCCGGTATGCACTTGGATATCTCGGCTCGTCCATGTATTATCCGGAGCTGGAGGCCGACTGTGATGACGCAATCACAGAATTTATTGACACAACCAAAGAAGAGGATATCCCGGTGGATGGTTTCCAGCTTTCCTCTGGTTACACCTCTCAGGACACGGAGCAGGGTGTAAAACGCTGTGTATTTACCTGGAATGAAAAACGCTTTAAAAATCCAAGAGACTTCTTTGCACAGATGAAAAAAAGAGGAATTACCGTATCTCCAAACGTAAAACCCGGAATTCTTCTTTCCCACCCCAATCTGGAACAGATGAAAGCAAAAGATATCTTTGTAAAAGACAGTCAGAGCGACGAGCCTGGTATCGGTACCTGGTGGGGCGGCAAAGGAGTTTTTGCTGATTTCACCAAACCTGTAACCCGCAGCGTATGGAAAGAAATGCTAAAGGAAAATGTTCTGGATATGGGAACCTGCTCGGTGTGGAACGATAACTGTGAATATGACAGCATGGTGGACAAAGACTGCCGTTGTGATTTTGAAGGAAAAGGCGGTACCATCGGTCAGCTGAAATCCGTAATGTCCAATATCATGTGCCAGATCACTGATGAGGCCATTCATGAGACCTTTGACAACACCAGACCCTTTATTGTATGCCGGTCCGGACACAGCGGAATCCAGCGCTACGCTCAGACCTGGGCTGGCGATAACTTAACCTGCTGGGATTCACTGAAATATAACATTGCAACCATACTGGGCATGAGTTTAAGCGGAGTGGCAAATCAGGGCTGTGATATCGGCGGATTTTACGGTACCTCTCCGGAAGCAGAGCTGATGGTACGATGGATTCAAAACGGTATTTTCCAGCCGAGATTTTCCGTACACTCCGTAAATACGGATAATACGGTAACAGAACCCTGGATGTACGGAAATCACACCGGATATATCCGCGATGCCATCAAGTTCCGTTACAGACTGATCCCTTATCTGTACTCTCTTATGGAACGCGCCCACGAAACCGGGTTACCTATTATGGAACCGATGTGCAGCGCATTCCAGAATGACCCTGCCTGTTATGAAGAGGGCATTGATTTTATGATCGGTGATTCTCTGCTGGTAGCTAATGTTGTGGAAAAAGGTGCTCTTACAAGAAAGGTTTACCTGCCTGAGGGTGAGACATTCTATGATTTCTATACCCGAGAAAGATTCGAGGGAGGACAAACCCTTGAGTTCCCGGTAACAATGGCAAGTATCCCGCTTTTTGTACGGGAAGGCGCAATCATTCCTATGGCAGAAAACCAGATGAATAACTTAACCACCGAGACTGTTACGGGAATCCATCTGCTGCTTGCTGCTGGCGAAGACAATTCCTTTACACTCTACGAGGACGACGGCACTACATTAAATTATCAGAACGGAGAGTATTTAAAGACTGGAATCACAATGACTTCTGGTGAACAGACCGTTGTGGAATTCAAGCAGGAAGGCAGCTATCAGACCACGGTTGAGAATATTTATTTAGATGTAATCCGCAGAGACAAGGCACCGTTCTGGATTACATTAGACGGCAGGGAACTTCCTCATTTCCTGTATCGTAAAAAATTCGAAACAGCAGACTGCGGCTGGTATTACAGCCAGACATTAAAGTCCGTTCAGATTAAATATCCGAATCCTAAAAAAGACTGCAGACTTGTGATCTCATTCCAGCAGTTTGATATGATTGGTATGTAATAGAACCAAAAAGCCCGTCCCTGTCATGCGGTTACAGGGGCGGGCTTTTTGTAGGAGTCATGATCCCTCACGGGTCAATGAAGGATAATCTCAGAGGGTTAGTCTGATGTATAGAATATTCACATGTAGTTAGTTATTGCTAACTAAATTTATGATAACACAAGCGCTAAGAAAAAGCAAGAACATTTACTGAGATCATTTCTCATTAATCTCATATTGATATCCGGTCATTAAAACGTTATAATGAAGCCAGTTATACCCATGGAGGTACGATCTTGATTGATACAGCAAGTTTTATTATGGCAGGAGGCCAGATGATCGCCAGTGAGCGGATTCAGGGCGTAAACGATAATATGGCCAAATCCCATTATCACGAATATTTTGAATTATATTATCTGGAATATGGAAAACGATATCATATGGTGGACGATAATATTTATTCCTTAAACTCAGGGGAATTTATTCTCTTTCCTCCCTACTCCATGCACCATTCCTATGGGGATAATGACGTTCCCTTTAAACGGGTTCTGGTTTATTTTTCCCCAGAAACAGTCATTGTGCCGGAAGTTCTCCACACACTCAGCCAGTCAGCCGGAGTATACCGGTTTGATACAAAAGCCAGCCAGTCCGTTCATCTTCTGTTAAATGATATTTTAAAAGAGCAGGGAGAAGGAGAAGGGTTTCATTCTGATGCCATGAAGATGCTGCTCAATCTCCTTTTAATTAAAATTGCCAGAAGATCGGATGAAAAAGCAGCTCCGGAAAACCGGAGCCGCATTACGGAAATTCTTCACTACCTTCACAGCCATTCTTCAGAAAACATCACTCTGGAGGATCTGGCTTCCCGTTTTTATTTAAGCCCTTATTACTTATGCCGGGAGTTTAAGCGCTACACCAACAGCACCATTATCCAGTATATCAATCACATTCGCATTATCCATGCACAAAGACTTTTTATGGAAACCAGCCGGACAATCACGGATATCAGCAAAGAGGTGGGCTTTTCCAATGTCACCCATTTTAACCGCGTATTTAAGTCCATAATCGGCATGTCACCTTCTAAAAACCGCAAGCAGTATGCGGATCAGAAAAAAGCAGGGCAATGAGAAGAGTCCTTAACGTACCTCTTCCCAGAAACTGACGGCGTCTGTCAGCCAGCCTTCAAGTTCCGTCCCGTTTCCAAGACCAAAGCTGTGACCGCCATGTTCCATAAACCGCACTCTATGAGGGATATTCAGGCAATTTAGCTGTTCTTCCATTAAGCAGCTGGCTTCAATATTAACGACAGGATCATCCTTGCTGTGAACCAGATAGCAGGGAGGATAATTCTGGTCCATTAAATATTCCACACTGTACTCTGCTAACCCTTCTCTAGTAAAATTCTCCCCTCCGATCCGTTCTAAATACTTTATAGCTGCTGCCCGCTCAGCATCGGAAGCCCGCTCCATATCCTTTAAAAACTGAACCGTTGAGATGCTGGGATAACCGAGAAACAGGGCACCCGGCTTATGAATTCCATAGGCCCCATATCCCTTCCCTTTTGTTCCCCATACAGCTGCCAG
>Ga0316613_10001850_pt1 | contig 14104 bp, 11 predicted proteins | sample OWC_soil_day10_C_2_FD_207647 | JGI IMG/M metagenome (GOLD analysis project Ga0316613, IMG submission 207647) | Wetland soil microbial communities from Old Woman Creek delta, Ohio, United States - OWC_soil_day10_CT_b | ecosystem: Environmental > Terrestrial > Soil > Wetlands | place: USA: Ohio...
CCTACTGCGTATCCGCCTTTTTGAGCATCCAAAAGCATTTGTTCCGATGTAACCAGTGACATAATATTTTCCTCCTAACAATTTTACGGTCATTTGGTTCTTTACACTTACTATTATACCGTTTCTGTTTTGGAAAATTAGAGGGGAACCAGACAGAAGGCAGGGCTGCATGTCGTGTTATCGAACATTCCTTGACTTGCATCAATCACGCTGATAAAGTAAAATATAGGATAGAGATCGGAGGGGGAAAGCATGAGGACGGCATATAAAGATTTAAATATAAAAATAGGGATCGATGATACCACGTTTTTGATCTTAAATATCGTATTTGAGCGATTTCTCCGTTCCATGCCAAGACACAGCCACGGGAATAACAGTTATGAAATCCACTATATTCCCTACGGCCATGGCAAAGTAAATATTGATGACCAGATTTATAATATTACGCCCAATACCCTGTACATGACAGGTCCTCATGTGGAGCATGAACAGATACCTTTAAAGAATGACCCCATGGCGGAATATTGTATTTATTTTAAGCTGCAAAAAAATAATACTCACCTCCAGCCTGAGGTGGATACTGTGGCTTATAAGTTCGAGATAACCCATTTCTGGTTCGGACAGGATACCCAAGAGCTGTATCCGCTGATGCAGCAGATCTTTTTTGAACTGGAACACCGTTATACGGGATATATGATTTTAGTGGAGGCTCTTCTCCAGCAATGCGTAGTTAAGATTGTACGGAATTACGAATATAAGGCCCAGTCCAAGGTTCATTTTTCGCCCTCCAATCTGGTAGATAGTAAATACATTATTGTGGAAGAGTGCTTTCTTTATGAATATGAAACCATAACTCTGGAAAATCTGTCAGAGAGGCTTGGTTTAAGTGTACGACAGACGGAGCGGTTTTTAAAGGATTATTACGGCAGAACCTTTCTTCAGAAAAAAACAGAAGCCAAGATGTCTATGGCGAAGATTTATTTAAATGATGAAACGATTAATATATCGGAAATTGCCGACCGGCTGAACTACTCTTCCATTCAGCACTTTTCCTATGCATTTAAACAGTATTACGGGATCTCGCCAAGCAATTATAGGAAGAAGAATATGATATCGGATAAATAGGGCAGGAAAGGGAATTAATTAATTCTTCCGACCTTCCACTCCGGCTGTTTAAATTCTAATAACATTATGGTAGCATATACCATTTCAATGTACAATTACTTTCTTACACTTACTAAACACCCTGCTTACATGCAATGTTAGCAGGGTGCTTTTATTATAATTGTATATTCAAATCCATCAGATATGTTTACCAAGCCACAGTAAGATATCCGCAATAATCTCATCTCTGCACGGCTCGTTTAAAATCTCATGAAACAGGTTTGCATAGATATGCAGGCTCTTATCTTTAGAGTTAATTTCTTCAAATAAATCAAGGGAATCTTTTGCTGCAACCAGACCATCATCAGCTCCATGAAGAATCAGAACCGGATCGGAAAAATTTTTTATATTGGCCTTCAGCCACTGGACGCCTGCATATATCTGGTTAATCAGTCCGGTGCTGATCTCCTTTTCCACCAGAGGATCGGAAACATACGCTTCAATCACCTTTTTATCGCTGCACACACCGTCTCCAAGCTCATTGGGCAGATAGGTATCATCCGGTGCCTCAATTGGGAACTGATCTCCCATAACGGGGTGATTGTAATGGGTCAGCGCACCAGAGGTAATAATTCCATCTGCCATTCCCGGATTTTTTGCCCCAAACAGGGTTACCGTCTCTCCGCCCATGCTGTGCCCGAAGAGGAAAACTTTTTTTCCCTCGCTCTCCTCTCTTGCAAGAGCAAGAACCTGTCCCAGATCGTCAGGCATCTCATTAAAATCTTTAAAATAAACCTTTTTCCCCTCTGATTTACCATGTCCCCTCTGATCATACCGGTAAACGCTGTAGCCATTCTCGTTAAGCTTTTCCGTGAAATAATCGTACCGGTTTAAATGCTCACACAAGCCATGGGCAATGACAATCAGTGCTTTTGGATTCTCCACTGCATCTTTTTTAAATCTCAGTTTCGTGCCGTCGAAGGAAATAATCATTCTTTCCTCCTGCATTCTGTTTTCCCCATTCATAATACCTTCTCCTTTCAAATTTCCATGAATTTTAACGGTTGTATATCAGTAATTTCATCATACTACAAAGACTGGTTCATAGCAACATCATATGATTTTACCCTTCCAGTCCAGTGAATTTTATATCACTAAAACAGGTTCGTCCATAGCTCAGAGATCCAAATCCAAACATTCCCGATTCAAAAGAAGAATCCTCTGCTTCCAGTATCTTTACATTATTGACGGATAAAATAATTTTTTGCCCTCTTACTTCTATTTCTAATAAATAGGTGCTTTCCATACTCCATGGGTAGTCAGTTTCCGCTAAAATATAATATCCATACTCATTTTTATAAAGTGCCAGTCTGTTCTGCCCAGAAAAACCTGTCGCATAACCAAGCATTGCCCCTTTTGCCCGGACTGTCATTAAGTGGTTCTCCCCAAACAGTGGTTTTACAAGAGCACTTACCCGGTAGTCTTTGCTGTAATAATTTCCTGTATAGGCAAATGCTGGTTCAGCCCGGTGGAAATGAAGAAATTCTCCCTGTTTCGTCCAGTTCCCGCCGTCTGTGGAAAATGGAGTCACTGTTCCAAATTCTTCTTTTTGCTTCGTTATATCAATCTCATAATCTGCAAGTCCCGTTACCTGAAATTTTTTCATATGAATATAACCAGTTGTGGTTCCTTCCGGAAAGCTGCTTCCTCTTACAATAAACCCAACTTCCTCTACAAGATCCCCTTTTGTATCCGGTATTGTAAATTCCACCTTAAACCATTCATTTTCCGTATAATCCACAAAACTGATCTCCACAATCTCATGTTTAGCAAAAGTCTTTATATACGGTACCAGATCCAGCTTCTGCCCTTTCAGCCATTGTACTGACAGTTCCATGATAACCTTCTGCCCGGAATAAACCTTGGGGGAGAAAACCGGAGAATAGCGCTCATCAGAAAAATCTTCTCTTTCATAAAAACTTTTATAATAAATCCGGCAGGAATCATATCCCATATCATCGATGAGAATGCACAGTCCATTCCCAGCAGTATGGCTTTCACTTCCAGAAGGATTGATAGTACCATAGAAGGGATTTGACACTCTCATGTTGTGTGTCATGCCTGGAAGAAGAAAGTCAAAGTTTATTTCTTCCGGATTCATTCGAAGTTCATCTTCCAATTCCTCTCCCATTCCAGCATATCCATGGGCAACAATCTCCTTGGCATAGGTCGGGATGTCAAGAATATTAAGATAGCCGGATATTCCTGATAAAATCACCGAATCGTTGATGGGCCTGCGGTATTTGTCCGGAATCTGGGAAAGACCGCAATATACGCCTGCTATTGTTCCCACATTGCCTGCGTTGCAATCCGTATCCCAGCCGCACATACAGGCGATTTCCACTGTTCTGGAAAAATCACCATTTCCATAAAATAATGCAAGGGCACACACACCTGCATTGGGAATGATATGGCATGCGCCCGGATATTTGTCATATCCCCAATCCTGTTCCAGCATATGAAAGCATCCTCTGAAATCGCCGGGATTACTGCGGTAAAATCTTTCTACGCTTTTAACCACCTGATAATAAAGGCTTTCTTCCGGTATCTGATTTAAACCTGCCTCCACAATCTCGTCCATTGATTCAGCCGTAAATGCCTGTGCAATACAGGCGCAGATAAATCTGGCTCCGTTTAACCCCTCCCCGTCATGGGAAACACTGGCTGCTGCCGCTCCGTCATCTGCTGCCTTTTTCCCATCTCCGGGATGAATCAGCCCCCAGGTATCAATAAAAATCTGTCCGCCAATCTGCTCCGCCACCGTACTTCCGTTACATTCAACTGACCCTGATAAAGGTGCCGGAATTCCCATCTTTAAATTCATATAAGCCGTATGTTCTGTGCTGATTCCATATCCGCCCCACCAGAACATCCCCTTTAAATACCTGGTATAATTTAACCATGCTTTCGCCACATCTTCCGGAGTTACCGGTGTTCCCGTCTCTTTCCTGTCATCCAGTGCTCTTAAGAAATAAACCGGGCCATTTACATCATCATCTGCAGCAAAATTAATATAATCTTTCACATAACCATTTAAATCCCCGTAAGTCTGTAATATCCGTTCCTCCGTCCAGACATCTGGCTCTATGGGCGCACCTAAACGGATTCCGATGTTCATGCCTAAAAAACCTGCATATACTTTTTCATAATAGCGTTCCACCATACCAATAACCTGCTTTCTGCATATTTTATTCCGACTGATATGCTATTTCAGGCGACGAAGAATACATACTTCGCCGCCTGGACATTATCTTTTTTTCAGCTTTAAATACTCTTTATAGGAAAATGCAAACAGTCCGATGAGTGTTGAAACATAAGGAATTGTCTGCACCAGACTGGAGGCCCAGCCCACCGTGGATGCCGCTGTGGAAATGGCATTGAAAAAACCAAAGGCAATGGATGCCCCAGCTGTTATGATGGGATTGGACCTACCTATGGCTTCTGCTGCCACTGCAATCCATCCTCTTCCCGATACCATATCTCTGGTAAACGATGACAGATAGCCCATAGACATAAAGGCACCGCCGCATGCACAGAGAAGACCGCTTAATAGGAGGGCAATCGTCTGGGTAAGCTTCACATTAATTCCTACCGATTCTGCTGCTTTTAAGTTTTCCCCCACTGCCCGGATATGATAACCCAGGGTGGTTTTTCCAAGAAAAACAGCTACAATTAAAATCATGATAAATGCCAGATAGGTCATGATATTCTGTCCGGAAAGGATGTCACCCAGGAACGGAATATCCTTTAACACAGGAATGGCGATCTCCGGCAGTGTTTTACTGGCAACAGAGGTGGAACTTCCTTTATCTCCGGTAAATAAGTAAAGCAAAAATACCGTACCTCCTGATGCTAAGGAGTTAATGGCAATACCGCCTAAAATAACATTTGCCCGGTAATATAAAGTAAATAACGCCAGTATTCCGGAACAGATTAACCCGGATAAAAGGGCAATTAAGAATCCGCCCAGAGCACTACCCGTTGCCGCACTGCCAAATACTCCGAAGAAAGCCGAGATCAGCATAATTCCTTCCAGAGCGATATTGGCGACACCTGCCCGGTTTGCAATCACTGCTCCAAGGGAAGCGAACAGGATGGGAGTAGTCACCCGGAATACGGAATGCAGGAATTGTGCTGTGAAAATGATATTGATCAATTCTCTCATTTTGCAATCCCCCTTTCCATCCACCGCTGCTTAAAGGAATGAAGAAAACGCTCCGAAGCAATCAGCAGAATAATCAGACTCTGAAGGATGGTTGACATCTCAGCAGGAACATCAGATAACCTTGCAACGATGTCCGCTCCTGTAGATAAATACGCCACAAACAGGGCTGCATAAATCACGCTTACCGGATTATTATTGGCCAGCATGGCTATTAATGCTCCTGTAAATCCATAGCCGGGAAGCCCGTTCCATTCAAAGCGGGTATGCATGGCAATGGATTCCACCGAACCGCCGATACCCGCAATTGCTCCGGATACCAGATGAGCGATAATAATGGTTTTAACAATATTGATTCCGGAATAGGCTGCAAACTTTGCATTGATGCCTACCATACGGATCTCATATCCCCATTTGGTCTTATATAGAAAAACATAGACTGCTGCAACACAAAGCAGTGCAATAAACAGTCCGTAATGTACTTTAAATGCCGGAATAATCACCGGTATTTTGGCAGTGTCCAGATAGGGATAGGAACCATTTGATGCCATGGGATCCTGAAGCACTCTGGTCATAAGATAAGAACCAAGTCCCAGCAGAATGCTGTTCATCATCAGGGAGGTAACAAGTTCGCTGGCACCGTATTTTGCTTTTAAATATCCTGGAATCAGCATAATTAAGGCACCGATTACAGCTGCTGCAAGAATGATGACCACCTGGTGAACACCGACAGGGAGGGGTACCCAGATAGCAATCAGGGAAATAACAGCTCCGCTGAAATAAAAGATACCTTCCGCTCCCATATTAAACTGGCTGGCCTGAAAAACAACTGCCATGGACAGACCGGAGAATATAAGAGGAATTGCCGTATTAATTATGTTTCCAATATACCTTGGTTTACTGAAAGGTCCCAGTATAAATAAACGGATGGACTCTATGGGTGTGTCACTGACCATAAAGATGACTGCAAATGCTGCAAGCATTGCGATGACCAGAGCCACAGTTGTTCTTAAGAGATGAAAGGATTTTTCCCTACTCATAGCGCATCCTCCTGATCTGACTCTCATCCTGCTTTTTAATACCCAGCATATAAAGTCCAAGTTCTTCTTCGGTTATATCAGACAGGTTCTCATAATAAGCCACAAACCTGCCTTCATACATGACTGCCAGCACATCTGACAGCTTTATCAGTTCTGCCATATCTGCCGAAAACAGCAATACAGCACTGCCACTGTCCCGCAGCTTTACAATGTTCTGATGAATGATATGGGCTGCTCCGATGTCGACACCTCTGGTAGGCTGCTCGGCTATCAGAACCTTTGTCTCTTCCATACATTCTCTTGCTACAACCACCTTTTGCATATTTCCACCGGACAGACCGTCGATTCTGCCGTTTTCTCCTGAACATTTCACGGAATATTCCTCGATCATCTGCCTGGCGTACTCACTGATTTTTTTCTTCTTCAGAATTCCCTTTTTGCAGAATTCTTCAGTATCGTATTTGTTGGAGATCAGATTTTCATTGACAGCGGCAGTCAGGGCTACGCCCTGACGCTGTCTGTCTTCCGGGATATAACCAAATCCTTTTTCCCGCATCTCCTTAATGGTCATGGACTGAATATCAGCCTGGTTGATCTTAACGCTGCCTGATTCCACACACCTGCTTTTGGTTAAAATCTCAGCCAGTTCCACCTGCCCATTGCCCTGAACGCCGGCAATTCCCATGATCATACCGGATTTTATCTGGAAGTTTATATCCTGTAAGATTGGAACTTTCTCCCCTCCATAGTAGGACAAACCGGTCACACTGATTCTGGCTTCACCAAAGGCATGCTCCTTTTTATGAATGGAGGTGTCGATTTTCCAGCCAACAATTTTATTGGATATCTCCTGTTCCGAGATTTCACTGGTATTAAAAACTCCTTCAGAACAGCCCGCCCGCATAATGGTCACTCTGTCACTGATTGCTTTTATCTCTTTTATTTTGTGAGAAATAAAAACAATGGTATATCCCTGTTTTTTCAGCTTCACAAGTTCCTCAAATAACTGTTCTGTTTCCTGAGGAGTCAGTACGGCTGTGGGCTCATCTAAAATCAGAATTTTTGCTCCTCTGGCCAGTGCTTTTAATATCTCAATCTTCTGCTTAATTCCTACAGGCAGAGTGCCGGTAACGGCTCTTGGATCTACTGCAAAATTATATTGTCTGCTTAATTGCTCAGTAAATGCAACCGCAGCATTTTCATTCACAAAATGATGGTTTGCGGGCTCGATCCCCAGCGTAATATTCTGAGCTACAGTAAAGGAATCTAACAGCATGAAATGCTGATGCACCATGCCGATCCCATGCTTTATGGCATCGTTGGAGGAATTGATATCCAATTCCTTGTCCCTTAAATACAGTTTGCCTGAAGAGAGTTGTTCCATGCCAAAGAGAATTTTCATCAGGGTTGTTTTTCCCGCTCCGTTTTCTCCCACAAGGGCATGAATTTCCCCTTCCTTTAAGGAAAAGCTGACATCCTTATTTGCCACAATACCATTGCCGTATATCTTGGACACATTCTCCATTCTCAAAAGGTATTCCATTGTTATCCTCCAGGCATTAAGCTTTTACATACTAGTTTGGAGCAGCCTTGCTTCTGATTGCAGCAATGTCATCGGTAGACATAGACTGTACATCGGATAATTTCACTTCACCAGATATGATTTTCTGCTCTAACTCCTTAACGCTATTCTTTTGTTCATCAGACATCAACGCATCATAAAATTTATTTTCTGCCAGACCAACTCCACCGTCTTTCAGACCGAGAGCCAGAGATTTACCGCCGAAGGTAAGCGTTCCGTCTGCATACTGGTTTACTAAATCCACTGCGTAAACGGATACCTTTTTCATTGCTGAAGTAATAATGTGCTTTGCCTGATCCGGGTTACTTGCTTCCAGACTTGCAGCCTGATCTGAATCAACACCTATGGCTAATTTATCAAGACTTGTGGCTGCTTCAAACACACCTAAACCAGCACCGCCTGCTGCCTGATAAATAATTGGAACTCCGGAGTTGTACATAATCAGTGCCAGTTCCTTTGCAGTTGCACTGTCTGTAAAATCACCTACATAGGACGCCTTTACTTTCACATCAGGATTTACGCTCTGAGCGCCTTCAATATATCCCACCAGGAAATAGTTGATACCTGGTATATCCATACCTCCGATAAAACCGATGGTATTGCTTCCTGCCTCTTTTGCTTTTAAAGCTGCCACTGCACCTGCCAGAGCGCTCATCTCATTACTCTTTGTAACTACAGCAAGAACGTTGTCTCCAAAACCAACGCTGTCTGTATCCAGGTTAATAAATTTCTGATCCGGATACTGTGCGGAAACCTGTTTTAAAACATCATCGCCGGCTGTGGAAACAGTCATAATTAAGTCATAGCCGTCTTCGCAGTAATCTTCATAGGTTGCAAGATATTTGGTGGTATCAGTTCCCATCTCTACAACATCTGTCTGGGCACCCAGTTTTTCCTTAATGGTATCCATAGCAGCTTTGGAACCGTCAAAAAATGATTTGTCTCCTAAATTACCTGGAATTAATAAAGCTATTTTTAATTTCTTAGCCCCTTCCTTCGTACCTTTTGTTTCTCCTGCTTTTGTTTCACCGGTTGTTGCTGCGGCGCTGCCGGCAGTTGTTTCTTTTCCTGCACTGCCACCGCTTTTTCCGCATCCAGCCACACTGACAGCCATCAGACAGCATGCGAACAATACGCTTGTGATTCTTCTGAATTTTTTCATTTGATCTCCTCCTAAAAATAAATGATGTGTATTTATGCCAATCACAATGCCTGGTAGAAAGACATTGAATAATTGCGTTACTTCTGTACTACTAACGGAAAACCCGTTCCATCACTATATTCTTAAACCGCTGTAAATCTAAATCAACTGCGTAAAAAAAATCTTTCTCTGTTTCACATACTGCATCGTAATAATTGATTTTGTGAACTATGGTCCCTCTTGTCAGTTCCCCTTTTAGTTCAACTGTATAATCTCCCTTTTTCAGTGTTACGGTTTCCCTGTCAATCAGGCAGGCAATCAGCAGCGCATCATGAAGGGTAATGGGAAATCCTGTTTTATCCATGAATATATCCATGCCTTTATAAAGATATTGAACGGCTGGCTGAATGGAGTTTTTAACATCCTCCATCTCTTTTGCGGTAAGCTTTGTATACTTTGTAACATCCAGTCCCAGCATGGTTAAGTTTTCAGCAAAATCAGTAACAATCCGGGCAGCCTCCGGATCACAGATGATATTCCATTCCGGATAAGAGTTTAAAAAGGCACCGCCCATTCCGATGATTTCCACTCGTTTCATTATCTCAGGTGCCTTTAAAAATGCCAGTGCCAGATTGGTCAGAGGCCCCATGGCAACAATGCAGACATTTTCATTCTCCGCCGCTGTCTTAATCATAAAATCAACCGCATCCAGGCTCTGTTCTGGCTCATACTGGTTTCTTAAAATGCTGTACTGAATGGGTTTCTCCATCTTGGGCCGTTCAATCAATGGCAGTCCCTGACCAATATATACAGGAATCCTGCCCATCTGGTAAAATTCCAGCAGATCCTTCACCATCTCTGCCCGTGCTTTCGTATCTTTGAATACAGTGGTAATTCCTGCAACTTCTATTTCAGGAGACAAAACAGCAAGAGCTATGGCAACGGCATCATCCACGTCATCGCCCAGATCTGTATCAATGATTACTTTCTTTAGTTTCATGTCATTCCTCCTGCATCAGACTTAAAACTTCCTCATTGAGAGGCATAGACGCCTGGGCGCCTTTTCGTGTAACGCTGATAGCTGCCGCTGCATTGGCAAAACAAATGGCTTCTTCCATTGATTTTCCTTCTGCCAGCTTTACAGTCAGTGCTCCGTTAAAGCAGTCTCCTGCACCGGTAGTATCCAGTGCATCCACCCTGGTTCCTTCAAACATGCGGCAGCCCTCCTGGCTGACCCACAAGGCTCCCTTGTCTCCCATTGTTACAATGACATGTCCCACTCCCTGGGACAACAGCTTTCCAGCACCTTCCATGATCCCGTCCAGGCTGTCTGTCTTATGGCTGCTCAGCCTCGCCAGTTCACTTTCATTGGGAGTTATAATATCAATTTTCCTCATGATCTCTTCCGGCAGACCATCTGGAGCCGGTGCCGGGTTTAATATAACGGTTTTTCCCGTTTCCTTTGCATGGTCAATGGCATGAAAAACTGCATCTGCAGGAATCTCCATCTGTACAAGAAGATATTCATAATCCATGATTTGGGGCTCTGTCTTCTCTAAATATGAAATATCACAGCTTCCATTAGCTCCTGCAATGGTCACTATGCTGTTATTTGCCAGGGAATCAACTAAAATCACTGCTGTTCCCGTATCCTTACCTTCACGGACAGAAATATAATCCGTACAGACACCGTTATCCTTTAACCCCCGGATCAAAGTTCTTCCAAACTCATCTTGTCCTACACAGCCAAGCATAACCACGTCTGCGCCCAGCCTTCCTGCTGCAAATGCCTGATTAGCTCCCTTTCCGCCGCAGTTATAGGAGTAATCCGTTCCAAGTACAGTTTCTCCCACACCCGGCAAACGGTCTGCAGTCACCTGTATATCCATGTTTAAACTTCCGATTACCAGTATTTTTTTCATATCTCTTCCCTTACCTGTTTTTTTTGGTGCTCTCTCTGATCATCAGATCTGTCTCCAGATACTGATCTTCCTGATGTATGGTTTTATCCTGTATGGACGCCAGCAGCATTCTGGCTGCCTGGTAGCCCATTTCATACATAGGCTGGGATACTGTGGTGATAGGCGGAACCATCTCTCCGCTCATGGTGATGTTATCAAACCCCAGTAGCTGGATATCGTCTGGTACCTTTTTATTTAATTCTCTTAAAGCCTTTAAAACTCCGATTGCTATGGTATCGCATCCGGCAAATATTCCGTCAATTTTGGGATTGTCAGAAAGCATCTCCCTGGTTCTTTCGTAACCGGACTGTATATTGTAACCGCCATAGCTTAAATATTGTTTGTTTATTATAATGCCCGCATCTTCAAGTGCCATGCAATAACCTTTCAGCCGTTCTTCCACTGTATAAACATCTTTTACACCTGCAATATATGCAATATTGGAAGCGCCATTCTCAATCAGATAAGACACACCTTCTCTGGCGGCTCTGGCATTATCAACGTAGACGCCGGGATACCTTGACAGTTCCTTTATCTTTCTGTCAAGTATGACAATGGGGATGTTACTTTTGTGTATCAGTGCAGTCAGCTTTTTGTCATTTAAATCGCCGCTGGTATTGATGATGATTCCGTCCACTCTTTTTTCTAAAAATGTATATAAATACTTCTGCTCTTTTTTAATATCTGAATCTGAATTACACAAAAATACCGTATATCCATTTTCCATGGCGCAATCCTCCACCCCTCTGATTACCTGGGGGAAAAAAGGATTCTGGACATCGGGTATTATGAGCCCAATGGTCTTTGTCTCAGCAACCGTTATGCTCCTTGCCATCTTATTGGGTACGTAACCTACCTCGTCAATCAGCTTAAGAATCTTCTCTCTCGTTTCTTCTGAAACACCTTCCGGATTATTATTGATGACTCTTGAAACAGTCCCTTTTGATACTCCTGCCATACTGGCGATATCTTTAATTGTCAGTGCCATAAAAGTCCCCCACGTTTTACTAAACCGGTTTAGTATTGTTGATAATAATGCTATCACATGTAGATTTTTTTGTCAATAAAATAAGCCCTGATAAAACTGGTAAATTTACCGGTTTTATCAGGGCTATTTCATGTTTAAAACTTAACAAAAAAATTTGTTATCCCATTCCTGCTTTCCACACGAATCTGCGCATGATGCCTGTCTGCAATCTGCTTTGCTATGGCAAGCCCCAGCCCTGTGCCTGAACGGTTTTGAAAGCTGTTTGTTTTATAAAACCGGTCAAAAAGATGAGGTATGGCTTCAGACGGAATCTCTTCACCGTCATTGGTTACCGTGATCAGACAGCCTTCCTTTTCCTTTTCAAGAGTAAGTTCCACAGTTCCCTGCTGTTTGCAAAATTTAACAGCATTATCAAGAAGGATTAAAATAAGCTGGCGGAGGCGCCCGTAATCTCCATTTACAATGCATTCCTCTCCAGGACAGTTTACCAGAAACTGAAGTCCTTTTTCTTTCGCAGAACGGCGGATTGATCGCTGTGTATCCCGTAATACATCGCAGAGATTTACCTCGTCCATATTCAGGGAAAACTGGTCATCCTGAAGACGGGATAAATCCAGAAGATCATTTACCAGCCGTTCCAAATGTCTGCTTTCTGCTAACATCTGATCATAATACTCTCTTATTTCTTCCGGAGTATTGATGGTTTCATCCCGAAGCACTTCTAACGAACCACGCAATACTGCCACCGGGGTACGAAGTTCGTGAGAGACATTGGCCACAAAATCCTGTTTCATCTTATCAAGTGCCTCCTGCTGCTTTCTGGCCTCCGTCAGGCGCTCAGAAAGCAAATCGATGGTCTGGGCCAGCTGACCGAACTCATCCGCCTGGTTAACACCGGTTTTGGCTGTATAATCCCCCTCTGCCAGGCATCCCGCCGCATCACTCATGCGACGCAGGGGATTGGTAAAGCGGTAAGACAGCCACACGGCTGCCATGCCTGCAAGAACAAGAGCTATGACTGCGCCTGCTGCCAGAGCAAACAATCCCTGAAGTACTGCTTCATTTACTCCGCTGACCGGAGAATGTAGAAGTACTGCACCCGAAATTCCGTCTGCTGTACGGATGGGTACCCCAACGGTCAGTGTCGGTGCATTTAATAAACCGGAAAATTCCTCTCCGTAGGTAATTTCACCTTCCAGAACCCGACTTATGATTTTCTCAGCATTTTCAGGTAGTTCCTCTCCAGAAGTAACCCCATCATGACCAGCGGATATTAAATTCCTGTCATTATCTACAATCCAAACCGTTGCCATAGCAACCTGATCCAAAAAACGGAGATATGCCCCATAACCTCCCATCATGTGGTGCCCCATGCCCATACCGTACTGCTGGACCTCCCCTTCTCCACTCTCATAGAGTGCCAGGGTTTCTGCGATGGAAACTGCCCGCTTTTCCATGGATGAACGGTTGATCGCAATGGTATGCTTACGGAACATAGACACAAATACAGTGCCCAATATGGCAGTATATAAAAGGAGCACTGCGGCAAAAGAGGCGACCAGCTTCCAGACAATTTTTTTACTCATGACAGCACCTCAAATTTATAGCCCACATTCCGAATGGTGCGGATCTCCCAGGCAGAGTGAGGCACTTGTTCAAGCTTGGCTCTCAGCCGTTTCATATGGGAATCCACAGTTCGGGGATCACCGTAATAATCATATCCCCATAAAAGATCCAGAAGCATCTCACGGGTATAGGCCCGGCTCTTACCGCTTGCAAGCGTCCACAACATATCTGTTTCCCGCTTTGTTAAAAGTATGGGGCTGCCATCAACCGTGACGCTGTAATTCTCCAGATTTATAACCAGATTTTCAATGGACAGGAGTTTCCCTGTATCTCCGTTACCTTTATCAATACGCCGCAGCACAGCTCTCACCCGTGCCATCACTTCCCCTGGTGAAAATGGTTTCACAATATAATCATCTGCACCAATGTCCAGCCCCATGATTTTTTCAAAATCCTCTCCTCTTGCCGTTACCATGATAACCGGAGTATCGGACTGTCTG